>WNGN01003741.1_pt1 | contig 10362 bp, 7 predicted proteins | sample 5400561 | NCBI WGS metagenome assembly WNGN01 (sample SAMN13153379, study PRJNA577476) | soil metagenome | isolation source: 115 cm soil or saprolite under Garry oak tree replicate 2 | place: USA:California | collected 2016-06-15 | reverse complement strand
CAGGCCGGCGACGACCCGCAGCGCGACCACCTCGGCCTGGTCGCGGGGCAGCTCGGCGATCAGGGCGAGGGCATGGTAGGTGGCGATGTGCTCCATGGCGTCCGCCGCGGGGTCGTCGGCGGCGGCCCGCTCCGGCATGCGCTCGGTCGGCACCGGATCGGCCGGCCGGCGCCCATTGTGGCGCTGGTGGTCGACGGCCCGGTGGCGGGCGATGGTGAAGGTCCAGGAGCGGAAGCTCCGCTCGCCACCGCGGAAGCGCGCCAGGCTGCGGACCACGTCCACCCAGGTATCCGAGGCGAGGTCCTCGGCGGCGCCCGGCGCGACCACCCGGAGGTAGCGCAGCAGGCCAGGCTGGACGTCACGCCACAGCAGGGCGAAGGCAAGCTCGTCGCCACCAACCGCGGCGGCGAGCGTGCTGTCGAAGGCGGCGCCGATCACCAGTGAGCCCGCGCGGCTACGCTCCAGCCGGCCGCCGGCCCGACCAATGGTCGGCGAGCACCTCGATGGGCTCGGTGAGCAGGCGTGCCACCGGCAGCTCGCCGAGCAGCGACTCGTCGAAGGCCGGCTCGGTCTCGGTGACCGCGCTGCGCAGCTCGGCGAGGCGGCCCCGGTAGCCCTCCAGCACGCGGCGCATGCGCGCCGCCGGCAGGCGGTCGCGCAGCTCGACGTGCAGCAGCACCAGCCCGGTGACGTGGTCGCCCTTGACCTGCGGGACCAGCACGAAGCTGCGGCCGTCGCCGCGGCCGCGCGCGGCCAGCACCTGGCGCTCGGCGGCGACCCGCTGCTTGGTGCCGCGTAGCCGGTGGTCGCCGTCGGTGCGCGAGGGGATCTCCAGCGAGATCCCGCCGCGGTCGGCGACCTCGATGGTGGCGCCGTCGCTGGAGGGATCGCCGGAGAGCCGGTAGCGGGTGAAGCCGGTCACCGCCGCGACCGCGGGGTCCAGCTCGGCGACGGCCCGCAGGCTGCCGTAGGCGATCTGCTCGCGCGCGGCGCCGGCCTCCAGCAGCTGGTGGACCAGCGGCACGGTCAGCAGCGCCTCGTCCAGGCGCGAAATCCCTACGGTGACCGTCTTGGCCTGGTGCTTGATGGCGTCGACGGGCCGGGTGAGCTGGTCGATCCCGGTGGTCAGCGCGGCGGTGAGGTCGTCGAGCACCACCCCGGGCGTGCCCACGCGGCCGTGCTCCAACTGGTAGGCGTCCAGTGGCGCCAGACCCTCGGCGTAGCGCAAGAGGGAATGGACCTGGAGCGCGGTGCTCGCCTCGAGCGTGCCGTCGAACTCGCGGGCCCGCACCCGCTCGCGCAGCTCGGCCGCGATCGGCGCCAGCGATGGCCCGAGCCGCTCCAGCGCCTCGTCGGCGCTGGCGGCCGCGGTGGTGGCGCGCTCGATCGCCGCCCTCGCCTTGCGGAGCGGCAGCGCCTGCGCGTCGATCGCCAGCGCGGCCTCGTAGCCGAACAGGTGCCCGGCCATGGTCGACAGCACGTACGCCAGCGCCGGGTGGACCTCCGGCACGAACACCACGCCGGCGGCCCGGTCGAAGCGGGCCTGTCCCTGGGTGGCGATCACGATCGGCACGCCGGCGTGCGCCCGGAAGATGGCCACCTCCTTGGCCACGTCGGTGGCCGGCCCGCCGCTGATCCCTGCCGCGCAGACCAGCGTCAGCGGCTCGGAGGACAGGTCGATGTGCTTCTTGTCCTCGGTGGCGTCGCAGGCGATCGACTTGTAGCAGAGCTCGGACAGCTTGATGCGGATCTCCTCGGCGGCGATCTGGTTGCGGCCGTTGCCGACCACCGCCCAGTAGCGCCGCGAGGGCGCGTGCTCCTGGGCGAGCTGGCGGATGCGGTCGCGCTGGCCGAGCACGCTGGTCATCGCGGCCGGCAGCTCGCGGAGCGCGCCGAGCAGCTCGTGCTCCAGCTCGGGGTCAGCCTGTCCCATCGCCTCGGCGACGCCGAAGGCCAGCAGCGTGCCGGCGGCCACCTGCGCGTAGAACGCCTTGGTGGAGGCCACGCTCATCTCCACGTCGCGGCCGTCGGAGGTGTAGAGGACGCCGTCGGCCTTGTGGGTGAGGTCGCTGGAGCGACGGTTGACGATCGCCAGCACCGCGGCGCCGCGCGCCCGGAGCAGGTCGACGGTGCGGTTGGTGTCGGTGGTCGTGCCCGACTGGCTGATCGCCACCACCAGCGCGTCGCGCATGTCGTCGTCGAGGCCGAAGCCGGACAGCTCAGTGGCCGGCATGGCGGTGATCCGCAGTTCCGCGCCGGCGAGCGCGTCGGCCATGGCGGCGGCGACCCCGCGACCGGCGATCGCCGCGGTGCCCTGGCCGATCACGAAGACGCGGCGGATCTCGCCGCGCCCGAGGCGTTCGCGCAGGTCCGGCGGCAGCGCCTCCGGCCCCAGGTTGGTGACGCGCCGGCCGTCCCGCTCGCGGATGCGCCCGCGCAGCGTCTTGTGGAACGAGGACGGCGCCTCGGAGATCTCCTTCAGCAGGTAGTGCGGGGCCGCGCCACGGTCGATGTCGCGCGTGGTGACCTCGGCCCTGCGCAGGTCGTCGGGGCCCGGCGGCAGCTCGTTGCCCTGGTAGTCGATGCGGCGGATGCCCTCCAGGGTGCCGGCCCGGTCCTGGTCGAGGACCACGATCTGGCCCTTGACCCCGGCCGTGCCGTCGGCCTCGACCGCGGTCGCCTCGCCGTCCATCCGGATGTAGGCGTCGGTCTCGGCGACCAGGCCGTACGGCTCGCTGGCCACCAGGAACGCGTCCTCGGTCAGCCCCACGTTGAGCGACTGGCCGCTGCCGCGCAGCGCCAGCAGGAGCTGGCCTGGCGCCGCCACGGTGTGGGCCGCGATGGCCACCGAGCCGTCCAGCTCGGAGACGGTGCGCCGGAACGCCTCGGCCGGGTCGAGCCCCGACTCCAGGCGACGCGCCAGCAGCACCGGGATCACCTTGGCGTCGGTGGTGATCTCGCCGGGGATGCGCAGCCCGTGGCTGGCGACCAGCTCCAGGTAGTTGTCGACGTCGCCGTTGAGCACCCCGACGGCGTACGGGCGCTCGGTGGGGTCGCCGTCCTCTTCCTGGTTGAGCGGGTGGGCGTTGGCCTGGTTGATCAGGCCGACGCTGGCCCAGCGGGTGTGCGCGAGCACCAGCGCGCGGGCCTCCGGGCGCTCCAGCGCCCGGCGCAGCAGCTCGTCGCCGGCGATCGCCGCGCGCAGCCGGCGGGTGTTGTCGCCCAGCTCGCCGACCTCGCTGGCGGCCTTGTAGACGAAGCCGAGCCGGCCGCCGGGGGCGCGCACCGCCCCGGAGGTGTAGAGCGGGTCGCGCACGCGGTCGGCGAGCAGGCCGGCGACGTCCGGCGCCTCCAGGTCGAGGCCGTGCCCGCTGACCAGCACGGAGAGCCCGGCGGAGTCGCGGCCGCGGACCTCGAGCCGGTCCAGCGCGGCCAGGGCGATCTGGATGGAGCCGTAGGCCTCCATCGCCGCGCGGCCAGGGTGCTGGCCGGCCAGCGCCGCGACCGCCTCGGCGCTGGCGATGCGGTCGCGGCGGATCGCCCAGAGGCCGTCCTTGGCGCCGACCAGCGCGGCGTTGACCGTCTCCAGCGCGTCGGCGGGCATCGTGGCCGCCTCCGCGTCGATGGCCGCCTCGAGCCGCTCGACCCGGCGCTCCAGCTCGGCGGCGAGCCCGTCCAGCCGGGCCCGGCCGTCCGGGTCGGCCAGCAGGCACGCCAGGCCGGCCGCGCCGTGCAGCTCCCGGTCCACGCCGTCCAGGGCTTTGCCGGCCTCGTCGAGCCGGCTCCGGGTGGCGTCCCAGCCGTCGCCGGCCTGGCCGGGCGTGCCGCCTTCGCCTGGGTTGGCGGAAGGGATCATGGCGGCGACCCGCTCCACGGTCTTGAGCAGGCCCGCCAGCTCCGGCGGCTGCCGGTCGGACGGTCGCCGGACGACAGCGATGATCCCACACATGCGTATCGTTCTCCTCGATTACGACCATGAGCACATCGAAGCCTCGGATGCGGGCCGCAACCCACCCGAAGCCTCGCCCCAAGGGGTCAGGATGCGTGAAAACGGTGGCCGTGCCAACCAGCAGGACCAATCAACATGGTCCCGATCGCGGCAGCCGGGGGGTCGTTACACGTCGCCGCCGAGGTCGTGGACGAGCTGCGCGGCCGTCTCGAGCAGCGGCTTGACCATGGTCTTGACGCTGTCCAGCGGCAGGCGCGAGGCCGGAGCGCTGACCCCGAGCGCTGCCGGGAGATTGCTGCTCGGCAGCGGGGCCGCCACGCCACGCTCGTCGGGCTCGTGCTCGCCGTCGTCCAGGGCATAGCCGAGGGTTCGCACCCGAGCCAGCTCGGCCAGGTAGGCGTCGAGATGGGTGATGGTGTTCTCGGTCAGCCGCTCCATCCCCTCGGCCGCCAGCACCGAGCGCACGCGGTGCTCCGGCAGGGTCGCGGCGATCGCCTTGCCGACCGCGCTGGAGTGCAGCGGGTAGCGGTCCCCCCGGCGCGCGGCCACCCGCACGGCGCGGGGGCTCTCGACCAGGTCGAGGAACATCACCTGGTGCCCCTCCAGCACACCGAGCGCGACCGTCTCCTCGAAGCGGTCGCAGAGCTCCTCGAGGTAGGGATGGGCCCGCCGGACGAGCGTGTCGAGCTGGTGTGCCTGCATCGGCAGGAAGGCCGAGCCGAGGCGGTAGTCGCCGTTGGCGGGGATGCGCTCGGCATAGCGGCGTGCCTCCAGCGTGGCCAGATACCGGAAGGCCGAGCTCTTGGGCAGCGAGGTGACCTCGGCCGCGGTCATCAGCGAGACGCCCTCCGGCTCCTCCTGGAGCAGGTCGAGCAGGTCGCAGACGCGCTCGACCGCACGGATCGAATAGGGATTGGTGCTCTCGGAGGTGAAGTCACGCCGGCGGCCCATGGCTACCCCCGTCAGTGTTCGCCTGGTTACCTGACCGGTCGCCCGGTCGGTTTGTGATCCGGCCCAGGCTACTCGCCTTTACCTACCTAATCAACCCCTTTGCGCTATTCGCACGGAGTGGTAGAAGGACCACGGAGAGTGAACCAAGGCGTTCATCAGGAAAAACGCGCCTCGTGAATCCCCTGCTCATCGGCCATATGGCGGAGCTTGCGCCCATTGACAGGGGCAAGAGTCCATCCATATGATTGCCGAGCTCATCCCGGAACATTTGTCTCATTTAACAAAACAGGGCTGAGTGCCACGGCGGGCTGGCGAGAGGAGACCCACCCGCATGAGAGGCCGCAATGGGGACGTCGGCCGAACGAATTACTCCATCCGGGCCGTCCACCGGGTGTGCGAGATCCTCGATCTCCTCCAGCAGGCGCCGCGCGGGGCCGCGCTGCTCGATGTCGCCAGGGCGACCAGGCTGCCCAAGAGCTCCGCGTTCAGGTACCTGGCCACGCTGGAGCGGCGCCGCTACGTCGAGCGCGACCCGGTCACCGGCAGCTACCGCGCCGGGTCGGCGTTCCTGCCGCTGCGCGCCCACGAGCCAGAGCTGCTCGCCCGCCGGGCGCGCCCGCATATGGAGCGCCTCCGCGACCGGCTGGGCGAGACCATCAACCTCGGAATGCTCGAAGGCAACCGGGTCATCTACCTGGAGATCGTCGAGAGCCACCGGTCGATGCGCCTGGCGGCGCGCCGTGGCGACCGCGACCCCGTCCACGCCACCGCGCTCGGCAAGGCGATCGCCGCCAACCTCCCTGACCGGCGGGTGCGAGCGATCCTCGAGGCGGAGGGCATGCCCCGGCTGACCCAGCGCACCCTCACCGATCAGGACGCCTACCTGGTGGAGCTGGCCGGCACGCGCGAGCGCGGCTACGCCCTCGACGACGGCGAGCACGAGATCGACGGCCGCTGCGTGGCCGTCCCGGTCATCGGCAGCAACCTGCCGGCCGCCATCAGCTACAGCGCTCCGGCCAGCCGCTTCCCGCTCGACCGGGTCGGCGAGATCGCCGGCGTCCTGTGGGAGGTCGCGACCGGAGTCGCCGGCGAGCTTCGCGCGCCCTCGCGGTAAGCGAAATTCGCGGCCGGTCCGGCAATCGTGGCGCCGGAATTTCGTTACTCGTGCAGGACGCTATGATCCTGATACGGGCCGGAATGCGGCCGAGGTGCCGGGGAGACAATCGCTCCTCGCGTCGAGGAGGGTGCGCTGTGCCGGGCGAGGAGGGACTCCAGAAGGCTGGGACCTCGCGGCGAGACCAGATTCTCGCCAGCGCGCTGGAGCTGTTTCGCAAGCAGGGCTACGACCGGACCTCGCTGCGCGAGATCTCCGAGCGCCTCGGAATCTCCAAGAGTGGGCTCTACCACCATTTCGAGGCCAAGGACGATCTGATCTCCAGCCTGGTCAGCCCCCTGCTCGACCGCATCCACGAGATCGCGGCCGCTCCCCCGGTGGAGACCGACGAGGACCTGCGGGCGTTCCTGGCCACCTACATCGACACCTTCATCGAGAACCGCGAAGTCCTCAGCCTGCTCGCCAACGACGTCGGCGTGCGCAACCACTCGCGGGTCAGCCAGCGGCTGGCCAGGGTCAACGACGAGATCTACCACCACATCACCGGCGTCGAGCCCGAGCTCGGCGCCACCGTGCGCGCGGCCCAGGTGCTGATCGGCCTGCAGGGCGCGATCATCCGCTACGCGGCCGCCGACCCCGAGGTCGTGCGGGACGTCTGCCTGCGCACGGCGCTGGCTGCGCTGTCCACCTCGAACCGCTCGAACCCGTAGTTATCGAATTTCTTCGGGAAGCGCCCGGTCTCATGGAGCCCTCATCCGCGAAACGGTTGATTGTCTTCGCAGCACCCTCCGGGCGTGTCCGGGAGGAGTGGGTGGCCGATGCCAGGGACGCCACATCGCCCCTCCCGGACCCGCCCACTTCGTTTCCGCCCTCCCCTGACCCTGCCACGTTCCAGCGTCCCGGGCCTGGCCGCCGAGCCTCCCGCTCTCCAGCCTCCCCGGGCCGGGCGGCCTTGGACTCCACAATGGTTTCGAACCAGCGGCGGGTGATACCCGCCTGGGGAATGGTGAGGGCGGAGGGAGTGAGGCGATGAGCGTGCGGACGAGCGTGACCGTGCCGGCGGGAACCGCGCGCCTGGCGGGGGATCTCGCCGTCCCGGAGGGCGCGCGGGGCGTGGTGCTGTTCGCGCACGGGTCCGGCAGCGGCAGGCACAGCCCTCGCAACCGCCAGGTGGCGGCGGCGCTCGGGCAGGCCGGCCTGGCGACGCTGCTGCTGGACCTGCTCACCGAGGAGGAGGAGGCGGTCGATCGGGACCGCGCCGAGCTGCGCTTCGACATCGCCCTGCTGGCCGGGCGGTTGATGGCGGCGATGGACTGGCTCGCCGGGGACCCCAGGACCTCGGCGCTGCCGATCGGGCTGTTCGGCGCCAGCACCGGGGCCGCCGCGGCGCTGGTGGCGGCGGCCGAGCGGCCGCTGCGGATCGCCGCGGTGGGGTCGCGCGGCGGGCGGCCAGACCTCGCCGGTCCGTCGCTCGGCCTGGTCCGCGCGCCGACGCTGCTGGTGGTGGGCGGGCGCGACCGGGTGGTGCTCGAGCTGAACCGCTCCGCCGCCGAGCAGCTCGGCGCCGAGCAACGGCTGGAGATCGTGCCGGACGCGACCCATCTCTTCGAGGAGCCCGGAGCGCTGGAGCGGGTCGCCGCGCTGGCCGCCGACTGGTTCCGGCGCTGGCTGGCGCCCGACACGAGCCAGAACGGCCAGGCGGGCCACAGCAAGCGGAGGTGGACGTGACCCAGGTCGAGGTGACCAACGCCGACAAGGTGCTGTTCCCGCGCGACGGCATCACTGCGCGCGAGCGTCTCGATCAGCTCCGGACAGCAAAACGATCCATCGGCTGACGATCTGGACTTTCGCGGTCGGGCCGGAGCGCGCTTCACGACCGCCGCGAAGAGCTGAACCCTGTTGGCCGTCAGCCGACGGATCGTTCTTGAGATGGCGGACGGCCTCGGCGGTCGCCCACCGCTTAACTGTCGGGCGGAGTCTCCATCGGCCATCGCCTCCTTCTACCACGGTCTGGCCGCAGTCAAAGGGTGGGGCGTTGGACCCCCCTATCTTGTGGCACCCGGGGGCCGATGCGCAATGAAAACTTCGGGCGGCCCGGCACACTTGTTCTGGTTCTGCGCGGATGCGCCGGCGGAGCCGGCGCCAACGCCGCCGGATGGCGTCCGGTAGCCTGGTCCCGGTCGGGCGGCAGCCGGCCGTGGACGGGGGAACGGGTGAGTGACCATCGGACGATCACCAGCTATCTGATCGATATGGACGGCGTCCTGGTCCATGAGGATCAGCCGATCCCGGGCGCCGACAAGTTCGTCAAGGCCCTCGAGGAAAAGGGCCTGCGCTACCTGGTGATCACCAACAACTCGATCTTCACCCAGCGTGACCTGTCGGCGCGGCTGGCCCGGGCGGGCATCCGCATCCCGCCGGAGCGGCTGTGGACCTCGGCACTGGCCACCGCGCAGTTCCTGGACGAGCAGCGGCCGGGCGGCACCGCCCACGTGGTGGGCGAGGCCGGGCTCACCACCGCGCTGCACGAGGTCGGCTACGTGCTGTCCGACGTCGACCCCGACTACGTCGTGCTCGGCGAGACCCGCACCTACAGCTTCGAGGCGATCACCCGGGCGATCCGGCTGATCCGCGCCGGTGGTCGCTTCATCGCCACCAACCCCGACCCGATCGGGCCGTCGCCGAGCGGGCCGCTGCCGGCGACCGGCTCGGTCGCGGCGCTGATCAGCAGGGCGACCGGCCGCGACCCGTACTTTGTGGGCAAGCCGAACCCGCTGATGATGCGCTCGGCCCTGCGTGCGCTGGACGCCCACTCCGAGGCGACCGCGATCATCGGCGACCGCATGGACACCGACGTGGTCGCGGGCCTGGAGGCCGGCTTGGAGACGGTCCTGGTGCTCAGCGGGGTCTCCAGCCGCGAGGAGGCCAACAGCTTCCCCTACCTGCCCAACCGGATCGTCGACTCCGTCGCCGACCTCTTGGTCTGACGCCGAGCCTCACGGCCGATCAAGACAAAATCAGGATAGGACCGCAACCGTTCAAGCTCCTTGAAGGTATCGATTCGCCCGAGCATCATACGGGCATGATCTTCCCCACGCCCGAGTTCGCCGCGTTCTTCGTGGTCGTGCTGTGGATCTCCTGGCGACTGATGCCGCATCCCGGGCGCTGGAAGCCGTTCATGCTCGCCGCCAGCTACGTGTTCTACGGCTACGCCGACGTGCGCTTCACCCTGCTGCTTGCCGCCATGACGGCGATGAACCAGCTCTTCGCCGTGCATCTCCACCGGGCGACCTCGCAGCGGGCCTCGACCTGGCTGATCCGCGGAGCGGTGGCCGGCAACCTCGCCGTGCTGGGCTGGTTCAAGTACTACGGGTTCTTCGTCTCCTCGGTGGCCGCGACCCTGAACCGGATCGGCCTGCCGGTGCCGCTGCCGATCCTCCAGGTGGCGCTGCCCGTCGGGGTGAGCTTCTTCACCTTCCAGGCGCTGTCCTACGTCATCGACGTGCACCGCCGCGTGATCCAGCCGGCCAAGCCGCTGGACTTCGCCGTCTACCTGGCGTTCTTCCCGCATCTGGTGGCCGGGCCGATCGTGCGGGCCCGCGAGTTCCTGCCGCAGCTCGCCAGCCCGCGCGACCCGCGCAAGGTCGAGCTCGGGCGGGCGGTATGCCTGATCGTCGGAGGCCTGTTCAAGAAGGTCGTGCTCGCCGACATGCTCGCCACCAGGCTGGTGGACCCGGTCTTCGGCTCGCCGAGCGCGCACGGCGCCACGGACGTCCTGCTGGCCGTGTACGCCTACGGGGCGCAGATCTACTGCGACTTCTCCAGCTACACCGACATGGCCACCGGCCTGGCCCTGCTGCTCGGCTTCCAGTTCCCGCGCAACTTCAACGCGCCCTACACCGCCACCAGCCTCCAGGACTTCTGGCGCCGCTGGCACATGACCCTGTCGCGCTGGCTGCGCGACTACCTCTACATCCCGCTCGGTGGCAACCGCCGCGGCGAGTGGCGCACGCGCCTGAACCTCATGCTGACGATGCTGCTCGGCGGGCTGTGGCACGGCGCGGCCTGGAACTTCGTCATCTGGGGCGGCATCCACGGCACCGCCCTGGTGGTTGGGCACCCGCGCCGCGCGAAGGCCGGCCCCGGTCCCGCCGCTATCCCGGCCGCGCAGCCGACCCCCGCGACCCGCGGCGCACCGGGCTCGGGGACGGCGGTGCTGGAGGCGCCCCCCGAGCCGGCGCCGACCGAGGTCCGCGAGCCGCCCTCCAGGCGGGCACGGCCGCTCGGTCCGCTGCTGGCCTGGCTGGTCACCCAGCACGTGGTGCTGCTCGCCTGGGTCTTCTTCCGT
>WNGN01004719.1_pt1 | contig 10367 bp, 11 predicted proteins | sample 5400561 | NCBI WGS metagenome assembly WNGN01 (sample SAMN13153379, study PRJNA577476) | soil metagenome | isolation source: 115 cm soil or saprolite under Garry oak tree replicate 2 | place: USA:California | collected 2016-06-15 | reverse complement strand
CCGCGCTTCAATTCGATCACCACGCGCATTCCGGACTTGTCCGACTCGTCCTGGACGTGGGCGATGCCTTCGATCTTCTTGTCGTTGACCAGCTCCGCGATCCTCTCGAGCAGGGTCTTCTTGTTGACCTGATAGGGCAGCTCGTCGACGATGATCGCCTGGCGGTTGCCTTTCTCGAGGTCCTCGAAGTGGGTGCGGGCCCGGATCACGATGCGCCCGCGGCCGGTGCGGTAGCCCTCGCGCACACCCGCAACGCCGTAGATGATCCCGGCGGTGGGAAAATCCGGGGCAGGCAACAGCTTGATCAGGTCATCGACGGCGATCTCGGACTTTTTCAGCAGCGCCTGGCAGGCGTCCACCACTTCCCCGAGGTTGTGCGGCGGAATATTGGTCGCCATGCCCACGGCGATCCCCGAGGAGCCGTTGATGAGCAGATTCGGGACCTGGGTGGGCAGCGCCGTCGGCTCCCGCTCCTTGCCGTCGTAGTTCGGGGCGAAGTCGACGGTTTCCTTGTCGATGTCGGCGAGTATTTCGGAGGCGATGCGGTCGAGCCGGCATTCGGTATACCGGTAGGCCGCGGCCGAGTCGCCGTCGATCGAGCCGAAGTTTCCCTGCCCGTCGATGAGCGGATAGCGCATGGAGAAGTCCTGCGCCATGCGAACCAGGGCCTCGTAGGTGGCGGCGTCGCCGTGCGGATGGTACTTCCCGAGCACCTCGCCCACCACGCGGGCGCACTTCACGTAGGGACGGTTCCACACGTTGTTCGCCTCGTGCATCGCGAAAAGGACGCGCCGGTGCACGGGCTTCAGCCCGTCGCGCACGTCCGGAAGCGCGCGTCCCACGATCACGCTCATGGCGTAATCGAGGTACGAGCGGCGCATTTCCTCCTCGAGGCTGACCGGGAGCGTTTCTTTGGCGAATTGGTCCATCAGGGCGCGGAAATCCGGACTGCGGAAAGGCCTGAAAAAGAGAAAATTTTATCAGCTAAGGCGCCCACTAACCACCCTTTTTCGGAGCGCCGGGCGAGTGAATTTTCCATTCTCGTGCAGACTGTTGCGTGCGCGAATGTGGTGTATGATTTCGCGCCGATAACCAGTCGGAATCGCTGCCGCGCTGATCGCGGGCTGCGCGAGCGCGCCCGAGCCCACGCCGCCGCCGCCCGCACCGCGGCAGGCGACCCCGGCCCCGGCGCCCGCCCCGGCTCCGGTCGCGGCGCCCAGGCGCTGCGACGCGACGGTGACGTTCCAGAATGAGGAAACCTTCCCGTTCGCCAAAGCCGACCTCACCTCCGCCGCAAAAGCGCGGCTCGACCGCGACGTCATCGGCAAGCTCGCCACTTGCGCCGGAGTCGAAGCCGTGGTGATCGAGGGACACGCCGACCGCATCGGCAGCCAGCAGTACAACCAGAAGCTGTCGGACCGGCGCGCCGAGAGCGTCAAGGCGTACCTGGTCGACAAGGGCGTCGACGGCAACAAGGCCGAGACGATCGGCATGGGCAAAACCGTGCCGGCGAAATTCTGCCCCGACATCAAGGACCGCAAGGAGCTGATCGCCTGCCTCGCCCCCAACCGCCGCGCCGTCATCTCGATCAAGGGCCCGGGCAAATAACTCCGCTCCATGCCGATTCCACAAGCCCCGCCGAGCGCGGGGCTTTTTTGTTGCTAGACTGTGGCGGGACTTTTCGAATCATGCAATCCATAGACCTCCTCATCGGCGCGCGCTGGGTGATCCCGGTCGAGCCGGCGGGCAGCGTGCTCGCCGATCACAGCGTCGCCGTCGACGAGGGTCGCATCGTCGCCGTGCTGCCCTCGGCGCAGGCCGGGCAGCGCTACGAGGCCCGCGAGCACGTGCGCCTCGACAGGCACGCGCTGATTCCGGGGCTCGTCAACCTGCATACCCACGCCGCGATGGCGCTCATGCGCGGGCTCGCCGACGACCTGCCGCTCTTGAGCTGGCTGAAGGACCACATCTGGCCCGCGGAGGCGAAGCATGTGTCCCCCGGGTTCGTCTTCGACGGGACCCTGCTCGCCTGCGCCGAGATGCTGCGCGGCGGAATCACCTGCTTCAACGACATGTATTTCTACCCGGAGGAAGCGGGGCGGGCGGCGCTCGCCGCCGGAATGCGCGCGGCGATCGGCATCATCGCGTTCGAGTTCCCGACTCCGTACGCATCGGATGCGGACGACTACATCGCCAAGGGGCTCGCGACCCGCGACTCGCTGAAGGAGGAAAAGCTCCTGTCGTTCTGCATGGCCCCTCACGCGCCCTACACCGTGAGCGACAGGACATTCTCCAGGATCGGCACCCTGGCCGAGGAGCTCGACCTGCCCATCCACGTCCACCTGCACGAGACGCGCGACGAGATCGAGCAAAGCCTCGCGCAGTTCAAGGCGCGGCCGCTCGAGCGCTTGCGCGCGCTCGGCCTCGTCAGCCCGCGGCTGATCGCCGTGCATGCGGTGCACGTGACCGAGGCGGAGATCGAGACGCTCGCGCGCTTCGGGGTTTCGGTGGCCCACTGCCCGTCCTCGAACCTGAAGCTCGCGAGCGGCTTTGCCCCCGTTGCCGCGATGCTCAAGCGCGGCATCAACCTGGGTCTCGGCACCGATGGCGCGGCGAGCAACAACCGGCTCGACCTGTTCCAGGAGATGCGCACGGCGGCGCTGCTCGCGAAGGCCGCCGGGAACGACGCCGAGGCGATGCCGGCGCACCGGGCGCTCGCCGCCGCGACGCTCGACCCGGCGCGCGCGCTCGGCCTGGAGGACTCGATCGGATCGCTCGCCCCGGGCAAATTCGCCGACCTCTGCGCGGTGGCGTTCGATCAGCCCGAGCTTGCGCCTTGCTACGATCCGATCTCGCATCTCGTCTACGCGGCAGGCCGCGAACATGTATCCCACGTCTGGATCGCCGGAGAGCCGCGCGTACTCGAACACCGCCTCACGCGGCTCGACCAGCGGGACTTGGACAACCTAATTCTTTTGTGGCAGAATAAGTTGGCAGCAGAAACAAAAGCTTAAAGCGGACGTCTCGCAGATTCCGGACTGCCCACCGAAATAACCGAGGAAGGGGAAAGCATGTCTGACAGACTGAGCACCGCGTTATCCGCGCTTGTTCTGCTCGCATTCGCAGGCTGCGCGTCCACGCCGCCGGAACAACCGGCCCCTGCGCCCGCGCCGCGGGTTGCGCCGCCCCCGCCGGCCCCGCTCAAGCCGGGGACGGAGAAAGTAACCACGGCGTCCACGGTCAATTTCGATTTCGACCGGTACGTGATCCGGCCCGATGCGAGAACCAAGCTCGACGACCTGGTCGGCAACCTGCGCGGAGTCAATCTCGAAGTGATCATCGCAGTCGGCCACGCCGACCGCATCGGCAGCGACGCCTACAACATGAAGCTGTCGCTGCGCCGCGCCGATTCCTCGAAGGCTTACCTCGTGAGCAAGGGCATCGCGGCGAGCCGGATCTACACCGAAGGCAAGGGCAAGCGCCAGCCGGTCAAGGACTGCCAGGGCACGAAGAAGACCAAGGAGCTGATCGCCTGCCTCGAGCCGAACCGCCGCGTCGAGCTCGAAGCGGTCGGTTCGCGCCCGAAGTAACCGGGCATTTGCTTCAGAAAGCCCTGCCGAGGCAGGGCTTTTTTATTTCTGCGTACCGGTCTAAGCTCAATGCCGCAATGAACGCCGACCCCCGGGAACTGGAGAAATTCAGCGCGCTGGCGCACCGCTGGTGGGACCCGGAGAGCGAGTTCCGGCCGCTGCACCAGATCAATCCGCTGCGGCTGGACTGGATCGACCGCATCGCCGGGCTCGCCGGAAAAACCGCGCTCGACGTCGGCTGCGGCGGCGGCATCCTCGCGGAAGCCATGGCGCGCCGCGGCGCGCGGGTGAAAGGCATCGACCTCGCCGACAAGGCGCTCAAGGTCGCGCAGCTCCATTTGCTCGAGAGCAAGGTCGCGGTGGATTATGAAGCGGTCTCCGCGGAAGACCTGGCCGCGCGCTCGCCCGGCGCCTACGACCTCGTCACCTGCATGGAGCTGCTCGAGCACGTGCCCGACCCGGCGAGCATGGTGCGCGCCTGCGCGATGCTCGCGCGGCCCGGCGGCCAGGTGTTCTTCTCGACCATCAACCGCAACCTGAAGTCCTACCTGCTCGCCGTGATCGGCGCGGAATACGTGCTGAAGCTGCTTCCTAGGGGCACGCACGACTACGCGAAATTCGTCAAGCCCTCGGAGCTCGCACGCCACTGCCGCGACGCGGGCCTGGGCGTGCGCGAGATCATCGGCATGACCTACAACCCGCTCACGCGCGCCTACGCGCTCGGGCGCGACGCCGACGTCAATTACCTCGTCCATACCGTTCGCGGGGAAAATTGAACGGCGTACGCGCAGTCCTGTTCGACCTCGACGGCACCTTTGCCGACACCGCAGCCGATCTCGCCCGTGCGCTGAACCAGGTCCGCGCCGAGCAGGGCCTTGCGCCCCTGCCGCCCGAAGTCGCGCGCCCGCACACATCGAGCGGCGCGCGCGGCCTGCTGAAGGCCGGCTTCGGCGTGGCGCCCGGGAGCGAAGGCTACGGTGCGCTGCGCCAGCGCTTCCTCGACCTCTACGAAAAAGAATTGTGCGTCGAGACGCGCCTCTTCGACGGGGTCCCCGAGCTGCTCGCGGGAATCGCGGTGCGCAAGCTGCCCTGGGGCATCGTGACCAACAAGGGAAAGCGCTTCACCGAGCCGCTGCTGCGCTTCCTCGCGGTGGACCATCTCGCGGCCTGCGTCGTGAGCGGCGACTCGACCCCGCACAGCAAGCCGCATCCGGAGCCGCTGCTGTTCGCCGCCTCGCTCCTCGCGCTCCCGCCCGCGGACTGCATCTACATCGGCGACGATCTGCGCGATGTGCAGGCGGCCCGCGCTGCGGGCATGCGCGTCGTCGTGGCCGGCTGGGGCTATCTCGGCGACGGCGGCGACCCGCGCGCGTGGGGCGCCGACGCGGTCGCCGCCCACCCCCGCGAAGTTCTGAATTTCTTGTAGCGACTGCGGATCGGGCAGCAGGCCTGCGGACCGGCCGATCAAACCCGCGCCCGTCATTCCCGGGCGTGCGGACGTTCGCGTTTGCCGCGCTCGGCCTTGCGGCGCTCTTCCAGCTCCTGCTTGCGCTCTTTGGCCGCGGCTTCACGCGCCTGGCGACGCTCGCGCTCGCGTTCCAGAATCTCGCGTTGCTTCTCGGCGCGGCCCGGCTGCGATTTTTCCTGCTGCGGGCGCCGCTCCTGCTGCGGCCGGACTGCGCGCTGCTCCTGCACCTGCTTCTGCGCTTGCGGGCGGCGCTGTGGCTCCTGCTGCGCACGCCGGCGCTGCTCGCGCAAGGCCCCGAGCTTCTTGCGCCGCTCCTGAATCTGCTGGATGCGCTGCTGCCGCCTCTGCTCCAGCTGCTGCTGGATGCGAAGGTGCAGGCCCTGGAAGCGCCCCTCGTTGCGCGTCGGGCGGAAAAACGCCGGGACGCGCTCGAGCAGGCGCGGCCGCGCCTGGCCGCGCAGCGGGATGAAGCCGGCCTGGTTGGGGCGGACGTTGATCGTACCCTGCGGCGTTTGCATCACCGTTTCGCCGTCGTGCACGCGGTCGTAGGTGCCGGGCTCTCCGGCCGCGCTCCCTTCGGGTATCACGTGGGGCTCATGCTCGGTGCCGCGCACCCCGATCGTGGCGGTGGGCGTGTTGATCTGATAATGGTTTCCGCGCAGCTTGCCGATCCAGCCGGTGATCGAGCGGAACGAGCCTTCCAGCAGCCCGATCACGGACTGATCGTCCTCGCCGCCTTCCGCCTTGTAGTTGATGATGCGCATCTTGGTGCCGGGGCGAACGCCGATGTAGCCGCCGTCCTCCATGTTGAAATGCACCTCGCCGTCGCCTCCGGTGAAGATGTTGTCGCCCTCGTACACGGCGTCGCCGAGATTCGGCCGGCGCAGCTGCTGGTTCTTGTCGTAGAAGCGCACGTCGCCTTCGACCAGCGCCACCGTGCCGGCAGCCGGGCGCTCGGCGGAGGCTTCGCCAGCGGTACCCGGGCTCTGCGCCAGGACAGGCGGCGTCAAGCACGCGATCGCAGTTGCCAGAATCAGGCGAAGCACTGGCTTCTCCCTGAGGTTTTCAGTTCCGCGCCGGAATTCGCCCGGATGCGGCGGCGAACCGCGGCCGCGGCAGAATGTCGACTTGGCGGGGAAAATGGATTATAGAGCCCCCAGGCCACGGAAAAGGAGAAACCATGCCCGCCTACTGGGTAGCGCGCTCCAGGATCAACGACCCGGTCGCGTACAAGAAATACAGCGACCGCGTGCCGGAAATCATCGCCAGGTTCGGCGGCAAAGTGCTCGCCCGCGGCGGGCGCTATCGGATCATGGAAGGGCCCGGGAAATTCCAGCGCTTCGTCGTGATCGAGTTTCCCTCCCTGGAAAAAGGCGTCGCCTGCTTCAATTCGCCCGAGTACCAGGACGCGGCGGCCTTCCGGCGCAGGAACGGCGCGGGCGAGGTGGAGACGGTGATGGTCGAAGGCGCCGCGCCGGAATGACGCGCCGCGCTTGACCCCGGCGGGCCCGGCCGCATCTATGGGATAATTCTCCTGCTGCAAGGAAATCGGGGGTGACCTGGTTTCGACGTGGGTAACGAAACAGCGCAGGGCATACCGAGGACCAGTGACCTCGTAAATCCATCTGGAAACTCATAAACGCCAACGACGAGCGTTTCGCTCTCGCCGCCTAATACCGGCGAGACGCTGCACTAGCTTGCTGATGGGCTAGGCTCCCGAAAGGGAGTGCAGCGTCATTCACATCAGCCGCTGTGCGCGGTCTGGTCGCTTGGCCGCGCGCATCCGTCGAAGCGACTGGCCGAGCGCCAGCCTGCCGGCCGGCGGGCGCAAGGCGAGATCCAAACGACCAGGCTAAGTATGTAGGCCTGACTGCGAAGGACTTACGGACGGCGGTTCGATTCCGCCCACCTCCACCAACAAGCGGAGTAGACTCTTGTCTGCCGCGCCTGGCCGATCGATGGCCCAGGCCGGTATTCCACTACGTTCTTATCGGGGAGACATTTGTGCCAACTGGCAAAGTGAAGTGGTTCAACGCATCGAAGGGTTTTGGATTTATCCAGGCAGACGACGGATCGAAAGACGTTTTCGTGCACATATCAGCCGTGGAGAAAGCCGGCATGTCCGCCTTGAACGAAGGCCAAAAAGTCGGATACGAACTGGTCGTCGGCAAGAACGGCAAGACGTCTGCCGAAAATCTGAAGGCGCTGTGATCTTTTAGCGGTCCAGGGAGGAGCTCGCAGGTGAACATCATTTGGCGTTTCTACAGTGACCCCGCCCGCGCCTGGAGGTGGCAGCAGATTTCCGCCGACCGCACGGTCGTTTCGGAATCGAACCGGGCCTACAAGAATTACGAGGGCTGTCTCGCCGATGCGATAGAAAAGGGCTACGTGTTCCAGGCCCCTCAACCCAAGTCGAACAAGGGACGCCTGCGGTAAGGCCCGCCAGCGGGAGCGCCCGGAATCCCTCGGCGCGGGCCGTCCCTCGGCTCGGAACCGCGTCCCGTCGAACCGGCCCCGGTGGAATGCGCTATTTCTTCGGACGCAGAATCAGCTTCTGCACGCGCCAGTTGAGCAGCTCCGCGACGTAGAGCACGTTCTCCGACGGGCAGGCGATCTCGTGGATCCAGCCGAACTGCCTGAGCTGCTTGCCCGACTCGCCGAGCACGCCGAGCACCTTTCCGTCGAGTGACAGCTTGAACACGCGGCCCGGGAACGCGTCGGACGTATACAGCACCTGGTTCGGTCCGGGCGTGATGCAGACCGCCCACGGGGCGCCGGGCATCATCGTCTTCGCCCCGCCCCCCGCCTCGATCTTCGCGAGGTCGGGCAGGTTGCCGATCGCCGGGCGCGCCTTCGCATCGTACGGCACGTCGATGGTGATCTCGCGCAGGAAAGTGCCCTCGCCGTCGAACACCTGGATGCGCCGGTTGCCGCGGTCGGCGACGTAGAGGTTGCCCTTGGCGTCGGCCGCGATCGAGTGCGGCGTGTTGAATTCGCCGGGCTTCGTGCCGCGCTCGCCCCACGACTTGACCCATTTGCCGTTCCGGTCCACTTTCGCGACGCGCGAGTTGATGTAGCCGTCGCTGATGTAGGCGTTGCCGGCCGGATCGAAGGCGACGTCGGTCACCTGCCTGAAGCGCCCGTCCTCGGCGGGAAGCGGCGGTTTCGGGTGCTTCAACGGCGCGGTGTCCTCGTCCGAGGCTTCCTGCTTGCGCCCGAACACCATCGCGACGCGGCCCTGCGGATTGAACTTGACGACCATGTCCGATCCCTTGTCCGCGACCCAGACGTTGTCGCTCCGGTCCACGCGAACGGTATGGCCGAACGACCAGGCGTACAGGTTCTTGCCGATCTCGCGGAGGAACTTGCCGTCGCGGTCGAACTCGAGCAGCTGCGCAGCGGCCGCAGCGTAGGCGGGCCCGGTGCTGTTTCCGCGCGACAGGACCAGGATGTGCCCCTTGGAATTGACCGCGACGCCGGTCACTTCGCCCAGGTACAGGTCCTTCGGCAGCTTGAGCGGATCCGACGCGTCGAACGGAATCTGCGGCACCGCCTCCTGCGCGAACGCGGGCGATGCGAGCAGCAAGAGCGTGAGCAGGCATTTCATGACATCCTCCTTTTGCGTGGCGGCGCGGCGCGCCGGATAATTTTTATGCGGCAGACGCCCCCGCCGGTCAGCGCCCGTCCCTGGGCGCCTCGCGCAGGTACACCGGCAGATCGGTGGTCGGCGGCGTCGCCGGCACCTCGTAGAACATGTCGGCGACGAAGCCGCGATGGTAGCTCGTGTGGTTGACGACGTGAAGCAGGATCTCGCCGCGCGTCATCACGCCCCGGTTGCCGCCGATGAGCGTGAAGCTCACCTCCTCGTCGAGCGCCGCCTCCGCGAGCGAGTCGGCCCAGTCGATGTACCAGCGGTCGATCTCCTGCTGCATGCGCCACAGCTCGGCGAGCTCCGGATGCTCGCGCGTGTTGCGCGCCGCGTAGCCGTGCTCGCGCCCCTCGAGATGCGCCTGCCAGATGCGGTCGATCACGTACAGGTGATTGAGCGTGTGCACCATGTTCTTGAAGAGGCTCGTTCTCGCCTTCGTCGCCTCGCCTTCGGGCAGCGCGGCGACGGCGTCGAAGATCATCCTGTTCGCCCACGCGTTGTAGCGCGCGAGCATGCAGGCGGTGGAGTGGGTGATCACGGGACTCCCGCAGAAGCGGGATTGGCGCCGAATCGAGCTTGAAGCGCTCGCGCCCTCTTCAGGGCGCAAGGCAGTGTCCCGGCTGCGCCGGCGCCTCGGCGATCGCCCCGCCGCGCGGAACGCACTGGTCGGGCGGCAGCGGAACGTTCTGCTCGACCTGGCGCACGAGCAGGTCGAAAGCGCGCTGCGCGTGCGGCTCGATCAGCTCGAGCTGCGGGATGACGTCCTGGAACGTTTCGATGTGATTGCCGTTCTGGATCTCGTACAGGCGATAGGCGGGTTGCCTGTCGTCGCCCTCATCGTCATCGCGCTTTTGCTTTGACGCGCCGGCGACTTTGCGCGCGTACGCGCGCGCGTGATGGTCGATCGGCAGCAGCGCATCCAGGGTGCCGGCGACGGTGACGAGCGGGCGCTGGATTCTCCCCGTCGTGGCGAAAGCGGCGAACTGCGCGCCGACGTCCGAGAACGAAAGGCGGCTCACGTAGTTGTAGGTTCCCGTACCGCTTTCATAGGTCTTGTAGGTGGGATCGAGCCGCTTCTGCCACTGGCATTGGGTCACCTCCCAGAACGCGTTCGAATAATTTTGCCAAAGTGAAAGCGCACCCGAGCGGATGTCGGGCGGATAGCCGGCGGCAACGATGTTCTTAGCAGCGGTGCTCGCGGGATCGAATCCGGAGGCAACGTAGTCCGGGAAGTTCAGAATGGCCGGGGGCAGATCCGTCAGCAAGTTCGGGGCGTGCTCGTCCACGAAGGTGCCTTCCCAATCGACGCCGCCGTCGAAGAGGTCGGGCGCCGTCTCGACCGCGCGGCGCACCTGGTAGCCGCCGTTCGAGGTGCCGACCGCGTAGGTGAAGCGCGGCGAACGGCCGTAGCCCGCCTTTGCGCCGTCCCGCGCGAGCTGCGCCGCCTTGACCATGAATTCGGCCCAGCGGGTGAAAGGCTGGCCGGGATCGTCGTCGAAGAAGTGCACCCAGAAAACGGAAGACGGATTGAGCCGGCAGGCGAGCAGATCCGCGGAGGTGCTCAACTGCAGGTTGAGCACGCCCTTGTTCTGCGAGGCGTAGGCATAGCCCTGCTGCACCACGTAATCGCTCCAGGCGAAATCGCCGTTGAACTCGCTGC
>WNGN01022016.1_pt1 | contig 10374 bp, 9 predicted proteins | sample 5400561 | NCBI WGS metagenome assembly WNGN01 (sample SAMN13153379, study PRJNA577476) | soil metagenome | isolation source: 115 cm soil or saprolite under Garry oak tree replicate 2 | place: USA:California | collected 2016-06-15 | reverse complement strand
ACAGGTTCAACGGAGTCGACTACATAGTAGCTACCGTACCAGGCAAGAGTTCTGGCGCGAAGTATCCTCTAGAAATCGCCAGAGATTCGGTCAAATTCTTCGAATCCTATTTTGGTTCAAAATACAACCTTCCCAAGCTCCATCTTATCGCTGTCCCGGAGTTTGCCGCTGGCGCGATGGAGAACTGGGGAGCCATCACGTTTAGGGAGATCGTGCTCCTCGTCGACAAGGATAGCAGCATCCGGATCAAGAAGCAGGTCGCCGAAGTCATCGCCCACGAAATAAGCCACCAATGGTTCGGCGACCTCGTCACCATGAAGTGGTGGGATGATCTCTGGCTAAACGAGAGTTTCGCCACTTTCATGGCCTACAAGGCCACTGATTCGATGTTTCCTCAGTGGACAGTCTGGCAAGACTTTGTCCGCGGAGAGACCGCCGGGGCCCTCGAAAGAGATTCCCTGGTCAACACACACCCAATTGAGGTGAAAGTGAATTCTCCGACCGAGATCGAGGAGATTTTCGACGACATAAGCTATGGCAAAGGGGCAAGCATCATTCGTATGCTCGAGGCTTACACTGGTGAAGATCACTTCATGCGCGGCGTGAGATCGTACCTAGAGAAGTACAAATTCTCGAACGCTGCCGGCGAGGACCTCTGGAACCAGATCGAACATGCCTCTAAGACCGGAGTGAAGGCGATAATGAACGAGTGGATACGAAAACCAGGGTATCCAATCGTCGACGTGAAACTTGATGGGAAGAACCTAATGATCAGACAGGAACGGTTCCTGCTAAACGGGTCATCAGAGCAATCCACCTGGCCAATCCCGGTCACGATGAAGATCAACGGGAGAGAACAGAAGCTTCTGATGGAGAGAAGCGAGGAATCCATACCTGTTCCAGATGGCGTAGACTCGCTGAAACTCAATCTGGAAGAGACCGGCTTCTACCGGGTCCACTATGATGGACTCTACGACAGAGTCTGGCGATCGAACTTGTCTCCAGTTGACCGGTACGGGATAGTGTCCGACGCCCACGCGTTCACGATTCAAGGCAAGATGGACTTCGTTCAATATCTCGCCTTGCTAGATCGTTACATGAACGAGCAGGAGTATCTTCCTGCATTCGAGGTCTCAGACCAGCTATCCTCGTTCTATGCAATAACGCGCAGGGTCGAAGAGACCTCGCGGAAATTCCACCGAACCCAACTAAAGATACTCGAGAGTAGAGAAGATGAGAATAGTATAGTACTGCGAGGGTCCATGTCAAGCAGACTTGCGCTCGTTGACATGGAGTACGCGAAGGAATTAGCGGCAAAGTTCAGCGAATACGAGAGTGCCGAGCCTGACATGAAACAGGCGATTGTAGTGGCGCACGCTCGGGCATCTGCGGATTTCGAAACCCTATTCGACAATTACAAGCACAGATCGTCAGAAGAAGAAAAATCCAGATTTCTCGTCGGCCTAACCAGCTTCGGCAAACCGTCACTCAACACCCGTGCAATCGAACTCGCAAGATCTGGAGAGATCAAGAAGCAACACGTTGGAACCTTGCTCGGTTCGGCAACACGGAATCCTGACGCCAGAACCGCGACTTGGAACTGGATTACTAAGAATTTCGAATGGTTGCGAGGCATCTACGAAGGGACCGGAGTTGTGTCAAGATACTTGACATACATGCTCCCAATCCTGGGAATTGACAGAACTGAGGAAGTGACGAATTTCTTCGCCCAGCACAAGGCTCCTGAGACCACTAAGGGTGTAGAGGCAGGAATAGAGAAACTGAGAATCAATCAAGCGTTCCTGAAAAGAATCGGCTCTTCTGAGAAACAAACCGTAGAGGTCAAAGGACTGCGTTGACGTCCACTTTCGATCGCCTAGGACACCGGTAGGTAACAAAGATGAATTCCGGTTTAGGACTAGTCAAAACTCTCAAGGGCACTGCTAACTTGTTGATTTACGCCTCAATATTTATCGGAGCAGTATTGCTCATCCAACTGTTTGCTCTCGTTCCCTCGTGGCTATTCTATTCCGTCTTAGCCGGCTGGATCGCATATCTCATCGTTGCATTGGCCGTTGCAAAGGGCTTGAAAATGGCATACCCGCTGAGTCTCGTACTCGCGATTCTGACGCTTGCTGTCTCACTGCCACAACCAGAGCATTATTCGCTGATTCAAGCGGGGCTCAACCCTGCCTCCTTAACTTTCATCGCAGGTTCAATGCTCCAAGTTGCAGTAATCCTGACAGTAGATTGAGAAGGTTGGCCCTCAGATTCCCAGCTCGCGAGTTAAGAGCGGGATTCCGGGGCTCGACGCCCTGCTTGACGGCGGCTTTCCTGCTGGAAAGATTGTATTGATACTGGGGGAACCTGGGACTGGAAAAACGATTCTCTGCTCTCAGTACCTCCACTGGGGAGCTTCTCAAGGGGACGAGAAGGGCGTTTACGTCGGATTGAATGAGCCTAAACCTCGTTTCATGGCGGAGATGAGCGCTCTTGGCATGGACTTTGCCAACCTTGAGAAGGATGACAGATTCGCCTATGTCGACGCTACCGAGGTGCGTCGCATTCCCGAACAGGCCAAGGTCGGCAGGATTCCCGTCGGGGGACGGGAGCTGGGGCTTGTGAACTTAATCGATCTTGTCCACCCGAAGAGTCGTCGTTGATTCGATCTCTGACCTAGTTTTTCGTTTTCCCAACATTGAAGAGAGGCGGCCCGCAGTCTTAGATATCGTCGAAGTTTTACAATCAACTGGAACGACCTGTCTCCTCACAAGCGAGCTACCCTCAACAGGAGTCGACCGCATCCTTCAGCCCGAAGAATATCTCGCCGAGGGTGTGATACTCTTGCGCATGCTGAAAGATGGAGCTCGAAGCCTACAAGTTCTGAAGATGCGCGGGTCCAAAGTTGACAGCATCCCCCGTCCTTACGTGATCAAAGACAACGGTCTGGAGGTCTATGCTACAGAAGAGGTCTATGGTCAGTCCGCCGGAAAATGAGTACTACGAACGCACAGTCGTCGCCAGTTCCCGAACAAGTGTTGGATGTTCTCAGGACCAATACCATAGGATATCTCTCGGTAATTTCGAAGAGGGGAGAATTGTACAGCTACCCAGTTGCTTTCCATTATTCCGCTAACAAAGTCTACTTTGTCACTCCCGTAAGTGCTGCAAAATTCAAGATCATTAAAGCGAATCCAACCGTCTCTTTTATCGTCGACAATGGAAAAGTCACCACTGAAGCTTGCGGGGCCATGATACAAGGCAAGGCGCGGATTTTCACAATCGGCCGCACTCTGTTGTCCATTCTCTCAGTTGGACCGAAAATCGCGGGATTTTCGAAGAAGTATCCTGGAATGCTGACCTTCTATGCTCGGGGCAAGGAACTACCCGATGAGAGGAAGCTGTACAAGTACAGGCTCATCAGAATCGAGCCCTCGAAGCTCATCTTCTGGACAGGTTACAATTTTGGAAGATTCATCTCCAAGAAGAGAGATGAACCGATTGAAGATTCACTCGACCTGACATCAGATGAAGCCGGAGTCGAGCTTGCGGCCAGACTCCTTCAACCATCTGAGAACGAGATTCCAAGTGTACAAGGTTTCTCAAACCATGATTGGCTCGCTGCACTCGACACAAATGTGTCCGAAGGAATCCTGTCATCTGACGAGCGACAGATAATCAGATCATATCGGAGGCCAACTCTCCTCGAACGATGTGATCACGGAACAACTGCGTCAGTAACCGAGGCAGAGAGAAGATTGTTGAAGAAGTCGAAAAACTGATTCGCTGCTCATGCGGGCTAAACATCGGGGAGCGAAAGATGCCCAAGAGGGACGAGAGACCTTGCACTTCTGTAAAGACAGAATCCCCCTACAGCTACGAGAGAGTAAGTTATCGCTTCGGAAGCTAATGAGCCGGCAGGAAATATCCGGAATAGTGCTGCCGAAAGTTGACTGGCTAGCCAAAGCATTGCAATAGCAAGTCCCATCCACTTCAAATGCCTCCGCAGCGTAGTATCTCCCGACCTCCTCGCGCTGATGAGTAACGCAATAGCTCCGAAAAATAGTGCTCCACCGAAAGGAGCAACAAGAGCAAACCCCGAGTTGATCGAAGTTAGCACGGCGGAGATTGCGCCGAACAACGTGACAAGTCCTATGAAGTATCTGAGCCTACTCCAGCGAAGCGTATCTCGAAGGAGCGGATCGGATCGACGCGCCACTCGAACCGTCGAGTCTATCCAAGCGAAGAGTACAATGAATCCCGAGGAGATCAAGAGCCCGCCTAGTATGTTGACTGGTAGAGTGTTTAGATTGAAGCTAAGGGCTATGGTCAGAAACGTTGACAAGGATACCAAGTATAGTCCCATTATTCCCGCCCATAGTGCCTGTTTTCGGTAAAGACCAGTCACTAGGACTTTCCTGATAATGAATGCCCAGTATGCAGCGTAGGAAAAGAGTCCGACGACAAGAACCCATAGGATGAAAAAAACGATTGAAACGCTATCGAACATAGGCCTTTATCTCCATTTTTCTATGACTGAAGGAGAAATTGTAGTACTCGGGTTCGGGGGGCATACCCCTCATCTTCCTTATTCGCAGCAGCGGCAGGGCCTTCACTCCTTCCTCGTAGAGTCGCAGCTCAACAACACCGTCGAAAAGCTGTTGCATCGCGGCAAGGACTTGGGGCTGGTGCATTCCATCTTCGATGGTCGCTAGGAAGACGGCGTTGTACTGCTTCACATCGGAGAGGAGTTGTGAGACGTATCGATAGATTACTTCGGGCGAATTCAACATGAGTAGAGAAGAAAGAACATCCGTAACGACTCGAATTGGCCTCTCGCCGTTTCTCCGTAGGGTCTCCTTGACGCTGAAGGAGAGACCGGGCAGATCGTTCAGGTCAACCTTGGTCTGGCCTCCGTCTCTCGCGAACCAGACAGGAGTGCTCTGTCCGTTGATGCCAAAGGCTCTGATGTCTTGAAGAACTTCGGACACAGCGAGCCTTGTTACGTAGAGGCAAAAGTCCTCTCGGTTGAGTCCATTCTGGATGAACCAGTATCCTAGGGCCTCCTTACCTATTCCCGGCGGGCCCACCACTAAGATAGCTGACTTGTCCGGATAGCCCCCCTTTAGGAGCTTGTCAAGCTCATCAAGCCCAGTGGAGAGCATAGGATCGCATCCATTGTCTTCATCCCACGAGTATGAAACCATTGGGATGCGAGCCAGCATCGCGCGAGGATCTATTCCTCAGAGCCTCGGCGGGCTAATGATGCCGGAGTGTTCTCAGTGTGCTGACAAAGAACCGGATTGAGAGTCGCGGCCAATCCGCCAGGTCGGGTGTGAGACTCTCGGAATTCGAGGCTTGTGAGGCTCACGATTATGGAAAGTAACCTTGGTCTCCTTGACGAGTCCGGCTCGCTTGAGAGCATCATCGAGGATTTCAAGTTGCTCGACGGTCAAGTCTCTATTCACTTCGATTACAATTCGCTTGACTCCTATGCGAGTGGTCGGGAGCCGGGGCATCTTGGGAGCGTCCTTTCAGAGGGAGGTCCTGTCGAGAAGGAACGATAAGGTCTCATTGTTACTGGGCTGCATAACAATGGGATTCCCTGAGAAGGCGACGGGATCGGGGTGCGCTGTACATAGGTCAATATTAGAATACTGGACAAAACAAGCATAGACTTGGGATATCTCGAAAATGAAAGGGAATCTCGGAGGCATCGAGACAAAGGTGATCCATGCAGGAGAACCTCGTCCTCGCATAGCCGGTGCGGTCGTCATGCCAGTTTTCCAATCCGCTACGTATCAATACGCGGGTGAAAAGAGCTATGATGACGTGAGGTACATTCGCCTCAACAACACCCCAAACCACCTAGCCCTGGCGGAAAAACTCGCAGCTCTTGAGAACTCCGAAGATGCTCTTGTAACTGCCAGCGGGATGGCAGCCATCTCAACATCTCTACTGACATTTCTTAGCAAAGGTGACCACTTTCTGGCTCAGGACTGTCTTTACGGAGGAACCCACGACTTTGTGACAAAGGATATCGAAAAGTTTGGAATCTCCTACGATTTCATTGACGCCAACGACCCTGAGTCATGGAAGCCAAAGCTGAAACCGACCACGAGGGCGATATACGTTGAAACCATTTCAAATCCTCTGATGCAGGTACCGGACCTGGAGTCCGTTGTAAGCTTTGCAAAGAGCCACGGGCTTGTCTCCATGATTGACAATACTTTTGCAAGCCCCGTGAACTTTCGTCCATCGGAATTGGGCTTCGACCTGTCCCTCCACAGTGCCACCAAATACCTCAACGGCCACTCAGACATCGTGGCAGGCGCAGTGATAGGAAACTCGAGTCTAATCGAGAAGGTGACCCACAAACTAAACCATCTGGGAGGGAGCCTTGATCCACACGCCGCCTTCCTTCTGCACCGCGGAATCAAGACGCTCGCCCTCCGCGTGAAACACCACAACGAGAGCGCATTGCAAATAGCCCGGTTTCTCGACAAGCACCCCGCCATAGCGAAAGTCAACTATCCCGGCTTGGAAGGCCATCCAAACCACGAGCGAGCACAAAGACTCTTCGACGGGTTCGGCGGGATGATGAGTTTCGAACTGCACGACGGCGTCGAAGGTGCAGAATCATTCATGCGTGCGGCTCTGTTGCCTGCTGTCGCTCCGAGCCTAGGCGGAGTCGAAACGTTGGTGACCCGACCCTCAACGACATCACATTCTGGACTGTCTGCCGAAGAACGTCGAAGGCTAGGAATCTCTGATGGACTCATACGGCTCTCGGTAGGAATCGAAGCCACTCAAGACCTCATTGAAGACTTCCGCGTTCAACTGATACTGGAAAGTTCAAATCGACGAAGGGAATCTCTTCGAGAGATCTCGCAAAATGTACTGTCTAAAGTGCGGAAGCCAACTCCCGGATGATGCGGCGTTTTGCTCCAAGTGTGGCGCTAGAACGAGTTCGACCGGCCAGGCTCCTCAGGCTCAATCTAGCGCTGGAGCCTCAGGGTATAGTCAAATCCTAGCCCCTTCAAACGCGCAGTCGCTGAAGTGTCCCAGCTGTGGGGCTCCCATCGCTCCCAAATTTGGAGAGATGATAATCACGTGCGAGTATTGTGGAAGCAGTATTACGCTGGGAAGTGCTGGCTGGGCGAATATCCAGAAGCAGACGATGCTTCCGCTCACGATTCAGAGTACCGATGAGATTTCTAGTCGAATCAAGTCAATGATGGACCGGGGAATGCTTCACCGACACTTACAGGAGAGGTCAACCCTCGAAGAGATGACGCTGTCAGTGGTACCGTACTGGCTGGTTAATGTCTCAGCCAGAACATCCATAATTGCGACCAACATGGTTGCGGAAGGCGCGACCGTAGCTACAACTGCTGCATTGATTGGAGTAATGGCCGGGATGGGCGGAGGACGCCGAGGCGGATTCGGGGCACCCCTGCTCGGAGGAGCTATGCTGGGCTCAATGATGGGCGGCGGCATGGGAGGCGGTGGTGGGCAGAAGAGGGCGATTCAGATGGATCAGAACTACAACTTTCCCATAATCGCCCTGAAAGCTCTCACACAGTACCAGCCCCACGAATACCAGTTCGCAATCCAAGGTAGAACCCTGTTCGATATCTCACAGTATCCCAAAGCTATCAAGGTGCTAAACGGCGATATCAGCGAGGATGCCGCAAAGTATCAGGCGAAGACACTAGTAGACCAGCTTCAATCTCAGAAAGCGCATGCTCAGTATCATATGATTCAGCAGATTTCTTCTGAAGAGGATGTGTCGGACACGGAGCTCTTGCATGTTCCGATCTGGTTCGTTAGATACGATCATGGCGGGAACAAGATTGTCCTCGTTGTCGACGGCAATTCTGGAAACGTAATCAACAGTTTGGGACTCTAGCCGAAGTCTCTACCCATCTATCGTCGGGACATTGAGTCATGAGAGCTTAACGTCTAATGTCTCCGTCTACTCAAGAAAACTGCCGCCCCGATCACAACAATTACCGCTACGACGCCTCCGACAATGGGCAGGAGCGGAAGATTCGGAGCACTAGGTGGGGCAGAGCTTGATGAGCCAACAGTCAGCGATACAGGCGTCGAGTGATGTACCGATCCGCTTGCTCCCGTAATGTTTACCGCGTAGTTGCCTTGAGCAACTGGAGTCGAATAATAGCCTGAAGTTGAGGTTGAGACAGTTAGGGTTGACGAGGCTGTTCCTCCGGCTGAAAGTGTGACGGAAGTGGGATTGACGGATGGTTGAGGACCAGATGGAGAAACTGCCACGGTCAGGTCAACGGTACCCGAGAAGCCGTTTAAGCTGCTCAGAGTGAGGGATGTCGTGCCAGAAGATCCTTGAGAAACGGTCAGTGAAGTCGGGTTTGAGTTGATGTTGAAATCGGGAGTTGCGGTCGGACTCTGAACTACAAAGTTTCCTTTCATGACATTGTAGTGGACGGTGCAATAGTATGTGTATGTGGCTGGGCTAGCGCTGACGGTGAAGGGGCCGACCGGAGGGGGAGCGGTTGTGAATAGTCCCGAGCACTGGTCCGTAGTACCACAATCGCCCGTATCGCCAAACCCGTCATTGTCAAAGTCGATGAGAAATTGGTGAGTGTAAACATCGATTCTCGATAAGCTAATCGTAACAGTGTCTCCTTTAGTGACGCTAATTTGCGGATTGGAATTATTCCAGTTCGGATAGTTAGCTACGAGTGATATTGATAACGTCGATGCATTGACTAGCGCGACGGATGGAAAGATCGACGGAACAAGAAACGTCATTCCAACGAGTAGGTCGGACTAGATTCTTGGATCCCATAAAATCACTCCAATGATGCTATACGGGTAGTAGGTTATATGCTTTGACTACAAATGCGAACCAAATGAGCAATCCGACGAATTTGAAGGTAGTGAAAGTGGTGCGGCCGCCGGGATTCGAACCCGGGTTCCCGGCTGTTTCCTAACTGGAATGGGAAGCCGGTGTCATAGACCAGGCTGCCCGCCAACACCTAAATTTGGGAATTCAAGTGGTGGCTCTGGACCACGGCCGCTTGGAAGGGCCCGCTTGACCCATAGCTTGTAAGGATTTTCGCCCTTTTGAGGTGAATGAAATCAGCAATGCCTATTACTGTTGATTACCTTCTGTGAAGAAGGCCGCCAATGGAGTTCTGGACGAAGCTTGCGTTGTTCATCGGTCTCCTCCTAATCGTGAGTCCCTTGGTGCTTCGAATGTACGACTTCATCGATAATAGTACGACCGCGCCGTTCTTTTTGATCGGAGTAATCCTTGTCGTTATTGGGGAACGGAATAGAGTCCGTTTGGAAGAGAATTAGGTCTGGTCTGACTAAATTCTCGTTTCGGCTGAGCCCCTCACAGGACTACTCTGCAAAGTCAGAGGCTTTAGGTGGCTCTAGAGAGAGTCCCTTCCGCTTTCGTATACCCTCGACAACGCTCTGTAGGAGCGAGGTTGGGACCGGAGACCAACGGGCAAACTCCAAGCCCCAGAAGGCTCGACCTTGAGTCTGGCTTCGCATAACCTCCGACAAGTCGAAGCTCTCAGCTGTAGGGATATCCCCTACTACCGACACGAGGTTGCCTTTCTGGTCCACAGAGACTATTTTCCCGCGCTTCTGTGTTATCACGCTCGTTACTGCTCCTAAGAAGTCATTGGGCACTCTAGTGGTGATCTTCTGAACAGGCTCCAAGAGGGTTGGCTGGGCCTCAAGGAACGCGGTGAACATCGCGCGGCGAGTCATTGGCATGATCTGTGCGGGACCCCGGTGCACAGGATCCTCGTGCAGCGCCACATCCGTAATCTTCACTTTCATGCCTCGAATCTGTTCGTATGCGATTGGGCCCTCCTTTATTCCCCACCGATAGCCGGCTAGAATCATATCCCGGACCTCCTGCATATACTGGGCGCCTTTCGTCACGTCGAGGATCATGTTGAAGGGCTCGTCAATGCTCCAGACCCCTCTCGCCTCATCTGGCTCCCAACCGACGGCTCGCAACTGCTTAGCCATGTCGGCCTTGTCCATGTACTCGCTGATCTTGCCAGTCTTGATCAGCTCCATGACCTGTTCTCCTAGGGGCTCGACCTCAATGTAGATCTTGTTGTGTCTGTTAGGCGACTTGCCTTCGATCGGACCAGCTTCGCCCCGAATTGCTTCTCTGTAAATCACGATCGGCTTGGAGGTAACAATCTCCAGACCGGTCTTCGTAATCAGAGTGTTTGCAATCTCAAGATGGAGGGTTCCCATTCCCGAGATGAGATATTCGCCCGTCTCCTCGTTGATGCTTGTGACCAAATTCGGATCTTCTAGCGACAGCTTGCGTAGAAGCTCTACAAGTCTAGGCAAGTC
>WNGN01006697.1_pt1 | contig 10375 bp, 6 predicted proteins | sample 5400561 | NCBI WGS metagenome assembly WNGN01 (sample SAMN13153379, study PRJNA577476) | soil metagenome | isolation source: 115 cm soil or saprolite under Garry oak tree replicate 2 | place: USA:California | collected 2016-06-15 | reverse complement strand
GGACCTGTTCGCGTCGACCTCCGGCACCGACGCCGACTTCGTGGTCAAGCTGATCGACGTCTACCCGGAGAACGCGCAGCCGAACGGCTGGGACCCCGACGCGGGGCCCGCCCCCGGCGAGTACGCGAGATCGATGAACGGCTACGAGCTGCCGATCGCGATGGAGGTCCGGCGCGGCCGCTACAACGACAGCTTCGAGCACCCGCGCGCCCTCCCAGCCAACAAGCCGGTCGAGTGGCGCATCCCGCTGCGCGACCACGACCATGTGTTCTTGAAGGGGCACCGGCTGATGGTCCAAGTGCAGTCGACCTGGTTCCCGCTGATCGACCGCAACCCCCAGAAATTCGTGCCGAGCATCTATCGGGCGACGGCGGCCGACTACGTGAAGGCCACGCATCGGGTGTATTGCTCCGCGGCACTGCCGTCACACATCGTCTTGCCGGTTGTGCCCTAGAGGCGCACTGCTGCTGGCCCCATCATGGCGACCACGCCGGCCACCCGTCGAAGCCCGAATGATCTGTCAACGCCACAACACCGGATCCATCAGCGTTCATGACGTAGATCTCGGAATCGCCGTTCTTGGGGCTCGCGAAGGCGATCCTCGTTCCGTCGGGGGACCAGGCGGGCCGTCCTTCAACCGCCGGGTCATGTGTCAGCTGCGTGACACCAGTGCCGTCGGCATTCATCACGTAGACGTCATAGGCGCCACCACGGTCGCTCACGAAGGCGATCTTCGTCCCGTCCGGCGACCAGGCGGGGTAGGTGTCGAATGCCGGGTCGTTCGTCAGGTTGATCAAGCCGGAACCGTCGGGATTGATCACGCAGATGTTGCCGCTGTACGCGAATGCAATCCGTCCATCCGGCGACCACGCGGGCGTGGTACCGCTGGTGAGGATGACGAGGCCCGAGCCGTCGAGGTTCATGACGAAGATTCGCGCATAGTTGATTCCACATGCAATGCGACAAACGCGAATCCCTCTGCTCCCCGCGATGCTCGTCCCATCAGCTGACCATGCCGGGTAGCGGACCGAGTCGGCCAAGGCCGTGACTCCGGAGCCGTCGGCGTTCATGGCATAGATGGAGATCCCGTTCGCGAAGGCGATCTTCCCTGCATCGGGCGACCAGGCCGGCTCGCCGCCGGACGCCAGGTGAAAGGTGAGACGGACGACACCCGAGCCGTCGGCGTTCATCGAGTAGATGTCATTGCTGCCGTCGCGGTTGCTTACGAAGGCGATACGACCGGGTCCCAGAACGACGACGTCGAACGCCGGGCTGGTGGCGCTAGTCAGGCCGGTTGCCGACGCACTCAGGGTGTAGCCGGTCCCGGCTTGCCCGACGCTCAGATCGGGGAATGCCGCCACGCCGGCGACAGCGGAGACCGTGGTTGTTCCAGAGAGCGACCCGCCGCTGACACCGGCCTCAAGCGCCACGGTAACGCTCCCCACGAAATCAGTAGCCATGTTCCCGAACCGATCGAGCGCTGAGAGTTGCACGGCCCGAAGAAAAGGTCGACCGGCGAAAGAGTTCGCGGGGGGGACCGAGAAGGCGAGCTGGCTCGGCGGCCCCGGATTCGCGGGCGCGGTGAAGGCAACCCGCAACGCCAAGGTGTCGGGCGAGCCGGGCTGTACGGGGAGGAGTGCCTCGGACGCCTGCCCGCCCGCCAACGTACCCAAGGTCCACAGCACCGTGGCGATCCCGGAAGCGTCGGTCGTCGTTCTATTCGCCGAGAGTGAACCCTGGGTCGCCGACCAGGAAACGCTGATCCCCGGCGCCACCGCGGAGCCGCGTAGCACCAGCACCCGTAGAGGCATGGGAAGTGTCGCGCCTACGGTTCCGGTCTGTTGATCGCCACTCCTGGTTGGGGCCAGCTGGATGGACAGCGTCCCTGGCGGGGCCGTCATCTCATCGCCGCAGCCGGAACCGAGCGCCGAAGAGAGAATGCCCCCAAGGACGACCCCGGCCCGGACACACCGCCTCATGCTCATAACCGCTCCTCCAGCAAGATTACGCGCTCAGTGATTGAGAAGCGCACACAGTACCGGGCGCTCCGGGAAGCCCTCGTGATCAGGATGGGGCCCCTGCATGGCTACCAGCGTGACCCCGCCGTTCTGATCTAGGAAGAATTCGACCGTGCCGGCGTCGAGCAGCTGGGTCCCATCGGGCAGCTTGAGGTGAAGCAACAGGCCGTACTGGACCAGCCGTGACGTTCCATCCGAGTTGAAAGTCGTCTGGTCCGGACCGTAGCTCGGTCCGGAAACCGTGTACCCGGTGACCGAATTGGCGATGGAGACGGTCAGGTTCCAGACATTCTGCAGTTTCGTGATGTTGCCGGCCTGGTCGATCGTTTCGATGATCGTTACGGTCCCTGTGAACTTGAAGATCAGGTCATAGCCTTCGGCGCAGGACGCCAACACGGCGGGGCCAAAGCCGCCGTCGACGTTTGGCAAGACCTTCGTATGGGTGCCCCCTTGTGACGACGCCCTTAGCGTCGCCGGCCGTTCGCGGAGGGCCGGTCCGGCAACCGATTCGCAGGCAGCCGTCATCAGAACGACGGGAACTACGAGGTGGCGGAGTGGGCGCATTGAAGCCTCCTGAGCGGTTGGCGGAACGGTGACTCGCTTGCGATCGACTCGATCGGTGGTTCAATTCTGCCCCAGTGCGGTCATCGACCAGTCACAGCGGAGTCATACGCGCCGATGCTTCAGCTGACGGTGCTCGGTGGGCTGACCCTGGGAATGGAGGACGGGCTCGTCAGCGGTGCGATGACCCAACGACGCCGGCTGGCGCTGCTCGCGCTCCTCGCGGTCGCGCGCCAGCGCGGCCTCAGTCGCGACAAGGTCATGGCCTACCTGTGGTCGGAGAGTGACGCCGCGCGTGCGCGCCACGCGCTGAATCAGCTGCTGCACATCCAGCGAAAGTTGCTCACGGGCCGGGAATTGTTCCTCGGCGGCAAGACGCTGCGGCTCAACCCGGCGGCCATCCGAACGGACGTCGGCGAGTTCGAGGACGCCCTGGAGCGCGGCGACCTCGAGGCGGCGGCGGCAGTCTATGGTGGCCCGTTTCTCGACGGGTTCTTCCTGAAGGACGCGCCCGAGTTCGAGCGGTGGGCCGAGGCGCAGCGCCACCGCTTGGCGCGGCGCTTCTGTGCGGCCCTGGTCGATCTCGCTAACGCTGCGGCGGCGCGAGGAGAGCAGGCTCGCTCGGCAGAGTGGTGGCGGCGGGCGGCCGAGGTCGATCCGCTCGATTCTCAGATCGCGCTCGACGTGGTCCAGGCGCTCGCCGCGACCGGGAACCGGGGTGGAGCGCTACGCCACGCACAGCAGCACGCCGAGCGGTTGCGGAAGGAACTGGGCGTCGCGCCCGATGTTCGGCTCGTCCAACTCATGGAACGGCTTCGGACTGGCGACACTACCTGAGGCACCCCAACTAGCGGGGGCCCGTGGTCGCAGTATGGTTACGCCATGCCCGAGCAGGTGCCCGCACCCCTCGTCGCGGCCCTGCGCCGCCGGTACACGATCCAACACGAGCTGGGGCGCGGGGGTGCGGCGTTCGTCTTTCTCGCGCATGACCTGAAGCACGACCGCCCGGTTGCGATGAAGGTGCTGCGCCCGGAGATCGCCGTGCTGGTGGGCGTCGAGCGATTCCTGCGGGAGATCCGGCTCGCTGCCCAGCTCCGCCATCCTCACATCATGCCGCTGTTCGACTCGGGGGAGGCCTCGGGCTCACTCTACTACGTGATGCCGTACATGGCAGGGCAGTCGCTGCGGCAACGCCTGGAGCGGGGAGGGCCGCTGCCGCTCGACGAGGCCCTGCGGATCACGCGCGACGTGTGCGACGCCCTGACCTACGCGCACGGGCAGGACATCGTGCACCGGGACATCAAGCCGGAGAACATCCTGCTCGACGCCGGGCACGCGCTGGTGGCGGACTTCGGGCTGGCGCGGGCGATCGCCGCGGCGGGAGGCGACAACCTGTCGGAGACCGGGATGACGGTGGGCACGCCGACGTACATGAGCCCCGAGCAGGCGGGCGCCGAGTCCCGCATCGATGGTCGCAGCGACGTGTACAGCCTTGGCTGCGTGCTGTACGAAATGCTGGCCGGAGCGCCGCCCTTCACGGGCCCCAGCGCCCAGGCGCTCCTGGCTCGCCACGCGCTCGACCCGGTCCCGCCGCTTCGCACGGTGCGAAAGGCAGTCCCGCCGCACGTGGAGCTAGCCGTGCTGAAAGCGCTCGAGAAGACGCCGGCCGACCGGTTCGCCACGGCCACGGAGTTCGCTGTGGCACTCGCCCGGCAGGGTACGCCATTCCGCCCGCGCCGGGCTCGCGTGATTGCCGCGGCGGCAATCGGCGTCCTGCTCCTCGGGGCCGGCTCGTGGGGGATACACGTCGCCGGTGCGCGAGCTGTCCCGATCCGGCGGCTCGCTGTGCTGCCCCTGGAGAACCTTACCGGCGATACCGCCCAGGAATACATCGTGGAGGGAATGCACGATGCGCTGGTGACCGAACTGGCGAAGATCGGCGCGCTGAACATCATCTCGCGCACCTCGGTGCTGGGATATCGCCACACGACGAAGACGGTACCCGAGATCGCCCGCGAGTTACACGTCGATGCCGTAGTAGAAGGATCGGTTGTATTGGCTGGAGACAGCGTGCGCGTCACTGCCCAGCTGATCGCGGGCCCGACGGACCGGCACCTGTGGGCCGACACCTACGTCAAGAGCCGGCGGCACGTGCTCGCGCTGTACGCCGAGGTTACGCAGGGCATCGCCCGGGAGGTGCGGGCCGTGGTGACGCCCGAGGAGCGCGCGCGCCTCGCGAGCGCGCGGCCGGTCGACCCGGAGGCGAACGACCTGTTACTGAGGGGCCGCTACTACTGCGAGAAATGGACCAGAGAAGACTTCAACCGCGGTATCGCGTTCTACCGCCGTGCGATCGACCGGGACCCGACGTTCGCGCTGGCCTACGCCGGGCTTGCGGTATGCTACGCCGACCAGGCGTTCATCGGCCACGCGCCGCCCGCGGAAATCACACCGATTGCGAAAGCGGCGGCCACCCGCGCGCTCGAGCTCGACTCGACGCTCGGCATGGCACACGCGACGCTCGGCTGGCTCCGGTTCGTTACCGACCTCGATTTCGACGGCCCGGACCAAGACTACCGGCGAGCGCTCGCGCTATCGCCGGGGAGTGCCTGGATCCGGAGCTGGTACGCCGACTACCTCACGCTCGCGGGCCGGTTCGACGAGGCTGTCAACCAGAAACGGCAGGCCATCGCGCTCGATCCCCTCGCGGTGAACACGAGTCTCGGCCTCGGATGGGTGTACTTCCAGGCCCGCCGCTACGACGAGTCCATCGCCCAGCTCAACCGGACGCTGGAGCTGGAGCCTGGCTACTTCTATGCGCACATGGAGCTCGGCTGGGACTATCTGCAGAATGGCATGAATGAAGCGGCCGTCGCGCACTGTGATTCGGCCATCGCGCGCGCACCTCAAGCCGACGACCAGGTCGTGCTCGGCACGTGTGGATGGGTCTACGGACGGGCTGGGCGCAAGCAGAAAGCTGAAGCGATCCTCCGACGGCTGACGGCGATGTCCGATCGCCGATGGCTCGAACCCTTCAACGTTTCGTTGGTGCACGTGGGCCTAGGGGATCGGGATCGCGCCCTCGCTTGGCTGCGGAAATGTGCGCGGGAGCGCTCGCCGGGCTTGGTCTTCTTGAAGGTCGAACCCGCCTTGGATCCGCTGCGGTCGGATCCGCGCTTCAAAGCGTTACTGCGGCAGCTTCGGATCGAGTCCTGAGAACCCCCCGCTGACAGCGCCGGCGTTACCGGCCGATCTCCACACCCAATCGCACGGTCATCGGCGGCTGGCGGGTCAGGACCTTGCCATAGAGCGGATTGGGCGTGGTCTGCTGGCCGGTCGTCGGGTCAACACTCAGGAACGCCTTCTGCTCAATGCGCACCGGGCGGTTGCCGCTGAACACGTGGAAGGCGTCGAGCACGATCCTGGGCGAGACTGCCCCACCGGACCGGCGCAGGTCGTAGCTCCAATGCAAGCTGAGGTCCCAGATCCAGGGCATCCGGCCCGACGTGCCCCGGGGCCGCAGGAATACGAAGTCGAACGGATAAATCGGGTTGGCGCCGAGATAGTTGAGTGGAGTACCGCTCTGCAACGTGATGTATGAGCCACCGGTGAGTCGAGAGCCGAACCGGTAGGACGCGAACGCCTTGAAGACGTGGGTCCGGTCGTTCGGTAACAGCCCCTCGGCATTCTGCAGCTCGGCCGGATTCGAGAAGTTGCTCCCGCCGTTGGGGTTTCCGACGCCGGCGTCCTGGTCGTACAAGCCGACGTAGTTGCCATAATGCCGGGACAGAACGTAGGACAGCATGTAGCTCAGGCGTGAGGTGCCGAGCCTTTGCGCGGTGAGCTCCAAGGCCCGGTAGGAGCCCGTGGGGCGCGGCAGGAATGCGACCGGATTGCGGCCCGGGTTGGCGCCGAGGGACGTCGTGCTCGCAGGATCCACGATGAAGCTGTCGACCGACGTCAGGATCTCCCTCAGGACACGGTACACGCCACGCACACGGATCGTGACGTCGGCTCCGAGCCCCCGCTCGTAGCCCAGGGTGAACTCGTCGTAGTACTGCCCCCGCAGACGATCGGCCCCGCGGGTGTTATACGTGATTGGCAATCTGCCGGTGGTGTCGACGCGTGGATCCTGCGGGTAGAGGATGAAGTCCTGGGACAGGCCGCCCCACCAGAATGACACGGTAAGGGTCGGGAGCTGCTCGTAGAAGCGTCCGAACGACCCGGTGACCTTCTGTAACCCGGAACGGTCGGGATTCGCCACGAAGCCAAGCCGAGGCTGAATCTGCTGGGTAATGGAACCACTGCGACCCGCCGGCCCTGAGAAGAACTGACCGTCCCACCGCACCCCCGGGGTGAGGCGTAGCCATGGAGTCGCCAGGTACGAGCCCTGCAGGTAGAGCGAAACGATCCGATTGTGCACCGAGGGTCTGAAGTCGAGCGGAAGCGTAACGTAGGGGTAGGAGCTTGAGCCAGTATTCTCGACCCACCCGGCGCTGTCCGGCCCGTTGGAGCGCCACCGCCAGTCCTCGTGCAACAGGTTGTCCTCGTACTGGACCCCGCCTTTTAGGGAATGCGCGCCCGCGAGTACTTCGCCGCCGAGCGACGCGGCCGAGCGCGTGCTGGTGCGGTCCCACCGGTTTCCGTAGCCGCCCGACCAAGTGTGGGTGACGTCGTCTGAGAGGAGCGGATCGGTCCGGCCCCGCGACGTCGCCGGACCGTTCTCCTGCCAACTGGTCGTGCGTGAGAGCATCGCCTCGAGGAGCAGCCGCTGCCCAACCAGGTGCTTGCTGTTCAGGGCCACCATGACTCCGCCCTCGTTCCACACTCCGAGGAAGGGGTCCGGGTTCGTCAGCGAGTCCGGGGGAAGGATTGGTGCCCAGAAAGGGTTTCCCACGATGTACCTGGTCGCAGGGTCACCGATGGCAGTGAGGACAACACTCGTACCCGGACTCGCGCGCCAGCTCAGCTTGGCGGCAAACTTGTGGGTCACGCCGTGATCCAATGCTTCCTCGCTGCCCGGGATCCGCACGTGTTGTCGCTCCACCGCGGCGTCGTAGGCCAGAAAGTACCAGAGACGATTTCGCCGGATCCGGTCGGGGCTCGAAGCGAGACCGCTGCCGGTAAAGAACCCGAAGGTTGATAGGCGTGGCTCGTTCCCACCCGACCGGGTGACCACGTTGACGATGCCGCCGAGCGCACGCCCGTACTGGGCCTCGTGGCCACCGGTCTCGAGCTGGAGGTGGTCGATGAAGTTGAGCGGCAGGTCGATGCCGCCGTCTCCGCGGTAGGGCTCCGTCACGTTCATCCCGTCCACGAAGTACCCGTTCTCGAGGCCCGTTCCGCCCGCGACGTTCACGCCGTCGCCCAGATAGCTCTGGTTGGCCTGCGGCAACAGGGTGATAATGGAAGCGTAGTCGCGGCCGACCGGTAGCTGCTCGATGACTGTCGCAGAGACATCCGTCCCGAGGCTGCTCGTGAGGGGGTCGATGGCGGGCCGGTCCGCCGTCACCACCAGCGGAGGCAGTTCCGTCACCTGCTCCGGCAGCGTGACCTCGCCGAGGGCGGTCGTGTGTCCGAGTTGGACCGCTACCCTCGCGATGACGAGGGACCGGTATCCGATGCGAGTCAGGCGCACTGTGAACTCACCGGGCGGCAGGGCGAGCAGCCGGAATCCCCCGTGCGCGTCGGACAGTGTCCACCGGTCGCCCTGCAGACTGGGGCCGAGAACGCTGACCTGCACGTCGGCCAGAGACTGGCCCCCAGGGCTAGTGATTCGGCCCTGGATGTCGCCGGTCGTTTGCTGAGCGGCAGCCCCCATGGGGGTGAGGAGCGCCAGTACCGAGAGAACTACGCGTCGCATGCGTGCCTCCGGTGCGACCGCAATCCCCCCAATTGGCCGGCGTGGGAGACCGGCGGCAAGTCCTGAGGCGCAAACGCGCGCGCTAGCCGCCGATGCAGCGATACACGAAGTCTCTGCTCACCGTGGCGTTGCCGTTAGCGTTCACGGTCACATGGTAGTTGGCCACCAGCAGCAGGTGGGCGCCCGCAGCGTTCGTGTAGAACTCCTGTCCCACGTTCTGGGTTACCAGCCCATTTCCATGGACGAGGAGTATGAAAATGGGGCGAGTGTTGGTCGGGTCGATCATCCACACGGTTCCGGATGTCTGTCCCACTAGGTGGACCGCGGGATCGTAGATGAACTTCAGCGTCGTATCCACGTTACCGGCAGGGGTCGTGGTCGTGCGCAGCACGTAATTGATCCGTCCGGTGAAGAGGACGATCTCCCCAATCTTGGGGTTGGCGGTGCAGTCGGCAGGATCGTCAACCTCCTCGAAGAAGCCCGTGATTTCACTGTGCGTCGCCCCGAACTGAGGGCGAACCGTCAGGTCCGGCGCAACAGGCTGCCGCTCGCAAGCAGCGACAAGCAGGACCATCGGAATGCTGAGGTACGAGAGCGGGCGCATCTCAAGTTGAGGTACGAGAGCGGGCGCATCTCAAGTCTCCTGGGTGGCTGGGAAGCAGCTCGGGTGATTCGCTGCAATGAGCCGAAACAGCGATTCAATTGTCGCGTGAGGCGGTCACCCTCTGGTCATAGAGCAGTCACACGGCCTGGCGCAAGCGCCCCAGGGCCGTAAGGTTGATGAATGGCTGAAGTTGCACCGGCCCCACTCCGCACCGCGCTGCACCGTCGCTATACGATCCGACACGAGCTGGGCCGTGGCGGGACGGCATTCGTCTATCTCGCCCATGACTTGAAGCACGACCGTTCTGTCGCGATCAAGGTGTTGCGCGCGGAGATCGCGCTGCTGCTCGGCACCGAGCGGTTTCTGCGCGAGATCCGGTTCGCCGCGCGGCTCCAACATCCCAACATCCTGTCGCTGTTCGACTCGGGCGAAGCCAGCGGCTGGCTCTACTACGTGATGCCGTACGTGGAGGGGCCGTCGTTACGCCAGCGCCTGACCCGGGAAGGCCCGCTTCCGCTCGACGACGCCCTCCGCATCACGCGGGATGTTTGCGGCGCGCTCGGCTGCGCCCACAGTCAGGGCGTTGTGCACCGGGACATCAAGCCGGCGAACATCCTGCTCAGCGGCGAACATGCGGTCGTGGCGGACTTCGGACTCGCCCTGGCGATCACGAGCGCCGGGGGAGAAAAGTTGTCGGAAAGCGGGATGTCGGTCGGGACGCCCGCCTACATGAGTCCGGAGCAAGCGGGCGCCGCTTATCAAATCGACGGTCGCAGCGATCTCTACAGCTTGGGCTGCGTGATGTACGAGATGCTCGCCGGGACGCCACCGTTCACGGGTCCGAGCGCGCAGGCGCTCCTGGCGCGGCACGCCCTCGACGCGGTGCCGCCGCTCAAGACCGTGCGCAAGTCCGTGCCCGAGCACGTCGAGCACGTCGTGATGCGTGCGCTGGAGAAGGTTCCCGCGGACCGGTTCCCGAGCGCGGCTGCCCTGGCCACCGCTCTCGAGGCGCCGGCGTCGATCCCCCGCCGGTCACTGCGGTCGAGGCGCCTGGCGGCACTCGTCGCCGGAGTCGGCCTCCTGCTGGGCGGCGGATGGCTTGCCACGCGCGCGCGCAGCGCCGACGCGCCCCTCAGGCGGCGACTCGCCGTGTTGCCGCTCGCAAACGTCACGGGTGATTCAACCCAGAACGCCTTCGTCGACGGGCTGCACCAAGGGATCATCGACGAGCTTGCAAAGATTGCAGCCGTGAGCGCTATCTCTCGGGCGTCGGTGTTGCGGTACCGGGACTCTACGCGACTCCCGTTCCGCGAGATCGCGCGGCAACTG
>WNGN01011458.1_pt1 | contig 10376 bp, 8 predicted proteins | sample 5400561 | NCBI WGS metagenome assembly WNGN01 (sample SAMN13153379, study PRJNA577476) | soil metagenome | isolation source: 115 cm soil or saprolite under Garry oak tree replicate 2 | place: USA:California | collected 2016-06-15 | reverse complement strand
TCAGCACCACCGAGTTTTTTTCCCGCCACACCGAGGCCGGCGGCACCATTCTGCTGACCCGCGCCGACGACCGGGGCTGCGTCTTCCTCGGGCCGCGGGGCTGCACGGTTCACCCCGACCGCCCGCTGGCCTGCCGTCTCTATCCGCTCGCGCGCTGGATCGCTCCCGACGGCGACGAGAGCTTCGGCCATCTCCAGCCTCACCCTGAGACGGCGGGCGTCTACGGGACCCGCGGAACCGTGAACGACTTCCTGACCTCCCAGGGGCTGCCGCCGTACTTCGCGATGGGCGACCGCTACGGCGCGCTCTACGACCGGATGGTGTCGATCATGGAGCGCCTCGACCCGGCGGAGAATTCCGAGCGCAGGGCGGAGCGGCGCGCGGAGATCGACGAGCTCGATCCGGGCACCATGGCGAGCGCGTGGCTCGACGTCGACGCGACCGTCGGCGCCTACTGCCGCGAGCGCGCCCTGGCCGTGCCGGTCGAGATCGACGCGCTCGTCGACCTGCACCTCAAAGCGATCGGTGCCTGGCTCGACGCGCTGGAGACGCGCCTGCCCACGTAGGCTACGGCGAGGATTTCTCGAGCGTGTAGCCCTTGTCCGTCATGCACCGCCGGTAGCGATCCTGGTTGACGCTGATCTGCGGTCCGTCGGGTCTCTGGGTGGTGATGCGCGCGTCGAAGAGGCAGTCGGTCTTGTCGCGCTCCTTCTGCTCCGTCGTGGCGCCCGGCTTGGTGTAGACGTAGCTGTCGGCGCCGGCACACCCGCCGGCAAGCAGGACCGCGGCGAGCAACGTTCGTGTGTTCATCGGCTCTGCGCCCCCTTTGCTGAAATTGTCGACGGGTTCCGGCTTGCCTGCGCCACCACCTCGAGGAGTCCGGCGCCGTAGCGGGCGGCCTTGTACGGGCCGACGCCATGAGCCCGCTCGAGCTCGACCAGATCGCGCGGCCGCAGCGCCGCGATGTCGCGCAGCGTTCGATCGCTGGCCACGATGAAGGGCGCCACGCCCTCGGCCCTCGCCACCGCGAGGCGGTGGCGGCGGAGCGCCTCGAAGAGAACCAGCGCCTCCGCGTCCGGCTGGGCCGCGTCACGGCCCGGACGCGCCGACCCGGGCTCGACGGCCAGCGCCGGCCTCGGCCGGGCGACTTGCTCGGCGCGCTCGCGTCGAGACGCCGCGGCCGGCAGGAGCAGGCGGGCCGGGCGCTCGCCCTTCATCACGGCGCGGCCGTCCTCCGTCAGCGTCACGACCGGCCGATCGACACCGGCGAAGCTCACCCAGCCGGCCGACACACAGCGGCGGAGCAGCGCGAGCAGCCACGCCGCTCCGTGCTCCTTGAGATTGCCGAAGGTCTGAAACTTCGTGAGGCCGGCGCGCTCGAGCCGCTCGTCCGCATCACCGTGGACCAGCTTGACGGCGAGGCCAAGCCCGAAACGCCCGTGCACGCGCGCGACGCCCGACAGCGCCTTGCGCACGATCAGCGTGTCGCGCTCGGGGTCGCCCGCCTCGGGCTTCTCCCCCAGAGCCAGGCACACGTCGCAGCGTCCGCAGCCCGCGAGCGTCTCGGCCTCGTCGCCGAAATATCGCAAGATCGCGTCGTGGCGGCAGCTGCCGCCCTCGGCCCAGCGAATCAGCTCGAGGAACATGCTCCACTTATGCTCGAGCACGGCGCAGGCCGAGCGCGGGCGCGCCGTCGCGCCCCGCCCGGCCGACCTCCTGGTAGTACGCCTCGACCGACCCGGGGGGACCGAGGTGGATCACCGCCCGAACGTCCGGCCGGTCGATCCCCATGCCGAAGGCGTTGGTCGCCACCACGATGTCGAGGTCACCCCCGGCGAAGTGGCGCTGCGCGGCCTCGCGCGTCTTCGGGGCGAGGCCGGCGTGGTACGCGCGAGCCCGCCAGGCTCGCGCCGCCAGCCGCGCGCTCTCGTCCTCGGCCTGCTTGCGCGTGGGCGCGTAGACGAGCGCCGTCCCGCGACCTCGCCGGGGGCCACCGAGCGCCTCCGCCAGCGCGCCGTCGACGAGCCGCTCGCGCTCCCGGCGGCCGCCGACCTCCGCCGCGCGCAGCGCGAGGTTGGGCCGGGCGAAGCCCCGGACGATCTGGGGTGTATCGGGCGGCAGACCCAGCCGGGCCAGGATCTCGTCGCGCACGATCGGCGTCGCCGTCGCCGTGCACGCCAGCACGCGCGCGTGGGGCAGATCGGCCAGGAGCGCCCCGATCTCCAGGTATTCCGGACGGAAGTCGTGGCCCCACTCGCTGATGCAGTGGGCCTCGTCGATCGCCACCAGCGGGCAGTCGATCTCGCGGATGAGGCCGCGGAATCCCGGGAACACGAGCCGCTCCGGCGCCACGTACACGAGCGCGAACGCTCGCCGCGCCAGCCCCGCCATGCGGCGCCGCATCTCGGCCGCCTCGAGCGTCGCGGCGAGATAGGTCGCCCGCACGCCGCGCGCCTCGAGCGCCCCGACCTGATCGGCCATCAGCGCCACGAGCGGCGACACCACCAGGGTCGTGCCGGTGAGGATCGTGGCCGGCAGCTGGTAGCTGAGGCTCTTGCCGCCGCCGGTCGGCGCCACCAGCAGGAGCCGTCCGGCCGCGAGCAGCGTCTCGATCGCCTCGCGCTGTCCGGGTCGGAACGCCGAATAGCCCAGCCGACCAAGCGCGATCTCGAGGTCGCTCACTCGTCACCCGTCACGCTTTGTGATATAGCAGACTCGACTCGTCACCGACAACGCGTCCATGAAACTGGTCATCAAGTTCGGCGGCTATCAGGAGCCCGCGTCCGTCCACAACCGCGCGGCGGCGCGCTTCGGCGAGCTGCTCGAGCAGCGGCTCGGAGACCAGGTCGACTTCGAGCTGATCGGCAGCATCCTCAAGCTCGGCCGCCCGTCGGGCGATCTGGTTCCGATGGTCGAGCGCGGCGAGCTGTCGTTCTGCTACATGTCCACGGTGCGCTTCTCGCGGGCGGCGCCGGAGCTGCAGCTGCTCGAGCTCCCGTTCATCGTCGAGGACCGCGGTGCCGCGTTCCGGGCGCTCGACGGCGAGTACGGTGACATCGCCCGGGAGCGGGTTCACGACCGGACCGCCTGCCGGCTCCTGGGATACTGGGACAACGGCTTCCGCCACCTCTCGACCCGCGTGCGGCCGATCCGCGCGCCCGAGGATTGTCGCGGGATCCGCATCCGCACGCAGATGAGCGAGCTGCACGGCGAGGTCTTCAAGGCGCTCGGCTTCGAGCCGATCGCCTCGGACGTCAAGGAGTTCGTGGAGCAGATCGCCGGCGAGCGGTTCCAGGCTCAGGACAATCCCCTCACGAACATCTACAACTTCGGCGTTCACCACCACCATCGCTACATCACGCTCAGCGCGCACTTCTGGGGCGCGTCCGCGCTGGTCTGTAACGCGGCGCACTACCGCGCCTGGCCGCGGGACGTGCAGGCCGCGGTGGACGCGGCGGCCCGCGAGGCTACCGCCTTTCAGCGGCAGCTCGCGGCCGCCGAGGACGAGGCGATCTTGAAGATGCTCGACCCGGCCCGGAACGACGTGATCCGGCTCACCGACGTCGAGCGCGCGGCGTTCATGCGCGCCGTGGAGCCGGTGCTGGCGAAGTATCGCCGGGAGCTCGATCCGACGCTGTTCGCCTACCTGGGCGTCTGACGCACCCCGGCGGCCGGCTCACCGGCCCTTCAGCTTCAGGTCCTCGTACGGCGACAGGTACGGATGGCCCGTGGCGGCAGCATACACTGTCCGCGAAGGACCGTATAATTCGAGCCCATGAACACTTCGGAGATTCTCCGCGACGCCCGCGCCGTCCTCGACGACACCATCCAGCTCCGCCGCCGCATTCACCGCCAGCCCGAGGTCGGCCTCTCGGTGCCGCGCACGCAGGCGGCCGTCCTCGAGGCCCTCGCGGGGCTGGGCCTCGACGTGGGGACCGGACAGCGCACGACGTCGGTGATCGCGCGCCTCACCGGGGCGCGGCCGGGGCCGACGATCCTGCTCCGCGCGGACATGGACGCCCTGCCGATGCAGGAGGAGACCGGGCTTCCGTTCGCCTCGGAGGTGAAGGGCGCGATGCACGCATGCGGCCACGACGCGCACACGGCGATGCTGGTCGGCGCGGCCCGTCTCCTGGCCGGCCGTCGCGACGCGCTCGCCGGCTCGGTGCTGTTCATGTTCCAGCCCGGCGAGGAGGGCTACCACGGCGCCCGGGTCATGCTCGAGGAAGGCCTGCTCGACAGCGGCGCGCCGCCGACCGCGGCCTTCGCGCTGCACGTGACGCATCGGCTCACCCCCGGCGCCATCTCGGCGCGCCCGGGGCCCGCGATGGCGTCCGGCGACACGATCCAGATCGCGGTGCGGGGCCGGGGCGGCCACGCGTCGGCGCCCCACGACTGCCTCGACCCGATCCCGATCGCGTGCGAGATCGTCCAGGCGTTCCAGACGCTGGTAACCCGCCGGGTCCACGTCTTCGATCCGGCGGTGGTGACCATCGCGAAGATCGAGGCGGGGACGACCCGCAACGTGATCCCGGACACCGCGAATCTGCTCGGCACGATCCGCACGGTCTCGGAAGCCACGCGCGAGCGCGTGCTCGAGGGCGTGCGGCGGGTCGCCGAGGGCGTCGCGTCCGCGCACGGCGCCGAGGTCGGGGTCGAGGTGACTCGCGGCTATCCGGTCACCGTGAACGACGTGGACTTTGCCGGCTTCGCCCTCGACACCGCGCGCGAGCTGATCGGCCCGGACGCCGTGCACACCGCGGGCTACCCGACGATGGCGAGCGAGGACTTCTCGTACGTGCTCCAGCGCGTGCCGGGCGCCATCGTGAACCTGAGCACGCGCCCGGCCGACGGCGCCGCGTTCCCGAACCACTCGCCGCGGATGCTCGTGAACGAGTCGGCGCTCGCCACCGGCATCGCCATGCACGTCGCCGTGGCGCTGCGGTTCTTCGCTCAGGGACGAGGGGGAGGCTGAGGGGGGCGTCCGCCCCCGGACGGCGCCTCCTTCTCGGCGGTGCGGATCGCCGCCGGACCGCCGTTCACCTTGACCCGCTGGCCGGTGTCCTTGAGCATCGCGCCGCTCCACTGGAACACCCAGTAGTCCTTCTCGACCATGTTGCCGACCAGAATCGTCTTGCCGTCCGGCGAGAAGACCACGCCCTGCGACCAGTGACCGATCGGCGCCTCTCCCACCCGCGACAGGGTCTTGCCGGTCACGCGGACGATGACGAGCTTGCCGGCGTCGTTGTAGAAGGGCGACTCCTTCGGGCGGTTGCTGCCGTTGTGAACGACGACGGCGACGACGGAGCTGTCCGGTGAGATCTTCAGCCCCTCGGCGGTGGCGCCGAGGACGCCGATCGTGTCGATGACGCGCGGCGGCTTCGCGGTCAGGTCGATGAGGCTGATGCTGTCGCTGTCGCCGGTGACGCCGCCGGCCAGGCTCGCCACCACCGCGAAGGCGCCGTTCGACGCGACGTCGAGCACGATCGGGCGCACGCCGGCCGTCAGGTCGCGGTTGGTGTACTCGACCTTCGCGCCATCGATCGAGAGCACGGAGATCTTGTTGTCGTTGCTTCGCGAGACGAGCGCGCTCTTACCGTCGGGCGTGATCGCCACCATGCCGCCGCCCGCCTTGGCGCCGCCGACCTCGACCGTGCCGGCCGGCGTCACCGTCTTGCCCTGGATGGTGAAGACCGACACGGTGCCGTCGACCAGATTGGAGACGAGCGCGAGCGTGCCCTGCCGGTTCACCGAGATTCCGGCGGCACCCATGCCCGCCTCGAGCGTCGCGATGACCTTCGGCGGATTGACGGTCAGATCGATCACGGTCACGCGGTTGTCGGGCGTCTGCTTCGTCTTGTCGTTCGGGTCGACCTTGTTGGAGGCCGTGACGAGCGCCAGGCTCTCGTCCGGAGTCATCGCGATGCTGAGCGGGGGCCCGACCACGCTCACCGGCGCCTTGACCTCGCCCACCACGCGCGGCGGCGACGCCTTGAGGTCGATCACCGATACGGTGTCGGGCGGGGGATCGGGGACGACCGTCACGACGCCGTTCACGTTGACCACCTTGTTCTCGTTGCCGGACACGGCGAGCTGCGCATCGGCGCGCGCGGCGAGCGCGTGCGCCGCGAGCAGCGCAAGGCCGAGCGCGAGCGGTGTGTGTCGACCTAGCGTCATGGCGTCCTCCCGGTCACGGATGGCGTGCCTCAGTCGGACTCGTCCTCTTCCGGCGACGGGTCTTCCCGCTCCACGAATGCGCGATTGGCGTCGGCCTTTCCGCGGAGATCGCTCAGATCGGTCGCGAATCGCTCGAGCGACTCCCCGCGCCGCATCACGAGCGCCGGCGGCACGACCAGATCGCGATCGCCGACGTAGCTGGGGCTCCGGTTCTGGCTGCGCGCCTGCGTCCACAGTACTACCGCGAGGATGACGAACGGGATCGTGACGCCGATGCCAAGCGCCAATCGCGCGCGCATCGGGCTCGCGTTGACGAGGTGGGCCGACAGCGCGATCGACACCGCGATCGCGACCAGCAGAGGACCGACGACGGGCGACAGGTGGAGCCCGAGCGCCCCGTTCACGACGTCGACCAGGCCGGTCACGACGGAGACCACCGCGTACGCCGCCGCCACGATCCCCGCGTGGCGCACCCACCGGGACTCGCCGAAGGCGACCCGGCTCGCGAGCGCCCACAGCGCGATCCACAGCCCGGTGAGGCCGAGCAGGGCGAGCAGCGTCGTGACGAGCGCGGTCGAAAGCTCGCGCGGCTGCGTGGTGCTCGTCCAGACCTCGAACACGGTGGCGGCAATGCTCATCACGGATCCGGCCGCGAGCGCCTTGAGCTCCGTGCCGCGCGACCACCAGGCCGATCCGCCCCGGTCCGCCCGCTCCGGGGCGACGACCTCGCGGGCGGTCCGCACGCGCAGGCGGGTGTGGCCGACGCGAAACACGCCGCCGTCCAGCTCCGCCGGCTCCCCGCCGCGCCGGCGCCGGCCGGCGATCTCGATTCCGTTGATGCTCTCGAGATCGGTGACCGTGACGCGGCCCTCGGTGTCGACGCTGATCCGGGCATGGACCGCGGCGACGAACGGATCGTCGAGCACCACATCACAGGCCACGCTGCGGCCGACGGTGCAGCGCGCCTCCCCGCCGACCGCGCCGAAGTGATAGCGCGTCCTCACGCGGTGATGGCCGCTGAGGACTTCGACGACCATCACGGCTTCCATTGCATCGCATCCAGGTAGGTCTTGGCGAACGCGAGCGCCCGCTCCGGCGCGACCCCGGTCACGATCAGGCTCGACAGGAACCCCTGCCGCGGCCCGTTCTTGCTGACGACCCGCACGTGGAGGTCGTAGATCCCGTCGAGCTTTCGGTAGGCGCGCAGGCACACCGTCGCGTTGGCCGTGAAGCCGCCGAGCTCGACGTTGCGCTGCTTGCAGGCGAACGGCGCGAGCTGCCGGCGGGAGCCGAACAGGTCGCCCGACCCCTTCGCCGCTTGCATCCCGTGGGCGAAGCGCCACGGATCGAGCGTGCGCGTGGTGAACACCTGGTGCTGGAACGAGAGCCCGCCCGGCTGGAGGTTGCGGCCGAGGTAGAGGGACGACTTCGCGTCGCACCCGATGCGCTGCGCGACCTCATCGCGCGCCTGCCGGACGTCGAGCGGTGGCTTGCTCGCGCCCGCGAGCAGGCCCACCGCGTGCTCGGCGGGAACCAGGAACGCGACGAGCTGCGACGCCCGGTAGCCGGCGACGTTGACCCCGATCACGTTCCCGGCGCCATCGAGCCCCGGCCCTCCGGACATGCCGGCGTTGAGCGCGCCCGAGTAGTGAACGCGCGGCTCGAACGAATCCTCGACCCGCCCGTTGCTGATCCCCTCGGTGATCGTGAGGCCCACGTCGAGCGGAAAGCCGACCGAGTAGGCGCGCTCGCCGCCGATGGCCGCGTTCGGCCGAAGCCGGAGCGGCGGCGGCGCGAGGCCTTCGGCATCGACGAGAGCCAGGTCGTGGCGGACATCGATCGCGCGCACGGTTACGCGGCCGGTGGCGCCGGCGGCCGTCCGGTATTCGAGTCGGTACTTCTCGGGATAGAGGACGACCTCGCTGACGACGTGCCAGTTGGTGACGAACACGCCCCGGTGCCCGATCGCGAAGCCGCTGCCGTGAAACGCCTCGGCCGTGTTCGTGCCGAAAAACCCCTTGATCTGGATTACCGAGGGGCGCACCCGGTCGAGGATGACGCGCGCGGCGGTCGAGGCGATCGCCGCCGACGGCACGGGCTGGGACCGCGCGTCGGCTTCGCCGGCGGGCAGCCGGCTCTGGGCGGCGCCGCAGGTGACGCCGAGGAGGACCAGCGCGATGCCCCGGGCGACCGCGCGGCCCGGCGGGCCCGCCCGATTCATCGCCGTCGGGGCGCGGCTACTTGATCAGGCCGTAGAACTTCCCGGCGTTCTCGCACGTGATCTTGCGGACCACGTCGGCCGGCAAGTGGCCGAACTGCTCCTCGATGTACTTCGACGACTCCGGCCACACGCCGTCGGTGTGCGGGTAGTCCGACGCCCACATGAGCGTCTCGGCGCCCATCTCGTGGATCATCTGGGTGCCGATGCGATCGAACTGGAACGTCGCCTTGCACTGGCGCCGCCAGTAGTCGCTCGGCTTCATCGTCAAGCCGAGGTCGCGGAAGCGGTCCTCCCACTCGAAGTCCATGCGATCGAGCGCGTACGGGATCCAGCCGATGCCGCTCTCGCCGAAGGAGATCTTCAAGTTCGGGTACCGCTCGAGCACGGCGGAGCCGATGATCGCGGACAGGATGTTGACCAGGTTCATCTGGAACCCACAGACGCCCTGGAACAGCGCGGCCCGGCGGGCGAGCGGGGTGGTCGCCTTCTCGCGGACGCTGGCCGGCGTGCTCGGGAACGTGTGGAAATGCAGCGGCAGGTTGACCTCGTTGACGGCCTGCCAGAGCGGCTCCCACGCGGGATGCCACATGGGATCCATGTCCCACGAGCAGGAAAGCTCGAGCCCCTTCAACCCCATCTTGGCGACGCGCCGAACCTCTTGCACGGCGGCGTCGATGTCCCCGTAGGGCAGGCAGGCCAGGCCGATCTGCCGGTCGGGATAGTGCCGGCAGAAGTCCTTCAGCCAGTCGTTGTAGATGCGGAACATCTCCTTCGCCGCCTCGTGATCGTTCAGCCGGGTGGCGGCGCCGAGGATGCCGAAGATGACCTCGGCCTGCACGCCGTCGAGCTCCATGTCCTTGATCCGGAGGTGCGGATCGGTCGGCCGCCGGATGCCCTTCTTGCCGTCCTCGTACAGCCCGACCGCGGCCATCTTGTCGACGCGGTAGTTCTGGCCGGGGACCAGCTTCTGGCCGCCCGGACCGACGCCACCGACCAGGCCGAACGACGTGCCGTTCTTGCAGGTCCAGTGGGGACCGTCGGGGCCGCCGCCGACGAACGGCATACGCTCGCGCATCGCCGCCGAGGCGTTGGCCGTGAACAGGTCGTTGGGGATCCAGGGCATGTCGATGTGACAGTCGGCGGAGATCCGAGAATATTGCATCGCGTCCTCCTCTCGAGGCTACTGCGTCCCCATCCTACTACAAGACCGAACGCACCAGGCCACCATCGACCAGGATCGTGGTGCCGGTGATGTAGCTCGCCTTCCCGGAAGCCAGGAACGCCACCAGGTACGCGAGCTCCTTGGGCTCGCCGATGCGCCCGACGGCGGTCTCGGCCGCCCGCTGGGCCAGGGCCTCGTCGACCGGGATGCCAAGCTCCTTGGCGCGGGCCGTCACGTTCGAGAGCATCCGCTCGCTCAGAATCGAGCCGGGGCAGACGTTGTTGACGAGAATGCCGTCGCGCCCGACCTCGTCCGCCAGGCTCTTGGCGAACGCCACCACGCCCATGCGGGTCGCGCCCGACAGCGCCAGGTTGGGAATCGGCTGATAGACCGTGCTGGCCAGGATGTTGATGATGCGACCGCCGCCCTGCTTCTTCAGATGCGGGACCGCCTCCCGCGACATGCGCGCGAAGAACAGGAGTGAGCGCTGCACCGCCGTGGCCCACTGCTCCTCGGTGGCGTTGTGGGCCCGGGCCAGCGGCGGGCCACCGGAGTTGTTGACCAGGATGTCGAGACGCCCGAAGCGCTCGACGGCCCGCCCGATCAGCTCCTTGATCGTGTCGTAGCGGTCCAGGTCGCCCGCGAACGCGAGCACGTCGCGGCCCGTGGCGCCCCGGATCTCCTGGGCGGCCTTCTCGAGGTCGTCGCGCGAGCGGCTGCAGACGGCGACCCGGACCCCCTCCTCGGCCAGCACCTGGGCGCACGCGCGACCCAGGCCCTTGCTCGCTCCTCCGACGATCGCGACCTTGTCCTTCA
>WNGN01011366.1_pt1 | contig 10378 bp, 9 predicted proteins | sample 5400561 | NCBI WGS metagenome assembly WNGN01 (sample SAMN13153379, study PRJNA577476) | soil metagenome | isolation source: 115 cm soil or saprolite under Garry oak tree replicate 2 | place: USA:California | collected 2016-06-15 | reverse complement strand
GGCCGAGCCGGCGCACGACCGAGGTCACGACACGCGTCGCGAGAAGGATCACGATCAGCTGATAGAGCAGGCGGAGGGTGATCTCCTCCGCGCCGCTCCCGACCGCCGAGTCCGAGCCGGCCGAGGCCCCCGCGAGCTGCGCGACCGCCGTCGCGCCGAGCACTACGGCTGGACGATCACGCTACGCCGGCGATGTTGTACAGCCGGGCGCAGTTGTCCCAGAGGATCTTCCGCTTGCTCGCCTCCGTGAGCGGCAGCTTCAGGAACAGGTTCGTCGCCTCCGGAAAGTGCGAATCCGAGTGCGGGTAGTCGGTCGAGAAGACCAGCGTGTCGTCGCCCAGGCGCTGGACGACCCACTCGACCTGATCCTCGTCGGGATCGACGCTGATGAAGCACTGGCGCTTGAAGTACTCGCTCGGCGGCGCCTGCAGCTTCGTCGTCTCGCCGCTCTTCGCCATCTCCCAGTACTCGTCGAGCCGCCAGAGGAGCCACGGCAGCCAGCTGCAGTTACCCTCGAGGAACGCGACGCGCAGGCGCGGGAAGCGCTCGAGGACGCCGCCGGCGGTCATCGAGGCGACCGCGGCCATCAGCTCGACCGGGTTGTTCAGCCCGCCCGCGATGGTGGTGCTGGGCGCCGTGAGGAAGCGGTTCACGAAGTGCGTGTCCGAGTAGTTGTTGGGCGCGGGGTGGAAGCAGATCGGGACATTCAGGCGCTCGGCTTCCGCCCACAGGGGATCCATCGCCGGATCGTGCAGGTTCACGCCGTTCACCGGATTGGGCATCATCTGCGCCGCGACGAACCCGAGCTCTCCGACGGCCCGCCGCAGCTCGCCCGCGGCGAGCGTCGCGTCGTGGAGCGTCAGGAGCGCGGCCACCTGCATCCGCGCCGGGTTCGGCGTGCGGAAGTCCGCCGCCCAGTCGTTCCACGCCCGGCACAGCGCGACCGCGAACGCGGGGTCGAAGGCGTCCACGCACACCACCGGGAGCGTGCGAAAGAGCACGCCGACGTCGAGGCCCTCGGCGTCCATCGCGGAGAGCTGCGACGCCGAGTCGAAGCGCGCCGCGGCGTAGTCCTTCAGCACGGTGGCGGCGCGCTTCTCCGCGTCAACCCGCCCTCGGCCGAGCGGCCGCGGGAACGTGAACTCGCCGACCGTCCACTGGCTGGTGTAGGCGCCGCGGCTGGCGGTGGGCCGGGGTGTCTGCGCGCGGAAGGCCGGATCGAGATAGCGGTCGTAGAGGTCGGACGGCTCGATCACGTGCAGGTCGCTGTCGAGCACCCGAAATCCGGCTCTGCTCATTTCTGGCTCCTCGCCGAATGATCGGCGATGACCTGGGCCACGCACGCGGTCACCCGGACGCCGGTCGGAAGATGCAGGAACTCGTTGGGGCCGTGAGCGTTCGAGCCGGGACCCATCGCGCCCGTGATCATGAACTGGGCCTGCGGGAATCGCTCGCCCAGCATGCTCATGAACGGGATCGACCCGCCGAGGCCCGCGAACATCGCCGGCTTGCCGAAGTACGTCGCCGACGCGCGCTGGATCGACTCGAGCAGCTTCGGGTCCGTGGCCGGCGCGTTCCAGCCGTTGCCCGCGTCACCGTACGTGTTCATCGTGACGCGGGCGCCGTACGGCGGATCGGCCTCGACGATCTCCTTGAGCCGCCGCACCGCGCGGCCGGCTTCGCACGTCGGCGGCAGGCGCAGCGAGATCTTGAGCGTGGTCTGCGGGCGCAGCACGTTGCCGCCGTCCGCTGGCAGCGGGATCCCCGCCGCGCCGGTGATCGCCAGCGCCGGGCGCCACGTGTTGTTCAGGATCAGCTCGTACGGGTCGGTGCTGACGGGCTGGCCGCCCGGCGGGAACGGGAAGCGGTCGTAGATCTCGGTGCCGAGCACCCTTGCGACCTCGCGCGCCTCGGTCAGGCGCTCGGGCGGAATCTCGACGTGGAAGTCACGCGGCAGGACGGCGCCGGTGCGCGAGTCCTCGATGCGATCGAGGATCTGGCGCAGGATACGGAAGCTCGAGGGCACGATGCCGCTCGCCGCGCCGGAGTGCACGCCTTCCGTCAGGATCTCGACCATGAGCACGCCGCCCACGACCCCGCGGAGCGAGGTGGTGCCCCAGAGCTGCTCGTAGTTGCCGCAGCCCGAGTCGAGGCACACGACCAGGCTCGGCGTACCGAGCTTCGCCCGGAGCGCGTCGACGTAGAATGGAAGGTCCGTACTGCCGCTCTCCTCGCACGCCTCGATGAGCACCACGCAGCGTGCGTGCCGTGCGCGCTGTTCCTGCAGCGCCTGGATCGCGGTGAGCGCCGCGAACGTGGCGTACCCGTCGTCGCCGACACCGCGGCCGTAGAGCTTGTCGCCGCGCCGCACGGGCGTCCAGGGTCCGGCGCCCTCGGCCCAGCCGACCATCTCCGGCTGCTTGTCCAGGTGGCCGTAGAGCAGCACCGTGTCGGTACCGGTCCCGGGCGCCTCCATGAGCAGGAGCGGCGTGCGTCCCTCGAGCCGCACGACCTCGATGCGCAGCCCCTCGATGGGCCGTGAGCCCGCCCAGCCGCGCATGAGCTCGACCGCGCGATCGATGTGACCGTGCTCGCGCCACTGGGCGTCGAACATGGGCGACTTCGCGGGGATCTTGATGTAGTCGGTCAGGGTGGGAATGATGCTCGCGTCCCACGTGGTCTGGACGAAATCGCGAATCTTGCCGGAGTCGAGCGCCATGGCAGAATCCTCAGGAGGCGATGCGGAGGCCGGAGCGCATCTCCCAGATCTCCTGCAGCTCGAGCGGCGCGTCCGCGATCCGGGCGAGCTTGCCGCAGAGGCGACAGTGGATGAACGCCGGCTCCCAGCCGACGTAGGTGCTGTCGCACTTGGGGCATCGAGTCTGCGGCCCGGTGAGGAATCGCTTGGCGGCCCGCTGCAGGGTGTGCTCGGGCGTGAGACGGATGACGGCCGCGGGGGCCGGGACTTTAGGTTTCACCCGCTTCGTCCGTGCCGGCTTCATGAGCGCAGGCCATTGTACATTAGGCCGACTCGCCGGTCGGCCGAGAAAGGCTGCGCGGGCGGGTAGGGTCGGGGGCGTATCTTGGGCCGATGAAAGTCGGGGTGGTGCTGGACGGGCGGCGCTCGGCGTCGGAGATCGCCGAGCTCGCGCGGCTTGCCGAGGCGCACGGCTTTTCGCACGTCTGGCTATCGGGCGGGGCCAGGACGAAGGACCACTTCGTGCGGCTCGCTCTGGCGGCCGTCGCGACGAGCCGGATCCGGCTGGGCCCGGTCGCGCTGAGCCCCTTCGAGATGCATCCCGTGCACGCCGGCCTCGCCCTCCTGACGCTCGACGAGATCGCACCGGGCCGCGCCTGCCTGGTGCTGGGCGCCGGCGGCGACCTCGCGGCGACGCTCGGACTACCGGCGCGGGGCCGCGTCGAGGCCGTCGAGGAGTGCATCGACATCGTCCGCGCATTGGCCGCGGGCGGCGAGGTCAATTATTCCGGGACGCGTTTTCAGGTCAACGGCCTGTTCTCTCCGTGGCGCTCCGTTCGGATGGACCGGCTCTATCTCGGCGCGAATCGCCCGCGGATGCTGCGACTGGCCGCGCGGAAGGCGGACGGCGTGATGGTGACCGACATGCCGCTCGGCTATCTGGGCTCGCTGATCGGCCGCGTCCGCGCCGAGCTGACCGCCGCCGGCCGCGACGCGGTGCCGTTCGCGATCAGCAACTGGTTCGTCTGGAATGTCCAGGAGACGCGCGAGGAGGCGATGCGCCTGGCCCGCCGCGGGCTCGGCTTTCGCCTCTACTATATTCGCGACGTGGCGTCCTCGATCGGGCTTGCCGAGGCCGACGCGCGAGAGCTGGAACAGCGGCAGCCGGAGATGCTGCGGGCGCTGTTCCGGGGAACGGAGCCCTGGCAGCCGGCGCCCGACGTCGCCGACCGGCTGATCGGGCATCTGACGCTGACGAGCGACCGCCGGGGCCTCCCGCGCTGCGTGGAGCGGCTCCTGGAGTTCGAGCGGCTGGGGTGCGGCGAGATCGCGCTGGCCCCGCACGGTGACCCGGCGGCCGCCATCGAGCTGATCGGCACCGCCGTGATTCCCGTCGTTGACCGCGGGCGCCGCGCCGGTGTTCCGTGACTGGCAGGCGGGCCTTGTCGTATGCTGTCCTCGCCACGGGGAGGGCTCATGATCAAGCTGGACCACCTCACGATCGCGGTGAGCGACTGTGACAAGTCGCGTGAGTGGCTGTTCCTCGCCGAGACGCCCGGCGGACCGGGGCGGCCGAGCTGCGTGCTGACGTTCCAGGTCGGCGACGTCGAGGCCCAGTACAAGACGCTGAGCGCGGCGGGTGTAAAGTTCGACCATCCACCCCAGAAGACGTTCTGGGGCTACGGCGCAGAGCTCAAGGATCCCGACGGCTATCGCATCTGGCTGTGGGACGAGAAGACGATGCGGGAGAAGGGCGAGATCTGAGGAGGCAGGTATGTGGGGGTCGAGAACCAAGCTGGTGATGCCGTCGCGGGAAAGCGCGTTGCCCGGCCGGACCGAGCGCATCCCGGTGCCGGCCGCTCACTTCGTGAACCGTCAGCCGCTCGCGCCGCCGTTTCCGGCGGGGCTCGAGATGGCGATGTTCGGCCTCGGATGCTTCTGGGGCGCCGAGCGCAAGTTCTGGGAGACGCCCGGAGTTTTCACGACGGCGGTCGGCTACGGGGCCGGCTTCACGCCGAATCCGACCTACGAGGAAGTCTGCACCGGCCTGACGGGCCACAACGAGGTCGTGGCGGTCGTCTTCGATCCCAAGCGCGTCGGCTACGACGGCATCTTGAGGGTCTTCTGGGAGAGCCACGATCCGACCCAGGGAATGCGCCAGGGCAACGACGTGGGCACGCAGTATCGATCCGGGATCTACGTCTACACGCCCGAGCAGCGCCGGCTCGCCGAGGCCTCGCGCGACGCCTTTCAGCGTGTGCTGTCCAAGGCGGGCTTCGGCAAAATCACGACGGAGATCCTCGACGCGCCCGAGTTTTACTACGCCGAGGATTACCATCAGCAGTACCTTGCGAAGAACCCCGGCGGATACTGCGGGCTCGGCGGCACCGGTGTCGCCTGCCCGACCGGCCTGCTGGAGTCGGCTTCCAGCAGTCGCTAGCGAGCGGCTAGCGCGCCCCTGATTTCATCGCCTGCCACACGCGCTCGGGGCGCAGCGGCATGTCGAGGTGCCGCACCCCGAACGGACGGAGCGCGTCGACCACCGCGTTGACGATGGCCGGCGTGGCGCCGATCGTCGCCGCCTCGCCGATGCCCTTGGCGCCCATCGGGTTGCGCGGGGTCGGCGTCACGGTCTGATCGGTCACGAATGACGGCAGGTCGTCGGCGTGCGGCACCGCGTAGTCCATGAGCGTGCCGGTCACGAGCTGGCCGTCCGAGCCGTAGACCAGCTCCTCGAGGAGCGCCTGCGCGATGCCCTGCGCGAGGCCTCCGTGCACCTGGCCGGCCACGAGCGTCGGGCTCACGCGCACACCGCAGTCGTCGACGGAGATGAAATCGCGCACGGACACCCGCCCGCTCTCTCGATCGACTTCCACCACCGCGACGTGAGCGCCGAAGGGATAGACGAGCTGCGGCGGGCGGAAGAACTCCGTCGCCTCCAGCCCTGATTCGATGCCGTCGGGCAGCCCCTCGCCGTACGCGCGCGCGGCGATCGCCTCGAGCATGAGCGCCTTGTCCGGCACGCCCTTCACCTGATAGCGCCCGTCGGTGAAGACGACGTCGTCGAAGGCCGCCTCCAGCATGTGCGCGGCGAGCCGGCGCGCCTGGATCTGCACCTTGATCGCCGCGCCCATGATCGCCGAGCCGCCGACGACGAGGCTGCGGCTGCCGCCGGTGCCGTTGCCCATCGGGGTGTTCAGCGTGTCGCCGTGCCGAACCACGATCTTGTCGAACGGCACGCCCAGGTGGTCGGCGAGAATCTGCGAGAACGCCGTCTCGTGGCCCTGGCCATGGGCCGAGGTGCCCGTGTACGCCGTCACGGTGCCGCCGGGCTCCACGCGCACGACCGCGCTCTCGAAGGGGCCGAAGCCGCACATCTCGACGTAGCAGGACATGCCGATGCCGAGGAGCTTCGGATCCTTCCGCTGCAGGCGCTCTTTCTGCTCGGCGCGGAGCTTCGCGTAGCCCGACCGCTCGAGCGCCTTCGCCAGCGCCCGCTCGTACTCGCCGCTGTCGTAGTTCTGGCCCGTCGGCGCCGCGTACGGAAACGCGCTCGGCGGGCTGAAGTTCTGGCGCCGGACCTCCTCGGGTGTCCGGCGCAGCTCCGTCGCGATGACGTCGATCAGGCGCTCGAGATAATAGGCGGCTTCCGGCCGGCCGGCGCCGCGATACGCGGCGACGCTCGTCGAGTTGGTGAAGACGCAGGTGGACTGCAGATCGATGTTGGCGATCTTGTAGACGCCGATGCCCATCATCAGCGTGAGGTCGGGGATGAACGTGAAGACGGGATAGGCGCCGATGTCGGCGGTGACCCGCATGCGGAGCGCCGTGATGGTGCCGTCGTCCTCGACGGCGGCCTCGAGGTCGGTGACCTGGGCGCGGCCGTGCGTCGTCGCCATCATGTGCTCGACCCGCGTCTCGGTCCACCTGAGCGGCATCCGGTAGAGCCGCGCGAGCGCGGCAACGACCGCGTCTTCGGGATAGCAGCCGAACTTCACGCCGAAGCCGCCGCCCACCTCCGGGGCGATCACACGAATCAGGTTCTGCGGCATGCCGAGGGCAGTCGCGAGGTCGTTGCGGAGCCCGTGCGGCGCCTGGTTCGTCGCCCACACCACCAGCCCGCCGCTGGTCGGATCGGGCGCGGCCAGCGTGGCCCGGCCTTCCAGCGGCACCCCGCAGAGCCGCTGGCTCACCATGCGCTGCTTCACCACGCGCTTGGCCTTGGCGAAGACGCCGTCCGCGTCGCCGGCCTTGATGGTGTTCCGATGCTCGATGTTGCCGGGCGCGTCATCGTGGATGCGCGGCGCGCCCTCGGCCATGGCCGCGAACGGATCGCTGACGGCCGGCAGCGGCTCCCAGTCGACGACGACGTCGTCGGCGGCGTCGACGGCGACTCCCTCCGCCCGGGCGATGACGGCGGCGACGGCCTCGCCGACGTGGCGCACGCGATCGACCGACAGCGGATAGTGCTTGCGGCCGACGTTGGCGGTCGCGTCCCCGCTGCCGCCCTCGCCGGCGCCGGCCAGCGGCAGGGGCGCGCAGAGCTTGCGGATGTCGTTGCCGGTGACGACCTTGAACACGCCGGGCCGTCGGAGCGCCGCCGAGACGTCGATCTTCTTGATGCGCGCGTGGGCGTGCGGGCTGCGCACGAACGCCACGTAGTGCATGCCGGGCAGGGCGAGATCGCCCACGTAGCTCGACGTGCCGGTGATGAGGCGAGGATCTTCTTTGCGCCGGACTTCCGCTCCCATCAGTCTTGGGGTCGCCATGGTCAGTTAGAATACCTCATGCGTCGTCGCCGTCCAGGACTCCTCGCCCTGTCGTTCGCCGCGCTCGCCCTGGCCGCGTGCGCCCTGCTCTCCGGCCGCGACGAGTCACTGAACGGTCGTGACGCGCCGATCGATCACATCATCGTGCTCTTCATGGAGAACCGCTCGTTCGATCATCTCTTCGGAACGTACCCCGGCGCCGACGGGCTCGACGGCTATCGAGGCCGGCAGGCCGACCGCAACGGCGCGACGTACGCGACGTTGCCGCCGCCGCTCGGCCGCGACGGGAAGCCCGATCCGCGCTTGCCCGCCGATCTGGCGAACACGCCGTTTCTTCTGGGTCGCTACGTCGGGCCGTTCGACGAGACCAACAATCCCGTCCACCGCTTCTATCACATGCAGCGGCAGTACGGAGCGGACGAGGACGGCGTCGCGATGGGCAAGTGGGTCGCGGAGGGGACGAGCGGCGCAATCACCATGGGGTTCTACAACCGCGTGGCGAGCCCGATGCAGTGGCGTCTCGCCGACCAGTTCGTTTTGCTCGACGGCTGGTTCCAGGGCATCCACGGCGGCTCCTTCGCGAATCATTTCTATCTGATCTCGGCCGCGGTGGCGCGGTATCCCGACGCGCCGGACGCCGAGCGCGCGGCCGGCGTCGGTCCGGACGGGCGAGTCGAGGAGGACGGCGAGGTGACGCCCGACGGCTGGGTCGTCAACAACCTCGACCCGCCGTATCCGCCGCAGCGCACGACACATATCTTGAAAATGCCGCAGACGGTGCCCACGATCGCCGATCGGCTCGACGCGGCCGGCATCGCGTGGGCCTGGTATGCGACCGGCTGGGGCGGGGGTGCCGATCCCGTGAAGCAAGGCCTCATGCCCCACCACAACCCGTTCCAGTACGTGAAGCGCATCATGGAGACGCCCGAGGGGCGCTCCCACATTCGCGACGCGTCCGAGTTCGTGCGGGCGCTCCGCGGTGGCGGCCTGCCCTCGGTCGCCTTCGTGAAGCCGCACTGGAAGGACAACGCCCACGCGGTGTCGTCGACGGTGGGCGCGGGCGATCGCTGGGTCGGCGAGATGGTGCAGGAAGTGATGGCGAGCCGTTACTGGCCGCGCGCGGTCGTCGTGATCACCTACGACGAAGGGGGCGGCTGGTTCGATCACGTGCGCCCGCCGGTGGTGGATCGCTTCGGGCTCGGCACGCGCGTGCCGGCGCTGATCGTGTCGCCCTACGCGAAGCGCCGCTTCGTCGGCCATGGCGAGTACGACCACGCCTCGGTGCTGAAGCTGATCGAGTGGCGCTTCGAGCTCGAGCCCCTGACCGCTCGCGATCGGCGCGCCGCCGCGCCGCTCGAGGCCTTCGACTTCACCCAGGCGCCGCGCGCGCCGGTGACGCTGCCGTGAACCTTCCGTAGGGGAGAGATTGAACGTGGCCGATCTGCTCGAGACCATCGAGATCGAAACGGCGACGACGCCGGCGGCCAGTATCGTCTGGATGCACGGGCTCGGCGCCGACGGCAACGACTTCGTGGACATCGTGCCCGCGCTCCGTTTGCCGGCGGACCGCGGCGTGCGCTTCGTCTTTCCGCACGCGCCGATGCGCCCGGTGACGATCAACGGCGGCTACGTGATGCGCGCCTGGTACGACATCCGCGACGACGGCGGCGTGCGCCGCGAGGACGCCGCGGGCGTGCGTGCCTCGCAGGCGGCGATCGAGGCGCTGGTCGCCCGCGAGCGGGGGCGCGGCATTCCGGCCGCGGCCATCGTGCTGGCCGGCTTCTCGCAGGGGGGCGCGATGGCGCTCTACACCGGCCTGCGTCACCCCGGGCGGCTGGCCGGGGTCATGGCGCTCTCGTGCTCGCTGCCGCTCGCCGACACGCTGGCCGCCGAGGCCGCCGCCGCGAACCGCGACGTGCCGATCTTCATGGCGCACGGCACGCACGACCAGATGATTCCAAAGGCCCGTGCCCAGCGGGCGCACGACACGCTGAGCGGCCTCGACTACAAGGTCGAGTGGCACGAGTACCCCATGCCGCACTCCGTTTGCATGGAAGAAGTCGCCGACATTGCCGACTGGCTCGGCCGGGTCCTGAGCCCGCGCGGCTGACCGGACCGCCGAGCTAGGCGGTCGCGATTTTCCTGAGATCGTCGACGAACATGGCGTAGAGCTGCGCCTGCTCGGCTTCGTCCTGGCCGCGGAGCACGGCCGAAGGATGATAGGTGGCGATCGTCTTGGGCGCCCAGCGAGTCGGGGCGAAGCGCCCCCGATCCCTGGTGATCCGGAAGCTGTCGCCGAAGACGATGCGCGCGGCGGTGGCGCCGAGACAGACGAGGATCTCCGGATGGATCGCCGCCAGCTCCGCCTCGAGCCATGGACGACAGGCGGCGATCTCGTTCGCGCGGGGAGTCTGGTGGATCCGCCGCTTGCCGCGCTCCTCGAACTTGAAGTGCTTCACCGCGTTCGTGACGTAGAGGCTCTGGCGATCGAGGCCGACGTCGGCCAGCGCGCGGTCCAGCACCTCGCCGGCCGGGCCCACGAACGGCGCGCCCTTGAGGTCCTCCTGGTCGCCCGGTTGCTCGCCGACCATGACGATCCGCGCCCCGGCGGCGCCGAGGCCGAAGACGGTCTGGGTGGCGTGACGGTAGAGATCGCAGCCGGTGCAGCGCGCCGCCGCCGCGCGAAGCTCGGCGATCCCGGCGTCCGCCGGAATGAAGGGCGCGGCCCCCTCGGCCTCGCGCGAGCCGGCACCCGGTGAAGCCGCCAGCGCGCTGAGGCGCCGGACGGCCGGGTCTCGCGTGTCGGCCAGAAGATCGCGGTTCTGGTGAACGACCCGCCAGAGCGTCTCGTACAGGAGTTGCCAGCGCGCCGGATCGGGCGCGGCCGCCACCCGGCGGGCGACCTCCAGGA
>WNGN01006682.1_pt1 | contig 10379 bp, 12 predicted proteins | sample 5400561 | NCBI WGS metagenome assembly WNGN01 (sample SAMN13153379, study PRJNA577476) | soil metagenome | isolation source: 115 cm soil or saprolite under Garry oak tree replicate 2 | place: USA:California | collected 2016-06-15 | reverse complement strand
CGTATTTCGATTTTAGATCGCCCACCAGTGGCACGACTTTTTCGATTGCGCTGGCGAACGGCTTCGCCTCCGTGATTTGAGAACCGATGTGCATCTGCACGCCGATAATCTCAATGTTGCTCATTCTGGCCGCGCGTTCATAAACCGCCCTGACTTGATTCAGTGCGATGCCGAACTTGTTCTCTTGGGAGCCGGTCGAGATGTACTGATGCGTGTGCGGATCAACATCAGGATTGACGCGCAATGCGATTGGCGCGCGCATTTTCTTTGCGCGCGCCAATCGCTCGATCGCCTCTAGTTCAGCTTCACTCTCGACGTTGAAGCTGTAGACGCCTTGCTCCAAGGCGTAATCGATTTCGTCACCTGATTTGCCTACGCCCGCGAATGTGCACTTCGCCGGATCGCCGCCCGCCGGGAGCACACGAAACAACTCGCCAGCGGAAACGATGTCGAAGCCGGCGCCCGCACCTACGAGCAAGTTCAGGATCGCGCGATTCGAGTTCGCCTTTACCGCATAACAAATGAGGTGATCCAGCGGCGCAAGCGCGGCGTCGAGTCGCGTGTAGTGATCGAGAATTGTCCGCGCGCTGTAGACGTAAGTCGGCGTACCGAATTCCGTGGCAACGCGCGTTAAGTCGACGTCTTCGCAATAGAGATGACCATCGCGATAGTGAAACAAGTGCATGTTGTAGCGGCGATCGCTGCGGCGACTGCAGGGTAAAATATCAGGCGCTTGGCACAAGCGCCTCTACAACTTGAGCGAGCGTTAGCGAAGCAGTCGCAACCCAACATTGAGAACCGCGATTAGAGCGACCCCCAGCGCAAAGCTCGTCAAAACGAGCTTCTTTCCGTGCTTCAACATTTCTCCGACCACTGCGTGTGTCGCCAAATAGATAAACCCGCCGCCGACGTGCGCCATAATTAGCCCCAGCCACAAGATGGAGATGCTCGTCAGGAAAAAATAACCGATGACACCGCCCAGGAGCGTTGTGGCTTCGACGGCTGCCACCCATCCAACCGCGGCCGCGCGTTGCAGTCCTGCGCCGATCAAAAGGCTGCCGAGCGCGAGACCTTCGGGAACCTTGTGGATGCACAGAGCAGAGAAAAGCGACCACTTTGTCGCACCGGTCGCAGGGATTTCGCTTTGGATTCCCAAAGCCAAACCGTCGGTCATACTGTGAATTGCCAAGGCGACGATCAGCGCGGTAGCGATTTCGCTGAAATGTCGCGTGGCATCAGCGTCGAAATGACTGGCTGCACAAGCAGGGCAAACATGGTGGACATGTTTGCTGATTAAAAAGAAAAGCGCGTAGCCGGTTATTAGCGCCAGCAACCCCGCCCACCATGGGCATGCGCCAAAACTCTCGGGCAAAATCGCAAAGATTGTTACGCCCAGAAGCGTTCCGGCCGCGAAACTGATGAGCGCGCAAAGCGGCTTGTGCTCGAGGCGCAGTGACGCGCTGATCGATCCGCCGGCAAGGGCGAAAATGTAAGCGGCGATAACCTGCCAGAGCGTGTTGGCCATTTAGGAGTCTGTTGAAGTACCCAGCCACGCCGCGCGAGAGCGGTTTGGGCTGGATGGCAAGGCGCGAGCGACGAGCATGTCCTCAGCGACCTGTGAGGAGCGAGCAACGCAGCCAGACAACCCAAACCGCCCTCGCCCTCTGGGTTGCGCCGATTTTTCGCCCCTCCGGCGTTGCTCGTCGGTTACAGACCACAGCGGGTATGCGTCCTCCTCGCGCCTCGGAGAGACGAAAAATCGGAAGCAACGCGGCATGGTTGAGTACTTCAACAGGCTCCTAAGCGCTTGCGACCGACGCGTGGTCTTCGGGGCAATGGTGCGTCTCGATCGTCACGTGGACTAGTTCGTCGTGTCCGCGTAGCAGCGCTCGATACGAATCGCAGCTCTTCGGTTCGTGGGCGACAATCGAAACCATCGCGGCAAATTTTCCGATTCCGACCTGCCACACATGCAAATCGGTCACGACCGAATCGCCATCGCTCTGCACCGCACGGCGAATTTCTTCAGGCAAATCTGATGACGGCGGCGTACGATCGAGCAGAATCCCGCTGGTATCGCGCAACAGCGTATAAGACCATGAGAAAACCACGCCACTGCCGACAATTCCCACGACCGGATCAAGCCACGCCCAGCCGAAAAATTTGCCGCCCGTTAGTGCCGTGATCGCGAGGATGGAAGTGAACGCATCGGCCAGCACGTGCACATAGGCTGCGCGTAGATTTAAGTCGTGATCATGTGCGCTTCCGCCGTCGTGTTCGTGGTGGCGATCGGCCAGTAACACTGCGCAGCTCAGATTCACCAACAAGCCAAGGCAAGCGATTCCTATCGCCTCGTTGAAGTGAATTTCCAGTGGAGCAAAGAGCCGGTGCACTGATTCGCCCGCCATCAGGAACGCCACAATCGCGAGCACGACCGCGCTGGTGAACCCGCCTAGCACCCCGATTTTTCCCGTGCCGAAACTGAAACGCGCATTGCCGGCCTGTGTTCGGGCAACATAGTAAGCCACGGCCGTTATGAGGAACGCCAGGACATGCGTGCTCATGTGCCAGCCGTCGGCCAGCAAAGCCATCGAGTGCGACATCAAACCGGCGACGATCTCGACAACCATCATCGCGGCAGTGATACCCATCACAATCCGCGTGCGCCGTTCCGCATGCGAAAAATCCGGAACGAAATCGTGTTGCTTACGAAAACGCGAGTGATCGGTGCGATGCATGTCGATTCAGTTTAACGCCATCACCGAAAACGGCCAATGCACTCTGTTACTGCAAAAAGAACAGGGAAGCGTACGCGCCTTGCGTGCGCTCCCCACAGGTGACACGTTTGGGTCTCCGCCTTTGTTTTTGAACGAGCTATTCGGAAGTCTTGCCGGTTCCTTCGACTTGCGTCTGGAAGACGACATGACGTTTGCCGGGTCCGAAAGTTTTCGCCCCTGCGCGGGCGCGGACCTTTTCCGCCCATTTGGTGTTCTCGTAGTATCGGTCCTCATCTGACGGGACCAGGTTCCAACGAAGATGTCCAAAATGACGCCAGCATTCAAGAATCATCCCGCGATCAAACGGTTGTCCTTTCGCCGTGACGACGACGCAGTTGTTCTCGCGGTATGTGCCGGCGTACGCTTCGCCCCAGTGAAGTTCAAGCGTCTTGAGTTTTAGCGTGTCCAGCGCAAGAAGCAGGTCCTCGCTCCATTGGTAGCAGTAGCCGCGTTTCCTCAAGCCATGATAGACGAGAAAATTGTTGAAAATTGGCGTGCCGAACATCCGATACTCCTGTCTTAGCTGCGCTACCGTGGAAAAGGCGCATTGTGCCACGAGCGTCGCTTCGTTTGGATCCACTCTGCGTGAAAGACTCGCGAGCTGGTCCGCCAATTCCTCAGCTTTGGCAACGTCCTTTCCTGGCACTTCGAAATGCTGCCATTGCTGTTCGGCGCCGAAAACCGCGCTCGAAATCGCCAAGGCGGCAATTATGCCGGCGACAAATCTCGCATGCATTTACAAAATCCTTCGAGAAAACAGCATCCGTCGCGGGTATGCGGCGCAAATTGCCACGCAATTTTTGCAAAGCAAAACCCAATAGATGTCCAGTCCTCGAAGCTGCTTCGATCGAATCGGAATCAGCCCGCCAATTTTTCAAGCGGCTGATTGTTTTCGAACTTGGTGATGTTGTCGATGGTCGTAGCCGCGATGTTCAATAAGGCTTCTCGCGTGAAGAAAGCCTGGTGGCCGGTGATGATCACATTTGGAAAAGTGAGCAGCCGCGCAAACACGTCGTCGCTGAGAATCAACCCCGAACGATCCTCAAAAAAGATTTCTTCTTCCTCCTCGTAAACATCGAGGCCGAGGTAACCGATCTTGCCGGTCTTTAGCCCCTCGTTAATTGCCACGGTATCCAGCAGCGCGCCGCGACTGGTGTTGACCAGCATGACGCCCTTCTTCATTCTGGCGATGGTGGCGTCACTAATGATGTATTTGTTCTCCGGCGTGAGCGGGCAATGCAAGGTGATGATGTCTGATTGCGTCAACAATTCGTTCAGCTCGACGTACCGCACGCCGAGAGACCGACAGGTCGCATTTGGAAATGGATCGAACGCCAAAATCGGACAACCGAATCCGGTGAGAATTTGCGCCACCACAGCCCCAATTTTTCCTGTGCCGATGATGCCGACTGTCTTGCCGTTCATGTCGAAGCCGAGCAAGCCGTCCAGAGCGAAATTACCTTCGCGCACGCGATTATAGGCGCGATGCAACTTCCGGTTGAGCGCCAGCATAAGAGCGATGGTGTGCTCGGCCACCGCGTAAGGCGAGTACGCTGGAACGCGCACCACTGTGATGCCGTGTTTCGTCGCGGCGGCGAGATCGACGTTGTTATAACCGGCGCAGCGCAACGCGATCAGCCTTACACCTAACGAATGCAGTCTCGCAATTACCGCGGCATTTACCTGATCGTTTACAAACACGCACACGGCTTGGGATCCCGTGGCGAGGCCCACGGTTTCCTCATTCAAATGCGGCTCGAAAAAACGGAGTTCATGGCGCGAGCTATTCGCCGCGTTGAGAAATTCGCGGTCGTATTTTTTTGCGCTGAAGATTGCGACATTCACAGATCAATCTCCGCGATTGGCCTCGCGATCACAACAGAGGTGAAGCTTGGCAGCGATTGCGAATAGACGCCCTTTTCTTTATTCGCGCGCTTGCCGATTCGCCATGCAAAGGCGAAAACTTTTTCAAACCGCCGCGGCGGGCCAAATGAAAAGCAAACCGAGGAACAAAAGGGTTCATTTGATACTCAACGGGAAAGTTGCTGGGAATGACGCTATCCGCGCGGCGGTTGCCCGGCAACGAGCAGCCGGACATCGCATCGAAGTGCGAGTGACTTGGGAAATGGGAGACGCGCGGCGATTTGCGTCGGAAGTAGGCGAACGGGATTTAGTAGTTGCGGCCGGTGGGGACGGCACACTGAACGAGGTTCTTCACGGCTTGATGGATCTCTCCGAGGCTGCGCGACCCATATTGGGAATAGTGCCGCTTGGAACTGCCAATGATTTTGCGACTGGATGCGGTATTCCGCGTGATCCGGCCAAGGCGCTGGCGCTCTGTATAAGAGGTGAGGCGGTACCAATCGACGTCGGCAAGGCTAATGAGCACTGGTTTATCAATGCAGCCAGCTCTGGCTTCGGTGCCCAGATCACCGCAACCACATCACCGGAACTCAAACGCCTGCTTGGTCCTGCCGCGTACACCGTGATGGGTGCAATTCTGGCGATCAATCTTCATCATTATCAGGGAAAGCTTAGTTTGCCCGACCGCGAAATTACTGTCAGCGGGCCGGTGGCAATCGTTGGGAACGGGCGCCAGACGGGCGGCGGTATCCAAGTCACTCCCCATGCGAGGATCGACGACGGTTTGCTCGATGTGCTTGTCGTTCGTCAGATCTCGCCGACAGCGCTGCTCGCCGCGGCGCGAGAATTGCAACAGCTTCCACCCGACGGCCAGTATATCTCCTATTGGCAAACGCCCTGGCTGGAGGTGCATCCTGAAGAAGCAATTCCAGTCAACCTTGATGGTGAACCCTTACGCTTTTCCACGGTTCGATATGAAGCCGTACCAAAGGCTGTTCAGCTGATTGTTCCACCGAACTGCCGATTGCTCTCGCAACGACCTAAACTGAAGGCCTAACACCTGTCGTTAGGGAATCTAGTTATGACCCGGCCGCAGCGGCGCCGAAGTCTGCGGGGATTGTTGAGGCAGTACCGTTTGTTGAGTTCGCGTGCTGGTGTCTGTCGTAGTGCAACTACAAAGCAGTCCGGCGACAAGTAAACTGAGCAGCAGGCGTGCTTTCATCATTAACCTCTGATAATTGGATAATTTGGCATTTCTGCGATGGCATACAAGCAGCCGGCGGTCTCCAATCCGCCGCCGGGGCGCTAACAAATCTCCGGACCTTTGCCGGGAAAGCCACGCTCTCCGAGCCATGGGAAGTGGCGGCGCATATGTGCTGCGCGTTTAAGCCCAAATCGCTCAATCGCCTTGGCGCGAATGTGCGCGATGGCTTCTTCAACAGAATCCGTCGCGTAAATCAGATTCAAATCCGAGGAGCTGATTTTCCCACGCTCCGCCATCTGTTCGATGAAAGCGATCAGTTGCTTCCAGTAATCCGTGCCCATGATGACAACCGGAAAATGTTTGATCTTACCGTTCTGAATCAAAGTGAGCGCCTCAAAAAGCTCGTCCAGGGTACCGACGCCGCCGGGCATAACCACGAAGGCATAGGAATATTTTATCAGCAGCGCTTTGCGAACGAAAAAATAATGCAGCCGAACACAACGATCGAGATACATGTTGGATACTTGCTCGAATGGCAGCTCGATGTTGCATCCAACCGAGCGGCCTCCGACCTCTTTTGCGCCGCGATTGGCCGCTTCCATGATGCCCGGGCCGCCACCGGTCATAACCGTGAAGCCAAGCCGGGCAATAGCCGCGCCCATCTTCAGAGCCAGTTCGTAATGCGGGTCGTCAGGTTTGATTCGCGCCGAGCCGAAGACGGTTACACAAGGACCAACGAAATGAAGAGCGCGATATCCGCGCAGGAAATCGCGCATGACTCGCAGCAACGTGCAAAACTCTGCGATTCGCGAGCGCGGGCCTTCGAGGAATATTTCATCAGCGCGCTCTGGTGGAGCGACAACCGCCGCCACCGTCGAATCCGGCGCGGGCTGCATCGGAATTTCACTTGCCATTAACGCTCAACGGCCGCTCCACACCACTTCAATATTTCCGCCGCATGTGACTTGGCAGAATGTTTAGCTCGCTGCGGTACTTGGCGACGGTGCGTCGCGCAATGGGAATGCCGCGCTCGCTCAGGATCTCGACAATCTCGTGATCGCTCAGAGGCGCGCTGCCGCTCTCATGCTTCACGAGGTCGAGAATGGCTTGCTTCACGCTGATATTGCTCAGCGATTCGCCGGTCGCAGTTTGATAGCCACCTGTAAAAAAGTATTTCATCTCGAAAACGCCCTGGGGCGTGGCCATGTATTTGCCGGATACCGCGCGGCTAACCGTGGTCTCATGCACCCCGACGACTTCAGCGATTTCTGCCATGGTCATCGGCTTCAAATGCGATGGGCCGTGCTCGAGGAAATCGCGCTGCCGTGAAACGATCTGCTGCGCGATGTTCATAATCGTTTGCTGCCGTTGATGGATCGAGCGGATCAGGAATTTGCCGCTGCGGATTTTGTCCCGGATGTAATCTTTGGTGTCGCTGCTCTGCGCGTCGCCGGATGCAATGATGTCCTTATACAGATTGCTGATCCGTAGATGGGGAATCTGTTCGTTGTTGAAGGAGATCTGATATTCGCCGTCCACCTTTTCCACGATCACGTCCGGCAACACGTAATTCTGCGGCGCGGCAGCGAAAACCTGGCCGGGGCGAGGATTCAATCGCGCGATGTTATCGGCAGCCTTTTGTACGTCCTCGACGCTGATCGCCATCCGGCGCGCGATCTCCATAAAACGGTGCCTGCCCAGGTCATCCATGTGCTCGGACACGATCGATTAATCCAAGCCCCGTTTCGAACTCGTCCTGTGGAATTCCCGAGTTCAGCGCCATTTCTTCGGTCGTGCTTTGGAGAAATCCGTCGTCGTCGATGTTGCCAATGATCAGCTCCGCAGTTTTCCGGTCATCGGCGCTGAGCACGGTCTGGTTGAGTTGCGCGATGAGATTTTGCTGAAGCGTTTCCTGGACTGGAATGGAATCGAACAGGAACTGGCGCTTCTGTTCTGCTTCCTTCGAACCGCGCCGGCCATCGAAGTTGGAGCTGGCCGACTGCGCCATGTAATCACGCCATTCCTCATCCAAGCTCGCCAATTTTTCGAATTCGTCCCTAAAATTCTCGTCGGCTGAGGCTTCAGCCTCGCTGCGCTCGTTGGCGCCTGAATCCTCCGGCAACTCTTCCAGCACGGGATTTGTTTCCATCTCCTGTTGAACCAGGTTGCGCAGCTCGAGCAGCGGAGTCTGGAGAATGAGCAGGCTCTGTTGCAGCTGCGGCGACAGAACCTGCTGCAAGGCGAGACTTTGCCTCTGTTGCATTCCCTGTGCGGCCATACGCCGAGTTTACCGGCGTCGTCAGCAGCAGGCAAGCAACTCTGGGAGTTCGACCTGTAGGGCATCTGTGTCAGATGCCGTGGCGTTTCACAGAAACGCCCTACAACATTTGACCTTGATCGTTCCCCGCGAGCACCCAATCCACTGGGTTTTCGAAGGCGAGGATTTGCTCGAAGATATCCGTTGAGGTTGAGCACGGAACCGCGATGAGATCTGCTCCAAAGCCGGGCCCTATTTGGCCGAGCGCATTTTCGTATCGTAACGCGCGCGCGGGATTTACGGTCACCATTTGAAAAATTTCCTCAGCCGAAACGCTTGGGAATTCCTTTTGAAACGCGCGCATCTCGGCAAACAAGCTGAGGCTTTCGTTACTCGCGAGGCTGTCCGTGCCGAGGCAAATGTTAAAGTCGAACGAGCGCAGGCGATCGAACGCGAATGGGCTGTGGCCAAAATACTTGTGACTTCGCGGACAGTGCACGATGTGGAAGCGGGCGTTGGATTTTTCCAGCAACTCAAAATCGCTTTCGGTTAATTCGTTCAGGTGCGCGACGACCCATTGTGGTAGGACGCGACCTGAGCCTGTCCTGAGGGAAGTCGAAGGAAGCGCGCCGACAAACAATTCCAGCGGGGTTTTGCTTCCGCAGTCATTCATCGGACGCCCGATGCTCTTGAGAAATTCGTAGAGCGGTCCCGACGCGTGGCGAAACATCTCCATCTCCTCGCGCGATTCGGCCAAATGTGTCGTCAGTAAAATGTTGTCGCGTCGCGAGATGTTCTCGCACCAGCGAAACAAGTTGCTCGACGCCGTGAACAAGGCGTGCGGCGCGAGGCCCAACGGCGCGCCTCCTTCGGCTTCGCTCAGGACAAGCTCAGGTCGCGCCCTACCGAGTGATTCCATTGCACGATCGACAAGTTCAGTTGCGCCCTCCGGCATGCGGACATCGATCAATTCCGCAAACCACCGCGTGCGAATCGGCGGCTGAATCTGCGAAATCAGTTCCGGAAAAGCGGTCAGATTTGCAATCGTGATTGTGCCAAATCGGCTTGCTTCTGCGAAACCATCGTTAATTGAGGCAACATAATCTTTCGGTAAAAGATTTGCTTTCTCCGCATTGATCGCCTGGATCCAATCGGTAAAGGACTTCTGTGGCGGGATCTTTCCGCGCAAACAGGTGTAATCGAGATGGCAATGCGCGTTGATCAGCCCGGGCAATAACACTTTTTCGCCTAGATCGACAGTTTTGCCGGCGTTGCGCGTCTTGATTTCAGCAAACCTGCCAACGTCAACGATCCGATTCCCCGAAACAGCGACCGCACCGTTCTCAATGGGCGCTCCGTCGATCGTGACCACTGTACGCGCGCGAACAATCATCTGTGAGCTGTAGCGGCGGTGTCTGACCGCCGTCAACTATGCTCTGGACCTCGGCACTCTGAGAGCGCCGCTACAGATTTGGGGCGCTTTCGCCCTTTACCATTTTTCGGCATTCCGCGACCAACAGATTGCACGCCTCCTGACAAAGCAACGGCAATGTAGCCGCAGGCATTGACCGCGGCTCAGCTGTCGCCTGATCGTATGAAGGATCAAATTTTTCTTTCGGCAACTTCGTCGATGCAATTGCACCGTTCCGATCGCGTTTCCATAGAATAGTTCGGAGGCATCCGCTATCGGACCGGCAAAAATCCGCCACAACTTCATCGATCTGTGGATCGGAAATTTTTGCGGCCACGCGATACATTCCTGACTGGCGATCGAGCGTCTCGCGCAAGAGCGTGGTTTTGAGCTCTCCCCTTTTCCACACTGCGAAAACCGCCAGGCGGCCCGGATAAAAATAATCCAGTGCACCTCTCAGTTCTTCGCCCGTGGCGAGCTCCATTCGCCAGCCGTGTCGCAGGTTCGGTGCGGTTTTGAGCGGACGATAGTTCCCCGCGTCATCGTACTTCGTGATTCCGACGGCGTCTTCCGCGTCTCGATACGTTTGCAACTGATCGAGCAATGCGTCATCGCGATGCGTCAGGACAAAACCGCCGCTGCTCGGTTTTATCAGAATTTGGCCGCAATGGGACGGAGGAGTCAGCGTGATGCCAGGGATCCGCTCAATGGAATTCGGCATTGGCAGGGCGCAACTTCTGGGTGCGCTGGCGCATCTGCTAGTGCAGGCAATGGGCGATCAGCCCAGCCGCGCGTTCGAGGAACTGGAGATCTTCGTCGCTGAACGCATTCAATTTATCGCTCTCGGCATCGAGCATACCTAGAACG
>WNGN01004640.1_pt1 | contig 10383 bp, 6 predicted proteins | sample 5400561 | NCBI WGS metagenome assembly WNGN01 (sample SAMN13153379, study PRJNA577476) | soil metagenome | isolation source: 115 cm soil or saprolite under Garry oak tree replicate 2 | place: USA:California | collected 2016-06-15 | reverse complement strand
TTTTTCCTTCTCTCTTTTTTATACTGCATGGTAATGACATTCGGCGCGCATGCACGAACAGGCAAGGAGAAGACGCTATGAGCCTGAAAGATGACCATCAACACCTGAACGATATTCTTGAGGCCGCTCACGTCGCTGCCTTTGAGTTTCTGGAAAGCCTTTCAACATGGCCTGCCGGTCGTACCCCCGAAGCGCTTCCGCATGATGTCCTGCCAGAGGAAGGCTTAGGAGCACAGAGGGCGCTCTCAGCCTTCCGGGAAAAATATGAAGCCCTGCTTTCGGCCTCTCCCGGCCCGCGTTATCTTGGCTTTGTGACAGGCGGCAGTACTCCGGCTGCCCTGGCGGGGGACTGGCTCGTCTCGGCGTACGATCAAAACGTGGGGAGCGACGGTGACTCGATTGCCACGACGGTTGAACGCGAGACGCTGGGGCTGCTGCGCGCGCTCTTCGCCCTTCCTGAGTCCTTTGAAGGAGCCTTTGTCAGCGGAGCGACGCAGGCGAATTTCGTCGCTCTGGCGACAGCACGCCAGTGGGCAGCCGCGCGACTGGGGATAGATATCTCCGAACAGGGACTATGGAATGTGCCGCCGGTGCCTGTGCTTGGTGGATCGCCTCACGCGAGTATCTTGAAGGCGTTGTCGATGCTGGGTATGGGGCGACAGGTGATGGAGTATCTTCCATCTCTTCCTGGCAGGATGGCCGTCGATCCAGAGGCGCTTGCCCGGCGCCTGGCTGCACTGAACGGCGCGCCTGCTATCGTCGTGGCAAGCGCGGGCGAGGTGAACACCGGCGATTTTGACGATCTGGAAGCGCTTGCCGCGCTATGCCAAACCTATGGAGCGTGGCTGCATGTCGATGGTGCCTTTGGCCTGTTTGCCGCCTGCGATCCTGCTCGCGCGCATCTCCTGCGCGGCCTGGACGCTACCGACTCGATCACTGCCGATGGGCACAAGTGGCTCAATGTGCCCTATGATTCGGGTTTTGTCTTTACACGCCATCTCGCCTTGCACCAGCAGGTGTTCAAGGTCAGCGCAGCCTACCTGGGGAATGGCACGGACCTGTCGCATCGCACGCCCGAAGATTCCCGGCGTTTCCGCGCCCTCCCGGCCTGGATGACGTTGATGGCTTACGGCAGGTCCGGGTATCGCGAGCTGGTTGCGCGCTGCTGCTCCCTGGCGCAGCAGCTAGCTCAAGGCATCGAGTTATCCCCACACTTCGAACTGTTAGCGCCGGTTCGTCTCAATATCGTCTGTTTTGCCCTGCGCGGCACGAATGCAGCGCAGCGTGACTACTTCCTCAAGGCGCTCAAAGAGGATGGACGGGTCTTGCTCACCCCCACCTTCTTCGCCGGAAAACCCGCCATACGCGCGGCCTTTGTCAACTGGTCGACGAGCGAGCAGGATATTCCACTTATTCTCAACGCGTTGGAACAGTATGCAAGGGGGTAGGGTGTTCATTCCGCGTGTTTCTCTGTTGCACAAAGGCTTGGAAAAGGCCTCTGAGGCGCTCGACGGTGCTGTAGGGAAAGCGCTCCAGGTGTCAATAGCACCAACCCCACAGCCTTGAGCAAATCTTTAGATTTCTTTTCATTTTCTTGAGTTTCCATTGAGGTACCCTGGGATACCCTAGAGGTGTGAGCAAAGAGTCCATTAGAACTGTCCCGTCAGGTGGAGATTCCGATAAGGTAGGTATAGTGGAATACCCAGGAAACTGATACTATGGCTGATAAAGACTATCTATCTTCAGAGGATGACAAGGCGAAAGGCAGCAGTGAAGACCATCCACTTGTCATGGATGTGGACGATCCTACCCTACTGGTTCGTCACGAGGTGCGCAAAGGCAGTCGACTGGGAGATGAACGTGTACGCCTGGTGCGTCCAACTCTTCGTGCATTTCGACGTGTAAACACAGGATTGCTCGAGGCAACAGAAGCGGCGCAAATGCCCCGTAACAGCCGGGAGCGCGTGTTGTATGCCATTAAGCGCCTCCTCATCGGTGCCCCTATCGCCACTGCTCTGGCAGAGCATGAACGGTTGACGAAATTCAAAGCCCTGGCGGTTCTCTCGTCCGATGCCATCTCCTCGGTCGCCTACGCGACCGAAGCGATTCTCATCACCCTGGTTGCCGCCGGTTCAGGGCGCTTAGGAGACACCCTCTTTATCAGCTTTGCCATCGTGACCTTGCTTGCCATCGTGGCCCTCTCCTACCGGCAGACGATACCTGCCTACCCTAATGGTGGTGGCTCCTACATTGTAGCGAAAGATAACCTGGGGACGATGCCAGGTCTTGTGGCTGCTGCATCGCTCATGATCGACTATGTGCTCACCGTTTCGGTCAGTATCGCTGCCGGCGTACAGGCTCTTGCTACCCTGTTTCCTTCACTCGCGCCCTATGTCGTGCCCATCGATGTTGCTCTCGTTATCGTCATCACCATCGTCAATCTGCGCGGTGTGCGCGAGTCAGGTTCGATCTTCGCCATCCCCACCTACATTTTCATTGGCAGCGCGCTGTTGCTGATCGCTGTTGGCGCTGCCAAATCCTTTTTCCTCCAGCACCACCCCATTATTGGCCAGTTCCAGTACGTTGCTGCTACTGAGCCACTGTCGATATTTCTGATCCTCAAATCCTTTGCTGCCGGTTGTTCTGCAATGACGGGCGTCGAAGCAATTTCCAATGGGGTACCCGCTTTTAAGAAACCAGAGACGCGCAATGCAGTTATCACCCTGACCTGGATGGCTGTCATTCTTGGCACTCTCTTCACCGGTATCACACTGCTGGCCACGTCGTATCATGTCGAGGCAAATGCGGCGGGCAATCCCACGGTGATTGGACAGATAGCACAGCAGGTATTTACAGGGCCTTTGTTTTTCATGTACCCGGTGTTCCAGGTTGCGACATTGCTCATCCTGACACTGGCCGCTAACACTAGTTATTCGGATTTCCCGCGGCTGGCTTCACTACTGGCGCGTGATCATTTCCTGCCTCACCAGTTCGCCTTCCGTGGTGATCGCCTGGCGTTTTCCATTGGTATTATATTCCTGGCGGTCCTTGCCAGCCTGCTGCTAATTGTGTTCAATGGGAATACCACCCAACTGATCAACCTGTACGCCGTGGGTGTATTCATGTCGTTTACCCTCTCGCAAAGTGGCATGGTACGCCACTGGTGGAAATTGCGTGGTGAGCAAAGGGGCTGGCAACGCAGCCTTGCCATTAATGGGTTAGGTGCGGTCACAACACTGCTTGTCGCTCTGGTGATTGCCTCCACCAAGTTTCTTGAGGGCGCCTGGATTGTCGTGCTGCTGATCCCGCTGCTGGTACTGATGTTTGTGGCTATCAGTCGCCACTACCACCATGTTGAGCGTGAGCGTACCACTGCTATTCCCATTCACCCCAGGGACATACGCCACCGTCTGATCGTACCAATTGCCAAACTAAATCACGCTGCGAGACAGAGCCTGGCCTATGCCCGTTCGATCTCACCAGATGTAACCGCTGTCCATGCGACCCTCGATACGCACAGGGTCGATACCCTGCGTGCCGCCTGGGAAGATTGGCAAAAGCAGCTCTCTGAACGTGAATTGTCCCGGCTCGACATCATCGAGCCATCTCATCATTCGCTCATAGGTTCACTGCTCGGCTACATTGACGCCATGCATCGACAGTATCCTGGCGAGACATTGACGGTCATCCTGCCCGAGACTGCCCGATCTTCTCTGTTAGGTCGCCTGTTCTCTAATCCCATCATTTCTCGCTTGAAGTTAGCTCTCTTCTTCCGACCAGAAATCGTGGTGACCAACGTCTCCTGGTATCAGCGCGCCAGCAACACGCCCGTACGCCCAAAGGACATCCATCACCGCTTCATCGTGCCGATTGCAGAGTTGGACCGTGCTTCGCTCCAGAGTTTAGCCTACGCCCGTTCGATCTCATCACACGTGACGGCGGCACATGTAGCTATCGATCCACATGATGTTGAAAGAGTGCGTTCGAAGTGGAAGCGATTGCAGGAGCGCCTGGCGAAAGCAGAGGAGACCAACCTGGTCATCATCGAATCGCCGTATCGCTCGTTATCTCGTCCTCTCCTTGCTTACATCGATACGATGCGAGAATTGCATCCCGAAGATACGCTGACGGTGATTTTGCCTGAATTTGTTGTCGCCCATTGGTGGGAATATCCTCTGCACAACCAGACCGCATTTCAGCTGAAAGCAGCACTGCTTTCCCGGCCTGGTATAGTCGTCACGGACATTCCACAGCATCTGGCCTCTGAGGAGTAATCTGTCTTTGCCTGGGCGATCCTGTACTTCACCACACCATTCCTCGTTCTGGGAGCCTGGCTGCGCAATCGGCACACCGATCCTGGTACACCCGATGACAATGACTTCATTGTGCCACGGTCCGTACGCTTAGTCATTGGCGGCATTGGCCTGATTACCCTACTCATCAGTATCTTTCTGTTCCTGCGACCCGATCTTATGATTCGTCTCTGGCCATGGAAGCTGACGCCGTTGACTGCAAGGGTCATGGGTGGTTTGTTTGCTCTCACTGGGGTTGGTGAAATATGCATCGCCCTTGACGCACGATGGAGTGCGGTACGGATCGCACTGCAAAGCCAGATGATCGGAGTAGCGGCTATTGTTGTGGCCATCTTTGTTTCCTGGAGTAACTTCGATCAAGCCAATATCTTTACCTGGGGCTTTGTAGGAGGTATGCTCTTCCTGTTGATCGCAAGTCCCATGCTCTACCTCTGGCTGGAGGGGCAACGCCGCAAGGGTGCTGTGGTTGGGAAAGAACCATCCAGGAGATGAAACGAGCCAGCAGCGTCGTAAGCGTTGATGTGCTGCTGGTGTTCTGCTCCCTCATCTGATGTGTCATCCTCCCGACTCTCCTTTCGGATGTGAACCCCTTGAATTTCGTGACGCTGCGATAATAGCATCACTACGGTGGGCCGTCAATGAGAGAGGTGATTTCCTCCATGCTTATTGACCGGCTTCCCTTGACCCACTATAATCAAACACGCGAGGTTTCCATTCTTTTGCCAGTAGGAGAGCGAATTGGACGTGATTACAGAAAGCTACCAGATGCCATCCGACTTCTCGAAGCGCATCAAGCTGCTGCGTCACAGGCATGGGCTCTCCCAACAGCAACTCGCTGACCTCATCGACGTCTCCGTGCCCCTATTGAAACAATGGGAGAATGGTCAGGCGCATCCCTCGATCCGCTACTGGCAACGTATTGTGCTCGCCGAGTCAGCGGGCATCCAGGCTCTGAGGGAGGATGGGTACGGTTCACGTCTGGTGCGTGAATCCAGTGCCGCCTACACACTTGATCCAGAGGCCACTCTCCCTATCGATTTCTCAGCGAACCCGGAAGTCGTGCGCACGGTAGTGGAAGGGGAACGGCTCACCTACGGCCACCTCTTCAACCCGGCCTTTGCCACAGAAATCTCGCTCATCGATCCCCTGCCGCATCAACGCATCGCCGTCTACGACCACATGTTGAAACAGACACGGCTGCGTTTCCTGCTGGCGGATGACGCGGGTGCGGGAAAGACCATCATGACGGGACTCTACATCCGCGAGATGTTGACCCGCAGGCTCATCTCGCGCATCCTGATAGTCCCCCCTGCAGGACTGGTTGGCAACTGGGAGCACGAGATGCGCAGCCTCTTTAACCTCCCTTTTCGCATTGTTACCGGTAGTGATGCCCGCGCAGGCAATCCTTTCATTGGCCCAAGAAGCGACTTGCTCATTGTGAGTGTTGATACGCTCACAGGCGACCGCATGTTCTCACGCCTCCAGGAAGCAGAGGTTGCCCCTTACGATCTCGTCGTCTTTGATGAGGCGCACAAGCTGGCTGCGGACCGCGAAGCCGATCTGCGAATGCGGCGCACAGAGCGTTACCAACTGGCAGAGGCGCTTGTCGGTATTCCAGGCGAGGATGAGCGCTGGTCGTTGGCGTGGAATTGCCACCACCTGCTCCTGCTCACAGCAACGCCCCATATGGGCAAGGATTTCCCCTACTACTGCCTGTGGAAGCTGCTGGAACCGGATGCGCTTGCTACGATCGATGCCTTCAACGCCTATCCGCAGGATGCGCGTCGTCGCCACTTTATCCGCCGCACAAAAGAGGAACTGGTCTACTTTGATGGGGAGCCCATCTACCCACCGCGCATCTCCAATACCTTGAGCTATCTTCTCAACTCGGGTGAGGTGAGCGAACAACAACTGTACGAGGCGACGACGCGCTACATCTCGACCTTCTACAATCGCGCTCGCCTGCTCAATCGCTCTGCGGCCCGCCTGGCAATGAGTGTCTTCCAGCGCCGCCTGGCCAGCTCGACCTACGCCCTGCTGCGTTCCTTTGAGCGCCGTGCTCAAAAGCTCACAAAACTGGTCGAAGATATGCGCTCCGGTCGACTCAATCCGGTGCAGCTTGAGGCGTCGCAACAAACCCTCAATGAGGTTGCAGATGTGTTTGACGAAAAGACCGCCGACGAAGAAGAAACCAGCGCAGGGCAGGAGGAAAACGAACGCAGCGAAGACCGGCTGCTGGATGGCGTGCTGGCGACCTCGCTGGCGGAACTGCAGGCAGAGTTACAACAAGTGGAGACGCTGCTGGATCTGGCGCGCAAGGTGTACGCTGCTGGCGAGGAATCCAAGTTCGAGAAACTGCGCGAGATTCTGCGCGATCCAGAGTACCAGCACGAGAAGCTCATTATCTTTACGGAACACCGCGACACCCTGGATTTTCTGGTGCACCGCCTGGAAGGCATGGGCTTCACCGGGCAGATCGCGCAGATTCATGGCGGGATGGACTACCGGGAGCGCGAGGAACAGGTGGCAGCATTTCGCCGGCCGGTGGCAGAGGGTGGCGCGCTCTATCTGGTAGCGACGGATGCCGCCGGTGAAGGTATCAATCTCCAGGTCTGCTGGTTGATGGTCAATTATGACATCCCCTGGAATCCCGCTCGCCTGGAACAGCGCATGGGGCGCATCCATCGCTATGGGCAGAAGCACGACAAGGTGTATATTCTCAACCTGGTGGCAGGCAACACCCGCGAAGGCCGCGTGATGAAAACGGTGTTGGAGAAGCTGGAGCGCATACGCAGGGAACTGGGTTCCGATAAGGTGTTTGATGTGATCGGGGAGCTCTTTGAAGGTGTGTCTTTGCGCGAGTATATGGCACAGGTGATGACTGCTGCTGACGAGAGCAAGGCACAACAACGCATCGAAGGCACGCTGACCAAAGAACAGGTGCAGGCGCTGCAAGCAAGGGATCGTTCATTGTTTGGCGATGGAGGTGCGGTGCGCTCCGAGCTGCCACGTCTGCGAGCCAGCATGGAGCAGGAGACGTATCGCCGACTCCTGCCCGGCTATGTACGTCACTTTCTGGAGAAAGCGGCTCCTCTGGCCAACATTGATATCGAAGGCGACCTTGATGCTCTCTTCACGCTGCAACCACTCAAGTCAGGAGCTATGGACTGGCTATTGCCTGCATTGGAAATCTATCCCCCTGCAACGCGTGCTGCCTGCACTGTGTACGCGCCGCGCAATCAAGAGCGGGCTATCTTCCTGCATCCCGGCGAACCCGTCTTTGATCGCTTCCGCACCGTTATCTGTGAGCGCTTCAAGCAGCAGGCGTTGCAAGGAGCCATCTTCATTGATCCGACAGCAGAACGCCCCTATTTCTACCATCTGGCGCAGGTGGTGGTATGGAGACAATCCGACCCAACGCTGCAAGCCTTGAATCGCTCAGAGGTGCTCGAGTACCGACTGATCGGCCTCCGGCATGAGGAAGGAGGCGAGGTCAGCGCATGTCCTGTAGAGCACCTGCTCCTGCTGCGCGGCAGCGACCGCCTCCCAGCTTCAGCCATCTCGTCCGTAATCGCTGCAGATGCATCCTGTGAACTGGCGAAGGCGTTTGCGCTTGCTCAGATAGCGGAAGCAATGGCAGAGCGACACCGCCAATCGCTTCGTGAGAGTCTTCCCGACCGTGAGAGCTTCATCGAACATGGCTTCACCTACCAGGCAGCAGAGCTTGCGCAGGCCAGAGCACGGCTGACCGACAAAGCCAATGCAGGTGACCCACGGGCAAAAGGAGAACTGACGAAGATCAAGGCCCGCCAGAAAAGCTTGCAGGCACGTAAAAACGATGCCCTGGCTGTCCTACACCGAGAACCTGAACTTGTCGCGCCGGGCGAGGTAACCTTCCTGGCGCACGCGCTGGTGGTGCCATCGAGCGATCCCGAAGACCAGAAGCGCTACGATGCCGGTGTTGAAGCCATCGCCATGCAGTGGGCGCGAGCATTTGAAGAAGCGATTGGAGCCACCGTGTACGATGTCTCAACGGCAGAGCAAGCGCTGGCGGCAGGTCTTGAGGCCTGGCCTGGCTTCGATCTGCGCTCACGTCGCCCATCAGGCGAGGAACTGGCGATTGAGGTCAAGGGACGTGCAAGCACCGGAAATGTGGAACTCACAGAGAATGAGTACATCAAAGCCTGCAACCTGCGTGATCGCTATTGGCTCTACGTCGTCTTCGAGTGCGCGAAGGCGTCGCCGAGACTGCTGCGGGTGCAAGACCCGTTTGGGAAGTTGATCGTGCGGGCGAAGGGGAGTGTGATTATTGGCGAGGGACAGATATTTGCAGCGGCGGAGAGCGAGTAGGGGCGCGAGCTTGCCTCCGCCCTGGCTTCCCTCCTTGCCTCCGCCCTGGCTTCTCTTCCCTCGTTGCCTCCGCCCTGGGGTCGGGGGTCTCCGCTGGGATCGCTGAGCCTACATGATGATTTAGAAAAGGAGGTATTATGGGCTATCAGAAGTACGATTCGAGCCGTTCTATTCGATGGAGGCGTACGTCGTTACGTCTACCCAAACACAACTATGCCTGGACAGGAGCCTATTTTGTCACTACTTGTGTTGAAGGGCGCGAACCTCTTTTTAACACGCCCGAACTGCGAGCTATCTTGGAGGAAACGTGGCTGGCCCTGCCGGAGCGCTTTCCTGGTATTACCTTGGACGAGTTTGTCATCATGCCCGATCATGTACATTTTATTGTGTGGCTGGATGACAACGTAGAAAATGCACCGACGTTAGGTGATGTGATGAAGGCATACAAATCGCTTACGACGGTTGCATGGCTTCGTCATATCAAAACTGCAGGAACTGGAGCAAATACGTCAATATATCCGAGGTAATCCAAGCAAATTTCGTGCATCCAATGCAGGTGTAATGGAAGATGATACAACCAAAGATCGTGGTTAGGAACACCATATCAGGGAGGAGACCCCCGGCCCCAGGGCGGAGAGAGAAGCAAGAGGGAATCCAGGGCGGAGGCAAGCTCACGCCCCTACAAACCACGGGGTGTCGCCTTGCCCACGTGAGGCAGGCGGTACAGGGAACCCAGGGCGGAGACAAGAGGGAATCCAGGGCGGAGGAGAGACCCCTACCCCCCAGGGCGGAGGCAAGCTCACGCCCCTACCAACCACGGGGTATCACCTTGCCCGCGTGAGCCTGGGGGGGTATGCAACGTTCTATGTCTCCACCCAATCCTTTGATGACAGAGACAAGCCGCCCGCAGTTAGTAGGGGCGTGAGCTTGCCTCCGCCCTGGGGTTGGGTGCCTCCTCCGCCCTGCGGTGTGCCCTGGGGCCAGGGTGTGACTTATTCTCAAAATTAAACAAGAAAAGTGGTATCAACCATGACCAATGATCAACGTCTCATAGAAGTCGCCTTTCCCCTAAAGCAAGCCTCGCTGGACTCCGTCCACGAGAAGAACGTCCGGCATGGGCACATCTCCACCCTACACATCTGGCCTGCGCGTCGTCCGCTAGCTGCTAGCCGGGCGGCACTCATTGCGACCCTGCTACCCGATCCAGGTAACGCCGAGGAGCGCAAGCAGATATTAGAGCGCCTGGCCGGGCGCGTCGTAACACGTGTAAAAAAGAAAAAGCTGCCTGATGGCAGAACTGAGGAGCAGATCACTGTAGAGACCGAAGGCGGCATCCTGCATTGGGGGCGCGAGAACAGCGAAGACCTCAACTGGTTCCGCGAGAGGATCCGCGAAGCATATGGCGGACGAGCGCCAAAAGTGCTCGACTCCTTTGCAGGTGGCGGAGCCATTCCTCTAGAAGCGATGCGCCTGGGCTGCGAAGTCACTGCTGTAGACATCAACCCTGTCGCCTGGTTCATCCTCAAATGCACACTGGAATACCCGCAGCGACTCGCCAACCAGCATCGCCCGTTGCCTGCCTTTGCACTTGAGTCGCGCGAGTTCATGGAAGGATATTTCAAAGCAAAAGGGTTTAAGGATGCCACAATGCGTGTACAGCTTGAGTCGCTGGGCCTGAACGGAGATAAAGGAGCAACCTCACAACCACAACTTACAGGCA
>WNGN01007859.1_pt1 | contig 10384 bp, 7 predicted proteins | sample 5400561 | NCBI WGS metagenome assembly WNGN01 (sample SAMN13153379, study PRJNA577476) | soil metagenome | isolation source: 115 cm soil or saprolite under Garry oak tree replicate 2 | place: USA:California | collected 2016-06-15 | reverse complement strand
CGCGATAGCGTTATGCAATTGATCGAGAGCGCATGGCAAAATCTTGCCGCGAAACGTCAAGTTTCGATTCGGCCGAAATTGCTCAATGCCGATGCTCCGGCGGATTGCGCGCCCGAGGTGCGCACAGCTTTAGCCGATTCCTGCCGCAAGCATGAATTCGCGTTTCTCGAAATGGTGAGCCGCGCCTACCACGATTCGCTTTTTATTTCGCGCATCGCCCCGACCGGCATGCTCTTCATTCCTTGCCGCCATGGTTACAGCCATCGCCCCGATGAATACGCAGCCCCGGAAGATATCTCCCGGGGCACGCTGGTGCTAGCGGAGTCACTGGCGAAGCTGTCCGCTTGAGCCGCATTTCACTTCGACCGATTGAACGGGCCGTATCCTTCCCGCATCACGTGCCCCCTCAGGCAAGCCGGCTTTTCTCAAACAAAAATGTGCGCCACTATAGGCAGAGAGTAACCCGGCGTCAACGGCAGAATCGCAAAAGAATTGCCCTCATGCGCGGCTCGCCAAAAAACAATTGCTGGCCGCCTACGGCTGATGTGGAAGCGCGGATTCGCGATCACCCCAATGTTCGACAATCTCCCGCACCACCTTATCGCCGAGGATCTGGGCCGCTTCCAAAGCAGGAAGTAAGCCGAGTAGTTGCCGGATACCATCGTCTTCAGGCTGTCGGTCACGATCGTGCCCGGCGGCTCGCGGTCGTAATTGCTTACCGTGCGCAGCACCAATACGCGCTGCAAATCCACGCGACTGGCTTGACTCAAGAAGGTGAGCGCCTGCATCGTGCCGGTGTCTTCCATGGCTGAAATCATGTAATTCCCTTTGCCGCCAGTGTAGTAGCGCGTCCATGCGTTGGCCCACTCATTCATTTTTGAGCCATGCCAGAAGGTACTCGACGAGAGCGTGTCGCCCCGCGTGACGAATGGTGGCCTCAGCGCATTCGGAAATCCGGCGAAGCGTGCCCGCGAACTGCGCAAGGAATCGGAATCGGGAAGCGCTAGATCCTTCGTCAGGCGGAACGCCCAGCCAACAAGTTCCGGATTGAGCGTGTAGACCTCGCCCTCAAGCTCCTTGCGTACCGGTTCTTCGTAGGGGGTCGCCTTGCGCAACGGCACATAACCCGTGGGCCAACTTTCCGGAATCTGGCGCGCGTCGACCTCGTAAGCCAGATCGCCGTCGAGAACGTGATCCGCCCAAACCGCCGAGCCCAGCGACACGTCCAAGGGATCTCCTCCGCCGATTCCGGCGACAATCCAATACGCTTTCGATAAGTCGAATCGCGGGTCCAGACCGGCGGCCATCACCGATGCCGCTGCTTTGGCCGTTCCCACGCCAGTCAAGATGCCCAGCACGCCGTCTTTGTTCAGGCGCACATGGTGATACCCGGCGGGCAGCGGGATGATTTGATCCAAGTGCTCGCGCTCGACCCAGAGTTGATATTCCCCTGGTGTATCCCCGGTGTCCTCACCGCGTTCGAACATGGCGACCACCACCACCTTGATGCGGATCGGTTTGCTGGGTGGCGCGCCTTGGGCAAGAAGCAGTAGCGGAGAAATTCCGAGCTCGATCAACAACAGAACGCCCCGCCTAAGCAACCTGCTCATCAAATCCCCCAACCTTTTGATCTGTTCGATCTGCCTGATATGCTGTGCTTCGCGCGAATGAGACTCTATATCACAGGTCACTGCCGCAAAAATCCGATTGTTTCGTCGCCAATCCGATCGTGCTGCGATTTCCTGGAGAAATCCTTTTTTATGAAAAACTCAAAAATGAATCGTTTAGGAAGCCTCACCTTCTCCAGATCTTACCGTGTTCTAGTTCTTTTGTTGCTCTTCGCCTGCGCGGCTTGGGCACAAACCAAGACCCTCGGTTCTGCGGTCGTACCGACAAATTCTGAGCAGCGCACCGAACTCGGGCTGCAAGCCGCGAGGCAGAATCTGCTTCAGCTTCGTCACTTTCTCCTCGGCATGCCCAAGGGCGCTGATTTGCACAATCATCTGAGCGGCGCAGTTTACGCAGAATCCTGGATTCGCGCCGCAGCCGAGGATCGTTTGTGCGTGGATCTTCGGAACCTCGCTTTCTCGAAGCCGCAATCCTCTTCCGACAGCGGCTCGGACCAACCTGCTTGCGGAGAGGGTAGAGTTCCCGCAGCCGAGGCGCACCAAGACCAGCATCTCTTTGACGCTCTGGTGGATGCTTTCTCCATGCGCGGCTTCGTGCCCTCACCGGGAATATCGGGGCACGATCACTTCTTCGATACCTTTGCGAAATTCGGCGGTACCGATCATCGCCATCTTGGCGAGTGGATCGATGAGGTCGCTACTCGCGCTGCCGCACAGAATGAGCAATATCTCGAGCTCATGCACACGCCCGACTTCAGTCACACTGCCGCTATCGCTAGAGAAATTCGCTGGCGCGATGATTTCAGCGAGTTGCGCCATGAATTGCTAGCTCACGGATTGCGCGACGACGTGGCGCTCGCCAAGACCGGCCTCGACCAGGCTGAAGCCCTCCGCCTGAAGCGCGAACACTGTGGACAACCCGATGCGGCGTCTGCCTGCCACGTGCAGGTCCGCTATCTGTGCCAGGTTCTGCGCGGATTCTCCAAGGAGCAGGTCTTTGCACAAGCGCTGCTCTGCTTTGAGACGGCGTCGGCTGATCCGCGATTCGTGGGCATCAATTTAGTCATGCCCGAAGACGGCTACACGGCCATGTCCGATTACGCGCTGCACATGCGCATCGTCGGCTTCCTTCACGAGCGGTACGCAAAAATCCACGTGAGCCTACACGCGGGCGAGCTTGCACCGGGTTTGGTTCCTTACGAAGGTTTGTGCTGCCATATTCGTCTGGCCGTCGAGCAGGCTCAGGCGGAGCGCATCGGTCACGGCGTCGACATCATTTACGAGAATCAACCGCACGCGCTTCTGAAAGAGATGGCCGCGAAACATGTACTGGTGGAAATTAGCCTGACAAGCAATGACGTGATCCTCGGTGCGAGCGGCAAAGATCACCCCTTCTCGCTCTATCGGATGTTCGGCGTCCCCGTGGCGCTTTCGACCGACGATGAGGGCGTGTCGCGAATTGACCTGACGCATGAATACGTCCGCGCCGTCCTGACCTACGATCTTCACTACGCCGACCTCAAGCGCATGGTTCGTACCGGACTGGAACATAGCTTCCTGCCCGGCGCCAGCTTGTGGAGCGCGCCGGATGTGTTCAATCGCGCCGTTTCCCCATGCTCACACGACTCTCTCGGCACAGAAAAACCTTCGACCAATTGCGGGGACTTCCTCAAGTCCAGTGAGAGAGCGCAGCAGCAATGGGAACTGGAGCGCCGTTTCCGCGCATTTGAATCGGAGTCTTGACTGTCACCTCAGGCGCGGACAGTGTCCTAACTTGACCGGCACGTCAATCCGTGCCGAAGCCCAAGGCTGTCGGATGCTTCGGCTGATAAAGGCCGACCTCGCCTCCACCGGGAAGCCGTATCTTCGTAATTGAACCCCATCGTGCTTCCTGAACCTCGGAGCACTTAGCCCCCTTCTTCGCGAGTGAAGCTATCTCGACTTTCAGGCTGTCGCACATGAAATAAAGTTCGTGGAGACCATTCTCATCGGACGGGTGCAATGCGGCTTCTCCCGGTGGGAGGGCAAAGATCAGCCAACCATGGCCCGCGTCCACGGACTTGAACCCGAGAACGTCGCGGAAAAATGCGCGATCCGCTTCGGCGTCTTTACTGTAGACAATTACGTGAGCACCAGAAATCACCTGCCCTCCAAAGATATACGCGGAACTCACAGATGTTCCGTGGAACTTCGCGAAAACTCAATCAAGATCAACTTAGGACACTACCGACGCGGCTCGGGTTTTCCGCGCTGTTAGCTTCAATTAGTTACCAAACAGATTTTCACTTCCGCGGAGGAGAATTGCTCTGGCTTTTCTTGCCACCAGACCAAAGCCTTTTCCGTGAGCATCCTTCTCCAAGGCTTCGAGCTGGGCGCGGCCATTCGCCGCTTGTCCAGAGCCAATTTCGACCGCTCCCAGTACGAGACGCGCCTGGAGCGCTACATCGGCAAAACCAGCAGTGGTCGCTTCGCCGATCACGGTGTTGAGGCGCTTTGCCGCTTCGTTGCGGTCGGCGGCGCTCCCGGAAGTCGCGCGGATGCTAGCCGCTGTGATCGTCGCCGACAACTCCAGTTCTCGGCTGTGGGTTTCCTTTGCGACCCCTCTTACGCGCTCGATACTCTCCCGCGCTTCAACCATGTTTCCTTGTGCAAGCAGTGCTCGAGACAGCACGAGATTGGCCGAAGCTTCGTCCACCGAGGCTCTTGTTTTCTCGAAAACTTTTGCTGCCCGGCGAGCCGCAAGCGCAGCGTCCGCGCTCTTGTCTTCGTCCAGGAACAGCCTGGCTAGATGGAGATTGGCCTGCGCGGCTGACGATTTGTCTCCGACCTCCAGAAATATTCCTTCCGCTTCTATCTCATTTTTCCGAGCTGCGGCAGCGTCGCCTTCAAAGCGGAGCACTCCGCCCAATCCGGCCAGCGATGAGGCTTGCCGGCTTCGATTGCCGATCTGGCGACAGATCTCCAGAGCTTCTCCGAACATGGCCTTAGCTTCCATCAGCCTCCCCATCGCTTGAAACACATCTCCCAGGCCGTTCTTCGCCAGTGCCACGCCATCCTGATCCCCGATCTCGTCGTAGGTTTCGAGCGCTTGCTCATAGTTTCCGCGCGCCCCGGGTACGTCACCCAGATGCAGAAGAATGCCTCCCATATTGATATATTCGCTGGCAAGGCGGAGCTTGCAACCTAACTCCCGATAGATGGCCAGAGACTCTTCGTAGCCTTTTTTCGCTCCCAGGTAGTCTCCCTGGTTTTCCCGCGCGATGGCCTTCAGAGTCAACGCGCGTGCGACACCCCTCCGGTCATTCGCTGCAACATACAGCGGCATTGCTTCGCGCACCACTCCTTCGACCTCGTCGAGCCTTCCGATATTTTCGAATAGCCAGGCTTGATCGAGCCGAGCCGTAGCGAGGAGCAGCGTTGCCCCTTTCACGCGTGCCCTCTCCGCGGCTCTGGCCAGAGCCGCCTCGGCCCTCTTGGTGTCTCCCAGCGACCTAGCCGCATCGTCTTCCGCGAGATCGATTCGTGGGTCGTCTCGAAGCGGCGACGGCATTTCTCGCAACGTTGCAATGGTGTCCAGGGCATCCTTCCACTTGTTCGCGCTGACCTGTGCGATCGCCAAAGCAAGACCGTAGTCGAGGTTATCCGGGAAGAATTCAAAAAGGGCACGGTAGATTTCGATGGCCTTGCCCCATTCACGGGAAATTTCGCGGTAGCGGCCTTCGACAAGCAGGCGCTCCGCGCGGGAAAGATTGGCAGACAAATCAAAGGCTTTCTTTGCTTCCGCCTTGGCGTTCTCGTCGTATCCGAGCTGTCCCCATGCGGTGGCTAAGGCTGCATGGGATAGAGCGTAATTCGAATCTTTGGCGACCGATTTCAACAACAAATCGTGAGCCGCGAGTGCATCAAAGACGCGAAGCTTGGCTAGACCTTCCGAATAGAGCCGCGCCGCTTCCGTATTCGAAGGCAGTGCCACCGCCAACGCCGTGGCTTCTTCGCGCGTGACCGCTCGAATTCCCAGTTTCTCACGCAGGTGCTCTCCTGCCCTGGAAACCAGGTCAAACAGACGTGATTCCGTACCTGTTTCCGAAATCGCGTCAACTGTTTCACCGCTCTGAGTATCTTGCAATTGGAGGTCAAGTCGGATCTGGCCATGGGACTGCTCTCCCAGGATGGCGTAGGATCCCACGACCACCAAATCCGTCCCCAGATTCTTGCGAATTCTCGAAAGGCTGGCCGCTCCCAAGCTATCGACGTTGGGCAGAGAGAGTTCGATTTTCATTCGTGCAACGCTCTCCGACGGGATCGTCCGAAGCTGCTCTCCCGCGGAAAGTTCCGTGGTCAGCCAGTCAGAAAGTGCCGTCGACAGCCAGGCTTCCTGAGAGTCGCCTGAGAGATTCCTGAAACCCAGCACGGCAACGGAACGCCGGGGATTGAGATTGCCGAAAGAACTCCCGAGTGCGATGGAGTGATTTATGCGAATCAAGAAGAGCGCGGTCAGACACACCAGCACGGTTGAGGTTCCGAGAAGGAGCGAAAACCGTGTCCAGGTTGCTGGTGGACGGGGATGAGACAGGAGGAAACCTGTTTTCGGGTGATCCTGAGTCTGGTCATTCTCGAGCGAAGCCGCCGTTCGCTCCAGTGCTGCATGATTGAAATTGGCGTGGCTCTCGGCTGGATCTTCTCGAATTGGCGTGATGGGCGCCAGGAAGCGGTAGCCGCGGCGGTGCAGGGTCTCGATATACCGAGGGCTTTCAGGAGAATCACCTAAGGCGGCCCGCAGCTTCGTCATGGCCTTGTTCAGGCTGCGATCGAAATCCACAAACGTATGAGCAGGCCAGAGTCTCTGCCGGAGTTCCTCTCGCGTGACGATGTCTCCGGAGCGCTCCAACAAAAGAGTCAGTATGTGAAAGGGCTGCTCTTGGACTTTTATTCGAATCCCATGCTTGCGCAATTCGGCCGCACGGAGATCGACTTCAAAAAATCCAAATCGTAGAGTTCGACCCGAACACTGAGCGGCTTGCATGGCTCACGACCCCTAGATTTGGCGGAAGGGTAGCACGCGAATTCGGCGTTATCAAGACTCTCTATATCTATCTCTCGTCATTGGCGCGCCGCCTCCCAAGGCCAACCAAATTGCACCAGTTGGACCCCTTAGGGTTTGCCTCGCCATGCCTAGACACCTATGGGTCGCAAATTCTAACTCGCTTTGATATCCCTCTATCGAAGTGTAAAATTGCGCTCGCCATGCTGTTCACTTATGCTTCCATTCCGTCGCGCCGCTCTCTCATGGTGGCGCTGGTCTCAGTTTTTCTGTTTCTCCTGCTCCTGCTATTCCCCTCCCAAATGCTCGAAGCACAATCGAAGACTGCTTCAGCGGATGACCGCGTGCAAGATTTGTATGCCGAGGCAAAAGCAGCGCAGGCCAGTGGCGACCTGAATGGTGCAATCGCCAAATACGAATCGATCCTGCAAATTTCTCCGCGTCTCGGCGCTGCCTATAACAACCTTGGCTCCCTTTACCTGAAGCAGCATGAGTACCGTAAAGCTGCGGCCGTTCTCGAAAGAGGCCTAAAGATTGACCCGGCGATGTCTTCCGCCTCCGCCTTGCTCGGCATCTCGCTTTACGAAATGGGCGAGTACGCGTTCGGGCCAATCCAAAGGACAACAATGCGGAACTGCTCTTGGCGAACGCTCTGATCAAGATGGGCGAGCTGGAAGCTGCGACAGTTCATCTCCAGCAGCTGGCACACCGCGAGCCCAAGGACCAGGAGGTGTGGTATCTGCTCGGCGGCGCGTACATGAAACTCGCCGAGCAGGCACTCGGAAGGCTGAATGAGATCGATCCAAATTCAGTTCTGATGCACGAAGTTTCCGGCGAGGTTATGGAAAGCATGAAGAATTTCGATGGAGCGCTGATCGAGTATAAGAAAGCTGTGGAGATGGCCCCGCAGCGGCCCGGCACCCACTACAAACTCGGCAGTACCTACTGGAGTCTCTCCATGTGGGATGCGGCCACTCAGCAGTTCGAGGCGGAACTTGCCAACGACCCGAACAATTGCACGGCGCAATGGAAGATTGGCAATATTCTCCTGGAGCAGCACTTAGACCCCCAGCTGGCAATCACAGACATCGACAAAGCGCTCGCTATTTGCCCCACTCTCATGCCAGCTCGGGGAGACCGCGGGCGCGCGCTGATGAGACTTGATCGGAACGAAGAGGCGGTGAAAGAGCTGCAGGCGGCGGAGACGGCCGACCCTTCCGATCCCAGCATCCCCTTTTTGCTGGCCCAAGTGTATCGCGCGCTGGGGCGCGCGCAAGACGCGAAGGCGGAAATGCAAGTCTTCACCAAGCTGGAAGAAAGCGCCCGGGCCGCAACGGCGCAGCGCGCGCAGCAAGTCTTGCAGAATAAGGAAAATCCACCGCAGGAATAAACGGAGAAAGATGTCCTTGCCGGGTTCGAGGGCCTCGCATTCGGCGTATTTCTTGCAACCGAATTCAATTCTGCTTCAGAGCTCCAAAGGATTCCTCGTTGGCGACTTTAATTTTTTCAAGGGCGAGGAGTTTCTGGCGAAGAATGCGTTCCGTGCATGGTAGCGCAGCGGTCAAATTCGAGCTTGGCCTTTTCGGCGAGTCCCTGCTTTCGATAGACGGGGGCCAACATGCAGTGGAGATTGGTACTTTGGGGAGACAACTCGAGTGCCTTCTCCAGTTCCGTTTGCGCCTTCGGCAGCTGGTCCAGCCGGGCGTAGGCCTTGCCCAAGAGTTCGTGCGACTTGGAATCTCGAGGGGAGATCTCCACAGCCTGGAGAAGATTCGCAATGGCCTCATCCGGTTTGTTGTTATCGAGAAGCAAGCTGCCTAGATCGATGTACGGTCCAGGGTTCTGGACCGGCAACTGCGATTGCCAGGCAATTGCAGTTTGGTAGGCCGTGGCGGCTTCCTCGTTCTGGCCGAGACCTGCGTACGACAGCCCCAAGTTGTCTTCCGCCTTGACGTTTTTCGGATCGAGCTTCAAGCACCGCTCAAACGCGCTGATGGCTTCCGCAAACCGATTTTCGTTGTACTTGGTGCGGCCAAGGTAGTACCAGCCTTGGGCATCATCGGGAGTCCACTCGAGCATCTTGGTCAGCCATTTGTCGGCGTCCAAGTAGTCACCCAGCAGAACATAATCGAAAGCCACGACTTTCAAATCGGCGGCGATGGGGGCACTGTATTTTGCGCCTGCGGTAAACTCCGCTAGTGAAGCCTTAGCCTTCTCGTCCCGGTCCTTTGCGTCGGAGGAATTTCGACCGAGTACCTTCGCGCCGCCCATAGGAGTCTGAACCTGAAGCGCCAGCTGGCTCTCCAGCCTTGCTTCTGACTGAATCTCCCGGAAAAGGATGTGCCCGAGCAAGAAATGAGCATTCGCGGAGTCAGGATGCACGGCGAGATATTGGCGGACCCTGCGTTCAGCTTCTGAGGCCATGCCCTTATCAGCAAGCGATCTGGCTTCGGCGAGAATCGGATCGAGAGGCGGCGGAGGTTCTGATGAGTTACCCCCGCCTGCAGAGGCTTGGGCGCGATTCTGCCGCCCAGAGTCCAGCGTTTTGATGGGGGCTGACTGAGGCGAGGCTGCTGCACAGGCCGATTTAGGTGTGGTCCATTGCATCACAGTGAGGGCAGTGAGGACCAAGGCGATGCCCCCACCCCCCCGGGCTTTTCCGGAACTGCTGATTCCCAAGGGAGTTAGGCAGCTGTTTTTGACAAGCTTTAGTGTCCGGGCAGCAAGAACGGGCGTGCAGAGGCACGTGACCAGCATGGCGAAAATTACGATGGCGATTTCGAGGAACACGACGGATTTTAACAGAAGAATTTAGTTTGCCAAGAAAAAAACGGATGACAGCCAGAACGCTAACTGCGATGGCGGCAAGGCGGCGCGGTGTTCTAAGCGCTGGGCCGTCGTGGTCGACCGTTTTCTGGAGTTCGAAAGCAACGCGCAGAGTTGAGCCTTCGATTTTTTAGGTGAATTCGACGGTCTTCTCATCAGGAGAGATTGTGGGAGCCCCCGATTCAGTCTCCCTTGGAAATAAGAAGACAGCGGCGGCGACAAATCCCTTCTCATCGCGTTCACAACGAACGTAGCTCGGAAGGGTGCGCTGTATGGATTTTCTGGACTGAAGATAGGCGCTTGCTTGAAAGAAGTCTTCGTCTTTTCGAACAAAAGGAGCCGTGTCCTCTGACTGAATGACGATTTCGAGTTCATCTGTCGGCGGGTCAAGAATTTCTGGCGTCAGTTTCTCAGTGGATGTTATAGTGCCTGCTCCTATGCGTTTTCTAGAGGGTCTACCGCTTTGGGGGGCTCCCGACCGTCAGAATGTTTCTCGGCAGTTTGTTCAAAGAACCAAGGAGCGGACGCGCTACGTGATCGATCGGCGCTCGGCGCTTATCTTTCTTTTCTCGGCGTTTGTTCCGGTCGTGCCGATTTTGGGACAGAAAACCGCTCCGAAAATGCCTGGCACAGGGTCCGGGGCCAAATCCCTTGGCGCGCCAGAAGCGACGGCAGCGAAGTTTACCGACGTCACTGCGGCGCTGGGTTTGGATTTTCGCAACCTAGCCTCTCACACTTTGAAAAAATATTTGATAGAAACGATGGGCGGCGGGGCTGCGCTCTTCGACTACGATAATGACGGCCGCCTGGATCTCTTTCTTGTGAATGGCGCGCCGCTGAGCGACCCTACCCCCAAAGGAAGGATTCCGCAGAAGACCGGCCCGCAGTA
>WNGN01003725.1_pt1 | contig 10384 bp, 8 predicted proteins | sample 5400561 | NCBI WGS metagenome assembly WNGN01 (sample SAMN13153379, study PRJNA577476) | soil metagenome | isolation source: 115 cm soil or saprolite under Garry oak tree replicate 2 | place: USA:California | collected 2016-06-15 | reverse complement strand
CCGTCTTTTTATCATGACCAACAACATCCGGTTCACCGCCAGTTCTTTCCATTTCATTGAGTGACCACAGTTTTTCAGCATTAGCTTCCAGCTTTGCTTGCACTTTATCCCATTCAAGACTTTTATGGCGGTTCATGTTTTTCTCAAAACGGGCTCTCAATGCTCTGAGTAGTTCTGCACGTTGTTCTGGTGACAAGTCCTTTTTATTGCTATTAATGTCTTGCGCTCTTGTTGCTCTCATAGTCGTCGCTTCCCGCGTTTCTTATCTGTTACTCCGCTGCGCTCCGCCACATGGGATTTTGTCGGCTTGTCTTTGCGTTCTTATCAATTCGCAGTTTCCACGCCGTTCGGACTGCACCCGTCAGTACATCCTCGCTCGCCGCCGCCAGGCGAATATGCGTGTGTCCCATCTTTCCCCAGCCGTCCGGAATCGGCAGGAAAATCTCGGGCGCCTCCTCCACAAACGCCGCCTGCTGCTCCGGCGTAAGCATCAGATTTCCGTACCCCCCTGCTTGCGAGGCCAGCGAAGCAAATTGCCTGCCTCCTACACGAAAAGCTGGCAATCCTGCGTGGGAGTACTCTTCCACGCCCTCCAGGCTCAGCGCAATCCTGCGAAAATCTGCTGCGGTCGGTGACTCTCTAGATTACGGAGTATCTGACCATCATCGGACGGCATATGTCTACTGCTCCGGGCCGAATCATGGGCAAACCTTCCGTTAAGGCTTTGAGGAAGAGGCTTTCGGGAAGAGTTGCCGACAATCCGCGAGCTATCGCGCCTCGCATTCGAAGCGAGGCGTCAAATGCGCTCAGTTCTACGGTTAGCTCGTGGAAGGACATTTCTCGAAAACTGCACGAGCAATGAGCGCGCCCTGTGGGTTCGAAGGCCCAATTTCCCGGTCGGTGGTACAGTATCGCCAGGAGGATGGCGGGGATGGTGAGTTTCCCCAGACTTTGCCAGCGCGTCATCGCCCATTGGCGCACGATCGTTTTGGTATTGATCCTTGCTCCTGGAGCCTTCTACGTCATACATCCTGACGAGTTGAGCCTCCTCTTGGCCTTGCTCCTGATCTTCATTGCGAGCCAGATTTTCTGGATCGGCCGCGTGGTTGACCTCGGGGAGTGGCTCCTGCCTCGTAGAGTTTGCCGAAGGCGAGTTGCCATGGGCGTGGTTCTTGCCTATCTGTTCGGCGTCGCGTACAGCTTCCCGACCACGATCGCGCAAGGACACACCTTCCGCATCGGGTTCTACCGGTTGCCGGTCATCGTGACGGAAGCGGTGTTCTGGTGGTGGTTTGTGGGATCGATGCTGGCCTTTCTGTTAGTGATCGTTTTCGGCTTGCTTGATCGCGTGGTGCGCGCAGCTGCCTGGACGTACCGCAAGATACGTAAGGGTGCACAACAGCGTGTCAGCGGTGATTCGGAGACCGCTCCGTCTTCGCCCAGCCGCCGCCAGTTCTTGCAGCAGACCGCCGTGCTGGTCAGTGCCACGCCGTTTGTGGCGGCGGGCTATGGGCTATTTTATGAGCGGCAGGATGTGGAAGTCGTGCGGCACCGCGTCCGGCTGGCGCGCCTGCCCAAGACTTTCGACGGATTTCGCATCGCCCAGCTTTCCGACATCCACATGGGTCCCTTCTCCACTGCGGGCTACATCCGTCGTTGCGTCGCGATCACTAACGGCTTGAAACCCGATCTGATCGTGCTGACCGGCGACTACATTGCCTGGGACCCGAGCCCGGAAAGGGAGGTGGTTCGTGAATTGGCGGGACTGCGCGCACCCCAGGGCGTTTTCGGCTGTATGGGAAATCACGAAACTGAAAGCAACACCGAAGACTACGCCGCCAGTCTATTTGCTGAGCAAGGCATTCACATCCTGCGCCAACAGCGCGCGCCCATTCAATTGGCCAGCGAGACGGTTAACCTGATGGGGATCGACGACCCGCGAGGCGAAACCGAAGCGGAGTGGATGCGGGATATTTACCGGCGCCTGCACAAAGGGCTGGTGATGCCGGGAAAAGTCAACATCCTGCTGGCGCACGAACCGTCGGTGTTCGTGTTAGATCGCGCCGCCGAGCTGGGCATTGATTTGATGCTTGCCGGGCACACGCATGGCGGACAGTTGGCGTTGGAGACCGTCCACCGCGGCTTCAACCTCAGTCGTCCGCTGTATCGCTACACCGGCGGATGGTACGAAAACCGAGGCACGAAACTTTCCGTCAATCGCGGCATCGGCACGACCGGCTTTCCCATCCGGCTCGGGGCCCGGCCGGAGATTACAGTGCTTGAACTCACTGCGCAGGATTAGGTCGCCTCGCTGTCAGAGAAGACGCCGCCCAGAGGTCACGTCGCGAATCTCGAGAAGGAGATGCGCTCGGCCTTCAAGTCTGCGAAACGGCCATCACCCCGGGTCAATCTGCTCGAAATCGACCCTGCGACTATTTTTAAGGACGCAAAGACGGTAGCCGGCGAACTGCAGAAAGCGCTGAACGTCCTCGCGCGGACGCCGGCAAAATAGAGCCGGCCGCACGCATCCGAAATCCCGGATAACTGCATCGGCGTGACTCTTTGCTAATCTGCGCCGGGGACAAGATCAGCGAGCATTCCGCGGCGTCTTAAGGCGTTTTGCAGAAGAGGTTCAACACAGGCGCGGATGTGATCGTTGGCGTAGCCTACCCAACTAACATCTGCCTCGAGATTCAGCGGAGCGCGCAGGAGATTGCCAGCTTCGTCCGAGATTCGCACACCGACTTCGCGGGCAATGAGTTCAGTAGAGAGATCGTAGGGATGGCAGCACAAACTGTTGGGCAGGTCGCGGGTTTTCAGGAGCGAACTAAGAAGCGGCCGCAAGTCTGCCTGGAATCGATCATGCCCCATCATTAATTCATAAAGCTGTCCGCCGGTGGACAGATATTGATCCTCAAACAATTGCGCCTTGCCTTCTATTCCCGGGCCCAGGGCTCCGAATGATATTTCATCATCAATGGAAGCCAAAACGTCGCGGCCGCCGGAAAAAAACCGGGTGACAGAACTAAATCCGTGAGTCAGTTCTTTGGCGGTGGAAGGCTGCAGGACGAGTGGAGCGCGCTCGCCTGTGAGGCGATTGAAGCGTTCAGCGTACGCTCCTTTTCCGCGTGTGGCCCACAGCGTGTCGCATAGATGTTGCTTGATCAATGGAAGTTCTGTTTGTACTGCAAGTTCAATGTCGGCAAGTGTTGTTGCCTCTCCGCGGTTTGGGGCTACTCCGGTCAATATCCACGCGCTGCGCTTTTGATACATCAGGGGGCGAGTACCATCGATGGGATCGGCAATGATCCGCAGAATGGCATCCGATTCCTTGCAACCGCGCGGGAGAGTGATCGATCCACCAAAGAGTCCTTCCGCGATTAACAGGATCGGGACGCGCGAAGCGATTTCCCTTTCAAAGAGGGTAACCAGCAGGGATTCGCTGATACGGTCGACGGAATAGATAGTGTCTCCGGCGCCATCTTCCACAACCCGGTTGATGTCCGCGGGCGAAGAAGATTCGCAAACAGAGGTGATGGCGCCGCGAATTTCTTCGTGAATTACCCTGATAGCCCCGAGCAACCAGTCTTCGCGAAGCATGAAGAGTCCCCTATTTTCCTGCGCGAACGGCGTCGGTACCGGAAGTTCGCACAAAAACGCTTGACCGGTTTGTGAATTTGTGGTCTGTTATATTTTCACATAAGACATGAGAAATTCAAACAGAGTATTGACGCTACTTTCTCCGGAGCAGCGGCAGGGCGAAATCCTGCTGCATATCAAGGAAAAGGGCACCGCTACGATCGAAGAAATCGCCGGGCGGTTCGCTGTCTCGGAAATGACCGTGCGCCGCGTGCTGTACAAGCTGGGCGACGCGGGACTGATTATCAGGACACCCGGCGGAGCGATGGTCGCTCCCTCAGGGTCGATGGAACGAACGTTTCTTGAGCGCTCGGAAAAAATGGCGGCAGCCAAGGATGCATTGGGCCGCGCGGCGGCTGGGCTGGTGCGTGAAGGAGAAACGGTCGTGCTCGATTCCGGCACGACCACACGTTACGTCGCCAGGCATCTGGCTGCACGAACGGGCCTGGTGGTGGTCACGGCTTCGCTTGCCGTCCTCGAGGAACTGGCAGGAAGTCCCGGGATTCAGGTGCGCTTGACGGGCGGATTGTACCGCCGGGCCAGCCACGATCTTTGTGGAAGCGCAGTGGAAGAGACCCTGGGAAATATCTACGCAGATCGCGCGTTTTTCGGAGCCGCGGCATTGTCCTTTCACAAAGGCGCGATGAACTACGACCAGGAAATGCCAAAGGCGATTCTGCGTGCCGGGAAACAAAGAATTCTGGTGATTGACAGCAGCAAGGTGGGGATTGAGGCCGTGTACCGGTTCTGTCCCATCGAAAGTTGCGATCTTGTCATCACGGATAAAGGAGTGAAGGCCGCGGAGCTCAAAAGGCTTCGCAAAATGACCAAAGTAATCATCGCGGAATAGCCTCCCCGAGAGGGTTGTCCGCGCAAAATCGTTGGGGGGGTGGTGTTGATGCGATACAAATTTGCGTTGTTCGCGATGTTACTTCTCGTGTGTTCGGCAGAGTGTTTTGCTCAAATGAACACCGGAAAAATTACCGGATTTGTCGCAGATTCCAGTGGCGGCGTGGTGGCAGAAGTTCTGGTGACGGCGATAAACGACGCGACGGGTGTCGTTACAAAATCCGAAACTTCAGATACCGGGGAGTATCTGTTGAATTTTCTCGTGCCGGGAACCTACCACGTAGAGGTGGAGAAAGCAGGGTTTAAAAAGGCCGTAAATTCGGGTGTGATCGTCAATGCCGGCGGTATCAATCGTATTGACTTCACCTTGCTCGTCGGCGATGTCAGTGTGTCGGTTGCTGTCGAAGCCCGTACGCTCAATGTTGCGACGGAAACCTCGGAGCTTTCTCAGACCTTCAGTCACAAGGATTTGGACACCCTGCCGAACATCGACCGCAATCCGCTGTACCAGATGAATCTGATTCCGGGGGCAAACAACGATGTCGGCAGCGGCAACTATGGAACAAACGGCGGCGAGAATGGCTCCGCGGTCGGCCAGACGCGCCCTCAACTTGCCTCCATCGGCGGTGTGGATGCGAATGCCAATTCCATCTACATCGATGGCGTCCCGAACCGAGAGCCGCAGAACGCCTACATAAGCCTCACGCCGGCCATTGAAGGCGTTCAGGAGGTTCAGGTGTACACCGGCAAGTACAACGCGGAATTTGGTTTTTCCGGCAGTGCGGTAGTGAATATCACCACAAAGTCCGGCAGCAACGAATTGCACGGCGCCGTATTCGAGTTTCTTCGCAACGAAGCGACGGACGCGCGCAACTATTTCGGCGGCGGTGCACCCAATACTCCCTTCCGCCGGAATCAATTCGGCGGCGCTCTGGGCGGCCCCATTCTGAAGAACAGGTTGTTCTTCTTTGCCGACTATCAGGGAACGCTCCTCAAGACGAGTTCTACCAAGTTCACCACTGCCCCTACGGCAAAAATGCTGACCGGAGACTTTTCCGAATTGTATGTCCCCGGGCAAGTTGACGATGCGGGAAATACCTACGGGCAGATCTACGACCCGAATACGCGGGTCTTCGATGCAAACGGAAATGTCATCAGCGCGACACCGTTTCCCGGCAATATCATTCCTTCGACTCGCTGGGATTCTGCTTCGACGGCGATGAATGCCGCCGATATCTTTGGCGTGGCAAATCTTCCAGGCATCAGCAACAACCTGCGCTATCTAAGCAACAACGATCAGACCGCACACCAGGCCGACGGTCGTATCGACTTCGATCGCACCAGCACGGACCGCATTTTCTTCCGATATTCCATTCTGGACGCAACGAACGAATACACCACCAACGTGAACCAGTTTTTCCAGGACAGCAACGTCAACTCCAAATCGCTCAACCAGAATATGCAGGTGTCCGATTTCCGCACCTTTGGCACCACAAAAACCAACGAATTGCGCCTGGCTTTTAACCGCTCAAACGTTAAAACCGGCCTCGCGAGCCAGTCGGAGAATTGGAACAACAACTTCAGAATTCCCAATGGAAATCTCGGCGACTCGGGGACGCAGGGCCTTACCGAGTTCATCATGCAAGGTGTGCCGAGCATTGCAACGCCGGATTGGGTCGGGTACATCGTCAGCAATACGATTTCCTTGACGGACAATTTCACCTGGACCAGGGGCCGGCACCAGATCAAGGTGGGCGCCAACATCAATCACGTTGTGGATGTTTCGGCAGATACGATCGGTGGAGACGATCCGCGCGGCACGCTTTCCTTCGACGAAGCGATGACCTCCTTTGATGGCATTGGCTGGAACGGGGGCGGCGATCCTTCGAAAGCTCTTGCCGTGCAGCCGATTGGTTACGCGAGCTTTCTGCTCGGAACAATGACCTCGAGCGCTCGTGCCCACTTCATTCAGGGAGCTCCCTATCAATCCTACTGGCAAAACGCGTGGTATGCGCAAGACGACTTCAAGGTTCTGCCTTCGCTGACCTTGAACATCGGGCTTCGCTATGAACTCATCAGCCGTCCGATGGAACGCCATAACCGGCAATCCAACTGGGATACCCGAACCAACGAACTTGTTGTCGCCACCTCCAGCGACCGCAGTCCAGCCTTGGGACTCGACAAAAACGACTGGGGACCGCGCGTTGGTTTTGCCTGGACTCCCGACCGTGGAAAAACAAGCGTCAGGGGAGGTTATGGAATCTCTTATTGGATGGCATACTGGTCCGGCCCCCTGACGATTCTTGGACTGACGTACCCCAATTACGCCAAGGAGGTTTTCCTGACGCCGAACAACCTCACCCCGTCCTTGCAGCTCGCCTCGGACGGTTTGCCTCTAGCCAACGCGCAATATGACCCTTCCGGCAATCTGATCATTCCCGACGGCGCGTTGATCCGCGGCGCGGATTACAACTGGAAGAATCAACGGGTGGATCAGGCCAACCTGAACATCGAACGGGAAATCCGTCCGGGAATGATCGTTGATATCGGCTACCTGAATGTTCGCGGCTTGAATAACAATCACTCCACAAATATCAACCAAGCGCCTCCAACTCCTCAAGGAACGGATTACAACACGGAGCGTCCTCTTGCTGCGCAGTATCCGCAGCTGGGCGATATTCCCATTTCACAATCCATTGCCAGCAGCCGGTACGATGCGCTTACCGTGCGATTTACGGCGAACATCAGCAAATCGCTGTCCGTCAATTCCAGCTATGCCCACGGACGCAACTTTGCCAATGGCAACAACCTGGATCAGACCGACATCAATCAGTATTACGGTCCCACCCAGCAGGATATCGCGCACATATTCAATACCCAGTTCAACGAGGAACTTCCTTTTGGGCGCGGGCGAAGGTACTTGAGCGGCTCAAACCGGGTTGTGGACGCACTTCTGGGCGGCTGGCAACTTTCCGGCTTTTTGCATATTCGCAGTGGCGCGCGCTTCAGTGTGACCGCCAATGATTCGACTTCACTAAACAATGGACAGAGCAATCATCCGGACCGTGTTGGAAATGGCGCCTTGAGCCACCCGACCGTGGGCCAGTGGTTCGATACCAGCGCCTTCGTTATTCATACGACCGCAATGACGTATGGCACAGCCGGAGTCAATACCTTGCACTCGGACGGAATGCAACAACTGGATACTTCCATTTCCAAGATTTTTCACATCACGGAACGCCAGCAGTTGCAGTTCCGTACGGATGTGTTCAACACCTTTAATCATCCGAATTTCGCCGCCCCGGATGCGACCGTGGGAGATTCTGGGGAAGGACAAGTCACATCCACTTCCATAGACAACCGGCGACTACAGTTCGCGCTTAGGTATTCCTTCTAGGCAGCGAAGGGGGCGGTCCGGCGACTCGGAACCGATCCGCCCCTAATGTTCTTTTTACCGATGCTGGCCTACCGCAGTCCTGTCGTTGTTGCAGTGTGCTGTGACTAGAAAGATGGGAAACCAGCCGGAAGCGGGAGCCATCGGATCACATGGACAAGAAAAGATTGCTTGTGATTGGAGCAAGAGGCTTCCTTGGCGCGTACGCGGTGCGATCCTCCGCGGGCACATTTGAAGTTATTCGAGGCGATCGGAGTTCCACCAGTCAACCGGGAGCGGTAGAAATAGATGTCAGCGATGCGTCGAGTGTGGATCGCGCTTTTCGCGAAGCGCGGCCGGATTGCGTGCTATTGCTGGCAGCGATGTCCGACATCGACCGGTGTGAAGCATCGCCGGAGCAGGCCTTTGCCACAAATGCGCGGGGCGCAGAGAACGTGGCGAATGCGTGCGCGAGGACAAACGCGCGATTGTTGTTCACATCCACCGCCGCTGTATTCGACGGCAAGAAACACGGCTACAGCGAAGAAGATGAGATCAATCCGTTGAGTGTTTATGGAAAAACCAAGGTTTGGGCGGAGAAGACCGTGATGTCTATAACATCTTCCGCTATCGTGCTGCGGTTCGCTCTGGTGCTGGGGTTTGCGCGGGAAGGCGGCACGAATTCCATGCTTGAAAGTGTGGTCCAGAAGTGGAAAGCAGGCGAACCAGTCTCTTTTCCTACCCGCGAGATTCGGAACCCAATCGATGCAGAGTCGCTCAGCAAAATCATGATCAACATGCTCAGAAATCCGGAGATCAGCGGCGTGTATCATGCTGGCGCATCCGACAGCATTTCGCGATATGAATTGGGACGGCGTCTGGCTGCGCGCGCCGGTGTTTCGGCGAAGCTGGTCCGCCCCCAAGATGCGCCTGCTCCGGGGCGGGCGCCGCGCGGCGAGGATCATTTCTTATTAACGGACAAAATCAGGAACTTTTCTGGTGTGGAAGTCCAAACAAGCGAGCAAGTAATCGAAAGGTGTTTTTCATGACGCTGCCTCAGGCGATACACGAATTGGAATTTGGCCACGGTTCCTGCTACGGGCAGGAGGAGCAAGAAGTGCTGCTCGAAGTCTTGCGGGCAAATGCTCCTTCTTGTGGGCCCTGGGTCAAACGTTTTGAGGAAGCATTTGCGAAGTTTTGTGGAACGAAATACGGACTTGCGGTGACCTCCGGAACAACCGGATTGCAACTGTCCATGATTGCGGCAGGTGTGGGGCCGGGCGATGAAGTTATCAGCACTCCCATAAGCTGGATTGCAACCGCTAACGCTGCTGCGGTGCTCGGAGCAAAAGTTGTTTTCGCGGATGTTGACCCGCGTACTTTGAATCTCGACCCCGCCTCCGTCGAAAGGAAGATAACTTCGCGTACGAAAGTGATCATGCCCGTGCACCTTTACGGGCAATGCAGCGACATGGATGCGCTGAACGAATTGGCGCGTCCTCGCAAAATTCGCGTGGTGGAAGACGCGGCGCATGCTGCCGGCGGGGAATATAAAGGACGGAAGGCCGGCTCGCTGGGCGACATCGCTGTCTTCAGCTTTCATCAACAGAAAAATATGGTCACTCTGGGCGAGGGAGGCATGCTCACCACGAGTGACAAGTCGCTATACGAACGTATGCTGTCCTATCGTTCTCTCTGCTGCCGCACGTACGACCCGAAGGGGAAATATCTGCCGCTCGATGAATCGGTTCTCCCGATGGGCAAAAAGTACTGGTATGTCGATTTCGATGAAGTCGGTTTCAACTACCGGATGACCGACGCACAGGCCGCTGTTGGCTCAGTGCAACTCCGCAAGCTGAACTCCCTCAACAAGCGGCGAATCGAGATTGCGAAGCAATATTCCGAAGGGTTGCAGGGAATCAAGGGATTGACGCTTCCTTTCGTGGCTCCGGAAAACAAGCACGTTTACCACGTTTATCTGTTGCTGCTCGAAGATTCGTTTTCGTGCACGAAAGAAGATTTTATGTGGGAACTCTACACCCGCAAACGGATCAAGGCCTGGTCGCACTACATGCCCATCCATCTGACAACGGCGTACCGCAATCTGGGACATCAGCCCGGCGAATGCCCGGTGGCCGAAAAACTTTTTGAAAGATACGTAAGTATTCCCATTCATCCAAGAATGTCGAATGAAGTGGTTCAGTACGTGATCGACAGCATTCGGGAGGTGTCGTGAGCGTTTTTGAATCCACAGTTTCAAAGCTCCGGGGAGACGGACAATTCTTCGCTGCCACTTTGCCCATCTATATCAGTCGGGCTCCCGGCCGGCTCGACCTTATGGGTGGCAACGTGGACTATACCGGCGGACTCGTATTTGAGAGCACGATTCGCGAAGCGACCTGGGCCGCGGCACAACGACGCACTGATGGACAGATTGTTTTTTGGAATCCGCAAATGAAAGGCGAGGGCTGGCTGGAACATGTGGAGTTCGAACTCGAAAAGCTCTCCAGCATAGAAGCCGTG
>WNGN01012878.1_pt1 | contig 10386 bp, 7 predicted proteins | sample 5400561 | NCBI WGS metagenome assembly WNGN01 (sample SAMN13153379, study PRJNA577476) | soil metagenome | isolation source: 115 cm soil or saprolite under Garry oak tree replicate 2 | place: USA:California | collected 2016-06-15 | reverse complement strand
TCGCTCGTCACGCGCGGCAGCGCGACCAGCTTCACCGCGACGCGGCTGCTCCCGGCCCGGTTTGATTTCGAGCTCGTCAACTTTTTCGCCACGATGACGTTCGCGTTCGCCGGCCTGGAGCTGGCGCCGTCGCTGGGAGGGGAGATCCGCGACGCCGCCGCCACGGTGCGGCGCGGCGTCGTGTTCTCGGGTCTCGCCGTCGTGGCGATGTACTTACTCGGCACGGCCGCGATACTGGTGGCGCTTCCGGCCGGACTCGTCAGCATCACGAATGGCATGCCGCAGGCGATTGCTGGGCTCGTGGCGGGGCTCGGGGCTCGCTCGCTCGCGCCGCTCGCCGCCATCGTCGCGATCCTGCTCGTGCTCGGCAACATCGGCGGGGTGGGTGCGTGGCTCGCGGGGTCCGCCCGGCTGCCGTTCGCGGCGGGCGTGGACCAGGTGCTTCCCGAAGCGTTCAGCCGGGTGCACCCCCGCTGGCAGACTCCGTACGTCGCGCTGCTCGTTCAGGGGGTCCTGGCGACGATCTTCGTCATCGCGGGGCTCGCCGGCGCAACGGTGCGCGACGCCTATGTCGCGCTCACCAGCACGACGATCGTGCTGTATTTCGTTCCCTACCTCTATCTGTTCGGTGCGTATCTGCGGCTGCGTCGACGGCGCACGCTCGGCACGGCGACCGCCGGGTGGCTCGGGCTCAGCGCGGTCGCGCTGTCGATCGCGCTGTCGCTGGTCCCTCCCGCGGTGGCGCATCCGCTGGTATTCGAGGTGAAAGTCATCGGCGGCACGGTGGTGTTCCTCGGGATCGGCGTGGTGCTCGCCGCGCGCGGCGTGAGGGAGCGCACAGCTTCCAGCGCAGTCCGGGGCTAGGGTACATTCCGGCGGTGGCGGCTTCCTGAATCACATTCGACGAGGACGTTGCGCGTGCCTGCACGGAGTGCGCTGATCTTTCTGGGCGTCGTCAGCGTCGCCGGCCTTCCGGGGCGGGCGCCCGCGCAACGAGCTTCGCGGTTCCATCCGCGGTGGGAGATTCCCGGATTCGACTTCAGCTCCGGCGGCGTGTGGCGCGGGCGCGCTCAGCGGATCCGGGCAAACCGAGCACGCTTGCTCGCGAACCGACAGTTCCGTGCGCTCAACGCCCCCGCCGTCACCGGTGTGCTCTCATCGACGGTAGTCTCCGGCACGATCGTCGAACCGGTCGTGCTCTTCAAGTACAACGACACCCCGCCCGCGGAGATCATCGCGGACACGCTCGTCTACGACAGTGTACTCTACGCCGCGACGCCACCCAACGGCCGCCCCTACACCGTCTACGCTCAACGGCAACGCGCCGCTCATGACGATCACGGGGAAGAGCTTCGGGTTCGTCGCGCTGAGCCAGAACGAGGTCGCCTACACGGGGACCCCCGGCACCTGCAGCGGCAATCCGTATGGCACCACCAACTGCAACGGCCTGTTCAGCAGCGCCGCCGTGCAGCAGATGCAATCGGGCCTCCGGGAGGCTCTGCGATTCCTCGACGACGGCGTGGACTGGACCCAGTTCAGCTCCCACGGGGACACGCTGGATCTCGTTGTCTTCGTTCAGCCAGCGAAGGATGGTGCCTGCGGCGGGGCGACCAACAATCACATTTGGGCGCACCGCTACGTCCTGCTACAGCCGTACATGACGCACTCGGGCCTCCAGGTCGTCGACTACATCGTGCAGAGTGGCGTCGGGGGCGCGAGCTCGTGCGACACTACGGAAATCATGCCGGTCGGCACCGTCGCGCACGAGACGGGGCATGGATTCGGCCTGCCCGATCTCTACGATACTGACGCGTCCGAATCCTCCGAAGGCGTCGGGGAGTACAGCCTGATGGGGAGCGGCAACTACGCGTCCCCCTTGAGTCCCGCTCGCCTAGACGCCTGGTCCCTGACCCAGCTCGGCTGGGTGAACGTCGTACCGCTGACGAGCGAAGGCGCTTACGCCTTCGGCGGGGCGCCGGCCTCGGACACCACGTTCTACGTGAGGGTGACGGACCCCAATCCGCGGGGCGAGTACTTCCTGCTCGAGAATCGGCAACCGCTGCAATCAGACTCCGCGATGATCAGGATTCATGGCGGCGGCGGTTTGCTCATTTGGCACGTCGATTCCATCCAAATGGCGAATCACGGCTTCAACGCCAACAACGCCGTCAACGCTGGACCTATCCATGGGTTGGAGCTCGAACAGGCGGACCACAGGCGCGATCTCGACCTCGGGCGGAACCGTGGCGATGCCGGGGACCCCTACCCGGGTGTGACCGGCAACCCCGCTTTCGCACCGGCCAAGAATGTCGCCCTGACCTACGCGGGCTTCGTGATCGACTCGATCCGACAGGTCGAGACGACCGGTCGCCTGACTATGGCGCTGCAGCTGGCGTTTGGGGCCCCGTTCCTGTCCACGGCGGACGTGGTGGCGCAGCTCCTCAACGGCAGCGGCTTGCCGCCGGCCGCCCTCGATTATCTCGATGTCGGCGGCAACCGCAACGGCCAGTTCGACGTCGGAGACTTTCTCGCGTGGGTGAAGGCCACGGGGGCGCGATGAGACACCTTGCGCTCGCAGCCGCGCTCGGCCTGGTGGCTGCCTGCGACAGCACCGGTCCCGGCGGGCTGCTCAAGGTCGAGCTCACGACCCCGAACAGTGGCGCGGATGGGGCGATCCTGCTCACGGTGACCGGCCCAGCGGCCCTGAGGAGCGCGGCGGCGGGGAGCGGTCTGCGGCTGTTTGCGCAGCCGCTCGCCGCGACGAATCACTTCGCCCTGACGGGGACGCTCTCCGTCGGGACGATTCTGCTCATCGGCGTCCCGGACGTGGGTCAGGCGAGCGCATACACGGCCACCATCCAGCAGGTCGCGACGCCGTCCTACCAGCTGCGCGCGCTCGCCGGGTACGCGCTCACGATCACCCCGTAACTGGCGCGCGAGCTAGTGCGCGCCGCTCAACGCCATCGCTTTCTGCCCCACGCCGGCGAGCAGCGTGGTGAAGGACGCCGAGAACTTCTGCACCCCCTCGTTCTCGAGCGCCCGGGTGACGTCTTCGAGCTGGAAGCCTGAGCGGGCGAGCGCGTCGACGCGCCCCTTGGCGTCCGCAATCGTCTGATCGGTGATGCGCACCTCGGGCCGCCCGTGGTCGCGGTACGCCGCGAACGTCTCCGGGGGGAGGGTGTTCACGGTGTCTGGGGCGATCAGCGCCTCCACGTAGTAAACGTCGGGATAGGCGGGGTCCTTGGTGCTGGTCGAGGCCCAGAGCGGCCGCTGCACCCGGGCCCCTTCGCGCGCCAGCGCGTCCCAGCGGGGCCCGCGGAACGTTTGCTGGAACGCCTCGTAGGCGACGAGCGCATTGGCGATCGCGATCGTGCCGCGCAGCCCGCGCGCCGCCGCGTCGGCGCTCTTTTCGAGCAGCGGATCGAGTTTCGTGTCCACGCGGCTGACGAAGAAGCTCGCGACCGAGGCGAGCCGATTGATCGGCTCGCGGCGCGCGCGCCGCTGCTCTAGGGCCGTCAGGAACGCCTCCATCACCTCGCGGTAGCGCGCCACGCCGAATAGCAGCGTGATGTTGACGTTGATGCCCCGCACCAGGCAGCGCGTGACAGCCGCCAACCCCTCGGCTGTGCCGGGGATCTTGATCATCACATTCGGGCGGTCCACGGCTTCCCACAGCCGTCGCGCCTCGCGCACCGTGCCTTCGGTGTCCCGGGCCAGCTCGGGCGAGACCTCGATCGACACGAAGCCGTCGCGTCCCTCGCACGTGTTGTAGAGCGGCAGGAACAGGTCGCACGCCTGGCGCACGTCCGCGACGGCCAGCGTCTCAAAGATCTCTGCGGGCGTGAGTCCCGAGTCGGCGAGCGCGCGAATGTCGGCGTCGTAGCGATCGCTCCCAGCGACCGCTTTCTCGAAGATCGTCGGGTTCGTGGTCATGCCCCGCAGGCCGTCCTGGGCGATCAGCCGCGCCAGCTCGCCGGTCTGGAGCAGCTCCCGTGTGATGTAGTCGAACCAGGGGCTTTGCCCCAGCTCGCCGAGTCGAACCAGCGGATTGACCGTCATTACATCCTCCCCGTGAGCAAAGAGACCGCCTCGATGGCCTCGGGACGCAAGCCTTCCTGCTTCAGCGCCAGGGCGCTTGCCTTCACCAAGTAATACGTCAGCACGAGCTGCGTCACCGCCAGCGGATTCGAGCGGCGCTGCTCGCTGCCGTCCTGGAACACGCCGACGCGATCGGAGCGCAAGTGGCGCGCAGTGGCCATGTGCTCCCACATGCGGTTGTCGATCGCCTGGGTCGCGGCGTCAGAGATGCGGCCGTCGATCTCGAGCACATCCGTGCCCTCGGCGCCCCGGTCGAGTTTGAGGGACGCCTTCCCGTTCGCGCCTTCGGCGGCCGCGATCGCGTCCTTCAGGTCCGGCAGCGGGATCGGGTGGCGCAGCGTGATGCGCACGTTGAGCCGCGTGTTGTCCTGCGACGTCGCGTACTCGGGCGGCGGGAAGAACGAGATCACGATGTCGGCCTTCTCGCGCTGCGGCATCACGTACGCCTCGGAGTCGTGGCGCCGCTCCTCGAGCTGCTTCAGGACCTCCGCCCGCTGATAGCCGCGCTTGGACATGTCCCGCTTGATCTTCCACGCGATCCGCAGCTCGGGGTCGGGATCGAGGAACACCGACACGTCCCACAGGCGCTCGAGCTCCGGCGTGTAGAGACCGTGCAGGCCGTGGATCAACACGATCTGCTTGGGCGCCACCAGCTCCGGGGGCCCGAAGGTGCCGTCCGAATGATCGTAGATCGGCTTGAAAATGGTCTCGCCGCGGCGCAGCAGCGCGACGTGCTGCGCCACGAGATCGAGGTGGTTGCAGTCGGGATGGAGCGCGGTGATCTTGTGCTGCGCGCGGCCCACGCGGTCGAGCGAGTGGTAGTCGTCGAGGCAGATGTCGGTCACGCGCTCGGGGCCGAGCAGCGCGACGCACCCGTTCGACAGGGTCGACTTGCCGGCGCCCGAATCGCCGACGAGGCACAGCATGATGGGACGCCCTGCCCGGAATGGCATCACGTACCTCCGTTTACCGAGCCCGCGACTTCGTGAAATAATTCACAAGGATGATCGCCTCCCACGCCGCCTGGCGCCACGGGCGTTTGGGCTAGTCCCATCGGGTGGGGCGACGGGGGTGGCCGGGACTAACCTGGTCGCGAACCGGGCCGGCGGCAAGCCTCCAGGCGTCGGCTCTTCCCGGGGGTGCGTCTTGGTGGTTACTTGTAACGCAGTTGCCGTCACAGCTCCAGATCGCGCGCATCGTGCCAACCGCCGCCGCGCGGCGCCGCGCCATTCCATCGAGGGGGTGTCGCGCCACCCGAACGTGGGTTGCGCCGAGGGGTGTGGCGACGGTATCCTGTGCAGGGCTTGTGAAAGAATTCACATACTAGGAGGGCATGCCCGTGGCCGGAAACAACAAGGGTAAGGGAAAGAGCCGCTGGTCGGCGGGCGTAACCCCCTACAAGGAGATGGGTTACTACCGCCCGGACTACGAGCCGAAGGACAGCGACATCCTGTGCGCGTTCCGCTTGGTGCCGCAAGAAGGCGTGGAGCCCGATGAGGCGAGCGCCGCCGTCGCAGGCGAGTCGTCCACAGCCACGTGGACAGTCGTCTGGACCGACCGGCTCACGGCGTACGAGAACTACCAGGGCAAATGCTACCGGGTCGACCCCGTCCCCGGCACGGACCAGCACATCGCCTACATCGCCTACAACATCGACCTGTTCGAGGAAGGCTCGATTGCGAACCTCACGTCCTCGATCATCGGCAACGTCTTCGGGTTCAAGGCCCTGAAGTCGCTCCGGCTCGAGGACATGCGCATCCCCCCCCACTACGTGAAGACGTTTCAGGGGCCGCCTCACGGCGTGGTGATGGAGCGTGAGTACCTGAACAAGTACGGCCGGCCGCTGCTCGGCGCCACAGTCAAGCCCAAGCTCGGCCTCTCGCCGCGCAACTACGGTCGCGTCGTGTACGAGGCGCTGCGCGGCGGGCTCGACTTCACGAAGGACGACGAGAACATCAACAGCCAGCCGTTCATGCGGTGGCGCGACCGCTTCCTCTTCAGCATGGAGGGCGTGAGCCGGGCGATGGCCGCGACCGGTGAGATCAAGGGCCATTACATGAATGTCACCGCGGCCACGATGGAGGAGATGTACGAGCGCGCCGAGTTCGCCAAGCAAATCGGCAGCGTCATCTGCATGATCGACCTCACGATCGGCTACACCGCGATCCAGTCGATGTCCAAGTGGGCGCGGCGGAACGGTCTGATCCTGCACTTGCACCGCGCGGGACACGGCACCTACACGCGTCAGAAGACGCACGGCGTCAACTTCCGGGTGATCGCGAAGTGGATGCGGCTCGCGGGCGTGGACCACATTCACGCCGGCACCGTGGTGGGCAAGCTGGAGGGCGATCCCCACGCGATCCGGGGCTACTATCAGACCCTGCTCGCGAACAAGCTCGAGCCGGATCCCCGTCTGGGTCTCTACTTCGAGCAGGACTGGGCCTCGATGCCCGGCACCATGCCAGTCGCATCCGGCGGAATCCACGCCGGGCAGATGCACCAGCTGCTGCACTACCTGGGTGAGGACGTCGTGCTCCAGTTCGGGGGCGGGACCATCGGCCACCCGGACGGCATCGCCGAGGGTGCCACGGCCAACCGCGTGGCGGTCGAGGCGATAATTCAGGCGCGCAACGAGGGTCGCGACTACCTGAACGAGGGGCCGGAGATTCTGGCCAAGGCGGCTCGCTGGTCGCCCTCGCTGTACAAGGCGCTCGAAATATGGAAGGACATCACCGGACCTGACGGACGAGCAGATCAAGGCGCAGGTGCAGTACTGTCTGGACAACGGCTGGGCGCTCTCCATCGAGCACACAGACGATGCGCATCCGCGCAACGTGTACTGGGACATGTACGGGCTGCCGATGTTCGATCTCAAGGACCCGGCCGCGATCATGCTCGAGATCAACGAGTGCCGGAAGACGTTCCCCAATCATTACGTCAAGGTGAGCGGCTACGACTCCCGCTATACCCGGCAGACGACGGCGTTGAGCTTCCTCGTCAACCGGCCCTCCGAGGAGCCCGGCTTCCGGCTCGACCGCCAGGAGTTCGCGGACCGGCAGATCAAGTACACGGTCCACCCCTACGCCACCGAGCAGCCAGCCGGTCAGCGCTACGGCGACGGTAAATGAGTGACGTGCAGGCGGTGGGCGCCAAGCCCGCGGCGGGCCCCTCCTCGGCCGTAGATCTCAGCGCTGCCTACCGCGGCTCGAACATCGAGCACGTGCTCGACGAGTTGGAGGGCGAGCTCGTCGGGCTCGCGCCCGTCAAGCGGCGCATCCGGGAAATCGCGGCGCTCCTGCTGATTGCTCGGCTGCGTGAGGAGCAAGGGCTCACGACCGAGAAGCCCACGCTGCACATGTCGTTCACGGGGCGGCCGGGGACCGGGAAGACCACGGTCGCCCTCCAGATGGCGAAGATCCTCCAGCAGCTCGGCTACGTACGCAAAGGCCACCTCGTCGTGGCCACGCGCGACGACCTCGTGGGCCAGTATGTCGGGCACACGGCTCCCAAGACCAAGGAAGTCATCAAACGCGCGATGGGAGGCGTGCTGTTCATCGACGAGGCGTACTATCTGTACCGCCCCGAGAACGAGCGCGATTACGGCCAGGAAGCGATCGAGATGCTGCTGCAGTCCATGGAGAATCAGCGCGAAGATCTCGTCGTAATCCTGGCGGGCTACAAGGAGCGGATGGACACGTTCTTCCAGTCGAATCCGGGCTTCCACTCGCGGGTCGGCCACCACCTCGACTTTCCGGACTACACGCTCGAGGAGCTGATGGCGATCGCGGAGCTGATGGTCCGCAAGCAGCACTACGAGTTCGACGGGGAGTCGCGCACCGCGTTCCGCGAGTATCTGGTGCTGCGGATGCGGCAGCCGCACTTCGCGAACGCGCGCAGCGTGCGCAACGCGCTCGACCGCATCAAGCTGCGCCAGGCGAACCGCCTCATCGCCCGGGGCGGGATGGTCTCCCGGGACGATCTGGCGCGGCTCGACGCGGTGGACGTGCGGGCGAGCCGGGTGTTCGAGTCCGGGACCGACGAGGCGGGCGATGAATAGCACCACGCCGCTCCCGTTCCGGGCGGGGCGGCCGATCATGTTGTGCCTCGTGGGTGACTCCGGGGCGGGAAGGTCGACCCTCACGAACGGGTGCGTCGAGATCCTCGGCCCCGAGCGGGTGACGAACATCGATCTGGACGACTACCTCTCGCTCGACCGCGCGGCGCGGCGGGAGCGCAAGATCACCGCGCTCCACCCCGACTGCACCCAGCTGGAGCTTGTGAGCCAGCATATGCGGCTGCTGCGGGAGGGCCAGCGGATCTTCAAGCCGGTCTACGATCACTCGAACGGTAGGTTCGGGCGTCCCGAGTTCGCGCCGCCGCGGGACATTGTGCTGGTGCACGGGCTCCATGCGCTGTACACCCCGGCGCTGCGCCAGCTGTGGGACGTGTCGGTGTTCCTCGACCCCGACCCCGCGCTGCGCGTCGACTGGAAAATCGCGCGGGACACCTCGAAGCGCGGCTATACACAGGACGAGGTGCTCGAGCAGCTGGAGCACCGGCGGCACGACGCCGAGACGTATGTGATGCCGCAGCGTGACAAGGCGGACATCGTGGTATCGTTCTCGCCGAGTCCGGAATACGCGACGACCAAGGACCGCGCGCGCTTGAACGTGCGCATCACGCTGCGGCATCCGATTCCGCTGCCGGACCTGGAGGGTGCGGTGAGCGCCGTCGGGGACCAGGACGGCGGGCCCTATCTGCAGGTGCACCGCGGGGCCGAGGGAACGGATCGCCTCGAGATCGGCGGCGCCATCAGCGACGCGGCGACGCAGTGGATCGTGCGGCGGATCTGGAGCCACATGCCGCTCGGCCGGGACGTCCGCTCGGACCGCCTCGGTCTCTTCATGGACGGCGCGAAGGAGCGGCGCTCGAATCCGCTGGCGGTGACGCAGTTGGTCCTCACCTACTACCTCGTCAAGGCGATGGCGCTGGCGCTGAAACAGGAGCAGCTCCGTGCGCAGGTCCCGGTGACCTACGCGCAAGTGGGGGTGCCGAAGGGCGGCATTCGTGAGGGGGAGGTCGAGGCTCACCTCGCCCCACCCGCGCCCGGAGACACCCGATTCGTCCGTGCCTACCGTTACAACACAACGTCTGAAATGATGTTCTCCTACTTCAAGGACCGACTCGGCGGGAAGCGCGATTTCGACGTGGTGCAGGATAGCGCGACTCTGGAACCCGGCGAGACGACCCCGATGAGCTATCACATCGACTTCCACACCTTCGAGGACGAGTGCGCGGACGCGGGGGCGACTGCGGCGCCGGCCAGCGACTCCGCTCGTGCCTGCAAAACCTGGCGGCGTGGCGCGGACAAGAAGCACGCTTTCCTTCAAATCCCTCGCCTCTCCTTCGAGGGAGAGCCGGGACTGTGGATCGATCGAGCGGCGTTCACCTGGTTTGTGCGGGGGAGTGACGGCGTATGGGTCCGCTGGCGGGTCCAGCTCGGTGACATTGGGTTGACGTCCAACTGGAAGCGGCACGAACCCCGAGTGCAGGTCGTCGTCGAGCAGTTGAGTCACGGGCGGCAGGCGCCGGCCAGCCAATAGCCAGCCGCACCGAGCACGCCCCCCCGCTACCCACCTTGCTAGTGTGTCTCTAACTTCGCCCTGGGGGCGGTAGCTCAGCTGGGAGAGCACCTGGTTTGCAACCAGGGGGTCACGGGTTCGAATCCCGTCCGCTCCATCGTCTGAACGCTCGGCCCTGTTGCGACTTCCGCGATGGGGCCGTTTTCGTCCCCTGCCAGGTGTTGTGAGTCTTGTTGTGAGTCCTTTGCGCGCTAAGGACTCGCTACCCGATGCGTCGGGTGCAACACCACCCGCCGTACGGTCTCGGCGTCTGCCTGCTGGTAGGAGCTGAGTACGGTCCGCGGTCGGCCGTTGCCTATCTTAGGGTTTCCAGAACGATGTCCGCTGCCTGGACACGAAGGCGAATGGCTAGCCCCACAGAGCTCGAAGAACTTGCACCCCACGTGGTCTACGAACTGCGAGCAATGCTAGCGGCTCGGCATCTGCACCAAGTGGCGTTCGCAGGAACGTTTAGTCTAGAGGCGTTCTTAATCCACGTGAGATGCCTGTACGAGTTCTTCAGTAGAGATCAGCCGGACCCAAGGTATCCGAAGAATACGTACGCGTGCGACTACTTCGACCCGGTTACGGAATGGGCCGCAACTCACCGTCCCGCGCAGCCAGCAGTTTTCACAACCGATCTGACAGACCGGTTAAACCGCAGAGT
>WNGN01010450.1_pt1 | contig 10390 bp, 7 predicted proteins | sample 5400561 | NCBI WGS metagenome assembly WNGN01 (sample SAMN13153379, study PRJNA577476) | soil metagenome | isolation source: 115 cm soil or saprolite under Garry oak tree replicate 2 | place: USA:California | collected 2016-06-15 | reverse complement strand
GTCGTACATGCGGCGTAGGCCATCCCGCACGATCGTGGCGACCTCGAAGGCGAACGCTGGGTCGTAGGCCACGCAGGCCGGGTTCGTCGTGGCGAGCAGCAGCGAGTGCCCGTCCTGGTGCTGCAGACCCTCCCCGTTCAGGGTGGTGCGCCCGTTCGTCGCTCCGAGGAGGAAGCCACGCACCCGCTGGTCCCCGGCCGACCAGATGAGGTCGCCGATCCGCTGGAACCCGAACATCGAGTAGAAGGCGAAGAAGGGGATCATCGGCTCCGCATGGGTGGCGTAGGACGAGCCGGCAGCGATGAACGATGCCATCGACCCGGCCTCGGTGATGCCTTCCTCCAGGATCTGACCGTCCTGGGCCTCGGCGTAGGTGAGCAGCAGCTTCGCGTCGACCGGTTCGTAGAGTTGCCCGTGCGCCGCATAGATCTTGAACTGCGGGAACAGGGACTCCATGCCGAAGGTCCGGGCTTCGTCGGGGATGATCGGGACGATGCGCCGGCCGATCTTCGGGTCGCGCATGAGGTCCCGAAGGAGCCGAACGAATGCCATCGTGGTCGAGACCGCCTGGTTCGAGCCCGAGGCGAACTGCGCGTAGACGTCCCCGGCGGCTGCTTCGATCGGCTTGCGAACCACCCTTCGCTCCGGCAGGACTCCGCCCAGGGCGTGCCGGCGGGCGAGCATGTACTGGATCTCGGGCGCATCCATCCCCGGGTGGTAGTAGGGGGGCTCGCCGGACTCCAGGTCCTCGTCCTTGATCGGCAGCTCCAGGCGGTCTCGGAAGATCTTGAGCTCCTCGACCGAGAGCTTCTTCATCTGGTGGGTGACGTTGCGGCCCTCGAACGTGCCCGGGAGAGTCCAGCCCTTGATCGTGTGGGCGAGGATCACGGTCGGCGCATCCCGCAGCTCGACCGCCGTGGCGTAGGCGGCGTAGAGCTTGCGGTAGTCGTGGCCCCCGCGGCGGAGCCTCGTCAGGTCGTCATCCGACAGGTGCGCCACCATCTCCTGCAGGCGCGGGTCGGGCCCGAAGAAGTGCTCCCGGATGTAAGCCCCCGATTCCACCGAGTACTTCTGGAACTCTCCGTCCAGCGTTGTGTCCATCTTGTGGACCAGGACCCCGGCGGTGTCACGGGCGAGCAGCTCGTCCCACTCTCGGGCCCAGATGGCCTTGATGACGTGCCAGCCCGCGCCGCGGAAGATCGACTCCAGCTCCTGGATGACCTTGCCGTCGCCGCGAACGGGGCCGTCCAGGCGTTGGAGGTTGCAGTTGACCACGAAGATCAGGTTGTCGAGCGCCTCTCGCGACGCCAGCGAGAGCGCGGCCATCGACTCGGGCTCGTCCATCTCACCGTCGCCGACGAAGGCCCATATGCGCTGGCCCGAGGTGTCCTTGACGCCCCGGTTGAGCAGGTACCGATTGAACCGAGCCTGGTAGATCGCGTTGAGCGGGGAAAGGCCCATAGAAACCGTCGGGAACTCCCAGTACTCCGGCATGAGGCGTGGGTGCGGGTACGAGGAGAGGCCGGGATAGCGGGCCTCCTGGCGGAAGCGGTCCATCTTCTCCCGATCCCACCGGCCCTCCAGGAAGGTCCGGGCGTAGATCCCCGGTGCGGCGTGCCCCTGGACGAAGACGTGGTCGCCGCCTCCGGGCGCGTTCTTGCCCTTGAAGAAGTGGTTGAAGCCGACCTCGTAGAGCGAGGCCGCCGACGCGTACGTGGAGATGTGGCCACCGATGCCCTCGAGGTGCTTGTTGGCTCGCGACACCATCACGGCGGCGTTCCAGCGGATCAGCCTGCGGATATGGCGCTCGATGTCCTCGTCGCCGGGGAAGTACGGCTCCTCCTCCGGTGGGATGGTGTTGATGTAGTGGGTCGAGACCATGGACGGGACGCCGATGCGCCGGGACCGGGCGTGCAGCATCAGACGACGGATCAGGAACTCGGCCCGGCCGGGATTGGAGTCGATGAGGTCGTCGAGAGCCGCCACCCACTCGGCCGTCTCCTCAGGGTCGATGTCGGGAAGCTGGTCCTTGAACGCGTCGAACGCTCGCACGTTGTTCTCCTGGTTGGACTTCCCCCTAAGACTAGACCTCCGGGAGAGTTTGACCGTTAGGCAGCACATCGGCTCGAACCACGGAGGTCCTGAGAGTCCACGCCGGCGCTGAGAGCGCCATTGGCCGCCCGGAACGGCGCATTGGGAATTGACGCCAAGAGCTTTGCAATGGAAAGTGCGCGACGAGGGACGAGCCCAGGGAGGGATCCATGGACAAGCCACAAGCCGCCGAGTGGCTCTACGCGGCCGAGCGCGCCAAGCGAAGGGTCCGTGTAGCGCGGCGCGCGTTCTGGATTCCCCTGGTGATCTTCGGGACGATCACGCTGCTGGCCAGTCCTCTGTATCGCTTTCCTCCGGTTCCTCCGACCCGCGCGGGCGGAGTAACCCAGTCGCTGATCGCCCGGCCCCTCGGTCCGCTCAGCTGGTTCGCTGGCGGGTTCTTCGTCCGCAGCCCCTGGCTCGTGTCGCTGTTCTGGCTGATAGCCCTCCCAGTCGGGTACGCGCTCACCGTCCTCTACTACCGGAGACGGGCACGTCTCCGGGGGGTGGCCGGGTCCGTGTGGCCCTACGTGCTGACCGGTATGGGGTTACTCGCTTTCTTGGTCGTCGCCTCGGTGGTCGGTCGCCTGCAACCGGGCGATCTCTTCATCCGGGGACTGACACCGCTGCTCACCATCGCGGTCGGGCTCTTCGTCTTGGCGTGGGCAGAGCGGAGCTCGCCGCTCGCGGTTTTCGCCACGGCGTTCCTCGGCCTCACCCTGCTCGTGAACCTGTACGACATCGAGAATCTCTTCTCTCGAGTTGGAGTGAGCGTTCCGGTGCCGGCCATCAGCCTCATCGTGCCGGGCAGCATCCTGGTCCTGGCCGGAGTGGGCTTCTGGGCCCTGCGCGGGCGTCAGCGATGAGTCATCCGATCCAAGACCTCGATGACGTGGTGCATCAGCGCAATCGCTTGGGGATCCTCGCCGTCTCCCGAGAGGCGACCAAGGTGGAGTTCGGATTTCTGAAGGAGATGTTGGGGCTCACCGATGGCAACCTGTCGCGCCACCTCCAAGTCCTGGAAGACGCCGGGTACGTCAAGGTGGAGAAGGGGTACATGGGCCGTCGACCACGCACCTGGGTTCGGGTCACCAGAGCTGGGCGAAGGGCCTTCTCACGGGAAGTGACGGCTCTGCGGCAGCTCCTCGACCGGCTCGATGCGAACGCCGGGGAATTGCCCGACCGACAATAGGCTCAGCCGCCTGGTCTACGGGAACCGGCTGATGTAATGGTTGCGGACCCCCACGCCGTAGGCGGTCGGCGTGCCCGTGTAGTCCGTGATGAGTGTCGGGCCGCCACAGCTGGGCCAGTCGTCCCACGTCCAGGCGACGTACCCGAGCCCCGAGCTGCCTTGTGCGTCGGCCCACGCCATGAGGCGGTCGACGAACGTGTGAACGCAGTCGGTCTCGCCGAACTCGCCCAGAAGCACCGGTGCCAGGCCGTCGACGCCCGCGACCTGCGACGCCCAACAGGTCTGGTTGATGCAGAAGCCGAAGTTGTAGACGTGCCAGGCGGCGACCAGGCGATGCAGTGGGTCGCGAGGCATGTGCGAGCCCCACTCGGTGAGGTCGCCCGCCCAGCCGAGCCCGCCCAGCAGCAGCACGTTCGTGGCGCCGGTGTTCCGGACCGTGGTGACCAGCTGCTGGAACCCCGCAGCCGGCCAGTCACCGACGGTGCACCCGTGCAGCCAGCAATCCCACGTCACGTCGTGCGGTTCGTTGTAGAGGTCGAACACCACGGCCTGGTCCGATCCGAGGCGCCGCGCCAGGGAGCGCCAGAACGCGGGGGAGTGGTCGGCGTCCGGCATCTCCTGCTGGCCGAGCGCGAGCCGAGTACCGGGCGCGGACCAGTGGAGGTCGACGATCGGGTTCATCCCGTTCTGTTCGAGCAGGTGAATGTAGTTCGTCGAAGATCCCCCATCCCTGCACGCACGCGTACTCGGTGCCGGATCGGTTCACGCCGTCGAGCTGGATCGGGGCGCCCGCCGCGCCGACGATCTGTGTCCCGGAGACGAACAGGGCAGGCGCGGGCTGGCTGGATAGAGCCGCCGTCGTGGCCGCGAGGGCCGCGGGAATCGGAGTCACCAGGACCAGGAACGCGACGACCGCAGTGGCAACGAGCCGTCCCGTTCCCGTGCCGACCTTCATTGCCTGGTCCTCAACGGTCGTCTCCCTCACGGGTGCCATCGTCTCAACCATGTTATCGAGCACGCCCGCTCATGCAGATCATCGCCCGACCCGTAGCTCAATCCTCGAAGTCCTGACTCATCTGGGTGAGGACGAGCCGGGAGACGCAGCCACCTGCTCTCGGGCTTTAGGTGCTGGCTCACGCGAGCGTGTTGTTCCTAGACGGATGATTCGACGGGGCGGCCAAGCATGAGGTCGGCTGGCGCTGTATCGAGCTTTCGCGAGAACACTCTCTCGAACTGGTCTGAGACCAGTGGGGTCATCTGGTCAACCGTGATCTCGTGGCCCGCGAAGATCGAGAGCGTCGTCAGGCCGGTGTCCGTCAGACCGCATGGGACGATGGCGTTGTACCAGTGAAGGTCGGTCGTGCAGTTCAGGGCGAACCCGTGCAGCGTCACGCGCATCCGCATCACGCGCACGCCGATCGCGCAGACCTTGCGGTCGTCCTTCCACACACCCGAGTTCAGCGGGTTCCGGGTGAGGTTCGGGACGCGGGCGTCGTCGCAGGCTCTGATGATGACCTCCTCGAGGTCACTGACATATTTCTGGACGTCGGGGCGAGGGCCGAGGTCGACGATCGGGTAGCCCACCAGCTGCCCCGGCCCGTGGAAGGTGACGCTCCCGCCGCGGTCGATGTGATGGAGCTCGGCGCCCGCAGAGTTGATCTGCTCCTCGGCCCAGAGCAGATGCTCGGGCTTCGAGCGCCGTCCCGCGGTGTAGACGGGCGGGTGTTCCAGCAGGATCAGGGTGTCGGGGACCTCCTGTCGCAGGCGGCGCTCGGCGAGGTCGTGCATGAGCTCGTTCGCCTCGGCGTACGGCACGAGGCCAGGTGGCTGGAGGAGCCAGGCGGGCTGCAGGTCAGGCCTCCTTCGCGGCGAGCCCGACCTCGGGCCCGAAGTCCCAGGACTCCAGGTTCTGCTTGACGCGCTGGAGGAACTTCGCGGCGGTGGCGCCGTCGATGATCCGGTGGTCCCACGACATCGACAGATAGACCATGTGCCGGATGGCGATGGCGTCGTCGATCACCACCGGGCGCTTCTCGATGGCGTCGAAGGCCAGGATCGCGCACTGCGGCGGGTTGATGATCGGCACGCTGATGATCGAGCCGAACGGGCCGGGGTTGGTGATGGTGAACGTTCCGCCCTGGACGTCGTCGGGGACCAGGTGCTTGGTGCGGGCCCGGGTGGCGACGTCATTGATGGCGCGGGCCAAGCCCACGACATTCATCGTGTCGGCGCCCTTGACCACTGGCACGATCAGACCCTCGTCCAGTGCGACGGCGATGCCCAGGTTCACGTAGTGCTTGCGGATGAGCTGGTCCTCGCGAAGCTCCGCATTCACGTCGGGGAACGCGAGGAGGGCCTCGATCACCGCGCGGGCCACGAACGGCATGTAGGTGAGGTTCATGCCTTCGCGCTCGCGGAAGGAGTCCCTCGCGGCCTCGCGTGTGCGGACCAGCGCTTCCACGTTGACCTCTGTGAGGTTCCACGCGCGGGCGGAGGTCTGCATGGACGCAACCATGTTGCGGGCGATCGCCTGTCGCATCCGGGTGAGAGGGACGACTTCCTCGCCACCGGCGACGGCTGGTTGGCTCGTGGCGGCGGGAGCGAGCTGCGGCGTGGCTTGGCCAGTCGCCTGCGGAGCGGCGCCGCGGGATTCGATGAACGCCTGCACATCCTTCTTGGTGATCCGACCGCCGGTCCCCGTTCCCCGGACAAGCGAAAGGTCGAGGTGGTTCTCGTCGGCTAGCCGGCGAACGAGCGGAGACAGGATCTGGCTCTGGGGCCCGCCGTCGGGCGCTGGAACGGCCGGGTGCGCCACGGCGACCGGGGCGGGCGCGGGCGCCTCGGGAGGAGCCGGAACCGGCGCAGGTTCGGGTTGGGGCTGGGGTTGCGGGGGAGCCGGCACTGGAGCCGGCTCGGGTTGGGGCTGGGGCACCGGCGGGACCTCTGCTGCCGGAGCCTCGACCTGGCCGGTTCCATCAGTCTCGATCAGCGCGAGCTGGGCGCCGACCGCGACCGTCTCTCCCTCCGGGACGAGGATCTGCAGCACCTTTCCCGCGAGGGGCGAGGGCACCTCGGTGTCGACCTTGTCCGTGGAGATCTCGAACAGCGGCTCGTCGCGCTCGATCGTGTCGCCCTCGTGCTTGAGCCACTTCGTGATTGTCCCCTCGACGACGGTCTCTCCGAGCTGCGGCATGGTTACGGGAGTGGCCACGGGTGGACCTCCTTGTTCTTCTTCATCACATCGAATGTAGGGGCTTGCCGGCGAGGGAGAGCATCGCTTCGCCGATCGCCTCCGACAGCGTCGGGTGCGGGTGGATCACCGCCGCGACGTCGGCGGCAGCCGCTTCCCAGTTGTAGATCAGGCTGGCCTCGGCGATCAGCTCGGTCACGTGCGGACCGATCATGTGCACGCCCAGAACCTGCCCGCCGTCCTTCTCCGCGACCACCTTCACCAGGCCGCCCTCTCCGACGATGTTCGCCTTCGCCAGCACCTGAAGGTTGAACTTCTGAACGACCACGTCGTGGCCACGCTCGCGAGCCTGAGCTTCCGTGTAGCCGACCGAGGAGATCTCGGGCTGAGAGAACGTGACCCGGGGGATGCCGGCATAGTCGATCTCGGGAACCTCGAGCCCGGCGATCCGTTCGGCGACGGCGATGCCCTCCAGGAATGAGGAGTGGGCGAGCTGCAGCGGGGTCGCCGCCACGTCCCCGACGGCCCAGACGTGGGACGCGCTGGTCTGAAGCTGCCCGTCGACCTTCACGTAGCCACGGTCCAGGGCGATCCCAGCCTCGGTGTATCCCATCCCGTCCGAGTTCGGAGCCCGGCCCACCGCGACCAGGCAGACCTCGGCGTTCACCGTCTGGGCCTTCCCGCCGTCGGGCTGGTAGGTCACCTCGACGTGGTCGCCCGCGTCCTTCACGTCGGTGACCTTGACTCCGGCGTCCGCGTTGATCCCGCGCTTCTTGAAGGCCCGGGCGGCTTCCTTCGAGATGTCCTCGTCCTCAAGGGGCGCGACCCGAGGCAGCGCCTCCAGGACGGTGACCTCCGCGCCGAACGAGCGATAGACGGTGGCGAACTCCAGGCCGATGGCGCCGGCCCCGATCACCACGACCGAAGCCGGCAGATGATCCAGGACGAGGGCCTGGTCGCTGGTGATGATCCGCTCGGTTACCTGCAGGCCGGGAAGCAGCCGGGGGTGCGAGCCCGACGCGAGCACGAGGTCCGCTGAGGTGTGCATGGTGCCGTCCACCTCGACCGCGGGAGCACCGAATTCGTTCTTCGGAACGCGGCGAAGCGTGCCCGTCCCGTGGACGACGTCGATCTTGCGGGCCTTGATCAGCCCGGCCAGGCCGGAGACCTTCTTCTGCACGATGTGCTGTTCGGCTTCGAGGACCTTGGGCCAGTCGGGCTCGCCGCTGGCCCGGATGCCCCACTCCTCCGAACGGTTCACATGGTCCATGACCGAGGCGGACTCGAGCAGCGCTTTGGACGGGATACAGCCGCGGAGCAGGCAGGTCCCGCCCAGCCGGTCGTCCCGCTCCACGATTGCGACCCGCTTGCCCAGCTCGGCCGCGCGAAGCGCCGTGGCGTACCCGCCTGTGCCCGATCCCAGCACGATGACGTCGTAGGAGCTCTCGTCCGGCATCCCGGGTGGTCCTTTCGCCGTAGCGTTACGGTTCGCGAGCAGGCGTTGGCCATACTACCGCCGGAGGGCATGAGGTCATGGGCGACGGAACACCGAGCGGGCTCAAGCGGACGCCGCTCGACGCCGAGCACCGTGCCCTCGGAGCGAAGATGAGCGCCTTCGCGGGCTGGGACATGCCGATCGAGTACAGGGGCACGCTCGCCGAGCACCGGGCGGTCCGCGAGGCGGTCGGCCTGTTCGATCTGACTCACCTCGGAAAGATCCTTGTATCCGGGGCGGGGTCGATGGATCTGTTCCAGCGTGCGATGCCCAACGACGTGTCGAAGGTCGACGTCGGTGGCGCGCAGTACAACATGGTCCTGAACGACCGAGGGGGGATCGTCGATGACCTGATCAACTACCGCATCGATGAAGGGCGGTGGCTGAGCGTGCCGAACGCGGCGAACACCGCAGCGGTGCACGAAGCGCTGCTGTCCGCCGTTGGAACGGATGTCGAGATCGACCTGCGTGAGGACCTCTGCCTCCTGGCGCCCCAGGGGCCTCGGTCGTTCGACCTTATGGGGCAGGTCTTCCCGGATGCCGCGAAGCTCGACTACATGCACGGAGCCGAGATGAGGTACCGCGGCCAGCCAATGGTCGTGTCGCGCTCCGGCTACACGGGCGAGCGGGGCTTCGAGCTGTTCGTGCCTATGTCATTGGCCGTGGAGCTGTGGCGTGAGCTGCTCCGCCTGGGCGAGCCACTCGGGATCGAACCGTGCGGGCTGGGCGCGCGGGACACCCTTCGCCTGGAGATGGGCTATCCGTTACACGGCAACGACATCGGGCCCGACCGGACACCGCTCGAGGCGGGCCTGTCCTGGGCCTTGGCACTGGACAAAGGCGTGGACTTCCCCGGACGGGACGCGCTGGCCCGCCAGAAGGAACAGGGCATCCCGTCCAAACTGTGGGGGTTGCGGATGAGAGACCGGCTGATCCCGCGACCGCACTATCCCGTGATGGCGGACGGGGAGAAGGTGGGGGAGACGACCAGCGGGACCTTTTCCCCCACGCTGAAGACCGGCATCGCGATGACCTACCTGTCGCCCCGCGATCGGTTCAAGGTGGGCGACGAGGTGGAGATCGACGTCCGCGGGAAACTCGGAAAGGCGGAGGTCATCAAGCCCCCGTTCGTCGACTCGAGTCCGAGGTAACCGAGCTCAACCGGCGAAGTAGCCCAGGAACAGCGCCTCGGCCAGGGCGGTCTTCTCCAGGTCGGCCAGGTCCAAGCTTTCGTCCTCGGAGTGTGCATTCGAACGCGGGTCCATCGCGCCGGTGAGCAGCAACGCCGCGCCCGGGAACGTCTCGGCGAATGCGGCGAGGAACGGGATCGACCCGCCCGCGCCCATGTGCACCGTCTCTTTTCCGAACGCCTCCTTGAACGCACGTCGCATGGCGTCGTGGGCAGGCCCATCCGCCTTCAGCTCGTACGGCGACCCGTTCCCCTCCGGGGTGATCGTCACGTCGGCGCCCCACGGCACGTTCGCCTCGATGTGCTTGACGAGCGCGTCACGGGCGGCATCGGCGTCCTGACCCGGGGCGATCCGCATGCTGACCTTCGCGCGGGACATCGGCACGAGCTGGTTGGAGGCCTCGGGCGTGCGCGGCGCGTCGATTCCGAGCACGGAGATGGCCGGCTTGGTCCACATCCGCCCAGTGAGCGAGCCCTCGCCGATGAGCTGGGTGTGGGGGCGCACGCCCGCCCATGCGCGGAGCTCGTCCTCGGTGAGGTCGAGCGGATCGGCCTCGGCGCTCACCAGGCCCGGCACCGCGACGTTGCCCCTCTCGTCGTGCAGGGATGCCATCGTCTTGCAGAGCGCGGTCAACGCGTCGGGGATCGCCCCGCCGTACTCGCCGCTATGCACCGCGTGGTCCAGGGTTCGGATCTCCACGAACATCGCGACGATCCCCCGAAGTGACGTGGTCAGGGCGGGCTCGCCGGTTCGCCAGTTGCCGCTGTCGGCCAGGATGACCGCGTCCGCCGCAAGCAGGTCGCGGTACGCCGAGAGGAACTGTGGGAGATGCTCGGAGCTCGATTCCTCCTCGCCCTCCACGAACACCGTGACCCCGACCGGGGGGCGGCCGTCCCACGCCCGGATCGCGGCCTCGTGGACGGCGATGCCTGACTTGTCGTCGGCGACGCCACGACCGTACAAGCGACCATCGCGCTCGGCCGGCTGGTACGGGGGCGAGGTCCATAGGTCCAGTGGGCCCTCCGGCTGGACGTCGTGGTGCGCATACAGGAGAACCGTTGGCGCTCCGCCCGGGGCGGGGATGCGGCCGAGCACGGCCGGGTGCGCTCCCTGCACCTCCAAGATCCGGGTCTGCATCCCCGCCGCGTCGAGCAGCTGGCGGGTGACGCGCGCCGACTCGAGCACGTTGGCCGGGTCGAACTCGGGGAAGCTGACCGAGGGGACCCGGACCA
>WNGN01006519.1_pt1 | contig 10392 bp, 10 predicted proteins | sample 5400561 | NCBI WGS metagenome assembly WNGN01 (sample SAMN13153379, study PRJNA577476) | soil metagenome | isolation source: 115 cm soil or saprolite under Garry oak tree replicate 2 | place: USA:California | collected 2016-06-15 | reverse complement strand
AAGTGTCGTCTTGCCGCCGCCGGTTGTGCCGAGTAACAGGATCTGCCGGTAGTCGGAATCGGTCGATCGCGGCAAGGCAATCGCAAGCTCGCGGATGCCGGAGGCGTCGATCGTCTCCGGCACCATATCGTGATAGAAAATATCGACGACAAGGGGGTGGAAACGTGCCAATGCCCTTGGCCGGCTGCTCGCTTCCCAGAAAAGCCGGTCCGTCAGCAGCTTGTTCAACTGCGCCACTAGCCGTTCCGCCGCTTTTTTCTCTTTCGTTCCCAACCCGCGCCGAACCCGGCGCCCGGGTTTGCCGGTCGCGCGGTCCAGCAGAACCGGATGCCGGAAGATAACCGACCATCCTTCTCTGCCTTGGGATTGACTGAGTGTTGCCTTGTGGATGCGTTCGCTCATGGCTTGATTTGTGTTGTTCCGAAGTTGTTCCGAACTACGCGCCCAAGAATAACTCCAGCAGAAAAGAGCTTGTCAATAAGAAAAAAGAACAACAGCGGAACAACGGAATGGGGTGGGGTAGGAGTGCCCTTCACGCTGAACGTTCGCCGTGTATCGATGCAAACGTGCGATGCAAGCGAGCACGCCGTTCTGCAAGCTTGCACATACCGCGTGCAGGCTTGCAGTGTGACGTGCTCGCGTGCAAAGTCACATGCATGCGTGCACGAGGTCTGTGCAGGCTTGCATATCGGCGTGCTCACTTGCAAAGCGATTTGCATGTCTGCATAAGGCTGTGCTGGCTTGCAAACCGATGTGCATGCGTGCAGGAAGCCTGTGCTGGTGTGCAGTCGTACGTGCATGCGTGCACGAGGTCTGTGCAGGCTTGCAGACTGGCGTGCGCGCTCGCAGTTTCACGTACTCGCATGCACTTCCGTGTCATTGAGCGATTGCTCGTAATCCTTAGATTCCGAAGAACCCATCGCGATTCGACAATTGGATAACGACGCGCCGAAAAAGCTTGCGATCTCGCTCACGACATCCAAATCGCTGTTGTTGCGGAGGGAAGGAGTCCAGCCCGAACTTAATGTGGTTTTAGCAGCTTCTTAGCAACTTCTTAGTGCCTTTGCAGCTACCTTTTCCCAAGCATGAAGAACGAAGCAGCTGGCAGCAGCAAGTTTGCCAGCGATCTCGCACCGGCTGCGATTTCCAATCTTCAGGTCGTTATCCCGCATCGAACAGCCCAGCTCACACGGGCGGCTCTGAAATATGCGGCAAGTCTGTCTAACGATCTCAATGCACGAATCCGGCTCATCGATGTCTATGTCGTTCCCTACGGCGTTTCTTTGGATGAGCCTCCCGTCAATCCGAGGCACTTGGCGCGCAAGATCCGGCAATTGGCGCAGGAAAGCGCCGTGCCTGTTTCTGCCGAGGTTGTATATGCGCGGGACTGGGAGCAAGGGTTCCGGCGTTCCCTAGCTCCCAGTTCGCTTGTGCTGATGACGATCAAGAGATCCTGGTGGCGAACCAGCGACAAGAGATTGGCGGCGCGGCTAAGAAAAATCGGACATCAGGTCGTGTGGGTAGAAAGTGAGTGAATCATGAAATCTCGGTCAGATGCTCAGCCGGCCGGCGCTCCGCGAGTGCTGATCGCCTCGACGGCGATGCTGGCGTTCATCACGTTCTGGCAGGCGGCGGCGGTCGTGTTGAACGACATGGGATCGTCCGCCTTTTACGCGGGGGCGATCGCGGAGCACTTTATCGGGAAGACGGCACCCTGGTTTGTACTGGCGATCATGGTCCTTTCCTTCGCCGTGCGCTCGCTTTACATCGAAAGCTGCAGCATGTTCGTGCGCGGAGGCGTGTACCGTGTCGTCAAAGAAGCGATGGGGTCGTTGCTGGCCAAATTTTCCGTTTCCGCCTTGATGTTCGACTATGTTCTGACCGGGCCGATCAGCGGCGTCTCAGCGGGTTTGTATCTGGCCGGCTTAATGAACGAGATTCTCGCCTATTTCCATTCGACCATCCAGTTTCCGGTCAACGCGACCGCGGCATTCTTCGCCATATTGTGCACACTCTATTTCTGGTGGGAAAACATCAAAGGAATTCCAGAATCCAGTGAGAAGGCGCTCCGGATCATGTATGTGACTACCGTGATGGTCGTCTTACTGGTCGCCTGGTCCATCTACACCATCTCCGTGCGGGGCGCACACTTACCGCCGTGGCCACGCCTTTCAAGCCTTGTTTATTCCGACGATGCCCTTGGCTGGCTGAAAAACACTTCGCTACCATACACGATTGGTTTCATCGGAATCATGATTGGCCTCGGCCATTCCGTGCTGGCGATGAGCGGTGAAGAGACGATGGCGCAGGTCTATCGCGAGATCGAGCATCCGAAACTAAAGAATCTCGAGAAGGCCGGTTTCCTGATTTTCGCCTATAGCCTGATCTTCACTGCCGGTGTGGCGTTTTTTGCGGTAATGATCATTCCGGATTCCGTGCGGACCGGTTTTCAGGACAACCCTATTGGCGGCCTCGCGATGTACCTGGTGGGTCCTGTACCTCTTCGAATCGCCTTCCGCGGCTTCATTGCGGTGGTCGGTACACTCATGCTCGCGGGCGCGGTCAACACGTCGATTGTAGGATCGAATGGCGTATTGAACCGGGTGTCGGAGGACGGCATTCTCCCCCAGTGGTTTCGTCATCCGCATCGGCGGTTCGGGACATCGCATCGCATCTTGAATCTCGTGGTGGGCCTCCAGATCCTCACGATCCTGCTGAGCCGCGGCGACATCTTTGTGCTTGGAGAAGCGTACGCGTTCGGCGTCATGTGGAGCTTTGCGATGAAGGGTCTCGCTGTCGCGGTGCTCCGGTACAAGCAGCGCGGAGAACGTGAATTTCGTGTCCCTTTCAACTTCAAGATTAAGAATGTGGAGATTCCGCTCGGCCTTGGTTTCATCACGCTCACGCTCGTCGCGTTGTGCCTCATCAATCTTTTCACCAAGCAGGTTGCCACCATCTCGGGCGTCACTTTCACGATCATCTTCTTTGCAATCTTTTCCATAACCGAACGGACGACCCGGAAACGGTCGACCGAGCACGCGGAGCTCGATCAGTTCAATCTGGAAGCCAGCGACGACCTCACACCGGAAAAATTGGGCGTCCGGCCTGGGAATGTCCTCGTGATGGTCCGCAACTACAACACGCTCCATAATCTCAACGCCGTTCTCAACCGCGTCGATCCGCACAAGCAGGACGTTGTGGCGCTCCACTTGCGATTCTTACAGCGTTCGGGCGGAGGCGAATACGAACTGACTTACGATCAGCTTTTCAGTCTGGAAGAACAAAAACTTTTCACACGCGCCTTGGAGATCGCCGAAAAGAAAGGGAAAACGATCCATCTGGCTGTCGCGGCAGCGACGGATAGATGGGAAGCCATACTGCGCGCAGCGCAGAGCCTGCAGTCATCGGCTGTGGCCCTGGGCGCGTCGAACAAAACACCCGTTGTCGAGGATGCGCGTCTTGCCGGTTTGGCCTGGGAACGATTGCCGGATCCCAAACCGCAATTAGCCGTCCAGTTCTATTTTCCGAGCGGCCAGGATCAAATTGTTTATCTTGGACCGCATGCTCCGCATCTGACCCCGAAGGAGATCGAGCTCCTGCATGGTATCTGGCTTGAACTCAGTAACGAGGTTGCGCCCGACGAGATCCATCACCACGACGTCGTGCATTTCGCGCTGGAAGAACTACAGCGCGACATGAGTAATTCCAAACGGCGGGAAGTCATCGGGAATCTCCGCCAACACCTTTATAAAATCAGAAACCGCCGTGTGCCGGTGTTGGGCGCCCGAGGCGAATAGGAAGGCAATTAGAAAAACAATTGGAAGCCGTCGAGAAAATAGACGAAGCCCAGTACCGCCCCTACCAGTCCGGCGAACCATACGAATTTTTGCCGGCTCAAGGCCGCGACGGCGGCCAGCGCGATGCTGATTTGAAACATTGTCACCGCATACGCAAACCGGTGATGGTGTTCCATACTGTGATTGGACCGCTCGCCATCTTCTTTGACTTCCTTTTCCAACTCTTTGGCGGCCTTACTGATTTCCTCTTCTTCAGCCGCATAGCGCGCAGCTTCTTGCTTTGCCTTGGATGCGAGTTCGGGATTCGACCCCTGGGCAGCAGCGGCTTGTGAAGCGTAGATCGTCCCTTTGACGCTCTTCGCTTGATAGTAAGCCCACTGATCGGCCGCCTTCGTCTGGGCAAGCAAGGCTTCGTTTTTTTCAAGCAGCGCTTCGTTGGAATACGTCCCCGATTCCAAAGAAGCGATGGCTGCCAGAACGGCTATCAGCGCGGTCGTGAATGACAGGTACACGATCCAATGTGCGCGGCGTTCGGCTCCTTCCACTGCCTCTTTTATAGATTCTTCCAGTTTTTCTTTCAGTTCGCTGGTTTCGAGTTCATCTTCAGGCATATACGTGTCTCGCATCACGAATTGTATCTGGAATGCAACGATGGGGGAAACGCAGAGGGCAAAGATTCACCCTCTCCCCCTGGGAGAGGGCGCGAAGCGCGAGCCCGATAGGGTTAATCTTTATGCAATCTTTGGTTGACGTAAGAAGTTCATAAAGGTTACAAAGCACCTACAGCACAAAGATGTGTTGTTGGACAACGAGGTCTTCGGGGCCGCAAACCCCGAGGACCTTTTGTTTTTTAGGGCTTTTTAAGGACGCAGTCCGTGACAAGGCACGATGGGGTTAGTCATGGAGTTTTTGTGCCCGTTTGTTCGAGCCATAGGAAAGGTACCGCATGAGAAAATTAAGTGAACTGCTGTGGCCAGCCTTGCTGATCGCGGGAATAGCGTCTATGAGCCCAAGCTTCGCCTTCGGTGCGCATCATCAAAATGGGCAGCCACCCGCAGCTTCGTATTTCCCTCTTTGGAGTCTGGCTCCATTTCTTCTGATGCTGGTTTCGATTGCGGTGCTTCCAATGGCCGCTTCTCAGTGGTGGGAAAGCAATCGAAATAAAACCATCCTCAGCGTTGGCATGTCGTTGCCTGTGCTTATGGTGGTATTGCCCAGCAGTCCTCAACTGCTATGGCATTCCCTTCTGGATTACATTTCCTTCCTGACGTTATTGGGCTCGCTCTTCGTTATCTCCGGCGGGATTTACGTGAAGGGAGAGTTTGCCGGAACGCCGCTTGTCAATGCGATCTTCCTCGGAATCGGAGCGCTCTTTGCAAACGTGATAGGAACGACGGGCGCATCCATGTTGCTCATTCGACCGTTCCTCCGCGCGAATCATTTGAGGCGGCATCGCGCTCACCTCATCGTCTTCTTCATATTTATTGTGAGCAATACCGCAGGGCTCTTGACGCCGCTCGGTGACCCTCCGCTCTTCCTTGGGTTCCTCCGCGGAGTGCCGTTTCAGTTTACCCTGCGTCTGCTTCCCCAGTGGGGCTTGGTCGTAGGCAGCCTGCTTATATTGTTTAACATTTATGATCAGTTCGTCTTTACCCGAGAAGAAATCGAAACTCATCGTGCGCTTGCTGAGATCGTGCAGGCGCGCCATCCCCTGCAGATCCAGGGGAAACGCAATTTCCTTTACCTGACGGGCGTCATGGTTGCAGCCATACTGAACGGGCATTTCGGCTGGCCGAGGGGAATTCAGGAAGCCATGATGATCACGATGGCCAGACTCTCCTGGTATACGACACCCCGGTCCATCCATCGCGAAAACCACTTTCATTTTTCGCCGATCGTCGAAGTTGCAGCGCTATTCATCGGTATATTCATCACAATGGTCCCCGCCTTGGAGATTCTCAACGCCCGCGCCGCGTCTTTTGATTTGAAAGCGCCGTGGCACTTCTTCTGGATGTCGGGTGCACTGTCCAGTGTCCTGGATAACGCTCCAACCTATTTGACATTTACAGCGCTGGCGTCGGGATTGCTTGGGACCAACGTCCAAAATTTGGGTTCAATGTTGCAGTCCGGAGTGGGCGAAACCTTACTTGCTGCGGTCTCTTGTGGAGCGGTTTTTATGGGAGCCAATACCTATATCGGAAATGGACCCAATTTCATGGTGAAAAGTATCGCGGAAGGGCAAGGCATCAAGATGCCATCTTTTGGCGGCTATATGGTGTACTCCGGAGCGATCTTGATCCCGCTGTTCGTTATCGTAACGTTGGTTTTCTTTCAGGGTTGAAGCATAGATTTCGGCTTCAAATAAATTTCGATTGACATAAAGAATCTATTAGTTTTATATAAGCACCATTAACGCATCACAACGGCGTGCGCGTTAATTCCAACAACGACGTTCTGACAGCGAAGTCTTCAATCCCTCGGCGGGGGTTGAAGGCTTTTTTATTTTCCGGCGAAAAAAAGCTCGCCGCGGTCGAGGCGGAGGTTTGTCTGCTCGGCTCAGAGGAGGTTTGCGAAATGGCTGCGAATTCACAACAAGGAACATACCTGGCCACCACACTCACGGGCTTTACGGCTTTGGCAGGTGGCCTGGTGGCTAAGGGAACTATCGGCATATTGGCGGCGCTCGTAGGGTTGATATTGCTGATTGTTTCGGCTGCCGGTTTTCACAAGATCAAAGATCTCGGCTAAGTCCGAGACCAGATAACAGGAGAAACACATGAGAATACTCGGGATTTTACTGGCGCTAGCCGGATGGTTGCTTCCTTTGGCAGCGCTTTCAATGACTCAATCCACAGGTGCGCGATTCGGTGCATGCGTGCTGGGGATCATTATCAGTCTGGTCGGCATTCTGGGAGTTCTGAACGGGTTCCATCAGGCGGATGCCATATGGAAGAAAGGTTAGTTATGGCGAGGAGACACGAGATGAAATTCTGGGAACGAACAAATCGTTATTTATGGATGTCGGTGGCTATGTTGCTCGTGTGCGGGTTGGCGGCATTCGCTCAGGCTCCTGCAGCCGCACCTCCAGCGCAAGCGGTCGCAGCACCAACTTCGGCGCAAGCCACGCCTGCTCCGGCGGCGGCTCCGGCAATGGATGTGCCCTTGGACATCAAAGCTGCTGCGCCCCCGTCGGCCGATGACTTGGCGAAAGGCGATCCGGGCGGCACGAAAACGGGAACAGTCAGCGACGTTGTTGCCGCGGATACGAAAAAAGGACTGACCTTGGCGGATGTCGTCAATCAGGCCGGCCAAAATCGCATCGCTATCAACTTCGTATGGACGTTGATCGCGGGCTTCCTGGTCATGTTCATGCAAGCGGGTTTCGCCCTCGTGGAAACCGGCCTGACTCGTGCGAAGAATGCGAATCACACCATGATGATGAATTTCATGGTGTACGGGTTCGGATTGTTTGCCTTCTGGGTATGCGGTTTCGCGATCCAGATGGGAGGCGGCGCTCCGTATTCGACGCTGGGCGGCATTACCGGCCTCAATGGCGAATACAGCATCAGCGTCTTCGGAAAACCTTTTGGGCTATGGGGCACCCACGGCTTTTTCCTGTCGCATGGAGGGGCGTATGACGTCGGGGCCATGGTGATGTTCCTGTTTCAGATGGTGTTCATGGACACCGCCTTGACTATCGTGACGGGCACTTGCGCGGAACGTTGGAAGTTCGCCGCTTTCGCCGTTTCGTCGGTGTTCATGGGCGCGATCACCTATCCACTTTACGCAAACTGGGCCTGGGGCGGAGGATGGCTCGCGCAATTGGGCTCGAACTACGGATTGGGCCACGGCTACGCAGACTTCGCCGGTTCGGGCGTGGTGCACTCCGTGGGCGGTCTCACCGCGCTTGCAATTGGTATGCAGATTGGGCCGCGCATCGGTAAATACACCAGGAGTGGCAAGGCCAACGCGCTTCCCGGACATGACATCGTGCTCGTGCTGACCGGTTGCTTCATTCTCGCCTTTGGCTGGTTCGGGTTTAATCCCGGAAGCACCCTTGCCGCTTCAGGCAATGGTGCGCTGCGAATCGCTTCGATCGCCGTCAATACGATGCTCGCCGGAGCGGCTTCGTAAGCACCATCGGCGCCGCGATCATCGGTCTTGTCGCCGGCGTGCTGGTTGCCGTGAGTGTTGAATTCTTCGATCGAGTCGCCAGGGTGGATGACTGCGTGGGCGCGATTTCGGTTCATGGAACTTGCGGCCTGTGGGGCGTCATCTCTGTCGGGTTATTTGCGGATGGCACATCGAACTATGGCGGGAGCTGGAACGGGGTCAACGGTAGCGTGACGGGTTTGTTCTACGGAGACGCTAGCCAATTGGTAGCCCAGTTCATCGGTGTCGGTACCTTGGTCGGTTTTGTATTCACCCTCTCCTACGTTGCCGGCTGGATCATCGACGGCATTATCGGGCACCGCGTTTCTGCATCTGATGAACTCGCAGGCCTGGATATCCCGGAGATGGGCGCTCTCTGTTATCCCGACTTTGTGCTAAAGCCGGAACGGGAGATCGTACCCGCTATGGCTGCCGGCGATTAATTCGGCGTGATCTGGAAAGGGGAATGAAATGACGAACAGTGCTCCATTAGAAGTAGCCGAACGCGTGGAATTTCCGGTGGCGTTCGAGCGCACAGCGCCTCCTGCAGTTTCGGTCAAAGCCAGCATCCACTTTCAGGAAGGACTGGCTCACCTGCAATTGGGAGAAGCCGAGGAAGCCGTCGCGGAACTCTCCCGTAGCATCCAACACGCGCCCACTTTGCCAGATGCCCATATGTTTTTGGGAATTGCTCATGCGCTGACGAGCAATATCTACCCCGCGATCGATCATCTCGAAGAGGCCGCGAAGCTGGACCCAGACAGCTTCGCGGCGCATTTCACGCTTGCACAACTCCATTTCAAACTGCGAACTCCGAAACCCGGCTATGAGGCGGCGGCGCGGGCGTTGAAATGCCTGCAAACTCTCGAACAACGAAAAATGCTCACGCAATTACTCAAAGAAGAGCGGGAGCGCGAACGCAACGGAATCGCCCGGCCGTCGTTTACGAAACCATTTAGCGCTCCCATGCTTTTGCTCGGCAGCGGTGTACTCGCCGCGGCCATTATCTTTGTGATGGCATTCATGCGATAAGAAATTCGGAGACTTTCCAGCAATCATGACAATGACAACACCCTACGAAGCAATCAAACAGCAACGGCTCATGTGGGGATCTGCACTGGTTGTGGGATTTATCCTTATCTATTACGGACGGGCACCAATCATTCCTGTGATTGCTGGTTGCGTATTGGTGCCAGGCATTACCGCCTTGCGGTCCTGGCTTCGCTCAAGAAAATAGCTTGATGCCATGATCGGACCGAAGAGCAATGAAATTCAGAAACGGTAAGCTCAAGGATCTCACTCCGCAGGGAACGCTCAATCCAAATCCAGAAGCGGTTATCGATGAGCAATTCGCGAGCGACGATGGTTTCTTTGACGCCCGAGACATCGTTCAGGTCAAGTACGAGATGCTTCGTCGTGTCGCCAACGGACACTCAATTGCCGAAACAATCCGTACGTTCGGATTCTCGTCGCGTCAGGTGTTTTACAAGGCGCGAGCGGCGTTCGAGCGGAATGGTCTGATGGGTCTGGTACCGCTCAGACGCGGTTCGAAAAACAATGTCCGTTCAAAGATTCACCAGAATTCGGTTGAGCGATCTCGCGTACGTATCCAGGAGGAGCTACGCGTCTCCGGCAATACCTTGGCGAGCGCATATGTGTCCGATGGTCTGGAGATCGATTTCGTGATGAGAAAAGTTCGGGCCGGAAAGAAAAACGTGCGTCTGACGCCCAAAGAGTTCGACCTGCTTCGATACCTTGTTTCACAAGCCGGAAGACCGATTCCTCATCGAGAACTGCTATGTGCCGTCTGGGGGCCGGACTACGGCGATCAGATCGATTATTTGCGTGTCTTCATCACGTATCTTCGGAAGAAAATCGAGCCGACCCCCGCGAAGCCCAAGTACATCCTCACCGAACCGTGGGTAGGCTACCGGTTTGCCGCATCGGGCTAATGTCCCTGCCGGCTCAGGATGAACCAGAGGAGCAGAAACGCCGCCACCGGGAGAAGGGCACTCAAGATATACATGCGCATTTGGCGGAATTTTCTTTTCCAAGGAACTGCAGGGCGGAGGCGTTGGTGCCGGCCGGTGATATGCACGGATTCCGGCGCGTCCAGTTCCGCTTTCATCTCCGCAGCCGAGTGATAGCGTTTGAATGGATCGCGCTCCATCGCGTGTAAGACAATCTCTTCGATTTGGGGAGAAATTTCCGGATTCAGGCTCCGCGGCGCAGGCGGATCGCCAACCAGCCGCGCATTCATAACGGCATAGACGTTCGGGCCCTGGAACGGCACCTGGCCCGTGAGCATTTCATAAAGGATGGCGCCGAGGCTATAGATGTCGGTGCGTTGGTCGCCGCGTTTTCCTTTGATTTGTTCCGGCGCCATGTAGTCCGGCGTACCCATGGTGGGCGAGAATCCACCAAATGTGATCCGGCGCATGGC
>WNGN01003718.1_pt1 | contig 10393 bp, 10 predicted proteins | sample 5400561 | NCBI WGS metagenome assembly WNGN01 (sample SAMN13153379, study PRJNA577476) | soil metagenome | isolation source: 115 cm soil or saprolite under Garry oak tree replicate 2 | place: USA:California | collected 2016-06-15 | reverse complement strand
CACCAACGAACAAAGAGGATTAGACGAGCATCGTTATGACAGTCTGGCTACGAAAAGAAGAGAATTCCGAAGGACCCGAGGCTGGATAAGCCGCAAAATACCACAGATAACCTCTCACTCAAGTCATAGTCCGACCGTGATAACAGCCAGGCCGAACAGATTCCTCGCGAACCTTAAGTCCTAGGGAAAGAAACCACCTCATAAGAGCAGTGCGATTGACCGCGAAAAAAATCTCCTCACGAGATAGCGTTACAATACTTCTCGCAGGTCTAACCCTAATCATAATGATTCTCGCCCTCGTCAGCATGGTCAACTACTACCAATTTCTACCAGCCCTAGCACGGTTCGAAGTCCGACTTAGCTCGATGGACTGGCGGCTCGTCGACCAGAACACGAACACTCCCACACTAGAAATCACAAGCGCGAATTTCACAATGATGAACCCTACAAGCTACAACGGCCTGAAAATGGAACTGTTCTCGACAAGCCTGGACATCACGGCCCAAGGGACCATCATTCCCCAAGGCTCACTACCCTACCAGCTCGTAACTTTTCCACTCGACCCCGGAAAACAAATCACCCTAAGCCTCCGCGCCTTCAACGCTACTCCAACAGCAGCAAATCTGGCCAACCGTTCAAACCCGAACCTGCAGTTCGCCTTCTACCCAAGATTCACCGTCGGAACATTCCTCGACAAAGCCGGGACCCTTGAACTCACCTATCAATGCACGAGCACCGGAGGGCCGCAACTCTGCCAACAATCAGCAATAACACTCCGCACCTCCGGCCTACCATCGGGCGGTGGCGGAGGAGCATAGCATGGAGACTCCAAACTGGAAATGGCTAGTAGCAACAGAGAGGAAGAAAGCAGTACTGGTAACCCTGCTCTGGGGTCTCGGAATAACATTCACATTCGCACAAGCTCTGTTACAGAGAGCTTACCTAACATGGTTCGATTACGGCATCGCATTCGCCATATGTGTACTCGCAGGAGCAGTGACGATCGACCTTACCAGAGCACTAGCCAGCTACCTAGGCGCCATGGTGCTAGCCTTCATACTCCTTCTAGTTTTGCTCACACTACCAGCATTTCTCGGGGTGATCCCACCCCCCGGCGATGTTGTGATCACAAACCTCTGGATCATTGTCGTATTCGATTCACTGTTCCCCTTTCCCTTGCTGGGCTTTCTGCTCGCCACGTTCCTAGGAGCATCCCTAGGCGAGAGCTACCTCTAAGAAATCCAAGTCGAGCCCAAGATACAAGATTTTCTCAAAGCAAACCTGGTTAGGTCCAATTAGAGATCGCTACTTTTTCCGACCTGTAAAAGTCCAAGGAAAACCACGGAAAAGCTCAGCATATTCGGCGATGTAAATATAGGCGAACACAGTAATGCCCCTAGCGTGAAACAGTGACATCACAGAAAACCCTCCCCGCAAAAATCTCTGGCGAGGGGCTCTAAACGAGACCGTTTCCGGTGAAGGCATTGACCCTCTGCCTTTCAATTCTTCTCGTTACAGCCTATCCTCCCATTATCAACTCTCACGCGAGTTCCAGCCTCATCAACGGAATAGTCGACCCGAGCTTCGAGACCCAGAATACACTTTGGGATACCGTGACCCAAGGTGGAAACGCCAACGTCAACCCGTACGACACAACACGCGACGCATCCACGGGAAGCCAATCCGCCAAACTCACCGCACCCAGCCAGACGGGACCACCACCATGCTCGCCTTGCGGAGACCAGATCGCAGCCTTCGTCGGCCAATCACTTACTTCTCAAAATTACAACCTTGTCAACTTACCTGATTCCACAAACGGTCTGTCTACCTGGTGGTATGTACTGCCTGGGCCCAACGGCCCTTACTCACTGCACATAGAACTCATCTTCTCAGATGGAACCGTTCCCAGTTATGTTCTGAAATACTTCTACGGATCAAACGGTGGCGCGCCGAATAGCACGCGTGAAATATTCCTCGATCTCGGACCCGTCCCGGCCGGAGGGACTTGGTTCAATACTCAAAGAGATGTGTACAGGGACATCCAAACCTTCGGCCTCGCCAACGTAACCTCATTCCAGCTTACCCGCATCGGTTTCGGAGCTCTCGGAAACTACACTCACGGAGAGACGGCATGGGTTGATGATGTAGCACTCATGCTAGACCGCCCAACTGCAATCTTCTCCGCCAATCTGATGTCTTCTCTACAAGTATCGTTCGACGCATCATCTAGTACCCCCAGCAGCAGTGGGACCAGTATCACAAGATACACCTGGAGTTTCGGAGACGGCCAAACAGCCACCTCAACTCAGCCAACCACAACACACACCTACTCCCATATAGGAAACGCGATGGTAACTCTCAACATTGCCGACAATAGAGGGCATCTCGCTGCCAGCTCCCAATCTGTAATTGTTTCAGACACCGGCTCCACGCTCCTGGGCACATACGCCCTCGACCTATTCCTCCTCGCTGTCATCCCAGTTGGACTATTCTTCGGACGCCGCAGATGGAAACGAAGATAATCACGAGGTACCACATCTAGAAACAAAACCGGCCCGCAAGAAAAACGCAGGTGGACTCCTGGATCTAGAAAAGAGAATCTACTCAAGTTTCTTGCAAGGACCGACCAAGGCGAAGCCATCGTTAACTCAGGCCGAACTCGTCAGAGCAACCAGTAATGTCGCGATCAGAGATCATCAGAAAAAAAAGGTTCAACCACAGAACCGGTGGGGCCATCGCGCTACTTGGAAGGAGAGGGCCCGCCGGAAGCGAGTCGTCGGACGCTAAGCTTGCTCGACAAAGTCCTCTCAAGCAAGCCTAGAACCTTTTCGAACTCCGATTTTGTAGAGAACTCAAACTTATCCTCCTTCGTAAGCATGATCATCTTGGTAAGATCAAAAGTCTGTTCGACTTCAACGCTGACAACGTCCTCGTAGAGCATCGCAAAGTTCTCCTTACCACTCGCAAGAATCTCATCGGGAGTAATGCTCTTCAATCCCCGTTTGGCTACGGACTCCTTGCCGCCTTTGAAAAGATCCTCGAAGGTGGCAGCCAGCTTTCCCAAGAGAGAAGGTGCCTGTTCTCCTAAGCCTCTCTTTCCAACTCTAGCCGCGATAATCCTGTTGCTCGTAAAAAAGAGGGTTAGAAGTTCCGAACCTACGGTCAACCGTGCGGAGACGGGAATCTTTCCCAGTATCGTCTCGGGACTCTCAGTCATTGCCCATAACAGAGCCGATTGGATACAGAAAAATTCCGACCAAGACAGTTTAGCCGAGGTAAACAGGTCGCTAGTAATTGATATAACTCATGTTGTGCCACGCCGATCGGAAATGCCCCGGTGGCTCAGCCTGGTAGATGCTGAACCTCAGCCAAAAGCGTTGCCTTGGTAGACTCCTCAAAAAGGCAAAGGTCACGAGTTCAAACCTCGTCCGGGGCTCCACAAATTCCCGCTTTCCCCATTGCCCATGCCTTCCTCTTTTCTCGAAAACAGTTTCCCGCCCAACCATTGCCGCTGAGGGACTAGGTCTTTGCAGCGGCTCCAGGCTACGCTGGAACAGGCTTACCCCGAAAAACAGTTAGGAATAAAAAGCTGTAGCAAACAGGGCTAGTTGGTACAAAATGAGGATTAGCTCATTCACACAGATCTCAGTTCTCATAGTGCTCATCAGCATCCCAGTGGCGGCCGCAAACTCATCCACTAGTGCCGCGCAAAGCTTGGGCCCGCTAGCGGCGTTCACATACAACCCGTGCGTAATGTGCGCCGCCCCGGGCAGCATAGTATTCTTCAACGCTAACACCAGCTTTAGCCCCACGGGCCGAATTTTCTCGTACACGTGGAACTTTGGAGACGGCTCACCACTCTCAAAGACGACGAGCCCCTACGCGACCCACGATTTTCTCTTGGTCAGCCCGGGCAAATGGCTCGTGACATTAACAATCCAAGACATTCTTGGTGGAACGGACACGGTAAGTCAACTAGTAATCTTCAACATCGCACCACTCTTCAACTACCACCCAACACATCCAATGGTCCAACAAACAGTCACATTCAACGCCTCCGGGACGAGAAATTACACAACCCCGGGAACAATCGAAGCCTACAAGTGGAACTTCGGAGACAACACGAACGGAACAGGAATCATCGCCAAACACGTCTACATCTCATCAGGAATTTTCAGGGTGACACTACTTCTCGTGACCACCGAAGGCAACCCGTCAATCTCTCAAAATATCATCATCCAACCGCATATCATCATCGTCCATACCAACTTCGATGGCCTCGACATCACGGTAACAGGAGTTTTCACAGTCAACGCCACAAGCCAGACGATATCCGGATCCATAACAATAACCGCGGTGAACTCCACTACAGGCGCAACCGTCTACACGAACACATTCGACATTACACTACCCCTCACAAACAACTTCACCCAGTTCATACTCACGATACCCAACTCTCCCATACCACTCGGAGCCATATGCACAGTCGACTCAACAGCACAAGCCTCATCCTTCGTGTCCAGAGACCCCGACATAGCCCACCATGGGATTGTGGACATAGCTGACGCAGCACAGCTTGCAGTCTCCTTTGGAGCCTCGCAAGGTTCCCCGATGTACAATCCGAGCGCGGACCTCGATGGAGATGGAACAGTAAATCTTGTAGATGCTTCAATACTGGCGTATTCCTTCGGAACGCCGATTATTGGCTAGCACGAGTATCCGCAACCGAAAAGGAATGCAGTCCACTATGAGGACACTATCTAGCGAATAGGCATCCTGCTAACGTGATCCAGAACAGCGAACGGCCTCTTTAAGCGGTCTTCTGCCCAGCTTTCATCTGGGCCGCAATGCCCCGCCACGCAGGCAACTCAGCCATTTGCCCAAGAACATATTTCTCCGCTTGCTCCCTGTTCATCCAACGAGTGTCCATCGCACTCTTCACCAACTGCTCGAACTTCGTCTCAAAAGGCAAAAGCTTCCCTTTGATATCGGTGCAGTGGATGCAGTAAGGATTGTTCGGGTTCTGAGCCCCGTGCTCCTCACTGGTTGCCATAGGCATCCCGCAGCTCTCACAGCGCAAAGCGAGAGACATATCCGACAAGAGAAGGACCCTTACAAGAACTAATAACCTAACTGGACGAGACGCCAGCAACCGGCAGTAACAAACGATCATCAGGTTTTGCTAAACCTATAATAATCTGGGACCCAGTCTATCACGAGTTGTCACTAGAGGAATGCTTCTATTGCGGGGTAAGGGCCAGAGAGCCCCGTTCCAACTTCTCGTACAGCTAATCCTATTCGGAAAAAAGAAACCCCTAGAAGAACCAGTCCCAGCGACCACGAGCAAACTGGAACCATTCCCCATACCCGATACAATTCGCAAGACCATAACAGAATCAGATATCGCCAAAGCTCGTAACAGGCTCAGAGTCGCCAACCTAGAAAGAGACATCATCGGAGACGCTCTCACAAAGATCTATGAAGCAGAAGCCAAGGGCACCATCAATGAGCCCGAAAAAAACCAGATGATACAACCCTACAAGAACGATCTCAAACGGGTAGACGCGGAGATCGAAACCTACAAGAAGACAGTGGACCTCTACGAGCTAGAAGCAGCGAAAGAGGACCTGTTCAAGAGATTCCAAGAAACATTCCTCGACATACAAGCCCGGATCGAAAAGATCCGGCCAACACTCAACCTACCAGCTTCAACCGAAACCAAACCAGCCGAGCCAGACCCCACCCCGGACAAGACTGAAACCACAGATCCACAAGCAAGCGAAAATCCTCCTCCAAAAGAAAAACCTCCAAGAGAAAAGGCGAGAAACAAGGCTGAAGAGAAGATCGAAACCATCCGAGAAGAAGTACTCAAAGCCATGGAACGACTCGAACAAATAGAGACAGAAGGATAGGCGGACAAAGAATGAGCTGGATAGAAAAAGCAAGGCTCAGCGCAGCCGCACAAGCCGTGCGGGAACTGAGAGACCGCACCACCGTCGGTCTTGGTAGCGGGACCACCGTCCTCAAAGCACTCGACCTGGCCGCGGAGAGAATCAAGAAAGAACACCTCAACATCAACTGGGTCCCTACAAGCTACCAGATGGAGATCGCTGCGAGACGACTTGGCCTGAAAACAACTACAATGTCCGAAGATACTGAACTTGACTTAGCCTTGGACGGTGCCGACCAAGTCCAGTGGAGATCTCTTGATCTCGTAAAAGGTGGCGGGGCAGCCCTTCTGAGAGAGAAGATAGTGGACTCCACAACCAAGAAGCTTGTCATCATCATCGACGAAAAGAAGCTTGCTAAGACACTGGGCGGAGAACAGCCCATCCCGGTCGAGATTACACCGTTCGCCTACCACACCACACTCGCAAAGATCAACAAAATGTCCGAGAAGGCTGCGTTGCGGGAAGCACCGAGCGGCAAGGTAGGCCCAGTGGTAACTGACAATGGAAACCTGATCGTAGACGCATACTACCGAAACCTCCGACGGCCGGACATCATCAACGAAAAACTCAGAAAGATCCCTGGAGTAGTGGAAACAGGGCTCTTCCTAGAGATGTGCGACGTCGCGTATGTCGGCAGGAAGGACGGTAAAGTGGATATTCTGCGCCGAAGCTAGAACGCTAGCGATCTAGATCCGTATCCCAGTCCGTAAACCCAATCATCCTTCCCTAGCATACTGCTCCTCTCTCGCGTCTTCTTCTTCCCTACCTGCGTCGTAGTCAGTCTTCTCTTCCTCATCCTCAGGGTATTCCCTAGGAATCCCGACCTCTCGAACGCTGAACCTGGCCCACTCCTTTCCGCAGTCTCTACACCGGTAGGCAAATCTATTGGTGATAAAGGCCTCCGGATGGTCTGCTACTCTCTCTCCGGTTTCGATGGTTATTCCCATTTTGAAAAAAGCGTCTTTCTCCTTGAGCGCTTCGGCCGTGTCTATCTCCTCTTTCGACAATAGCTCGGCGGCGAGGAACTTGTGGCAGAAGGGGCATTCTTCCAGAACCAAAGAGTGATCCTGAACCCGTGTGATAACGTGACAAATTAGTCTTCCCTCAGGGACAAACGGTGCCCACGTTTGTATCGTTTATTGGCTAGAAGAGGCAGGGGCAGTCGAGACTCCAGGCTTCACGTGAGAAAGTACGATGCTTCGGCGTTCGCGCCTGGCCGAACGGTCAGAAGTGCCGATGTGGTGGTACGGTTGGATGACCATATCATTCCGCGATCGTTCTCTCATCACAGAAGATCTCTATCAAGTAACCGTCTGGATCTCTAATCTTGATACTTCGGTACTTCTCCTCCGTCACGTCTTCGTAAATAACTATGTTTCTGGCTCTAAGCCAAGCTTGCCACTCGTCCACCCTCGAGGATGAATCGACGCGGAAACCAAAGTGGAAGCCGGATATCCCCAGGCCCTTCTCGTGCAATACGAGAGTGTCCCGGCCGGAAGGAATACGTGCTACTCCTCGCCCGCTCGCCCTGCTATCGAGCCCAAGAATATTCAGATAGAACTCCACAGACGTTTCGAGATCATCCACCCTTAGACCAACATGACCAATCCCCAAATTTGCCAGTGACTCAGGCCGACCATACTTGCGTCCCTCGGAGGCCATAACTCTCCTCTTCCAACTCGGGATTTATTGCCTTTAGGAATCAAATGCCGGGGGCGGGAGTCTCGGACAGAGGTGTTTTCGAACCCGCGACTTCCGGATCTCCCACATCGAAGATATGAGTCCGGCGCTGTGGTTCCCCTTTCGGGGTCTGACCAGGCTGAGCCACCCCGGCAAAACAAGCCGCCGAGCGCCCTGCGGCTAAAAGCATTCCTTAACAATCATTAAACAGAACCCCCGAGACCAGGCATTGGAAGTCGACGAGAGGCCCCTCATCTGAAAAAATACGACTTTCTAACCCTCGACGACATAGAAACGAGAGACAAGAAGATCTTTCTCAGAGTCGACATCAACGTCCCCCTAGACCCTTCGACACACCAGATACTAGACGATACCCGGATCAAGGCCATCTCCAAAACCCTCGCCGAGCTAGACGAGGCACGGGTCACACTCGGCTCTCACCAGAGCAGACCTGGAAAAGATGACTTCACCTCGCTCGAACCCCACGCGAACCTCCTAGCTCAATACTGCTCCCAACAAATCAAGTTCGTAGAAGATGTCATCGGCCCCCATGCCATCCAGAAAATCACCAAGGTTCAGCCTGGCGAGATCCTAGTCCTCGACAACCTGAGATTCTGCGCCGAAGAAAACATCGATGACAAACGCGAAAAACTGGTCAAGACGCATTTTGTCCGACGCCTCGCACCTCTCTTCGACTTTTACGTTGACGACGCCTTCGCAACAGCTCACAGATCACAACCCTCGATCGCAGGCCTACCAGAACTCTTGCCAAGCGCAGCCGGCCGCTTGATGGAGAAAGAACTAGACGCGGTGTCAACTCTTCTCGAGGAACCAAAAAGACCATGCGTTTACTCTCTCGGCGGATCAAAAGTTGAAGACAAGATCCCCGTCATCGAAAACATACTGTCACGCGGAAAAGCAGACAAGGTCCTTCTTGGAGGAGTACCGGCGAAACTGTTCCTCCGAGCCCGAGAGATAAAGACAAAGATCAACGATGAAGAAATACACGACTTCAAACAATTCCTAGACCGAGCAAAGAAACTGACCAAGACGTACGGAGATCACATAGAAGTCCCGTTGGACCTAGGATACGAAGACAAACAGGGTAAAAGAGTCGATCAGCCCATCAACTCACCCCACATTGAAGAAGAGGCTCTCGACATCGGCTCCAAGACACTAGAGAAATATTCTAAGATCGTAAGAGGAGCAGCCACAACAGTTGCAAATGGCCCTCTCGGAGTGTTCGAGAGAAACGGGTTTGACAAGGGAACAAAGGAACTGCTTGAGTCAATGGCCAAGAGCAACGGCTACACGGTCATCGGAGGAGGACACCTAGTCGGCCTCGCGTCAATCCAGGGCATTGAAGAAAGGTTCAGCCACGTCAGCACAGCTGGCGGTGCAATGCTCTCCCTCTTGTCCGGTCAAAGCCTCCCAGGAGTAGACGCGCTGGTACGGGCCGCAAATAGAATGCGCACCGCAAACCCGCCCGCATAGAATGCGGGTGTGCCGAGAGATTTTATCTTGGTCGGGGCTTCGAGAAAGTTCGATGCTTGCCCCGGTAGCTCAGTGGTAGAGCGACGGCTTTGTAAACGCCAAAAAAGCCGTAGGTCATGGGTTCAACCCCCATCCGGGGCTCCATTAAGCCTGACGAGGAACGGATTCTTCAGAGTCTGTACGCGGTCCGCGGAGAAACGAGAATATTGCCGACCCCAGGATCAGAAACGACAGGACGATCAAAGAGTGCTGGAGTCCGGAAAGAAAGATTCCCACATCACCGCTAGCTAGCTGGGTTATCTCTCCTAGACCCACATTTCCCAAGTTCACGAGCTTGGAGTATGGAACATCCGCGGTCATCAGTGCCAAGACAAGTGGAATGCTGGCGACGATACTCGTGTTGATGATGGTGGATCGGACGCCTGACGAGATGCCTCTCTTCGCACTTGGAACCGAACCCATTACCGAACTCGCGTTAGGGCTACGGAAAAGTCCGATACCGAATCCAACCAGAGATAGCCAGAGCGCAATCTCGGAATAGGGCGTATCCACAGTGAACCCTGCGAGCAGGAAGAAACCGCCAGAAGCGATAAGCAAGCCCATTGTGCTCAATCCTCTAGCACCCCACTTATCGGAGAGCCACCCGCTTATCGGTCCGACCAGAATCAGAGTCACATCTAGAGGAATCAGAAATATCCCCGCGTGCAAGGGGTCGTACCCTCTCACCAGTTGAAAGTAGAGAGTCATAACGAACGCTAGTGCCGCGAAGGCTAGTCCGCTGAGGAGGTTGGCTATGTTCCCCGCTGTAAACAATCGGATCTTGAACAGGGATAGGTCAAGCGCCGGGTACCTAGCCTTTCGCTCGATCACAATGAAAAGAGCAAAGCAAAGAATGCTCGCACCGACCACGGCCTGGTTTGCCAAGTCCGTTAAGCTACCGAGAGTGAGACCCAAGAGTAGGAGAGTGATGGCGACGGAGAATGTGATGGCTCCCGCCGCGTCAAACTTCTCTCCTACGGCCGGGCGGGAAATCTCCTTCAGCCGCTTCCTGGACCAGTAAGTTCCAAAGATTCCTATTGGCACATTCACTAGAAAGATTGAGCGCCATGTGAAGAGCTGGATAAGAACACCGCTCAGAGTGTATCCTGTTATCGTGCCGGCGTTGATCGCGACCTGGTTTATCCCGATTCCCTTGCCAAGATCTTTTCCGGAAAAAGCGTCGGTGACGATGGCAACGCTGTTGACGAATAAGAGAGCGGCTCCGATGC
>WNGN01003716.1_pt1 | contig 10394 bp, 10 predicted proteins | sample 5400561 | NCBI WGS metagenome assembly WNGN01 (sample SAMN13153379, study PRJNA577476) | soil metagenome | isolation source: 115 cm soil or saprolite under Garry oak tree replicate 2 | place: USA:California | collected 2016-06-15 | reverse complement strand
TGCGGATAGCGCACCAAGACCTCGAACTGGGCCGCGCCGCAGCTCTCCGCCGCGCAGATCGCCTACGCCGCCACCGACGCCTGGGCCTGCCGCGAGCTGTACCTGCGCTTCCGGAGCCTCAGACTGCTATAGCTGCTGCGGCATCGGCTTCTCCGCCGAAAGCGTCATCCAGCCGCGCGCGATGCGGTAGAGCACCCACAGGCCCGTCAGAATCCAGACCACCAGCGCGACCGGAATCCCGACCAGCGTGAAGAACGCCACCCCGCCCGCGAGCAGCCACACGAACGCGTACCAGAACGTGCGGATCTGCCAGCCGAAATGCGAATCGAGCCAGGTCCCGCGCACCTCCTCGCGCTTCGCGTAATTCAGAATCACCGCGATGATCGACGGCCAGCCGGTGAGGAAGGCCGTGACGATCAGCGCCGAGCTCAGCAAGCCGGTGATTGCGCTGAACGCGTGCAGCGCGTAGATCACGTGCGTCAGCGTGATCAGGCTTTCGCTGGGATGGGGGACGGTGGTTTCGGAGTAGGGGGATGGGGTGGGCATGTGTTCACTGTGTTGATGAAGAGATTACGAGAAATTACTAAAATGTAGGTTCCTTGTCGGAACAGCGGTACGAAACCGTGAACGTTCGGGGAAAACGGAATAGTGCGCCATTGTTTGATCAAAAGTAATGCGTCAGCCAAAACCAGAAATCTGCGTCGATATCGACAATGTGCTTGCTCAGACGGACTCGACAATCCGACGCATCATTTATGAACGTACCAAAGGCCGCGTTCGACTCGAGTATGAGGATATTGTTGAATTCGACTACTGGCGATGCCGCGACAAGGCCGGTTCATCGATAACAAAGAAACAATGGGGGGCAGTACATAAAGCATTTTCCAAAAAAGAGCTCCTTTCCTCTGTAGAGCCCGTGCCAAATGCGCGCGAGAGTCTGGCCACGCTAGCGGTGCACGCCAATATTCATATTGCTACGTCTCGACTGCCGGCAGCCCGTGGGGCCACGATTACTTGGTTGCGCTCACACGGATTCGCGCACACAGAATTCCATACTGTGGAGCATCGAAAAAAGCACGCGATCCCAGTAGACTTTCTAGCAATCGTTGAAGATGACTATGCGCAGGCTGAACTTTTCCGCGGACTAGGTACCAGGGTATTCCTTATTGAGCATCCGTGGAATCGAGGACGCCCTAAGCGCGAACACATCACGTGGGTTTCGAACTGGGAGGAGCTAACGAGAAGGCTCCTAGTAGTCTTTGGGTAAAATCGAAAACGAGGTGCGGAGTGTGCGATACGTTTAGGAACCGCGTGGCAAAGCACCGTCGAAGAGGGAGCTCAGTCCTGCTGTGCCTGGGGCAAAAGTTGAAATGGGTGGGGAACGAGCTCGGATAGATGCATGATTCCGTACCCATCAATAATAATCTTAGTGTCGGGTTTACTGAATTCAGATAACACCTGAAGGCAGGCCCCACACGGATATGGGCTAACAGACTTTTTTGAGGAAGGTTGCGTCGATACTGCGACTGTCACGATCTGTCTAGCACCGTTTGACACAGCCTTTAACACGGCCACCCGTTCAGCACAAACGGTTAATCCGTAGCTCGCATTCTCAACATTACAACCCGAGAAGACTTGTCCATCTGCGGTTAGAACCGCTGCCCCCACGGAGAACCCGGAGTACGGGCTATGTGAGAATTCCCGGGCCTTTCGAGCTTCCGCAAGAAGGGCATCCGTATCCGTGCTAGGCCTCATCAATGCTCAAACCAAGCTCCGCAAGCATTTGCTCGTACTTGACGCGAATTTCCTCTTCCGACACGAGGTTTAGCACCACGTTTTCTAGTTCCTGACCCTCTGGGTGTTGGCGCACCGGATCCTTGAGCATAAGAAGAGAAAGGTCGCCATCGGCGGACCCCCTGCTTTCTTCCAGCGGCTCCCAGCCGTACTGAGTCAGCTGGTCGATCGTATTCTGATTCACTTGGTGAGTCCCTTTCGAAGGTGCAACGGCCTATCAGAGAGTGCTTTGCTTGCTAGGGCTGATGCAGTTGCTGCTTCCTTAAAGACCGCTGGTCTTCCGAAGAATGGTAAAAGGTCGTGGTCACTGTCGAAGTTTAGCACACCAACAACCTTGGCTGAGGATTGTCGATAATTCTCCCCAGCGCTCGTCTGAGGGAATATTGGTACGCTGAGAAGCGATTTCAATCTCGGCCTGACTAGTGCCTGTTGGTACTTGTTCATCATCCAATCCGTTTCATAATTTTGCTTTGCTGCTTCCAAGTCGCAGAGAACCGGAAACTTTTCCTGATAGCACTTGCTGGAGGCACCCTGTCCGATATTGAACTCAAGTCTATCGTCCGCGTCCCGATCCATTCCATAGGCATACATGACGCGAAGAGTTCCTCGAGTTGTTGGCATTACGATGTTGACCCGCAAGTGAAACGAATCGGGCGCCTCGGTGCCCATTTCCCTCTTTAGCACACCAATCATCTGTTCTTGAAACCGCCGAAGAATGCGCGCCATTTCTGTGGGGTCCTGAGTTCCAATCGAGGTAGTAAAAAACGCCTCCGCGCCACGTTCGCCATCGCGATAAAGATTTGTCCGGCCTTGACCATCGAGGTCAAAATCCAGGGTCGAACACCGAACCTGGAGCGGAACGATATGGAGATTCTCTATCTCACGGGTCTCAAGTAACGGGTCTCCAGATACCAGCATCCCTAAGACCCGAAAGAAAAATCCTGAGAATGACCGGGCTGGCATTGGGTTCGACACGCGTTCGACCAGACGGAAGCCATATGTAGGAAGTATGGGACCTCTTAGTTGTCTTTCTCTGTCAAAAATCCAAGCCGGAAAATTTGACAATACGCCACCATCGATCAGTTCTCTATTCGCGACCATGCTTGGGGCAAAAAAGAAGGGAATACTGATTGACGAAGCGACGGCTATAGCCACCGGATCTTCGGGGGTGGTTTGCTTCGAAAAAATCGCAATTCGCTGATTGTCGATCTCGCTCGCTACGATAGCTAGCAATGGCAGGTCCTTGCAGAGAACCCGGCCGTCCAAACCGGATCCACTAGTTACCCGCTTTTTGAGTAGACCATCAAGAAACTCCACAAACCTCGTAGTCGTAGTGACGCCCCTTTTTCGGTAGAGACGCCATACGACACATGAGTCCAGCTGGAGAAGGAACACCAACAAGCGAAATAACCGATGAAAGAGCCCAGTCTCTTTAAGGAACGCTCTAAAGAGGGTGGTTGCAATCCATGCTCTCCTATCAAAAAATTGCGTGAAATCTATGTCCAGTAGACCCGCTCCCGGTCGATCAGGATCGAAAAGCTCATCCGCTCGGAATCCCGCTGCAACGAGAGCCGCAACAATTGCACCCGCGGAGGTTCCTGCGACACCGACGAACTTGACTTTCCGAGTCTCTGCTACCTTGAGCGCTCCAACGTGAGCTAGGCCTTTGGCGCCTCCGCCCTCAAAAATACAGAAAGCCTCGAGCATTTGATTGGATATTGCACGAACTCGCTGAGACGACCGATCCCGCCCTTAACGTTCTTTGGCGAATACGCGTTTTAAACCTGGCTGTAGACCAGCATACGGGAGCCGCGGAAATTATGGTACACGCGTCTCCAGACGTAAATGACTAAAAGCTGCTCTTCATCTCAAGAGATTTCAACCCAACACACACGAGGCCCGGCTCACTACACCAGGTTAAATCTGAGAGGGGTGAATCGCTGTGCCCGAGACCGTCGTGAAAAGCGTTTCGAGCCACCAAGGGGCCCCAGGTCGCAGATGGGGCCAGCACTCCAGCCGCAGTGCTTCTGGAACTGGATACCAACGTAGTCGCGGGTCTCACCAGCACGGTGCGTAATCCATTGATTCTAATCGCTCTCGCGGAGACTTCCCTCAAAAGTGAGCTGCTATTGACAATAATGTGAGCTCTTAAGTAAGATAACGACAGCTCGTAAATAATATAAATTGAGCTCACAAAGGAGATACGTATGCGAATTACCTTCCCAGCGATGAAAGCAAAGATGGGTGGGCGCGATTACTTCCTTACCACGATGGCCCTTTCCGAGATTCCTAGATTTTTTAAGTTCAATGACTGGGAGAACGTCACGCCTGCTCTGCGAGCTCAACGGGTCCTTAATGAATCTCGGGTTCCAGCAATTGCTAAGTACATAGTCGACAACGAGGATAGTTACCTATTCTCGTCCATAGCTTGCTCCTACTCCGCGCCATTAGCTTTCACTCCGAGTTCACCGCAAACCCCAGACTTAGGCGAGATCAGCCTCGAGTTGGAGGAAATGGAGTTCGTAATAAATGATGGCCAGCATCGATGCGCTGCAATCGCAGCCGCGCTAAAAGACTGTCCCGCAATCGCTCAGGATCGAATTTCGGTCCTTCTGTTCCCGATGGAGAGTCTTGAGCGAATGCAACAAATGTTTTCCGACTTAAATCGCTACGCACAGCGTACTTCCAAATCCCTAAATATTCTGTATGACCAAAGAGATCCACTTGGCGCGCTCACGATGGAGATCGCGGAACGAGTTGACGCATTTCGTGGCATGGTTGACTTCGAACGCATTTCTATCCCCGTTAGGTCTTCAAAGCTCTTCTCGCTAACCGCCATCTACGATGCTAACCAGGAATTGCTCGGACGCATAGACATTCCACCTGAGGGACCGGAATTCGACAAACTTGTGTCTCAAGTGGAAGACTTTTGGGCCGTAGTTTCCGATGCGATCCCTGACTGGAAACGTGTCGCCAAGGGTGAACTACAAGCACCGGCAATTCGTCAGGAAAAAATCAATACGCACTCCATTGTTATGCGAGCGCTTGGAGGAGTCGGGCGACTCCTGATTGTTAAATACCCAGAGGATTGGCGCATACGGATAAAAAGCCTAGAAGAGATCGACTGGAGAAAGAGCGTTGGCACCAAGGTAAATCCGCTATGGGATGGAGTGTGCATCACTGCCGGCTCAGTCGTTTCGAATCGTCAAGCGCGACTCGCGACACTCAGTGTTCTTGCGGCACACGTCGGCGCGTCCAACGAAACCTCGGGAGAGATCGTAATTGCTAGGCGTCGAGGTCGACCACCGAAAGCAGCTGCAGCATAAAGAGATTCAGAACCAAACCCCAATTTGATGCAAAACCACGGACCGTCGACAATGAATACCGCCGCAAACAGGCAACACGCCAGAACACCCGCAGAAGAGCTTTGCCTCGCACTGTTGTCCACAGAAGATGAAAATGAGGTCATAAAGCTGCTGGATAACTATGGATACTCCCTCAACAAACAAAACGTTTGGTATCCACTAGGCGAAAACGCTGGCAATTTCAGCTCAGTCGGCAACCAGCAGGAGGAGGGTACCGCCGCGCTTGTAGAGAAAGTGGTCAATAGCATTGACGCAGTTCTCTTGGCGGAGTGCCATGCGGCAAAAATTGCGCCTGACTCCGACCTGGCGCCTCAAACCATGCAAGAGGCTGTTGAGCGCTTCTTTAGAATTAAGGATGGCCGGCTCGGAGCGCTCGATGCAAGCGAGCAACGAAAACTTTCCGAGAGAATTTCAATAGTTGCGACCGGATCGAGAACTTCGCCATGCTATTTAATCGTAGATGTGGGCGAAGGGCAAAGCCCCGAACGCTTTCGGGATACCTTTCTTTCAACCACCAGAAGATCACCAAAGGCGCGCATTCCGTTCGTGCAAGGCAAGTTCAATGCAGGGGGGACTGGGAGCCTCCAGTTCTGCGGAAAGCACAACATTCAGCTCATAATTTCTCGGCGGCAGCCATACGCGCCTGGTGATAGCTCTGCTAATGAATGGGGGTTCACAGTCGTTCGAAGGCGCCGTCCCCAAGCAGGCTATCTCAGCTCAGTTTTCGAGTACCTGGCACCGGACGGACAGATTCTACGGTTTAAGGCAGATGGAATTGCGGCGCTTCCCGGAAAGTCGGCTCCCAACAGGAGCCCTACGCCGTATCAACTAGCTCTGACGCATGGCACTTGCCTGAAGCTTTACAACTATCGTTGGCGCGGCCGCGGCATCGCTACGTTGGAAGCTAGAAGAGAGCTCGAGAAGTATCTACAGGTTCCGTGCTTGCCATTTCGCGTACTTGAGGCACGAGATGGATACAAGGCAAATTACTTTGCGACCACTGTAATCGGTGTATGGAACGCGATTGGTGAGCCAGACGAAGAAACGGGAACCAAGAAAGTAGAGACGGGCTTCCCCGCGTCAGGCGAACTGAATGTTCCTGGGATTGGAAACCTGCCTTATCAGGCGGTCGTTTGGCGCGAGACATTAAATCCTGATCATTTGACGACCGGCCTGTATTTCCTCAAGAACGGCCAAGTACATGGTTCCTTCCCAAGCGACTTTGCTTCTAGGACCCTAGGATTGGACTACATCAAGGATCATCTCTTGATCGCGGTCGATTGCACGTCTATGGATCCCGGTGTGTCTGAAGATCTTTTCATGACGTCGCGCGATCGGCTTCGGAAGAATGAAGAGTACAGCACAATTAGGGCGGCGCTTGCTTCGGAGCTAAGGGAGCATCCTGGGCTGAGAGCTGCAAACGCCGAGTGGCGCGAACGTAGAAGAGAGAAAGCTGCAGAATCAAAGGACGAAGTTCAGACGTTGCTGAACGAACTCATCAAGAGGGACCCCGGACTAGCGAAATTGTTTGGCATTGGTGGAATCGTTCTCTCGCCCGCAGGGGCTGGAGCATTCCACAAATTTGAAGGGCGGAAGTTCCCAACGTATTTTCGAATCGAAAAAGAACCCAAAGGCGGGCTCACAAAGCGTTGCCCCATAAATAAGACGGCGCGAGTGGACTTCGAGACTGATGCGGAAAACATGTATTTTTCGAGAGCGAATGACCCAGGCGAGCTTCAAGTTGACCCAAACCTCAACTTAGTTGAGTCATCTCACCTATGGAATGGCCGGTTTACCGTTCATCTCCGCGTTCCATGGAATGCGAAGACCGGAGATCAATTCGCTATACGAGCATCCGTTGGCGACGTGTCGCGTGCGGCATCCTTCATCTGTGAACTGAAACTCGTGGCTGGGGAAGAAGCCGAGGAGCGGAAACAATCCTCTGGAGTGACGAATCCACAAAGAGACCCGCATAGCCCGGTCCCAAAAGGTGCAACACCCTCGCTGCAGATCCCGAATCCAATTGAAGTCCGAAAACCAGATTGGGCAAGGCAAGGATTCAAGCATGAGTACGAGGCGTTAAAACTCAAGCGGTCGGAGAACGGATTAGATTTTTTCGTTAACATTGACCACCCGGCTCTTGTTACGGAAATGTCGAATCACAAGGAAGACCCAAGACTGATCAAATTTTGGTTTAAGTGGGGGCTAACACTCGCGGCACTTGCGATGGTTAGAAACGTGGAGGAAAGGGAAAAACGAGATGGCAATGGGTCGAACGGCCGAACTAATCGTGACCGCAATGACGACGGCGATGGACCTGATCTCGAGCAGATTTCCAATGCCTGCGATGGCCTCGCCCGCGCAATTATTCCGATAATTCGAAGCCTGCACGACGGTCCCGGCGCTCTCGCCAAAGTGTAGTGAGTTGGCGAATATGTACGGTGAGCCTAAACGGCTGCGTGAATGAGAACGACCTCTTTCGAAGACGAGAGCTCGCCTTTCATATTTGCGTGCCAACGCCTACTTGGAACCGCACGCCATATGCGTCGAGCCCGAGGCCGATGCATTTCTTCGAATCCAGACGCTTCCATGGCACGAAGGTAACGGCCTAATTGTCGTACTGGATCAGAAAAGGCAACAAGCTGCGCCAATATCGCTCCTGACTTCATCACTCGGCGAACCGCTGAGAAGCTTCTGATCGCTTTCTTAAAGTAGCGCTCCTCTGCTCCAAGTTTACGATCGGCAAAATTGTAGTAGGCAGCGCCGGAGCCATCAGTGCAATTCGCTATCCAATACGGAGCATCAGTTTCCCTTCGCCCATCTACCTGCCAGCGGTGATAGAGCATATGAATGCCGGGATATGGGGGCGAGGTGACCACAAGATCGGCGGAACCGACCGCCCTGATATGCGGGTCGCAATCAATGCGTTCAGCGTCAATTTGGCGTAACACTGGGTCGTACCGCTTCACCTCGTTTGGCGGCAACGCGCTTGCCAATTCTGAGGTGCCCGCGAGCATTGCTGCGGTTGCGACTTCAATTCGCTTTCGGAATTCATGGGCGCTTCGCGTCCGTCGGTTGCCGTCCAAAGCCCATTGGCCAACATTCAGCAGAACACAAGTTGCAAATCTTCTAGCGGACGCTGTCGCCAGGTTATCAGCCGAGGATTCCATGCACAACGATAGGAACTTTCTCAACCATCGTGCCTCAGGCGCTGTCATGTTTCGCGGTACACGGCCATAACGAACAGCGTCACGAACGGGTTCTTGGCAGCGGATCTTTGGCACAATTTCTGTTGCCCACTTACCAATCGAGCGTCGTTCAAAGTCAGTAAGCACCGAGCACTTCGCGCGCGCAACGAACACCGAAAGAGAATTTATGTCTGACCCAATGGCACGCCTTCCCAATACCATGGCCTCGACAACGGTAGTTGCACCTCCCATATACGGGTCGAGCACAACACCACCTGGTTTGGAAAATGCCTCAATGCAAGCTCTAGCAAACTTGGGAGAGAATCGAGCGGGATAACGGTAAAAGCGATGCGTTAGGCCCGAAATGGGCTGCATGTAAAGCGCCGCATCGCGTATCAAATCCATCTGCGGATCGCTCCTCTTGATACTAAGCATCGCCGCTGTTTCTTCCCGATGTTTATTGATTATTTGACACTAGCGAACCACTATATTAATCGTGCCGCACGTTTGCTGCACCGGAGCGCTTGGGGGAAAGTCGTTCCCGGACGGCTCCAAAAGATTTAGCCAGCGATTCCTACCCGTAAGGCCCAGGAGAAATTGGTAGTCAAGGCGGAATCGAACCACCGATACAAGAATTTTCAGTCGTGGCACAGGGCTAGACCGCCTTACACCACTTTCCTCCCCACCACCCCAAACAGCGCCGGCACGGCCTTCTCCTTCCCCCGCTCGTTCGCGGGCTTCGCTTCTCTGCGTTGCTCATCCGCCTGCTGGTGCCGGTGGTACTCGAGTTGCTCCTGGCGAACAGACTGCTGGATTTTTTCCGAGGGCAATGCGGGCAGTGCGGTCCGCTGTATGGCCGTTCCCTTGGTTCCGCTGCGCGTTGCGCTGGTTTCCAGAGTTGCGCGGCTGGTTCTGGCGCTGTTGTCCGCGGCGCCCCTGCGGCTCGGGTTGCGCGCTGTGGTAGCCCGAGCCCACTTCGAAGCCCGGGATGATCTGCTGCTCGATTTTCTTGCCGATGAGGCGCTCGATGTCGCGAAGGTACGAGCGGTCTTCGCCCGAGACGAGCGACACCGCCTGGAAGGATTCCCAGCGCGGCCGGTGCGGCCGATGCGGTGGACGTAGTCTTCCGGGACGTGCGGCAGGTCGTAGTTGACGACGTGCGGCAGGGACTCGATGTCGATGCCGCGCGCGGCGATGTCGGTGGCGACGAGCACCTGCAGCTCGCAGTCCTTGAAGCGCTTGAGGGCCTTCATGCGCTGCGGCTGGCTCTTGTTGCCGTGGATGGCGGCGGTTTCGATGCCGTCGTTCTCCAGCTGCTCGGCGAGGCGGTTCGCGCCGTGCTTGGTCCTGCAGAACACCAGCACCTGCTGCCAGTTGCCCGACTTCACCAGGTGCGCGAGGAGCGCGCGCTTGCGGTCCTTGTCGACCGGGTGCGCGACCTGGCCGATCAGCTCGATCGGCACGTTGCGCCGCGCGACTTCCACGGTGACCGGGTCGTGCATGAAGCCGGCGGCGAGCTTCCTTACCTCGTCGGGAAAAGTCGCCGAGAAGAGCAGGTTTTGCCGCTTCGCGGGGAGTAAAGCCAGCACGCGCCGGAGGTCGTGGATGAAGCCCATGTCCAGCATCCTGTCGGCTTCATCCAGCACGAGGATCTCGATCTGGCGCAGGTCGATGGTGCGCTGCTCGACGTGATCGAGCAGGCGCCCGGGAGTCGCGACGACGATGTCCGCGCCGCGGCGCAGCGCCTCGACTTGCGGCGTGAAGCCCACGCCGCCGTAGATCACGGCCGCGCGCAGCTTCATGTGCCTGCCGTAGGTGCGCACGCTCTCCTCGACCTGCGCCGCGAGCTCGCGCGTGGGCACGAGGACGAGACAGCGCACCGGATGGCGCGCGGGCGAGTGGCTCGTGTTGGATTTCCCCGCGAGCAGCTGCAGCATCGGCAGCGTGAAGCCGGCGGTCTTGCCGGTGCCGGTCTGCGCGGCGCCGAGCAGATCTCGGCCCGCGAGGACTACGGGGATGGCTTGCGCCTGGATGGGGGTGGGTACGG
>WNGN01003714.1_pt1 | contig 10395 bp, 12 predicted proteins | sample 5400561 | NCBI WGS metagenome assembly WNGN01 (sample SAMN13153379, study PRJNA577476) | soil metagenome | isolation source: 115 cm soil or saprolite under Garry oak tree replicate 2 | place: USA:California | collected 2016-06-15 | reverse complement strand
CTATGAATTGAGATGCGCGCGTTTCCCGTCGTTCTCGCGTCCGTTGCCCTTCGCCGGATCGACGAGAAATCCTGAGTCCCGCAGGATGTCCATCCCCACGATCATGTGGTATCGCATGTCTTTGCGATCCGCGATCGCCACGGCGACCTCGAACTCCCGGCCCGCGATCACGACCCGGGCATCGACGACGTCTCGTTCTTCCGGCTCATGCGCCGCGGCGGCCCGCACGCGGACTCGATCGAACACGGGCCCGAGCCCTGCGCGTGCCGCGAGGTCCGTATCGAGGCTCGTCCGTGCCGCCCCGGTGTCGATCCGGGCGAGCACGCGAATATCGCCCTTGCTGCCGCGGAGGGTGACCTCCTCGACGACTCCGATGGTCGTCCGGTCCTGCCGTTGCCGTCGTTCCGAGACCGTCGGGTGCACCACCAACTCCCTTCGTGTCGGTCGATAGACATCCCGCGATATAGCCTTAACCGCGCGATTCTCGGACTCGACACGTTTTTCTCCCGCCAACCGCATCGCTTCCTTCCGCGAGTGTGGCCCGGATGAAGATCGGCGTGATTTCGAAGAAATCAACGTACTGGTCCACCAAGGCCCTCCTGAAGTCGATCCGCGAACACGGCCACGAACCGGAATTCGTGAAGACGGACGAGGTTCGCCTCGTCGTCGCCGGCACGGACGACGCGGTGTTCAACAGCAAGTCGTTGCGTTCTCACGACGTCCTGATTCCTCGGATCGGCCGATCGATGACGGACTTCGGGAAGATGCTGTTGCGCCAGCTCGAGCTGATGGGCATCCGGACGACACTGACGAGCGACGGCCTCATCACCGCGCGGAACAAGTTCCTCGCGCTGCAATCACTGCGCCAAGCGCACATCCCGATCCCGCGGAGCATCCTCCTCGCGTCGCGGCCGAACTTCGTGGAGGCCGCGCACCTCGTCCGGTATCCTGCCATCCTGAAGATCCTCTCCGGCACGCAGGGGATCGGCGTGATGCGGGTGAAGAGCCTCGAGGAGACCGCGTCGATCGTCGACACGCTGAAGTTCTTCGGCGAAGTCGTGTGCCTCCAGGAGTACATCCCGAATCCCGGCGTGGATATCCGCGCCTTGGTCGTCGGCGATCGAGTCGTCGGTTCGATGAAGCGTGTCGCGGCGCACAACGAATGGCGGGCGAACATTCACCTCGGCGCGAAAGGCGTCGCTATCGAGCTGCCGGACCACGCGAAGGAGATCGCCGTGCGCGCGTCGAAGGCCGTCGGATTGGAGATCAGCGGTGTCGACATGATCTTCCGTGGGGACACGCCGTACGTCCTCGAAGTCAACGCGTCACCCGGGTTCCGCGGCCTCTTGGACGCGACGGGTGTGAACGCCGCGGATGCGATCGTCGAATACGCCATCGAGAAAGTCAAAGCCGGCGAGCCGAAACGTCCTTGATGGACGCTCCCGTTGCGGGCGCCCATGGACGAGGCTCCGATTCCCGGGGCGCGCGTGCGGGCGACGACGAAGCACGGCGCACTGACCGTCGACCAGATCGCGGCCATGCAGCCGGGCATGGCGCGTCTCATGGACGAGCTCGGCCGGCGGTACTGGACCCTCTTCTATGCGGCGAAGGCGAGGAACTGGGAACTCGCGAGCTACATGGTGAAGGAATCGGAGAAGGTCCTCAAGACCGCGGCGGTGGCACGGCCGAAGTACGCGGAGGACATCGCGGCATTTGTCCGCGAGACCTTCGGGTCGATCGCTGCGGCGATTGCGTCGAAAGACTGGCCCGCGTTCGAGAAGGCATACCGGCGGGGAGTCTCCGAATCCGATCGCTTACATGACAAGTACAACAAATCGTTCCTTCGTTTCCGCCTCCCCGATCATCCGCCCGAATGGTTCGACCTCGCGCCGCGATAGGTTTTTGGCTCGGCGATGCGTCGGCCGCGCGGCGTTCGCATGGAGCACGTTTCGTTGGGCCGCGGCGGACCGCAGGTTTCCGCGGTCGGGCTGGGCATGTGGCAGGCCGGAGGGAAGGCGTGGGGCTCCGACGTCCGTGATGCGGATTGCCGGAAGGCGATGGAACGCGCCGTCGAGCTCGGTGTCAACCTCGTCGACACCGCCGAAGCGTACGGCGATGGCCATTCGGAGCGCGTCATGTCCCGGGCCATCCGGAACGTCGGCCGGGACCATGTCTTCGTCGCAACGAAGGTGGGCGGGTGGCATCTCCGCGCCGATGACGTGCGGAAGGCGTGCGCCGCGAGCTTGAGGCGACTCGGGGTGCGGGAGATCGATCTCTACCAAGTGCATTGGCCCGATCCCTGGAGCCAGGTCCCGTTGCGGGAGACGATGAAGGCGCTCGAGGCGCTCCATCGGGCGGGTCGGATTCGGAACATCGGCGTGAGCAACTTCGCGGTCCGAGACCTCGAGGAGGCGCGTTCCCATCTGTCGAGGGCCGACATCGTGTCGAACCAGGTGCGGTATAACATGCTCCAACGGGAGGTGGAAGCGGAGGTCGTCCCGTATTGCAAACGCGAGGGAATCGCGATTCTTGCCTGGAGCCCGATCGGAAAGGGCGTGCTCACCGGAAAGTACCACGACGGCCGGAGGCCAAAAGATCGCATCCGTTCGGATGAGGATCTGTTCAAGCCCGCGAATCTCCGAGCCGCCGCCCCCTTGATTCGCGAGCTCCGAAAAATCGGCCGAGCCCGGGGAAAGACAGCGGGTCAAGTCGCGCTCGCCTGGCTCCGCCGCCACAGGCACGTAGTCCCGATCCCCGGCGCAAAGCGCCCCGCGCAGGCCGAAGAGAACGCCGGAGCTGCCGGTTGGCATCTCACCGCGCGCGAGCTTCGCAGCCTCGACGGGATCCTCCGTCGCACCCGGCTCGATACGTTCTGAGGCTCACGGCTTCTTTCGGCGCATGGCGACGGCCGCGACGACCGCGACGATTGCAACGACGATGACGACGCCGCCGATGATTAACGTGGTGTTGTCCGAGGACGGCGTCCCGCCACCGCCAGTCGCGTTCACGACGAGAGGGCCTTTCTGAAGGCCGACGCCATGAAGGCTGCAGAAATACTGGTGAGTGCCAGCAGTTTGGTTTGCGGTGAATGAGAACGCGGTCGCGGTCGTGGTACTACTAAATTGCGTAGAGTTTACGTCTGCTCCGTTCTTGATGCCATCGCTGTTCCAGTCCACGACGAAGATGTGCCCCATGCCGTCCTTCGAGAACAGGCTGAGACTGACCGTATCACCCTGGTTGGCATACAAAGTCGGCCCGGGATACGTGACGGTGTTCGCCGTAAACCCCCATCCGTTCTGACCGACCGTGCCGTCGCCGTAAAGCGTGTACGTCTTCGTCGCGCTCGGCTGCGCCACAGGTCCGCCCGCTACGAGAACAATCGCCGGCGAGAAGGTGGCGACCGCCAACACCATGGTCAAGAACCCGATCTCAATGCGCATCCGGTGCATGCTAGTCAACAACCCGCGCGCGGCAGCGAACCCGGCCTGATAAACCTTCGCCGAAATCAAGAAGTTGAACAGTCATGAAACGCATGGGTGCGGGGGATGGGACTTCCCGCCGCGCGCGTGCGCGCGAGGCTTTTGAACCCACGGACTCCTGCGAGACCGGATCTTAAGTCCGGCGCCGTTGTCCTAGCTTGGCTACCCCCGCACCGCGCCCATCGGGCCGTCGGTATAATGCCTTTTTGCGTGCGATCTCGGAGCGGATATGCGCTCGTTGCTGCATTCGATTGTTCGCCTAGACGGAGAGGGAAGACGGGATCACACGCCGGGAAACATTTTTCCCCCTGCCTTCGTTGCAGAACGAGATGCGGACTCGCATCATCTGGCTCGAGATCTCGCTAATCCTTTTGGCCCTCACATTCGCTGAGGTCGGAGAGGTGTTGCGGGAGCTCCGGACCGACGTCGTGCTCGACTGGTTTGTCTCGTTGGCCCCGCTGATCTGGATCAACATCTCGATCGTCGTCCTCTATGCCTTCTTCCGGTTCTACTTCACTCCGGATCTCGCGCCGACCGCGCGGACGGTCCGAACGGGTGCCGTCCTCTTTCTCGTCCCGGATTTCCGGAGCCTCCGAGATCGAGGCAGGACATTTCGAAGGGCGTGGGGGTTCGCCGCGGTGGCTTACGCCGTCGCATACGCGCTGCTCCAAGGCATTATCGTCGTGGACCTCTCGGGTTCGCTGCAGCCCGTGTTCGTCGTCATCGAGAGCGCCGTCGGCTATGGTCCCGGGATCGCCTGGGCCCCAACCACGACGTTCGGCATACAGTTGCGACCGTACTCAATCGCGGCTGCGTTCACGCTGTCGCTTCTCTCTGGCCTCGTATTCGCCCTCGCGGTCCAGGTTGTCGCGACGGGACGACGGACCGGCCGGACGCTGCCCGGTCCGCTGCTTGGGCTCGCGGTCATGTGCCCCGCATGCGCGGGCGGGCCCGTCTCGGGGCTATTCCTCGCGTACGTGGCGCCCATCGCATTCATGGGGGGCATCGGATCGGCGTCCGCGTTCTCGCGGCTCCTCGGATTCTCCACGGTCCTGCTCGTCGTGACGCTGGTCCTCTTCTGGACCGTGATTTCATTCATCACGAACGTCTTGCTTCCGGACGTCTCCACCAGGGCCGCCGATAGCGCGCAGCCGGGTTCCGCGTAGTCGTCCTCTAGACGCTGCCTCGAAAACGACGCACACCTCGCTCCGAGTTCTCAGCTCGTGATCGTGATGGTGCCCCACATCCCCTTGTCCTGGTGAATCTTCCAGGGGATGCTCGTGATGTCGACCTGGTGGCAGGCGAAGAAGTAGGTGCCCGGGGTATTGACGACGAACCAGAACAGGGTGGTGCCGTCCGGGTCGACGTCGTGATCGACGCACGAATCGGGACAGCCAACCCGGCTCAGGTTATTCCAACTGTCGTGGTATTCGGTATAATTGTCGAGCGTCGCGTTGGCGGTGTCCGAATTCGTATTCCAGCCCGGGTTGTTCGCTTGGGCGCGAGCGAGGGCGGCCTTCGCGGAATTCAGGATCGTGGTCCGATCCCCGCTGAACAGGAGGAATTCGTGAGCCATCGCCCCGCTGTTGTTCATCTCGATCAGGATGATCGTACCCGCCTTGATGTTGTAGGACGGATTGAAGCCCGGCTGATCGTACCCCACGTCGAACGTGGTCACGTGGATCTTCACGCAGCTCGTTTGCGCGTTCACGCACCCCGTTTGGGCGGGTTTTAACGCCGGGAGGATCGCCAGATCCATCACGGCCGCCGTCACAGCGACCGCAATCACGATCGCAATCACGATCCACACGGCACCCTTCCTCGGCGCGGCCTTCATAGCCTCGCCGGATGACGACCCAGCCTCCATCGTGAGCCCCGTCGCCGGGCATTGACTCGCTTGGCTTAAAGATTCTGAATCGGGTCGGGTGGACGCGCGGGCTGAAAGGTTTTTAGCGGGAATGGGCTACCGGGTCTCGTGCCGGCTTCCGCTCCGTCAGCGGAGCAATGGCAGTCCCTTTTCACACTGTACATCATCGCGGCGGTGATTGTCGCAGGGGCCGTCTTCGTGATGTTTTTCTACTTCCTCGCGAAGTATCGAAAGAAGCCGGGCACCCAAGAGCCCAAGGACGCCCCGCGGGTCGGCGTCATGGCCGATCGAGGGAATCCCGCTCTCGCGGCGATCTTGACCGCGCTCTTGATCTCGCTCTTCTTCGGCCTGACCCTCAACACGTTCGCGCTCAACGCATATCTACAAAATCCCCCGAACGACCCGAACGCTCTCTACGTCGACGTGATCGGGTTTCAGTGGGGTTGGCGATTCGTATATCCGAACGGCAACGAAGTTATCGGCACACTCAAGGTTCCGGTGGCAAATAGCACGTGTACCTCCGCCATCCGCGGTTGCTGGAGCGGAACGGTAATTCTGAACATCACGAGCGCAGACGTGTTCCACTCGTTCGGAATCCCGCTCTTCAAAATCAAACGAGACGCAATCCCCGGTCGTGTGAATCAGGCGTGGTTTGTCGCGGACGAGGTCGGCATCCCCGTTACCGAGCCCGAATATTTTGAGGCGGTCCGCTGCTACGAGCTGTGCGGGACCGGCCATGCGCTGATGTTCGCAGATCTGTGGGTCCTGACCCAGGACAATTTCTTCAGCTTCTACACGACGGGGGTCTGACGGTGGCGAAAATATGGTAGACTGGCACCCCTTGAAGCGATGGCTTTTCACGACGAACCACAAGGACATCGGCATTTTGTATCTCTTCACCTCGCTCTACTTCTTCGTCGCGGCGGGTCTCCTCGCCCTCACGTTCCGGACGCAACTCGCGTTTCCGTCGAACACGTTCCTTCAACCCGACGAATACAACCAGGCCGTGACGACCCACGGCCTCCTCATGCTCCTCTGGGTTCTCACGCCCCTTGGGGCCGCGTTCGCGAACTACTTCGTGCCGATTCAGATCGGCGCGCGAGACATGGCCTTCCCCCGCCTGAACGCGCTCAGCTACTGGGTGTATCTCTCCAGCGGCCTGCTCGCCTTGTCGAGCTTCTTCGCCGGCGGCGGGACCGCGGACTGGGGATGGACAACGTACGCGCCGCTCAATACGGTCGAGTTCAGCCCGCAGGTGGGCGGCTCGATGATGGGGCTCGCGCTCATGTTGCTCATGGCGTCGAGCATCGTCTCGACCGTGAACTTCCTCGTCACGATCTTCCGCCTCCGCGCCCCCGGGATGTCCCTCATGCGGTTGCCCCTGTTCACGTGGGGCTGGATCTTCACGAGCCTCCTGATGCTCTGGGCGTTCCCATCATTCGTGTCGGCGCTCAGCCTGCTGATCGCGGACCGCGCCTTCGGGACGGTTTTCTTCACCTCGCCCCAGGGAGGCTCCCTCCTCTGGGACCACATGTTCTGGTTCTTCGGACACCCGGAGGTGTACGTCCTCCTGTTGCCCGGCTTCGCCATCGTTGGAGACGTGTTCTCGACGTTCAGTCGTCGGCCGCTCTACGCGAAGAAGATCATCATTCCCTGCTTCGCCATCGCCAGCATCTTGAGCTTCACCGTGTGGGCTCACCACATGTTCATGACGGGCATCTCGCAGAGCCTCCTCGAAGCGTTCAACATCACGACCGAACTCATCTCGATCCCGTTCGCGATCATCGTCCTGGCGTACATCCTCACCCTGCGCGGCGGGTCCATCCGATTCGCCACCCCGATGCTCTTTGCGGTCGGATCGCTGGGCCTGTTCATCATCGGCGGGGTGACCGGCGTGTTTAACTCCTCCGTCGCGCTCGACACGGCCTTCCGGGGCACCTTCTGGGTCGTCGGCCATTTCCACTATACCATCGTCGGCGGCGGCTTGACCGGGCTCTTCGCCGGGCTCTACTACTGGTTCCCGAAAATCACGGGCCGTATGTACAATGAGCGACTCGGAAAGATCCATTTCGCCATCTACATGATCGGGTTCAACCTGCTCTACTTCCCGATGCACCTCCTGTACGACATGCCGCGCCGCATCTTCACGTATGACGCGAGCACCGGATGGGGCCCGCTCAACCTGCTCATCACGATCGGAGGCTTCACGTTCGGGATCTCGCAGCTCATCATGTTTGCGAACCTGCTCTGGAGTGCGCGCCGCGGGCCGCAAGCGAGCCAGGATCCCTGGGGCGGTTACTCCCTTGAGTGGGGCGTCCCGTCTCCACCCCCGGAGTTCAACTTCCCCGAAGGCGTCCCCGTCGTCTCCGCCACGGGCGTCACGTACCGGCCGGTGGCGGCCGCGAATGGCGGGCATGCGATGGCGAACGGCGGCCACGCGTACGCCGGCCACGGCGCCGAGTCCAGCGAGGAACATTGGAGTCGCTGGCCCATCGTGACGGCGGCCGGCGCGGGGATCGCGCTGTGGGGGGTCCTGATGGGCCTACCCGCGCTTATCGTGGGAACCGGGATCCTCGCGGCCTCCTTCGTGGGTTGGGGCTACGAGTCGCTCCGCGGCCGGGAGACCATTGAGGCCATCGGGGAGAAATGGCCGTTCGACCGCCTGGAGAACCTCTCCCTCGGGATGTGGCTCTTCATCTTCGGCGAAATCGCGTTTTTCGGGACGCTCTTCGGTGCCTTCGGGTTCCTCCGAATGAACAGCCCGCTGAGCGGATTCGCCTGGCCCCAACCCGGTTCGGTCCACAACATCTTCTGGGGCGGATTCAACACGATCATCCTGCTCACGAGCGGGCTCACGATGGTCTTCGCGCTCATGTTCGCACGGCAAGGATCGTATCGTGGACTGCAAGGGTCTTTGGTCGCGACGTTCGCCCTCGGCGCGTTCTTCATGGTGAACAAGGCGTTCGAGTGGCAGGATCTGTTCGCATCGGGATTCACGTTCTCGACGAACCCCGCGTCGAGCATTTACTATGTCCTGACAGGCGTCCATGGGGCCCATGTGGTCGCGGGCCTGACGGCCCTGACGTACCTCATGGTCAAGGCGCTCAAAGCACGCACGACAATGGAGGCTGGTGCCTCGGTCGAGATCTTCGGAATCTACTGGGGAATGGTCGATGCCGTCTGGGTCTTCCTGTTCCCCTTGCTCTATCTGCTGTGAGGTGATGGATCGTGATCGATGAGGCGAAGTACGCGGCGGTGTACAGCATCCTCATGCTGGGACTCATCGTCGAGATCCTGATCGCGGTCGACCGCAGCGCCCTCGGGGCGTTCGCCGATGCCGGCATCCTGGCGATCGCCGTGCTTCAGGCGCTTTTCATCTTCATGGTGTACATGCATGGGCGTTACGGCCCGCGTCCCGTCGCAGTCTTCGCCGTGATCTCGCTCCTGACCGTCCTTCCGCTGTTCATCGCATTGCTATACTCCGTGGTGATGCCTCACCACGGTTCGCTTCCATAGGAGATGTGGACTTGGCAAAGAAGCCGTTACGCGCCGATGCGGCCGCCGGGATTGGAGCCGGGGTCGTCGGGCTCTTCTTCATCATTGCGATCTGGACGAACCTCGTGTTCCCGGCGCCCGTCGTCGTGGGTGGCGGAGGGGCCGTGCTCACGGACCCCGCGAGCCTCCGAGAGCATGAGTGGGGGTTCAATCAGTTCTCGAAAGGCGGTCCCGAGATCTGTGCGAACCAGACCAGCCTCAACCTGAACATCACGCTGACCAACACGGGAATCAATCTCCATGGATTCCAGATCGTGCGGGTCGATACCGGGGCCTTCGTCGCTGGCCTCAACAAGACGGACCTTCTCCGGCAGGGGGAGGTGCGTCACATCAACATCGATATCAGCCACACTGCACCCGGGAGTTACTACTATATCTGTCCCGTCTCGGGACACCGGCAAAAAGGAATGATTGCGCCGTTCGTCGTGACGTCCGGGTGCTAGATTCCGTGGACCTGCGTTTCCGGTGGGTCACGGACCGTTCGCGGGCGACGCGGAGCGGAGATCCGATTTCTTTGCGTTGTCTGCCCGAACGAGCGAGACGAGTATCGCGATCGTCGCGATCTCGACCGCCTTCGAGATGAGCCCGAGCGGATCGACCTCCTCCACCACCCCAATGGGCCAGACGGCCACGGTCCGCGTGAGGACGAAGGCTGCGATGAGGAAACCTGTGAAGAGGAGCCAGATCGGATCGAGTCGTCGCGGGAGGTCGATGAACGCGATCCCTCCGACGATTTGGATCGGGGACACGATCGCAAAGAACGCGGCCTGCGGGGCGGCCCCGAGATGCTGGTTCAGCGCCAAGAGGTGGAGGCCGCCGTCCGCGATGAGCAGGAATCCGACCGCGTATCGTTTGCCGAGGGCCGGGTTCGTCATGAACTCGCGGTAATTCGCACCGATCACCCCGACCATGGAGAACCCGAGTCCCTGGAACATCAAGAAGAGCCACAGGTAGACATCGCTCACTCCGTGGCCGGAACTTTGGTCGCCAGCGATTGTCCCGAGCAGGTTGAGCGCCCATGCGACGAGCATGATGAAGACCCCGGAGAGGAGGAACGCGAACTCCGTGGAAATGTGAACGCCGCGGCCCATGCTAGCGACCCCTGACGCCCTTGGCAGGTATTTGTTTCTGCGTCCTCTCCCCGTCGCCGTTCTCACTCCCTTCGACGGTCCGAGGATTTAATACACGGCGAGCGAGTCGGGTCGTGTGGGTCGTCTCGATCGCCGCGTGGCCCTCGTCACCGGTGGGAGTGGTGGCATCGGCCGGGCGGCGGTCCTCGAGCTCGCGCGGGAGGGCGCGGATGTCGGCGTGCAGTACAACCACGGGAAAGAGGCCGCCGAGGCGACCGTTGGCGCGGTCCGGAAGCTCGGTCCGCGAGGGGTCGCCCTTCAAGCCGACGTCTCGGACGCCGGAGCCTGCGAGCGTCTTGTCGCCGACGTCGTGAAAACGTTCGGCCGTCTCGACATCGCGGCGTGCTTCGCGGGTCATCCGATT
>WNGN01006646.1_pt1 | contig 10402 bp, 9 predicted proteins | sample 5400561 | NCBI WGS metagenome assembly WNGN01 (sample SAMN13153379, study PRJNA577476) | soil metagenome | isolation source: 115 cm soil or saprolite under Garry oak tree replicate 2 | place: USA:California | collected 2016-06-15 | reverse complement strand
GGGAACGGCGCGAGGTAGACGTCCACGGTGTCCATCAATGAGGCAACATCCGCAACGTGACCAAGGAAGCGGACTCGCGGCAAAACGCCCGCTCCATGAAGCAGACCACGCATTGCCTTCACATTGCCTTCTCCCGCAAACAGGTGAAAGTGCTTCGGAAAACGCTTCAAGACCTCCGCCAAAGCCTTCAAGTAACCATTACCGGAAAACTGGCATAAATTCCCAAACGTCGCGGATATCGTGCTAGCCGATTCCAGTCCGAGGCCCTGCCGGTTGACCGGCTCACTCGCCTGCTGCCGAGACTCGATGTCCGACCCCAAGGGGATCCATTCGGCCGGATGCGATGAAAATTGCGTGCGTCCAATCGCGTTTTGAAACAGGTGGATAAACCCGTCAAACAAATCGGCGGCCATTTCGGCGCCGTGATTCACATTGACCTGGATCGGCGCCGGACGCATTGCGGCAACGCGCGCTGTTATTTGTTCCGCCAGACTCGAGTGAAAAAATGCAACCGGTATGCCGGACGCTCCAATGGCCTCAGCGATTTTCTCGGCGCGATCGACAAAATCTCCTTCCACAGAAGCAATATGCGTATCCGCCTCGATCGCCATCGGCTGTGAATGTGGTTCGCCAGCCGGATTGAAGAACCACGACGCGTCCCATTCCGTGGTGAAAATCGTGGACCGGACGCCCTGGTGATTCAGACTCGCTGCAAGCATCTTGAGGTGTCGGGCTGGCCCGTGCTCGGGTGATAGACACCCGATGACGTGTGCCACCCGCTCCACCGGTTCGCTGACCCGAACGGAAGATCGGGACGCCGCCCAACTCTCAAAAATCTCACCTATTTGGCGAACGCGTTGAGGATCTAAACCTGCCAAAATTCCCCGCTGAAAGTAATCCATCGCGGAGGCGGGATCACTCTGCACTAGCGATTTTCCGATGTGAAATGAAACGTCGGCCAGCCGTGGTTTTTCGTCAGCCCGATAGAGAGCGAGCGTATAGGCGTGATTAATGACGTCGGAGGCGTAACCTGTTTCGCGGGCGGCCTGCTCCAGCAGAGGCACGGCCGCTTTGACCTCGCCGTTTTTAAGAGCCTCAAAGGCTTCTTCGTACTGCTGGATATTCACCGGTCTATTGTAGCGTTAAGTCTTGACTTGAAGTCCTGACCAATGGGATTTTCTTTGAAATCTATATGATCGGCGTAATCCAGGGCCTCCTGTTACTAACCGCCTCCGGCGCCTTTCGTGTAATGGCGTGGGCTGATCATATGAGGCTTAAAGCGGGGGAGCGATTTCGAATTTCGAATTGCGAAATTCGAATTTATTTGGGCCTTGCCTCTTTTAAATTCGAATTTCGCAATTCGAAATTCGAAATCTTACGGCTGCTGTCCCTTTCGGGCCTGAAAATGTTCCTGAGCTCGCCGCTTGAGGCGGGCTTTCTTTTTTGCGCGGTTGACGCGGCGTTTCTTGAGGATTTCGTACTTCGTTGTCATCTACTTTCCTATAATACCGAGTTTGGAAGTGAGTAGGGTCCGGTGACTCTCCTGGCCTTCAAAGCCTGTGGGGCGTCGGGGAACCGGCGTCCGGTGGGTTCGACTCCCACGCACTTCCGCCAACCTGGTACGAGAAAACTCTACGCGGAGGTTTTCGAAGCGTTTAGTGCCGCGATCGCTTTAGCTTCGTCATCGTACACGTCGAAGACCGTGAGCAACTTCGTCATTTGCAACAGGTCTTTGGCTTTGGCGGTGAGATTCAGCAATTTCACGTCGCCCTGTTTGTTGCGAACGGTCGTGTAAGCAGAAACCAGTTCGCCCAGTCCGGAGCTATCGATATAAGACACATCGCCCAAATTCAGGACGAACTTTTTAGAACCGTCGTTCACCTGTACGCGAAGGGTCTCGCGTAACAGGAGCACTGGCTCCCCGATCGTGAGTCTCCCCGACATATCCACAACAACTACGCCATCAACCTTCCGAGTTTTTACATTCAAACTCATACAACCTCCCAATAGTCGTCAGGCCTCCCCACGCCTCGAAATGCGCGGCCAAAAGAGCGGAGGGCGTAGGTTACCTTTATCGGTCCGGTGTTTCAAGCGGATTTGCGGATGGGCTCAGGCAGGAGCAAAAGCTCTGAGCCGCGAATGGCGCGAATGGGCCGGATCGGTTTCCTGACGCTGACAATCGCTGATAAATGGCGGCGGCTCATTCGCGCCATTCGCGGCTCAGATTCCCCCGAAATCAATCTCGTCAGACAACTCATTTTTATCATCGGCCTCATGGGGGAAGTGCGTTGCGAGTTGTTCGCCGACTTCCTCAATGCCCCGAACCAGCCCTTCCGTGAAATCCCCTTCTCTGAATTTGTCCGAAACCACGGCGACGACCCGATCCCAGAATTCCTGTCCCACCTTTTCATGAATCCCACGATCGCCCAGGACGACGAACTTGCGCCGGGCGGGCACGACAAAGAAGAGCACGCCATTGCGGTCTCTCGTGCGTTCACCTGAAGTGCGATGCTCGGCCTTTTGGATGGCTTCTGTGAGCCTCGCCTGATCAATCATTTGAATTAGCTTCCGGCGAGTCATTACCATGATCCGCTGGCGCCTCCGCCGCCCGATCGTCCGCCGCCGCCGCCGAAACCTCCACCACCGCCCCAACCACCGCCACCCCAGTCTCCGCGATCGCCCCTGCGGCCACTGGAAAGAAAATTGGCCAGCAGAAAGACGGCAAGGCTCGGATGGGTAACGAAAAAGATCAGAATCAGGAACCCGATGATCGCATAGACAAGCAGCTCGGCCAGCGTCAGTGGCCTGGCATTCCGGCGCGCTCTCTCGGGGGGCAAACTTTGTCCGCCGATGACTCCCATCACAGCTTCCATGCCGGCGTTGACGGCGCCATCACGGTCACCGGCCTGGATGCGCGGCACGATGACTTCGTTGATGATCCGAGATGCGATCGCATCCGGCACCTGGCCTTCCAGCCCGTACCCCACCTCGAATCGCAACCGCCGGTCCGCAGACATGATGAACAGTACAAGTCCGTCATCGATGCCTTTCCGCCCCACCTTCCATGTCTCGAATGCGCGTACAGCCCAATCGTCGATGGGTGCGTTGCCGGTGGTCATGCCGATAAAGACGATGAGTTGATGGCCGGTCGAGCGCTCATAAGCCTGGAGCCGCGAATCCAAAGACTGTGCGGCCTGGCCGGACATGAAATTTGCGGTGTCGGTTACCCACCGGGACGGCGCCGCAGGAATAGGTGTTTGGGCTATGGCGAACGCCAAAGCCCAAGCGAGCAGAACAGCGAGGGCGAGGCTACGATGAAAACTCAACGCTAGAATTTGACCTCGGGTGGTTTTTCGGCGCCGGTTTGAGCTTTGAAGTATGCCTTGGGTTGGAACGTGTCACCGAAAAATCCCGCGATCACAACTGTGGGGAAGCTTTGACGTTTGGTGTTGAAGGCTTGCGCCGCCTCGTTGAAACGCATCCGTTCCACGGATATCCGATTCTCTGTTCCTTCAAGCTGCGCTTGAAGGTCACGAAAGCCCGCAGTCGCTTTCAATTCGGGATACCTTTCGGAAACGACCATCAAGCGCGACAGCGCGGACGAAAGCCCGTCCTGTGCCTGCTGAAATCGCGCGAATGCTTGGGGGTCCCGCGCAATGTTTCCGATCGCTCCCGATGTGACTTGCCCAACCCGCGCGCGAGCTTCGGTAACCGCCGTTAGCGTTTCCTTTTCAAAATTGGCAGCACCCTTCACGGTCGCTACAAGATTCGGCACCAGATCGGCACGGCGCTGGTAAACGTTCTCAACCTGGGCCCACTGTGCCTGTGTCCCCTGGTCCAGCCGCACCAGAGAATTGTAGGTGCCGCTGACCGTGAGGCCGAGCACGATCGCAACCAGTACAATCGCGCCGACGATGCCGAGTAGAACCTTTGCCATTTAAACTCCTTATTGAGGCCCGGAGGGCCGTCGGAATATAGCCCCGCCACGGGCGAAAGATTTTCCCATTGCGATTTAAACTCCAGATGCCCTTGCGGGCGTGGTTACATTCTAACGGCCCTCCGAGCCTCAATCATGATCCCGCTTTTGCTGCTAGCGCGCTGACCTTTTCCAACTCTTGGAAGCGCGCGATATCCCCGTGACCGCCAACGATGCGGTCCACGGGAAGCTTCGCACCGGTCAGCGCCGTATACAGCGCATTCGCATTGGCAATGCCGCTGGTATTGGTAGCATCAACCGGCGTGCCCGGCGTGAAAAGATCACTCACAAACAGAACTTTCTCTGCCGGCAGATACGCGACGAGCATGGCTGTCGAATGCGGATTGGAGATCTGTCGCAGTTCGACGGTGCGTTCGCCGTCGGTAAGTGATTTCATATCACTTACACCTTCGATATTGGACGTGACGTTGCCGGCCTTCGCGAGCGAATCCGGCCGTATGGTCTTCGGCCGCGACAGAACAGTCTTCAGAAAGGGCACGATGGATTCGTGGGCCACAATGGTGGCGCCCTTAGCGGCGTAGGCGCGGATGCCTCCCGAATGATCGATGTGGAAGTGGGTCACGACAACATACTTGATGGGTTTGCCCGGAAACTTCTCTTCGAGCGCTTTCATGACCGCGGCCGATCGTTCTTCGTAGAGTGGGGCTTCGACAACGATGAGGTGGTCCTTCATCTCGATCGCCATACTGTGATGGCTGCTGCCCTTGACGTGATACACGCCCTTAGCGACTTCAACAAATTCGACCTTTTGCTCGCGGCCGAAGTCCTCGTAGCCCACTCCCATGACGACCCGGCGAAGCGGCCACTGCGAAACGATGCGCTCGCCGTTTTCGGGTTGAGAGCGGACTTCATCAGGAATCGTCATACCCGTCTCGTCGAACTTCGGGTTCTGGATGAGCGTACGTACGCGTTCTTCGCGAATTTTGTTCCCATTCAGAAAAACCGCCTGAGCCTGGGGCAGCCGAATGCCGTCGTAGTCTCTCCAATCCTGGAATGCAAGCTCGTTCAGCGTATCGCCATAGATGGGATCGTCCTCGGTATAGATGACTCGCATGGGCAGCTTGTTGAAGCTGTCCAGTTGCAATTCGACGGGCTGGTTCCCGTCCTTGTAATGAAGAATGTGAAGCGTGGTCTTGCCGTCGGCTTTGTCTTCCAGCCGCGTCAATTCGGGAGCGCTTTTCGCCGTATGGAGAAGACGGATCGGCAAGCGGCGCAAATCGCGCAGGCGCGCAGCCAGACGGCTCGGATGCAGGCGTTCGCGTACAACCTTGCCGTTCGCCTCCAGCGACTCCAGCATACCGGCATCCCCATCGATGACTTCCGCGAACTTCACTGGCGAACGGTTGGGATATACCCGGATCGCATCAAACGTGAGCCGATACCGGTTCTTTTGAAAATCAGCGACGAGGCTCTGGCCAAACGTGTTGATCGCTCTGGCCTCGCCAGTGGGCTCGACGGCCTGCATCGGTTCCCAATCCCCGCCACCCGTGAGAATCTCTTGCGATTTCACCGCGTCCAGTGCTGTCCATCCGCCCATCGCCGCCGCCGACTCATCAATTAGTGCCCGCGCTGCTTCCGGTCCGGTGGGCGTCGCTGCCGAACACCCAGACAACAGCATCAAAAGCGCCAAGAGCATCGCATACATAAAAACCTCCCTTTGAGCGTGAACAGCAGCCTACGGCAGGATGAACAGAAGATCAAGCCGGTGGAGGAACAACCACATCCTCAAACGGGAATCGCTCCTTGAATATGCCGGCTTGCAGAAAGACATCAAGAGCGACTTCATATTGTTCGCGTGTGATCGCGGGATCCAAACGCCAGTTGCCCAGCTTCTGATATCGAGAGATGGAGGCGGCCAGGACATCTCTTGAAACGCTAGGGAAAAAGTCGACCTCCACTTCCGCGACTCTGTCGGCCGGCGATTCAATGACAAAGCGAAGAGCGCGGCGATACGCGCGCATGAAGGCCTTCGCCGCCGCGGTATCCAGAAAATCGCGCATTGCCATCAGACTGCTGAATGCGACGGGAGGAATAACTTCTCCGAGCGCAGCTACAATCTTGCCGATGCCATCCTTTTCCAACTGCTGTGGGGCCGGGCCCTGCAAGTGGACGAAATCACCTGTCCCCGCGCGAAACGCCGCATCCATTTCCTCAGGCGAACCGGCATTGATCATCTGAACACGATTCCAATCCACACGCTTGAGATGCAACCCGTACTTCAACATCGCAAACGGCTGCTGGGCGTGATCGGCCAGAAACCTGGTGCCCTCCAGCTGTTTCCACTCGAAAGGCCTCCCGGTTGGACGGCCTGCAATGAAGAAGCCGTCTCGCTGATTGATCTGAGCGAAATGTAACGGGATATCGCGAATGCCCTTGGATAGCGGATCCCAGCTTGTGGAGACCGCCGCCTGCATGATGTCGATTTCCCCCTGCCGAAACATTTCGTATTGATTGCGTTCTCTCGGTTTCGGAAAGTAGGTTGCGTCGAGACCTTCCTCCTTCAGGAACCCCGCAGCAATAGTCGCGATCAGCGGGCTATAAAAGACCGAGTGGCGGTATACCGTGATGTGGAGAGTCTCGCTGGGCATGGTGGACACAGAATTCCCCTCCTTGCAAAGGAGGGGAATTCTATCCGTGGGCGGCTTTCGCCTCGATCCTGCGAATCGTATGCTTCAGTTCGTGCATCTGGCGGCGCACCTCGTGCAGCTTCTTGTGATCGTGCGCTTGAAGCAGTCTCTCACGTTCCGCCTTCAGCTCCTGGATTTTGTGCTTTAGATCAGATTTCGTGTGGACGACCTTTTCTGCGAACCGCATATGGGGTTTTTCAATCCCCAAAATACGGGCCAATTCGTCCATCAATTGTTCTTTGTTCTTTCCGTGAACGGCCTCGATCTCCGGAAACTTCAGGGCTTCTTCCCGCAGTTTGAGGACGGTCATTTTCTCCAGTTCTCTCCATTCCATAAAAATCCCTCCGGAATAAATGGTTCTGGGGTTACGGGTTGTCGGAGGCATTTTAGGCACAAACGGCACGAAATTCACACAAAAGGATTTTGGCGGGCAAATTCTTAGCCGCGAATTGCGCGAATGACGCGAATGGGCCACACACAATTCCTGCCGTTGGGAGTCACGGCAATCGCAGCGGCCCATTCGCGTCGTTCGCGCAATCCGCGGCTAGACCTCATCCGGCTACTTGATTCTGACGCTGTCGATAATGTCTTCGAAAGCACGATTGTAACTGCTGAATTCACGATTCGGCGCGACCCCAACGAAGTAGTACAGCATGCCGTCGGGCCGCAGGACGGTCACAATCCAATCGGTTTCGCGGCCGCCTGCCGGTGAATCATTCGAAAGCTCGGTGGAAAGACCACGTTCACGGCCGACTCGGGTCCGCTCATGGCTGCGCATGACCCGCATGTTCGGATTCGATCGGCGCAGCTCGTCCACAAGTTGATCGGTAGCTTCTTCCAAGGAGATCTGCCCTTGCCGGTCATAGTGCGGTTCGAACGTCGCGATCATCATTCCATAGGCAAGCGCACCGTTGTTGATGATGCCGCCGTCAGGCGCGAGCGTCATGGCGCTTCCCTGACCGTATTGATGCCAGTTGTCGGGATACCTGAACTGCAGATCACGGCCGTTATAAGTGGTGTAGCGCGTCGAGGGCAGATCCGGTTTCCCGTTCCGGTTGTCGGACGGACGGCCGTTCGTCGCCGCTTTCGTACCTGCCTTCGGCGGAGCCGGCATTCCTGCCAATTTGTTTTTGATCTCGTGGAAATCCGGCGAATCCGAGCGAGCGCGGGGAGGCATCCCTCCAAGTTTTTCGATCTCATGCTGCACCGAGGAGATGCGATTTTCTGGATTCGGATGGTCGCTGAAAAATTCGCTGGCGCGTCCTTTGCTCTCCGCCTGGATTTTTTCGAAGAATTGGACCATTGCCTTTGGGTCGTAGCCCGTATCGTAGAGGGTCTGCGTGCCCATCAGATCCGCTTGCCGTTCGGCATCACGCGAATATTTCAGGAAGATCGAGTTGGCAGCGAATCCGACTCCGAGTTGTGCCAGGACGGAGCCGACAGAATTGCTGCCAAGAACTCCGCCCAGGATCGAAAGCGGAGCTTGCGCGAGGTAAGCCTTGGATACCTGATTGGTCCCATGCCGCAGAACAACGTGTCCGATCTCATGAGCCATCACGCCGGCAATTTGTGCCTCATTGTCCGCAGTTTCGATTGCGCCCCGATTGATGTAAACGAATCCGCCGGGCAACGCGAACGCATTAATGGCCTTGTCATTGACGATCTTGAACTGAAACGGATATTTCTCGCCTCCCGGTGCGTGAGCAGCCAATTGCTTTCCGAGGGCATCGATGTATGTGGTCGCCTGCCGGTCATTGAGAATCGACAATTCTCTCTCCGCCTGCTTCGCAACTTCTCTGCCCATCTCAACGTCCTGCTCAGGAGAAAAAAGATTCCAACCCGGCTTTAGCTGAGTGCGGCTGTCTGCGTGCGCGGAAAGCGCAAGCGCTAGAGTCAGCGCTAAAATGGTGGAAATTCTCGAAGTTCTCACAAGCATACTTTTACGGCTCCTGTTGGCTTGAATTAAAGAAACCCTCGAGGAAATAGACGAGCTTTGAGAAAGAACATGAGAAGAATAGTCTTCGCACATGCAGACCCTTCTTGAATTTCTACCCGAAATCGCGCGGCTCGGCAACAGCGAAGCAGTCCGGTCGTCCAATGGACTGCGAACGTGGGTCGCGACTTACTCCGAACTGCATCACTTGATCGCGGCGATCGTGGCGTACCTCGATCAGCGCGGAGCCGGCAAAGGCGATCGGGTATTGATCTGGGCGGAGAATCGTCTGGAATGGGTCGCTGTGTTCTGGGCATGCGTGGCTCGCGGAATTCAGGCAGTGCCCGTGGATTATCGATTCTCGGCGGATCTGGTTGGTCGCATTCAGGCAGAATCGAAACCGAAACTTGTCATCGATTCTGCCATGCTGGATCTGCTGGGAAGTCTCCCGCCTTCGGGACTCTTCGAACCCAGCACGATCGCCCCGGACGACGTCGTCGAAATCGTCTATACATCGGGAACGACGGGCGAACCGAAGGGCGTCGTGCACCGTCATCGGAACATTTGCGCCAACCTGCGTCCATTCGCCAGGGAGATCGCGAAATACAAAAGGTGGGCTCGACCATTTCAGCCGGTCCGCATTCTCGACCTTCTTCCGCTAAGTCACATGTTCGGACAATCGCAAGGCTTGTTTATTCCTGTTTTGCTTGGAGGCTCCGTCGCCTTCACTACCGAGACTCACCCGGGCCGGCTGATTCAGATGGTGCACTCAGACCGTATTTCCGTCATTGTTTCCGTTCCGCGCATCCTCGAAAACCTGAAGAATGAGGTCGAGCGCCAGTTCCGTCCCGCACGTGATGGAGCGACGCATGGGTATGGCTGGATCGGAGTAGCCCGCCGCTGGTGGCGCTACCGCCGTATCCACTCCCGCTTCGGCTGGAAATTTTGGGCGTTCGTCGCCGGCGGTGCCCGAGTTGATCCCGACCTGGAAGACTTCTGGTCCCGCCTCGGTTTCCTGGTAATCCAGGGCTACGGCTTGACTGAAGCCAGCCCGGTCGTGGCCGTGAATCATCCCTTCAATACGCGGCGGGGATCTCTCGGCAAAGTGGTCGAAGGCCAGGACGTGATGATCGCGCCGGACGGCGAGATTCTGGTCCGCGGCGAAAGTGTGACAACGACGGATGGCGGTTGGCTTCACACAGGCGACCTCGGTGAGATCGATGCCGAACGCCGCCTCTACTATCGCGGCCGCAAGAAGGACATGATCGTCACGCCTGAAGGATTGAACGTCCACCCCGAGGACGTCGAAGGAGTGCTCCATCAATTCCCGGAAATTCGGGGAAGCGCGGTAGTCGGCGTTCGAAGAGATGGCGGCGAGCAGGTCCACGCCGTCCTCATCCTGAAAGATCCGTCAACCGATGTTCAAGCCCTGATTCGCCGCGCCAATGAGCGCCTCGAAACACATCAGCGAATTCGCGGCTGGTCCATCTGGCCGGCCGATGATTTCCCACGCACTTCCTCCACTTTCAAAGTAAAGAGACATGAGGTGGCGCGTCAACTCGGGACGCCACTGGAGAAGACGCAGCGCTCCGAAGTGGATTTAGGCGCCATGTCGTCTCTCGAGCGGGTAGAGCTGCTTTCTCAACTTGAAGATCAGTACCAGGTGGAGTTGGATGAAGAGGCCTTCTCAAAACTTGCATCCGGCCACGAGCTCGAAGAATGGCTGCGTCAGCCGCAGATCGCGGCGGCCGCGGCTGGTCGAGAAGCTCCGCTTTCGGAGTGGGCTCGTTCGGCGCCTGTGCGCGGGTTCCGCGGGGCGTTCCAGCACGCTGTCGTTTTACCGCT
>WNGN01003707.1_pt1 | contig 10403 bp, 15 predicted proteins | sample 5400561 | NCBI WGS metagenome assembly WNGN01 (sample SAMN13153379, study PRJNA577476) | soil metagenome | isolation source: 115 cm soil or saprolite under Garry oak tree replicate 2 | place: USA:California | collected 2016-06-15 | reverse complement strand
CGACTTCCTGACGACGCTTGCCGGTCCAAAAATACATCATAAAGATGGCCCGGTCGCGCAGGCCAATCACCGTATCGGTCGGAATGGCAGCAAAGAAGCGCGTAATCTCTTCCTCGCTAAACGAGCGCTTCTTCTCACGCTGTTGTCGTTTCAAGTGCCGGATACCGAGCGTTGGATTCGGCACTGGCCGTTCAAAGTAGAAGCTCGCATACTTCCACAGTGACGAGAGAATAGCAAGCCTGGCATTGCGCGTGGCGACAGTAGGCGCTCTTCCCCGACTGCCAGGGGACTTGCATGGGGAGCGCATGAAGGACTGGATATCGTTTCTGGTGCACGCATCTGGGGATTTCTTGGTCAAGCGGAAAAAACCACACACCATGCCTCTGTAGAGGCGATAGGACTTGATACTGTGGGAGCGTTCATAAATATCTTGCAGGAACGCAGCGGCGGCCTGTTGCCAATCCTGGGGCAACAGGGACGCTATATCATCGGGCAGAGAGAAATCAGGCACAATGATACCTCGGTCGCGTACATACGGACGGAAATACCAGGAACAGATACGAGGTAGCGCGACGAGGAATGCTCTCCATTCCTAGTATACACTATCCCTGTAACACTTCCCCTATGGGGGAGATAGAGGAAATAAGGCAACACACCAAAAATAGCGTGCTACCCTTAATTGACGCTGAGAGAATCATAAGAAGTAGCTAAGAACAAGGAGCAAGAAAAGAAGGATTACAGTATTGTAACCTTTGGTGGGAGTTTTGTGAAGAAATTTTCATACTTGTGCATGGAAAGGGTGTCATTCTGGAGATCTTGGTGACGATTCCTTCATAATTCTCATGCTTTGCGAAACGTCAAGTACTTATGTCTTGTAATTTGCAAAGCGGTGTGTTATTATGTGTGAGTACGCAACGTTATGCAATAGTACGTCTCCAAAGGGGGTCTTAGCGCATATGAGCGCGATGATGATGGAACAAGACCAGGAATTAACTCTCGATGAAGTAGCCAGGCGTCTGGGCATTAGCTATGACACAGTGCTCCGGCGAGTGAGAACGAAAAGGATACGCGCTCGCAAAGAAGGACAGAAATGGCGAGTCAGGGAAAGTGACTTGCAAGCGTACATTGAAAGCACCTATCGATGGTCCCGTGAAGCGGAAGATCAGCGCGAGGAATAGTACATGCCCTATCTGGCTATCTGGATAAAGTAGGTGGCAATGAGGCACAGCAGCAGTAGGGCCACGCAGAAGCTCACTTGTAAGATGAAAATAAGGTTCCGTTTCATAGACAATACTCTAGCATACCAGGAGGGTAAGTAGGAGCATACCAGTTTCCACACTCATAGCTCCTACTTCCGGCTAAGCATTCAACTAAAATGAGATTAGCCGCTCTTAGCTACTATCATCTTAACACGTGCTTAGCACGGATGCAGAAACTATTTGTGTAACGATACTTCTTCTATTGAGGGAGGTATCGCGGGTGTCCGAGGGACATTATAGCACAGAAAACGAGGGAACGGTATGAAGAATGAGCAGTACTTAGAATCCATCGGCGTCACTGATGAGGCAACACAACAAAAGTGCCTTCAACTCAATGAAGATTTGGCGCTGTGCTCTAAGTTCAGTCAGCTTCATGAAGCGGTAGAACTCTTGCTCGGCCGTCCTGTTTTCACTCATGAATTTGGGATTGATATCGCTGGACTCCGGCAAGAGGCAGAACGAGCCTGGATATATCAGGTAGGCGTGACCTCAGAAGCAGAGCGACAAGAGCGGGTAGTCGAGTCCATTGATAAGTTACGCAAGTGGGCAAAGGAAAACAATAAGCAGGTGATTGACATACAATTGCCCGCGCAATAAAGGGGGAAGTCATGCCAGCGACCTTGAAAGACCTGGAAAGAGGGGACAAGCAAGCGATCGAAGCATTTGAGCAGTTCATGCGCTGGGCCGGGCCAGTTGGCTACCCACTGCCAACGCGCACCCTGGCAAATCAGTGGTACGAGGGCCTTCTCACGCTTGCAGAGGGACGGCGCATTGAGACGGACCAGAAGATCGCGCACTTTCTGAAGGGCAATTAAAACGTCGTTGAGGCAGATACCACAAAGTTTTTCCGACGCCGTGATACCTGCCTCAAGTTTCCCATAGTGCCTTTTCTGATTGTACTCGATACTTCCTAAAAGTGTCAAGGCAATCAGAAGTCTCTAGGGGAGAGAACAAATAGGGGTGTTATTCTATGTCCATTCTTACCGCGACTATAAAAAGCGGTCATGTCACCTTTGATGCGCTCTATGAGCAGTATCACCAGGCCATTGCCATACGCGTCAAGTGCTTCCTGGTGCACGATGGAGACCTGGTTGAAGATGTCTGTCAGGAGACGTGGATTGCCGCGTGGAAAGCGCTGCCCAGCACGTCTGAGCCAACATACTCGTGGCTCTATCGCGTTGCCACCAACAAGGCTATCAATGCTTTGCGTAAAAAGTACCACTACTGGCTCCAGCACGGCGGGCAGCCTATTCCACCGCCGCTCTCACTGGATAGTTATGTCGGCACGGAGTGTGACCTCACGCGCGGCGAGATGATCGAAGATCCACAGTACAGTGACCCGGCGGAGAGTGACCGCGTGGATATCGAGCAGGCCCTTTCCCGTCTCACGCCCCGGCAGCGCTACTTACTCCGCTTGCGAGGAGCAGGCTACAAGTTGGCTGAGATCGAGCAGATCGTCGGCACTGGGCGGCGTATGACCTGGCTGCATGTGGACAGAGCCAGGTCGGCTTTCCGCCGTATCTACCAGGAACAGGAGGTCGCCTGATGGAAGAACTATGTGAGCGCTGCTACCGCCAGAAAAACCCTCAGCAGATGGCATCTTTCGAGTACGGGGAGATCGCTATACGGGCGTGCCTGACCTGTATGCGGGCGCTGCTGGGTGTCCTTGTGCGCACGCCACTGGCACAACGCATTGAACGACTGCGGGGCATGAAGGAACGCTGGAAAGCACGATACGCGGAGAGGGCATCATGAATTTGACACTTGCGCGTGATCTGCTGCACGAGCGCGGCTACTCGCTGGATCTGCGTGAAAGCGCGTGGAGAAAGCGCATGGTGTGTCGTCTGTATGCCCAGCGTGGGGACTACGCGTGCTACGTGTGCTCGATCTCTGACCTCGCAAAAATGGCAGAGCACACATTTCGCTACAAGATTGCCGGGCTTCCAGAGAGAAGCAAGGCGGCGCCATGACGTACAAACTCAGCCTCATTGCTGCCTGGGTAATTGGCATCGCCTTTGGACTGTTTATCCTGGCAGAGCTTGCAGGCTTTGTCTACACACTGTATCTGGCTGCGACCGTACACATACCAGCATGGTAGAGGGAGGGATATGAACAAGCATCAACAGGTAGCACTTGCGCATCATTGCCGACTAGCGGTTGAGTGCGTCCATCCCCAGTTCGCCTATAAGCAGGGCACGCATAGTATCGTCCTGACGGTAAACTCTGGATACGAATGAATTGAACAGCATTACGACGGGCCCGTGTGGCACGCATCGGCAGCGCCGTTACCAGAATGGCCGGCGAGCGAAATATTTTTACGACAATGCGCTTTTAGTGCGCTAGAGGGTATGGGCGATGCCTTCATAGGCGAGTGGGAAGAATGGACAGGACAGTTCTATCACCTGCGTAGACGCCTTTCACGCAAAGAGCAGGAACAGGTAGGCAACGTGGTAGACGTGCGTGGAACGGCGGAAGGCAAGAGGCGATATACAACCGTCTTGCGCTATATACCGGCACATATGCGCAATTGGTACGAATGGCAGAAGTAATACAACGGACTGAGATCACCACTTCCCAGGCCGAGTCGGAGAGCATACATGAAAAACGATACCAGAGAAGAGAACGAGCAGAGTGCGTCATCTTTGCGCAATGAGTACCATGCATTCCTGGCATCCAAGCGAACCGTGGCGCCATCAACGGGGATTGAGGTTGCACTGGAAGATATTCACCTACAGCTTTTCGACTTCCAAAAGGCCTTAGTCCAGTGGGCCTTGAAGAAGGGGAAAGCCGCACTCTTCACGGATACCGGTACAGGCAAATCGAGGATGCAAGCAGAGTGGGCACGGCTAATATGTGAGTTAACCGGCGGACGTGTGCTTATCCTGGCCCCACTGGCAGTTACCCATCAAACCATTGCAGAAGCTGCACACATCGGGGTTAAGGTGACGTATTGCCGCGACCAAGGCGACGTACCTGCTACTGGTATCGCGATCTCCAACTATGAGCGATTAGAGCGCTTCGACGCATCGGCCTTTGTCGGCATTGTCCTTGATGAATCGTCCATCCTGAAGGCCTTTTCGGGCGTCACGAAAAAACTGCTCATCAAGACTTTTGTAAATACTCCCTATAAACTCTGTTGTACGGCAACACCTGCCCCCAACGACTTAGAGGAGCTTTGCAATCACGCGGATTTCCTGGGGGTGATGAAGCCCAACGAGATGCGCTCTACCTTCTTCATTGCCGACTCTCGCGGGGAGTTTATGCGCTACCGACTAAAAAGGCATGCTCGCAAGGCCTTCTTTCGCTGGCTTGCCTCGTGGGCGATGGCCATGAAAGTACCCTCCGATCTTGGGTACCCCGATGACGGCTTTACGCTGCCAGGACTGCAGATTGTGGGTGAGTTCGTTGAGAGCGACTATGTTCCCCCAGGGCAACTCTTTGCCATCGATGTACGCGGCATAGGTGAGGCAAACGCGGTCCGGCGCGGCACACTTTCGGCACGAGTTGAGCGCGTGGCTTCCCTCATCACCCAAGAGCCAGATGAACCGTGGCTCGTGTGGTGCGGACTCAATGATGAAGGGCGGGAGTTGGTGCGGCTTATCCCCGGTGCCGTCGTGGTAGAGGGTAGCGATACTGTAGAGGAGAAAACAACGCGACTGCTGGACTTTGCTGAAGGTCGGACCCGGGTCCTCATCACCAAGCCATCTATTGCGGGTTTCGGCATGAATTTCCAGATCTGCGCACGGATGGCTTTCCTGGGCATTGGCTACTCGTATGAGCAGTACTACCAGGCACTACGCCGCTGTTACCGCTATGGACAAAAGCGCAAGGTTGTTGCTTACGTGGTTCTCGGAGAGCAGGAGAAGCCGATCTATGAGACGGTCCTACAAAAAGAGGCGGAGGCGACCGAACTTTCCAGCGGCCTACTTCTTGAGGCGAGGGCCTATGAACGCGCTGAACTCTTTGCCGGTACTTCAGCCGCTGATGACTATGAGCCACGCATGCCGATACAGTTACCCGCGTGGCTAGGAAGGGCGAGAATAGCATGAATCACGTCATGAATCAGGTTGTGACTGAAGGATACGCGCTCTATAATGGCGATTCGGCGGAAGTATTGCCACAACTACCAACGGCATCTATCGCGCTTTCTGTCTTCTCGCCGCCGTTCAGCTCGACCTATACCTACTCACCCAGTAACCGCGATCTCGGGAATGTTCGAAATAATGCGGAGTTCTGGCAGCAATTCCAGTGGATAAGTAGGGAGTTGTTGCGTGTGATGATGCCTGGGCGACTGGTAGCAGTCCACGTGGCGGACCTCCCGACCTATGCTAATCGCGATGGGGCATCGGGGCGCAAGGACTTTTCAGGCGAGACGATACAGCACTTTATTTCCGCAGGCTTTATCTATCACTCGAGAGTCACGATCAATAAGAATCCCCAGGCACAGGCCATCCGCACGCACTCTAAAGGACTGCTTTTCGTGCAGATGAGGCGCGACCGGGCTGCCCTCTGGCAGGCGTGGGGCGACTACCTCTGCCTCTTCCGCACGCCTGGGGAGAATCTTATCCCTGTCACTGGCGACGACTTCACAGAAGAGGAATGGATTGAATATGCCAGTCCTGTGTGGAACGGTATCCGAGAAACCGAGGTCCTCGATGTACGCGGGGCTCGTGAGAATGACGACGAGCGGCATTTGTGCCCATTACAGTTGCCGGTAATCGAACGGGCTGTCAGGTTGTGGACAAATAAGGGCGAGACAGTGCTTTCTCCATTTGCCGGCATTGGCAGCGAGGGCGTGGTATCTGTGAAGCTAGGGCGCAAGTTTGTGGGAGTGGAGTTGAAGCCAAGCTATTATAAAGTCGCTCGCAAGTATCTTGAGGATGCGAGCAGGCAAAAAACCCAGGCCACGCTCTTTAGTGAGATGGCGGTATAAATACAAACTTTGAGGAGATCATATGTCTACAGAAGAATTAGCACAAAAATTTTATGACACTCTGAACCGCCTCACCAAGTGGAGGGTGGTATTCACCGGCTGGCAGCTCGGTACACGTGCCAAGGGCGACCCTGAAGGTGACGCTGTGCGCGATCACCGGGAGGTCACCATCCTGCTGCGCTGTGAAATGACGGCGGTCACCAAACTGCTTATCGATAACGGCGTCTTCACGATGGAGGAATGGCAAAAGGCCATGATCGAGGAAGCCAATTTGCTCTCGAAGGACTACGAGAAGAAGTTCCCCGGCTTCCATGCGACCGATATCGGTATGCAGATGGATGTGAAGAAAGCGCACGAAACCACAAAGCACTGGAAGCCTTAGAGGGAGAGAAATATATGCAACAGAATTATCATCCACAGCAAAACTATCCACAACAGCCGCCACCTAACAACAATGCGCTTATAGGCCTGGTATGGATAGGTGCTGCAATAGCCATGGGGATTATGCTCTTTATCTTGGGCTTTCTCTCCATAGGGCTCGCGTGGTGTCTTCTGCCTTTTACGGTTATTCCTTTTGTTATTGGCATCGTGTATCTCGTGAAGTAAGGACGTGGCGTGATGACAAATATATTTTCTGCTATAACAACATGCAAGTACCGCGAACGGTTGCAATTTCCGCGTGTATATGGTAAGATGGTTGAGTACCATCGACAGAGAAAGGATGGTCAATATGCCTGTTATGGAAAAATACCTAACAGTAGAGGAGGTGTCTCAAGAACTGCGTGTTTCCATCGATACTGTTCACAGGATACTCAACCACAAGAACCCCAAGAAGAGGCTAATCGGTTCCAAGATTGGCGGAACGTGGCGGATCTCACGAGAAGACCTGGATCGGTACGTAGAAGCGCAAAAGAACACCGACAAATCAGAATAAATAGCTTTATTCTGTCAGTAGCAGAGTCAGCGCCTGTAGTTTCTCAGGCCCCAAGCGATGACTCCTGTTCACGCTACCTTATTGCCTATTCTAGTCTGAAAAGGCGGGCTAGTCAATGGCAACGGGTAGATGGAAGGGCAATCTAAAAAACATTTAGGGGTGTAACCATGGGTACAAACAATGAAGAAAAACGGGACAAAGGTCAATTTGTTCAATTCCCGCTTCATCTCATCTATGAACGGAAAGACCTGAGTCGTGATGATAAATGGGTACTTCTTTCGATTATGGGAACGTACTGGACAGAAGGGCCGCATCGCCTCTCCTATCGTGAGGTGGCAGCTCTATCAGGCGTTCCTCTGGCGTTGCTTACCTCCTATCTCGACAAAAAGACAGGTAAGCAGCACGAGGGTATTCTTGACCGCCTGGCACGCACGGGTGATATCCGTATCACTCAGAACAAAGACACTAACCCGCTCACCGGACAACCCAGAGGGCAAACGCAATCATATATCTGGGTAAACTATACACGCCTTTGGGAACAAAACGCTGCCTATTGTGAGACACGTAAGAGTGTTCCGAATACGAACGCAAGTGTTCCATATACAAACACTTCTGTCTCTGATACGAACGCAAGTGTTCCGAATGCGAACAGGAGCGTTCCATATACGAACGATAGCGTTTCGGTTTTACCCTCAGAAACACCCCCATATATTACTAATATAGATTCAGATATTACAGATAGAAAAGACAAAGAAGAGAGTGAGGGCGAGCAGACGAACATTGCCGCATCTGCGCCTTCGCTTCCGCTCGACGCTCTCACTCCCCCTCAAAGTGAAAATGATACCCATTCTCAACAAGGAGACACCCATGGACTACTACTACCTTCCGGGGATACTGACCTTCATAGCCCTCTCGAATGCAATACTGCTCCTGGCATTGCACAAGACACTCCTGGAGATCCGCACGGAGTTGCGAGTACTCAACAGCAAGAGATAGCACGCACCTGTGACACCTGTGGCCGCCCGCAAACTGAAGGAGATTGCCCCTGGTGCATGACCACTCGCTTGCCTGCTATCCCTAAGCAAACACCCTCTCTCCCCTCCGCAGTTGAGCCTGGGCGTAGTGGTGGACCTACGCCCGTGGCTCCTGTTGTCGGCGGGCAAGGGGAGCCGACGACCTACCATATCCCCCACGTAAGCGATATGCAAGAAGACGACGAGCAGGTATCACACGAGCAGAACCGTGACGCCTCGCCCGGGAATGTTACGGTTGAAAGAGACCTCGGGGTGGCTTCCTCGGTACCAATCCCCCCGGCGCTCCCCGAGGTCTCCCCCCCACGCACGATGAGAGCAACGGTGGTCTCACTACCTCCCCAGGTTCTGGTGGTGAGTCAGCAATTCACGAGTGCGGAGCAGTGGAAAGAGGCGCAGGAGGCTTTTGTCGAGCAATTGCGCGGCATCTGGAAAACCGCCTCGCCCGATTTCAAGCGACAAGCCGGTAACTGGAACGCTTACCGCAAGCAGTATCTTGACCGCTGGCTCAAGGCTAACCCTGATCCAACCAACGTGCAATTTACTGCCGACGGTAAAACGCTCTTCGACGAGTGGTGTAGCCTCTTCAAAGCGAGAGTGGACGCAGGCAAAGCTACTATCGAGGCCGCCAACTGGCTGGCCGAACGGCTGACACCCTGGGTGGATGTACTCAATCTGGAGCGTCCCGATGTGTTACGCGACTTCAAGGGCTGGTGCTATACCAACGACAAGAAGGGCTACTACACACGCGGGGTCAAGCTCTTTGACCTGCGCCGAGAGTTTGAGGGCTGGCAGTCGTATCAGCAGTCACTCCTCGATAAGGCCGAGCGAGAGCAGGCGCGGCCACAAAACAAGTACGGCACCGTCTCAGGATTGCCGCGCCTGGAAATAGACCCGGAATGGCTGAAAGCCATGGGAGGACGGTAGCGATGAGCAAAGAGTTGGAGTTTCCCCACAGCGAGACAGCTGAACGTGCGGTGCTTGCCTGCCTCTTGCAGCATGACCGGGCCATGGACGAGGTATCCCCGCTGCTTGTCCCTGATGACTTCTATGTTGGAAGTCGCCATCACCTTGAAATCTATCGGGCGATGCAAACGCTCTATAACGCGGGCGAGATGATTACCGCCGCTGCCGTCGAACGCCTGGTTGGGCATGATGATACGCTCTTCTCGTACCTCATGCGCCTATGCGAGGATAGCGTACGCTACGATGACGGGTTGTACCATGCGAAGATCGTGGCTGCCGAGAGCTTGCGCTGTAAGCTCATGCGCCACGGCGGGGAAACCATGCAGGACGCAGCACACGACCCCGACGCGAAGGCAGTCTTGGAGCGAGCGGAAGCGCGCCTCTTTGCGCTTGGCAAGGCAAGCGGTACTGATGACCCGGTGCCGGTCGCTGACCTGGCTGTAGACTACCAGGAGCGCTACGCCGTGCTGGAAACGCACACGGGCGAACTGTCCGGGCTCTCCACCGGCTTTGACGGCCTGAACTTTGAAACAAGTGGCTTCCAGATAAGCGACCTCATCATCCTGGCCGGCCGGCCGGCCACCGGGAAATCTAGCCTGGCCCTCTCCATTGCCTCTAACGTGGTCTATGGCACGCAGGATAAGCGTGTGGCCCTCTTCACCCTGGAAACGAGCAAGCGTGAGGTCTTCGGTCGCCTCGTCTCCATGCACGCCCACGTTGATGGTAAGCGACTGCGTACCCCCTGGGTGCTGCACGAGAACGAGAAAGCCCGCGTGTGCACGGCTATGCGCACGCTTGGTGAACGCGGGCGAGATCGGCTGCTGGTCGATGATACACAAGCGATCAGCACGACAGAGCTGCGTAGCAAAGCCAGGAGACTTCAGGCAAAGTACGGACTTGACCTGATCATTGTCGATTATCTCCAGATGATGCACGGCCTCTCTGATGACGGCAAACGCATCAGGGAACGCTACCTGGAGATTGGCGAAATCAGCCAACGCCTCAAAGGATTGGCTAAGGAGTTAAATGTGCCTATCCTGGCACTGGCGCAGCTCTCCCGCGATGTCGAGAAACGCCAGGACAAAGTACCGCAACTGGCCGATCTGCGTGAGAGCGGCAATCTGGAACAAGATGCGGATATCGTCATGTTCACCTACCACCAGGAGCAAAGTGCCCTCTCCAAAGTGACCGTGATTATCGCCAAGCACCGCAATGGCCCGGTGGGTGAGGTTAACCTGGGCTTTTGTAAGAGTGAGACGCGCTTCTTCAATTGTGATGAA
>WNGN01008232.1_pt1 | contig 10404 bp, 10 predicted proteins | sample 5400561 | NCBI WGS metagenome assembly WNGN01 (sample SAMN13153379, study PRJNA577476) | soil metagenome | isolation source: 115 cm soil or saprolite under Garry oak tree replicate 2 | place: USA:California | collected 2016-06-15 | reverse complement strand
TAGAAAGAAGCCCGCCTGAAAAAGAGTGGCGGGATGAGAAGTTTTTTTGTTTATGCGGTGATGGCTTGTGCGACGGCAGGTGTCGGTTTCTCTATTGGGTTGCGCACTAGGTTTCCCCATTCTGTCCAAGAACCGTCATAGTTCCGGACCTTCGGGTATCCTAGCAGATATTTTAGAACAAACCAGCTGAAGCTAGATCGTTCTCCGATGCGGCAGTAGGCTACGATGTCCTTGTCGCCGGTTACGCCTTGGGCTTCGTAGAGTTTCTTGATGTCCTCGTATGGTTTGAAGGTGCCGTCTTCTCTGACTGCTTGGCTCCAGGGTATGTTGACTGCGCCGGGTATGTGGCCGCCGCGCTGTGCGTGTTCGGTTGGGTATTCTGGAGGTGCTAGTACTTCGCCGCTGAACTCTTTGGGGCTTCTGACGTCGACGAACTTGACGTTGGGCTTGTTGTGTAGGTCGAGTGCTTGTCGGAGGTAGACTCTGATGTTATCGTCGGGATTGGATGCGTGGAAATTGGTTGGGGTGTGTTTGGGGATGTCTTTCGTTAGGGGTTTGTCCTCGTCGATCCATTTCTTTCGTCCGCCGTTGATGAGTACTGCGTTCTTGACGCCGTAGTATTGGAGGTCCCAGTAGGCGTAGGCTGCGAACCAGTTGTTGAAGTCGCCGTAGAGGGCTATCTTGGTGTCGTTGCTGATTCCGGACTTGCTGAAGAGCTGTTCCAATTGTTCTTTGGATAGGATGTCTCGTTGTAGTGGGTGGTTGAGGTCTTTTCGCCAGTCGAATAGGACTGCGCCTGGGATGTGTCCGAGCTGGTAGTTTGCCGTGGGGTCGTAGTCTACTTCAACGATGCGTACTTTGGGGTCGTTGAGGTGCTCTAGCACCCATTCGGTGCTGACTAGTACTTCGGGATGTGTATATGACATACGTTATATCCGGTCGTGGGACATACCATACGTCATATTTATGCTTCACTTTTATTCCATCGGGAATAGTCTCCGTAATCATATCCGGGTAAATGTCCAAACATGAACGTTAAATCGCTCAGTCAGCCAGCCAGCGTCGAGTCAGAAACGATTTGATTCAAGTTCCATCATGGGTCCGCGAAACCTTCGACAGCTACCTCGTCTGTGAATTCACAACAGTGAAGTCTGGCAAACCAGTCACTCTACCACTGTTGCCTTTCTACATTCCCGACTCCGGAAAATTTGTGGTGACCTCGAGCATTCTTTTCTCGAAGAAGGCCGAGAATGTGAAACGGAACCCAAAGGTCTCGCTTTTGTTCTCAAACCCAGAAGGGTCCAAGACTGGGAAACATGCCGTTCTGGTCCAAGGCATCGCCCACGCTGACGACTCAGACCTTGACCATGGCTGGGAGAAGTACCTCTCCTACTGGAGGAAGAAGGAGCCCTACATTGATGCTTACCTAGCTGAGCGGGAAAAGTTCGGCTGGTTCTGGAAACGGATCGCCGTCCAGGTAGAGCCTAAGAAGATACTAGCATGGAAGAACGGTGACACGACTCGCTCACCTGAGGTATTCGGAGCATGACAATGCCAAGAATCGACTACCAGAGGCTGGCAAACTTCCGGTACGCAGTCATCACAACAATCGGCGACGACGGATACCCCTTCAGCATATCAACCAACTTCCAACTATCACCAGACAAGAAAATACTCCTAGACAAGCCCTCACTTCCAACAAGGCTGGACGGCAGGAAAGTCAACGTCCTCTTCAACCATATCACCGGCATACCCACAGGTGGCTACACGGACAGACGCTACATGCTAGTCTGGGGAACCACGCATGAAGATCATGGAAAATTGAGGCTTGAGCCAGAGAAATTGTCGGAATGGGACGAGAAGATTCTACCGTTTCCCGAGTATTGTGCCAAGAGTGCGCCACAGGGAGCCAGATACCTGGAGCGTCTTCAGCCTTCAGTAGAAGGCTGACCTTCAAGATTCTCTTGAGGTCGAATCATTGGAAGGCGGCTTGGAATCGCGAGTCCGTTATCCCTCAGTTTCAGATAAGTTGAATGAAACCGGATCCAACACAATTCACGCCGCATTTGCAACCACGGACGATCCCTCGATCCTCTGACCCACGGTCTGTAGCTTTCTCCATCTCCGTGCAACGAAGTACACAAAGGGAACGGCCGCAAATGCAGCGGGAATAACCAGAATTAATGGCGGGTCAGTTGTGTTTTGACCCAGATGCAAGAAAGCATACATCGAACCCTTCTCAGATGCAAGGGTTTTCGGCCCAGGAAGTAAAACAAGGGATGCGCTGCGGGGGTAATACGAGCCGAAGGGCCCAAATGCAATGGCAGCGTATGAATTATCAGGTGAGATTCTGATTTGATGTACATACCCGGTTCCTGTTGTTCCCCAGATGACAGCACCCTGTCTGTTGAGAACTCGAATTGGCTGGTTATTCTGAACACGAATGCTGGCAAGGACATAGGACCCGTCTGAAGTGAAATCCATGCTTGTCGCTTGTTCGTCGGTGTAATTCCATAGCGGTCGATTCTGAAGGTTGAAAGTAGCTGTTCCCTGGCTCTGTACCACAATGAAGGTGTCGTCGGCAGAGATTTCCAACGTTTGAGATCCCCCAAGGAGAGACCTGGTCCATGCTGTTTGTCCTGATTTGTCGAAGAGAAAGAGAGTAGAATTCATATAACCAGGTCCATGAGAGTCCTGGCTCTCTCCTACGACAGCCAAGTACTTCCCATCATTGGACGTGGTCGCGCCGGTGATATAGTCGGAAGGCACGGTTGAATTCCAGACAGAGTTGCCTTGGATATCGAAAGCGTGAACCTTATCGTCGATCATCACCACTAAAGAGAAGTTGGCAGAAGCTAGAGATCCGCCGAAAAGGTAATTGGTGGAGTTAGGAGCGTCACTGGACGAATAACTCCATAGCAGATTTCCATTCGTGTCGAAGACTGACAGACCAGGACCTTCGTTGACGAAAATCCGAGTGCCATCTGAGGAGATTTTCGCCGATAGAGATGGAAACCTCGGACCCTCCGCGACCCCGATCACTACCGGTACCGTGCGATTCCAGAGCTCAACCCCGTTCTGGTCAAGGTAGTATACCCGACCAAAATGTCGCGCGAAGGAAGGAATTGTCGCATTTACTTCGTAACCTGCCGCAAGGATATGGGATCCGTCAGGCGAAAAATCGACGGAGTTTATCTCACTGTCAGTGTCGTGAGTCCACAATACTGTGCCGGTTTTGTTCAGAAGGATAACCTGGGCCGCTTCTGGCTGCGAGTGTTTGGACACCTAGGGCAACATGCGTGCTGTCGGGAGATATCGCGAGGGAGGTGGCTGAACCGTCAGTTGTGAATGTCCATTGTGCCTGCTGGTTCTCGTAATTAAGCAGGGCGAAAACAGTCGTTGGGACTACCAGTACGAGAAGGCTGACGAGGAGTAGGCCTCGATCTGGAATCTTCCAAGAGGGCGGATTCAAGTATTCTGTGAACTAGATCGACTGTATTCCGCGTATAAATTCTAATCTCTTTTATTCTGCCTTCAAAATTTCCGCGAATGTCCTCAGAAATCTTCCGCCCATGACGTCCAAGACTTTCGTAACGCTTCACTCAGTTGTGGGGGCCTGATCCTCAAGTTCTTCCTCAACGCTCTCTAAAGATTCCTTTGGCCGCTCAGGCTCTTCGACAACCTGACCTTTCGGTTTCGACTCGGCGATGAGCATCATCAGACTCTCAAGGTCGAGCTCGGCCCTCGTGCGCCAGCCAAGCTTAACGAGACCCTCCTCATCCTCCTCAAGGTAGCCGGAGCGAAGGAAAGCATCCGTAAGCGTGAGCGCTCTCCATCGTCCTACCTTCTGTCCAATCACCTCCTCAAGCTCCTTCCGTTCGCTCTTCCCTTGTTTAGAAACGATAAGCGACATGCAGGCCGCCAAAGCAGCTAGGTTATCGATTCTCCATCCCGTCATTCTGGCTTCTCGAGGGGTCAGCGTTCCTTTCAATCTGACAAAATATCTCGATTCCTCTTCTCCGTCGGGCCCGGGCTTGTAGTCGCTGAGAACGTGCGACTCTACCCTCTTGACTTCGAGATCAAGATCCTTCAAGCTCTCGTCGAGCTGGGTCAATACTTTGAGATACTCTTTGCCAAGACCTGTCTTCAGCTCCCATGATCTTGCTCCAGGTACTCTTCCTCTCTTGAAGAAGAGAAGGTGAGCGGCTCGCTTGACCCTCTCTGGATAGTATGATTGTTCCTGTTTTACTTCGCCCGTGACGCAGCAACCTCCTTAGTGATTGGTATGGGGTAGCTCACTGGTGATCCTTGTCGAGACGCGAAAGGTGGGTCCCGAGGTATCAAGAACATCTTCTCTCTCTTCCTATCCAATGCAGCCATTCCGTAACTGACGAGAAAGCTGACCATCTGAGCCCGGAGGACTGTCTGGGGGAAGCTTGTGCTTCTTACGAAACTCCAGTATTCAATGCGTTTTTCGTCTCCCGCTTTTTCCTTCATCTCTACGCGTAATTCGTCCAAGCGCTTCGTGAACGCCTTCTCTTCAAGGACCTTCATCCTTGCCAGCTCTGGAGAATCCACTGACCCCGGGGTTTCGAAGGGTCCAGCCGCAAGTCTCTTGCGCCTTTCAAAGAAGGACAGCATCTGCCGCCAATAATCTAGGGCTTCCTTAGTTGATGCATCCGTCAACTGTTCCAGCTCAACCACGGGGTGCCAGGATAGCAGAAGGAGTTCGGCGAGTTGTACTCTTGACATTGATTGAATCTTCTGCTTGACCATGCCGGGATCGACGAACAGCGCACTTGATTGGAATCTGAGATTGGCACTCTGGAGACCTACTACTCTCGCGAGGCTCGTGATGGCGCGCATGTCCAGAAGGTTGTCCTGTAGGGTCTTCCAGCTCTCCGCGTGGCGTCTAATAATTCGTAGCGCTTCAGATACGTCGAGGAGAAACGGATTGAACTGACGGTTTTCGATAGAGTTGCACGTCTGGATTAGCTCTTCCAGCTCTTTCCTTCCGGATGATTTGGTCGTTCTTTGCGCCAATTTCTACTTCAGCTCCTTGACCATCGAGCTGCCTTCAACGTTCTGCACCACGACAACGTGGACTTGTTCTTCGCTGGGCAGGGATAACTGTCCCGGAGTTATGGCGATGTACTGGCTCGTGTCCGTAGTCTTTGAGGCTGCATGGATAAGTCGAGAAACTGTCTCCCGGTTCTTAGGGTCCATGTGAACATCGAATTCGTCAATCGCCCGGAAGGGGGATGAGATGAACTGTTGGAGCGATAGGAGGAAGGCGATCAGAGCCACGGTTCGTTCTCCGCCGCTGGGTGCGAGGCTGTCTAGGGATACGGGTTCGTTTCCCTTGAAACCCGCGTAGAGTTCGAGGCCCGCTTTCTCGATGTTCTTTGAGGACTTGAGGTCGATTCTTCCTTTGGCCCCGACTTCTTCAAGGAGGTTGCTGTATCGGGCTGAGAGGTCTTCGAGGAGTTTGCCCATGACCGTTTTCCAACGCTCAAACCGTTCCTGCAGCTCTCCCAAAACCTCGGACCTGTTCTGTTCTACAACCTCGGCCTTTTTCCTCAGATCTTCGTACATGTCGCCGTATGTCTTGAACATCTTCTCCACATCGGATGAGAGGTGCGCGAGCGGACGAATCCTTTCCTGAACTGCGGCCGTGTCTAAAGTCACGTCGTGTAGGTCTCTTGGATTCTCGAAGACGGGTCCTAGCTGAAGCGCTTGGGTTCTTAACGGTGAGAGTTCCTCCTCGCCGAGTCTTACTTGGACTTCGAGCTCTAGAACTTCTTGAGCCATCATTGAAAGCTTGAAGCTGTTGACCTCGGACTTGACCTTCGATTCAACAAGAAGATCGGTGCTCTTAGTAAGATGTCCCGACAGTTCGGCGATCTTTGAGCGGACCCTGGTGTATTCTGTTTCGTCCAGTTGTGCGGTATGGGCTATTTTCTCATGCTCCTGATTCAGCTCTACCAGTGTCTGCCTTAGTTGATCATTCTGCTCTGCTCCGGGCGAGACAAGATCTCTGAATCTCGCTATCCACTCAAGAGAGCCTGAGCGGAATCCGCGACTATGCTCGAGTCTCAGATGTTCTTGGCGGAATGTTTCCAGTTCTTGGTTTACTCGATCAAGTTCGCTAGAGAGTTTGATATGTTCTTCTTGGGCCGAGTCTAGTTCTTCTTTGGCGTCTTCTGATTTTCTCTGGAGGGAGGATATTCTTTCTTGGAGTCGCTTCTGGGATGCTTCCTTTCTGAGGATTCTGCGCCAAGTCAGTTCTCTTGAGAGATCCTTGAGCTGTTGTTCGAGTTTCTTCTTCGTCTCGTATTTTTCGTATTCTCTCTGCCAGTGGAGGTACGTCTCCCTCGTCCCTTCGATGACGGAGGACATGGTCTCTCGTTCAGTCGTGAGCTTCTGCAGTCGGTCGCTTGCTTCGAGAACTTCTTTGCGATAGGCGCCAAATCCGACCGCGTCTTCAAGGAGGAGAAGCTTTTCGATTGGGCTTACTGTCCCGAAGCGTCCGACCATTAGCTGGTGCATTATCACAAGCATGTTGTCGGGGTTGAGTCCCAGCTTGGATAGTCCTTCGATGAGGCCGGTCTTGGAGATGGGTTTGTTGTTGAGTAGGTAGTGGTAGTCGCCGGAGCGTTTCAGGATTCGGGTGAGTAGGATCTTGTCGCTCCGCGCTTGTGGGAAGGGTCGCGGACCTTTTTCTGATTCGTTGTCGAGTAGGATGGAGATCCGGGCTTGGTCTTCGCCCCAGCGTATTAGTTCGCTGAGCTTCCTAGATCTCTCTGTGTAGGCTTGTCCGAGGACTACGGATATTCCGAGGAGGATGGAGGATTTTCCTGCGCCGTTTGGTCCGACGATGAGATTTAGGCCGGGTTCTAGTGGTATGCTTGCGTCAAATCCGGATTGTTTAAATAGCCGATCGGGAGTTTATCGCGTTCCGGAGTGTGCCAGGTGCGGGATTGAGGCGGCTTGGCAAAGTACTGCACCTGTCAAAGAGTGGCAATCTTCTCCTTCGACTCGAACAATATCCTGTACCGAGTATCGGCGCACAAATCTGCGACTACAAACTCCGCAGCGTTGGGGTGGTCAATAATATTCTGGGTCCAGTGAAGACTCCATACGTCTCGGTAAAGCCGGTCGCGAATGTTGATGGCGCACTCGTCGGCCGGGTTCTCTACCAGGTCGAGAAGGATTAGGAGCATCAAAAAGAAAACTTGACTGAGACACTGGAACAGGTACCGAGGATTCCGACGGGTCCTAGAACTACTCGATTGTGTCCTGAGTGTAAGGGTTCGAAGCTCATCCGCGACTATGATACCGCTGAGGTCGTCTGCATGACCTGCGGTTTCGTGGTTACAGACAAGATTGCGGATTCTCGGCCCGAGTGGCGCGCGTTCGACGACGAGCAGCGCGCTAAGCGAGCCCGTACAGGAGCGCCCATGACGTTCACCATTCATGATAAGGGTCTATCAACCATCATTGACTGGAGGGATCGCCCTTCTGGTACGAAGAGCGTTAGCGCTGATCAGCGCATAGAGCTCTACAAGTTACGGAAATGGCAACGCAGGGTCCGAGTCTCCGACGCAACAGAGAGGAATCTGGCAGTTGCGCTATCGGAGCTGAGTAAGCTGTCGGCGGCTCTGACATTGCCGAAGAATATTCTTGAGACAGCCTCTGTGATTTACCGGCGGGCGATCAAGAAGAGACTGATTCGGGGCCGCTCAATTCACAACGTGACCGCGGCGGCCATCTACATGTCCTGTCGCCAGTGCGGTGTCCCGAGGACGCTGGACGAGATCGCCTCAGTGTCGACGTTGAACAAGAAGGATATTGGCCGGAGCTACAGATTCATGCTTCGCGAGCTCGGCATGTTTGTGCCTCCTTCAGCTAACCGGAGCTATGCGGCCCGATTCTCCAACCGACTAGTGATCTCCGGCAAAGCGGAAGGTATCGCAATTCGAATCCTAGAAATTGCTCGTCAGATGAAACTGACTAGTGGTCGGGGTCCAGCGGGCATCGCCGCGGCATCCACGTATATTGCGACGGTGTTGACGAATGAGCGGAAGACCCAGCGGGAGATCGCGGAGATCGCCAATGTGACCGAAGTGACGATCCGGAACCGGTACAAGGAATTGTTGGAGAAGCTCATGATCGAGGTCCCGCTCTAGGCGGGATTAAGCTGACCTGCTAGTCACCCGCGTTCTATACGAGCGGAACCTGCAGATCGCTCTCGGCCTCGACAAGTACGGGCCTGGCTCTGAACTCTCAGTCTCCATCCAGTCCGGGATAATTACCGCCCGGATGAGTTCTTGAGTCGTGATTCCTCTCTCTTGTGCAAGTCTGCTGAGCTTAGAGAATGCGTCCGCATCGAGTGACTGTACGAATCTGGTGGACCTCGATCTCAGTCTGATCTCTCTCCTCTGCAAGGTGCGTGTACTTTTGGGCGGTGCAAAAATAAGGTGGACGTGTAGAATGCCGCACAGTAGACGTGTTTTGCGTCACGTGTAAACCAGCCTTAGACAGTCATGGCTACCAGTGCTAAGGCCTCTATGCGTAAGAAGTGTGGTTCTTTCGATGCGGAAAACTGTTCTTTACTTGCCGCGGGTTCTCTTAGTGGATTCGCTCGCTGCTTCTTTCAGCAGTCGGTTGGTGTTCTCGGTGCCTCCTCCAAGTCGCAGCGTCTGCTCATGTTGCTCTGACAATCGTTTCGTCGATTCGATGATGTCTGCGCGTCGGGTCTGTCCGGCGTTAGACGATAATTGCGTCATTGTCTTCGTAGCCTCCTTGAACTTTCCGGCGGAGAGTTGCTTGTAATACTCTTCCAGTCCCTGGTAGTAGGCGAATTCTGCCATGAGGCTGTTGCGTATTCCCTGAGTGTACTCTTCATCATTTTTTGCTGGTCGAATGTTTGCAGATGAGTTGATGGTTTGCTTGGACCCGTCGACCGCGTCGCCGTAGGAGACTTGGACGTTTAGCAGCTGACCTTTGAAGCCCTCTGGCATGGTTACTTGGCCCCAGATTTTTGCAATATTTTCTAGAGCGTTGATCTTGACTGGTGGGCCTGGATAGTTGAGTATTCGAACGTCCGAGGGTTCGAAGTCTACCGTGATGTTTCTTCCAGCAACTTGGCTTACGGCGTTCTCTTGCATAACAACGGGTAGTTTGTCCGCGTCGGTGACGTGGTAGAGTACTCCTCCGGATGCGTCAGCTAGGGCTTTGAGAATGTCTTCGCGATAGTCTTCTCCGATGCCGAACTCGATCATCTTGAAACCTTGTGGAGTCTTCAACGCCGAGTAGGGTTCCGGTTTGGTCACGTCTGTCGGGTGACCATCGGTGAGGAGGAGGATCCAGCCCGAGCCGCCGCTCTTTGCGGCCAGGTCGAAGGCGGTTGTGAGCGCAGAATAGAGTGCGGTCATGCCCGTTGCTTTGATTCCAGGGAGGGTGGTGGATAGGTTGGTGTCGGGATAGGTATGGACTGAGTCTGAGAAGGTGATGAACGAGACTTTGTTTCCGGTGGGGATTCTGCTCCAGTATTCCTGGGCTCCCTTCTTGGCGAGTTCGAGTTTCTTTCCTGCCATTGAGTGGCTTGTGTCGAGAACGATGATATGCTGGAACCCTTTGGCTTCGGCCTGTTTCTCGGCCACGAGCGTGATCTTGAAGACGGCATCAACCTTCGAATCGTAGGAATAGGAATGGCTTAGTTCAGTTCTTACCGATAGTGTCATACTGTGATTCTCTCCATCTTGCCCTTGTCGAGTACGAGGACTCCGGCTTTGCCGCCGTGGTATCTGCTGGAGAAGACGGTAATGACTCGGCCGCCCATATCTTCTCTGAAACCATCGACGACCTCGTGTCCACGGATGATTCCTTTGAGCGAATTGTTTTCGAGAAATGTCTTGGTCGCTTCAGTCCCGTAGTAGTAGGCTCCTTTTCCTCGGACGCTCGGAACGAATTCGTCAATTACGTCTCTCGGATCATTCCAGAGTAGCTGGAAGGCGATAGGATCATCAGGGTTCAAGTCAGGCCAGGGAAGCGAAGCGATCTCGGACACGTGCTCCATGCCCTTCGCGATTCCACCATGAAGACAGAGGTAATCGTTTACGACAACTGCATAGGGCATTGCCTGGAAAAACTCCTTGAATTTCTCGTAGCTGCCCTCGCCAAGTTTCTCCGTTACCTCGTTAGTGAATCCGTAGTAGGGGTTTGTCAGCGGGCTTTCATGGTTTCCTCGGAGCATTATTGTGCGGTGGGGGTCTTCCAGAAGTGTTGATGCGATGAGTCCGAGGTTCTCTAGGCTCTTGCTTCCCCTGTCGACATAGTCGCCTAGGAAGACGATGAGGTCTGCGTCGTCAAAGAACTTGTCAATGACGGTCTGTGTCACGT
>WNGN01032130.1_pt1 | contig 10405 bp, 9 predicted proteins | sample 5400561 | NCBI WGS metagenome assembly WNGN01 (sample SAMN13153379, study PRJNA577476) | soil metagenome | isolation source: 115 cm soil or saprolite under Garry oak tree replicate 2 | place: USA:California | collected 2016-06-15 | reverse complement strand
ACCGCGCCGAGCAGGGTACTGGCCACGAGCGTCGCGAACGAGGCGCCCTCGGTGCCGAGCAGCGGCCCGAGGTCCGTGGTCCTCGTCGAGTCGCCGGTATCGGTGATCTTGACGTCACCGAGCTGGCTGAACGCGATGAGCTCGAACACGGCGACGAGCAGCACCTGCGCCACGGCCACGGCCGCCGAAAGGCCGAGCATCACGCGCGGATTGCGCCGGATCATGGTGAAGCTGCCGTCGAGGATGTCACCGAGCCCGAGGGGACGCAGCGGCACGCAGCCGGGCTTGGGAGCGGGCGGCGGCGGCCCGTAACCAGGCGGCACGCCGTAACCAGGCGGCACGCCGTAACCAGGCGGCGGCCCGTAACCGGGCGGGCCGTAACCAGGCGGCGGCGGCCCGTAGCCAGTGGGCTGTTGATCGGGTGGTGGGCCGTAACCGGGCGGCGGGCCAGGATGCTCGCCCGGCCCGTACGGCGGCTGGGTCACGTCGCCCTCCCATCAGGCCCCCGATCCGGCATTGCGTGCCAATCTTGGCACCTCGACAACGCGAGGCTCGTACGCGCCGAGCGGCGAAGTGCCACGATGTGAGCGTGAAGCCACGCGTCCTCGTCGTCGACGACGATTCCGCCCTGGCCGAGATGCTCGGCATCGTGCTGCGCACCGACGGCTTCGAACCGGCCTTCGTGCCGGACGGCAGCCGTGCCATCACGGCGTTCCGCGAGACGAAGCCCGACATCGTCCTGCTCGACTTGATGTTGCCCGGCCTGTCCGGATTGGACGTCTGCCGCGCGATACGCGCCGAGAGCGGCACGCCGATCATCATGCTGACGGCCAAGAGCGACACGGTCGACGTCGTGCTCGGCCTGGAATCCGGTGCTGACGACTACGTCGTCAAGCCGTTCAAACCCAAGGAGCTCGTCGCCCGGATGCGCGCCCGGCTGCGTCATCACGACGACATCGCGAGCGAGTCGCTGACCATCGGCCCGCCCCACTCGCCGGTCAGCATCGACGTTCCCGGCCACCAGGTTCGCCGCGACGGCGTCACGATTCCACTGACGCCGCTCGAGTTCGATCTGCTCGTGGCGTTGGCCCGCAAGCCCCGCCAGGTGTTCACTCGAGAGGTGCTCCTCGAGCAGGTATGGGGCTACCGGCACGCCGCAGACACCCGGCTGGTGAACGTCCACGTCCAACGCCTGCGCTCCAAGGTCGAACGCGACCCGGAGAAGCCCGAGGTCGTGCTCACCGTCCGCGGCGTGGGGTACAAAGCCGGACCTCCATGAACCCAGCTACTACGACGCCTCGGGACGGTCGGGCCCGATGAGCGAGCACGTCGAGGCGCGACCGGCAGGGTCGGGTGCGGTCGCACCTGCCCACACCGTCTCTCCTGTCGGCCCCGACTCGCCCGCGCGCACCGACTCGCCGGTCACCCGGACGACCGTGCGGCTGATCGCGTGGGGCCGCGTCGTCCGGCGGCGGGCCGCGACGGCCGGGCGTGCCGTCGCCCGTACCTGGAGCCACTCGCTGCAACTGCGAGTCGCACTCACGACCCTCGTCGTCAGCGGAGTCGTCGTGCTCATCATCGGCATATTCCTCGTAGACCAGATCAGCGCCGGAGTGCTGCGCGCGAAGCGCACGGCGGCGATCGCGCAGGTCGACACCGGCAGGGCGGCGGCCAACCAGGCGCTTGCGTCCGCCAACTTCGCCGACATCCAGAGCGTCGCGCAGGGCGTGCGGGACGTGCGGGACGAACTGGCCGCGAGCGGCAACGACGCCGGCCTGTTCCGGATCGTGATCAAGTCGGAGACGTCGAACCGGTCACTCGCCGGCGTGTTCGATCCCGATCCGGTGCCGACGACGCTGCGGCGTGTCGTGCAGGGCAATAACGTCGCCGTCCAGTACTCGCGAGTGAACGCCACCGCGAGCGGACCACAGGTCTCCGGCTTCGTCGTCGGCGAGCCCGTCCGGGCACAGGGCGGCCTGTTCGAGATCTACTACCTTTTCCCGCTCAGCGCCGAGGAGGACACCCTCGCGCTGGTGCAACGCACCGTCTTGCTCGCGGGCCTCGGTCTGGTGCTGTTCGTGGCGATGATCGCGGTGATCGTCACCCGGCAGGTCGTCCGTCCGGTCCGTGTTGCCGCCCGGACAGCGGCGCGCCTTGCCGGCGGTGACCTCTCGCAACGGATCAAGGTTCGGGGGACGGACGACATCGCGCAGCTCGGCCAGGCGTTCAACGAGATGGCCGGCAGCCTGCAGCGCCAGATCCGGCGGCTGGAGGACATGTCGAGGCTGCAACGGCGATTCACCAGCGACGTCTCTCATGAGTTGCGGACGCCGCTGACCACCATCCGAATGGCCGCCGAGGTGCTCCACGCCCGGCGCGGATCCTTCCCACCGCAGATCGCCCGCTCGGCGGAGTCCGAGATCATCGACCTGCGCGCCGTGGTGCGCCGCGCCGTCGACGCCCACCGGACGCTGGCCACCCGGCACGGCTGCCAAGTCCTCACCGAGATGCCCGCCGAGCCGGTGGCCGTCGAAATCGACCCTCGCCGTGTCGAGCGAATCCTGCGCAACCTGCTCGGCAACGCTCTCGACTACGGCGACGGCCGGCCGGTCGTCGTGACGATCGGCGCAGACGAGGACGCTGCGGCCGTGACCGTCCGCGACAACGGCGTAGGCCTGCGTCCGGGCGAAGCCGGCCTGGTGTTCAACCGCTTCTGGCGTGGCGACCCCTCGCGCAGCCGGCTCACCGGAGGCACGGGGCTCGGCCTCGCGATTAGTCTCGAGGATGCGCGGCTGCACGGGGGATGGCTGCAGGCGTGGGGTGAGCGCGGCGTCGGCGCCCAGTTCCGGTTGACGGTGCCGCGCCGCGTCGGCCAGACGCTGTCGTCCTCGCTGGATGGTCAGCGATGATGCCGCGGCCCGCGCCGCGCCGCCTGCGCCGCGTCGGCGTCGGCGCTGCTGCTGTCGCGATGGTGGTGTCGGCATGCTCGGGAGTGCCGTCGTCCTCCTCGCCGGAGGTGATCCACCCGGCCGAGGGCAACCTGTCCGCGGCGGGGCAGCCGCTGATCACCCCGCAACCTGGTGCCGAGGCCCGCGAGATCGTCAAGGAGTTCCTCAACGCGAACGTCGGCGAGCCGGACGACCCGCGAAGTGCGCACCTGTTCCTCACTCCCGGCGAGCAGGGCAAGTGGTCCGACAGCACGGTCGCGATCCTCCAGCAGGATCCCCGGGTCGACTTCGCCGTGCAGGACAGCGACAACAAGACGCGGGTGACGGTCAGCGGCACCCAGATCGGCCGGCTCGCAGCCGACGGGACGTACACGCCTGAGCCGGCCGGGACGGTCGGCGGCGGCGGCCAGTCATGGCAGAACACGTTCACGCTCGTGCTCGTCGACGGCCAATGGCGCATCAGCGACCTGCCGGACGGTCTGATCGTGACCGAGGCGGACTTCGCGGCCGCCTACCTGCCCGCGCGCAAGCTGTACTTCTTCGACCTGCCCGAGGAGCATCTTGTCCCCGATCTGCGGTACTCGGCACTCACGAGCGAGCAGGCGATCGCGTCCTGGCAGCTGACCCAGCTGCTCGCTGGCCCCCGCGCACAACTCGACGGCGCGGTCCGCAGCGAGGTGCCGCCCAGCCAAGGCGCGCTGTCCGCGCGTCCGTCGGTCAAGGTCACCGGACAGTTCGACAGCGTCGAGTTACCGGGAAGTTCGCAGCTCGACGCGCCGACGAAGCGGAAACTCGCCGCCCAGCTGATGGCGACATTCGGCCAGCTCGAGGCGCAGGCGGTCATGACCATCACCGACGGCGGTCGCCCGATCGACATTCCGTCGATTCCGCAGCGCTTCACCAAGTCGGACATCTCCGCGGCGACCGGTCTGTTCGGGTCCATCCAGCCGCCCGTCTTCTATGTCGATGCCCAAGGAAGGCTCGTCGACGCGAAGGGCAAGCCGGTAGAAGCGAATGGCAAGCCGTTCAAGGGTCCGCTCGGCCCTGGGCCGCACATCCTGACGTCCGTCGCCGTCGCGGCGCGAAACTCCGACAACTACGAGGTCGCCGTGACGACGGGCAGCGGCGCGTCGGAGGCACTCTGGATCGGCAAGCTCGTCAGCAGCCTGCACAAGGCCGCGGTTGGAATCGGGCCGCTGACCCGCCCGTCGTGGGCGCCCGGGCTCACCGAGGCGTGGGTCGCATCCGGCGCGCACCTGTTCCGCGTGTCCGATCGTGCCAGAGCGATCCCTGTCCAGACCGGCTTGCCCGAAGGTGCGATCACGGCGTTGCGATTCAGCTCCGACGGCACCCGTCTCGCTCTGATCGTGCAGGGCAAGGCCGGCGGTGCTCAGTTGTGGATCGCCGCGGTGGTCCGGGCGAGCGGGACAGTGCGCCTGGACAACCCGCAGCCGATCACGACGGAGGACTACGCGCTCACCGACGTCGCCTGGAACGACGACACGACGCTCTACGTCATCGGCAAGGATTCGAGTCACAACCCCGGGATCTGGTCGATTCAGGCCGACGGATCGAACTTGCAACCGCGTCCGACGGGCGGATTGCCGAGCGCCCCGGACAGCATCACGGCCGCCCCCGGTGGCGGCATGCCGGCGTGGGTTTCGGCGGGCGTCGGCGTCTTCCAGGAGACGTCGGACTGGGAAGGGCCGAACAACCAGACGACCTACGGGTCGAATCCGGTCTACCTGGAGTAAGGACTCTGGATCCCGCCATCCACAGGGCGCCGGGCTATCCACAGGTCGGCGCTTGGGCCGCGCGCCGGCTTCGCCTGCCGGGCAGGCTGAGTTCGTGCTGCACGCGCTGGTCGATCTCGTTCTGCCACGTCATTGCGCCGCGTGCGGTGCGGCCGGGCGCGCGCTGTGCCGCGCCTGTACACCCGGCGAGGCACCGGTCCTTCTCGGCGGCTCGGCGCTCCCGATTGCCGCCGCCGGCGCGTATGTCGGCGGGCTGCGCCGGGCGGTGCTGGCCTACAAAGAACGCGGCAGGCGCGATCTCGTAGGCCCGCTCGCAGCCGTGCTGGCTCGCGCGCTCGTGGCGATCCCGGTACCGGGCGCAGTCCTGATTCCGGTGCCGTCGGCCCGCACCGAAGTGCGGCGACGCGGTGGTGACCACATGCTGCGCCTGGCGCGACGCGCTGGTGGTCTGCTCGGGCTGCCCGTCATGCCGTCTGTGCGGCTGGCCCGGCCGGTTCGTGACTCGGCCGGTCTCGGCGAGCGTGCGCGGCGGGCGAATCTTGACGGGGCGATGGCGGCCGATGTGGGCCCTCCGGGCTCCGTCGCCGTCGTCGTCGACGACATCGTCACCACGGGGGTCACGCTGTCCGAGGCAGCGCGGGCGTTGCGTGCCGCCGGCTGGCCGGTGGCCGGGGCAGCGGTGCTCGCGGCGACGCCGCGGCGCCGGGCGCCAGGCCGTGAGGCCGCTTGATGTGGATCTTCGCTGAGTAGTGCTATCGGCGTGTTCGCCGTCTGGCGAGTCGGCCAACTCCGGTCTAGCGTTGACGCGACCTGACCGAGTTGGCGTTTCATCGCCACCGCGCACGGTCACCGACGACGTATGACCCGTGCGCGGCGTCGGCGCGACGCCGTGATGGCAACGGTGGAGGGCATATGGACGTCGTGGTGCACGGGCGCAATGTCGAGGTCCCAGACCATTTCCGAGTTCACGTAACGGACAAGCTCGGCAAGGTCGAGCGATATGACCAGAAGATCATCCGCGCAGATGTCGAGCTGCATCACGAACGCAATCGCCGGCAGAACGGCAGCTGCCAACATATCGAGATCACCTGCCGCACCCGGGGGCCGGTCGTGCGCAGCGAGGCCTGCGCCGAGGACTTCTACAAAGCGCTCGACGTCGCCTCCGAGAAGCTCGAACGCCGGTTCCGCCAGGCCGCCGACCGGCGGCGCGTGCACCATGGCCGGCGGACTCCCACGTCGCTCGCCGCGGCGACCGCGGGCAGCGCAGTGGTCGTCGAGACGGCCGTCGCGACGCGGAGTTCGAGGCCGGACCCGGTCGGGTCGTTCGGGAGAAGGAGCATCCGGCCAAGCCGATGACCATCGACCAGGCCCTGTTCGAGATGGAACTCGTCGGCCACGACTTCTACCTGTTCGCCGACCTCGAGACCGGCCGGCCGAGCGTCGTCTATCGCCACCATGCCTACGACTACGGCGTGATCCGGTTGGCGGTCTAGCTCCGGCGACGGCCGAGGGCGAGCCGGGCCTCGGCGCGGATCGTCCCGGCCGGGCCGGCGGACACAGCCTCGCCGGCATCGCTTGCCAGGCGGCCGAAGAGCAGGCCGTCATCGGGCCCGTGCGGCGTGAATTCGCGGCCGCGCATCAGCCCTTCGAACCGGAAGCCCGCCGCGAGCGCAGTCTTGGCCGACGCGACGTTTCGCGCCGCGCACCGGATCTCCACTCGGTGCACGCCGTGGTCGAAGGCCCACGCAGCCAGCGTCCGGGTGGCCTCCGCGGCATACCCGTTGCCCTGCGCGCCCACGGCGACCCAGTAGCCGATCTCGCCTATGGTTTCGCGTGGCTTCGGCAGCCGCAGCTCCGCGGCTGCGACCAGGCGCCCGGATTCCGTCTCGACGACCGCATTGCCGATGCCGGTACCGCTGCGTCGCCCGGCGTGCCCCAACTCGGTGACGAACTGGACGGCGTCGGCCCGGGTGTACGGGTCGGGCAGCGGCAGGAACACATGCATCGCCGGGGCGGCCATGATCATCTCGACGGCGGCCGCGCCCGTGACCGATCCGTGATGAGTGGCCACAAACACGTACCATGGCCGCCGTGGTTCTTGCGAAGCTTCTGCGCGCCGGTGAAGGCAAGTCGGTTCGACGCCTGTCGGTGATCGCCGAGCACATAGAGACGCTCGAAGACGACTACGTAGACCTGACCGACGCCGAGCTGCGCGAGCAGACCGACGTCTTCAAGGAGCGCTTCGCCGACGGCGAGACGCTCGACGACCTGCTGCCCGAGGCCTACGCCGTGGTGCGTGAGGCCGCGCGGCGCACGCTCGGCCAGTTCCACTACAAGGTGCAGCTGATGGGTGGCGCGGCGCTGCATCTGGGCAACATCGCCGAGATGAAGACCGGTGAGGGCAAGACCCTCGTGTCGACCCTGCCGGCGTACCTGAACGCGCTTGCCGGCAACGGCGTGCACATCGTCACGGTCAACGACTACCTCGCCAGTCGCGACGCGGACTGGATGGGACGCGTGCACCGCTTTCTCGGCCTGTCGGTCGGCAAGATCCTCTCCGAACTACCGCCGGAGAAGCGCAAGGCCTCCTACGCCTGCGACATCACGTACGGCACGAACAACGAGTTCGGCTTCGACTACCTGCGCGACAACATGGCCTGGTCGCTCGACGACCTCGTGCAGCGTGGCCACAACTACGCCATCGTGGACGAGGTCGACTCCATCCTCATCGACGAGGCGCGCACCCCGCTGATCATCTCCGGACCGGCCGAGGAGAACCAGCGCTGGTATCTCGAGTTCGCCCGCCTGTCCCCGCGGATGAAGCGCGACGAGCACTACGAGGTCGAAGAGGGCAAGCGCACCGTCGCGGTCAGCGAGGAGGGCGTGGCATTCGTCGAGGACCAGCTCGGCATCGACAACCTCTACGAGGCCGCCAACACCCCTCTCGTCGGCTACCTCAACAACTCGCTCAAGGCCAAGGAGCTCTACAAGCGCGACCGCGACTACATCGTCACCAACGGCGAGGTGCTCATCGTCGACGAGTTCACCGGCCGCGTCCTGCATGGTCGCCGATACAACGAGGGCATGCATCAGGCCATCGAGGCCAAGGAAGGCGTCCAGATCCAGCAGGAGAACCAGACTCTCGCGACGATCACGCTGCAGAACTACTTCCGCCTCTACGACAAGCTGTCCGGGATGACGGGCACGGCGCAGACCGAGGCCGCCGAGCTGCACCAGATCTACAAGCTCGGCGTCGTCCCGATCCCGACCAACATGCCGATGATCCGCGGCGACGAGACCGACCTGATCTACAAGACCGAGGACGCCAAGTTCGCCTCCGTCGTCGACGACATCGCGGAGCGGCACGAGGCGGGTCAACCGGTGCTGGTCGGTACGGCAAGCGTCGCGAAGTCCGAGCGGCTGGCGTCATTGCTGCTGCGCCGCGGTATCCCGCACGAGGTTCTCAACGCGAAGAACCACGCGCGTGAGGCCGCGATCATCGCCAACGCCGGCCGCAAGGGCGCGGTCACGGTGGCCACCAACATGGCCGGTCGCGGCACCGACATCATGCTCGGCGGCAACCCGGAGTTCGCTGCCGACCTTGCCTTGCGCGACCGCGGGCTGACGCCGGACGAGACGCCTGAGGAGTACGAGGCCGCCTGGCAGGACGCGCTCGACAAGGCAAAGGGCGAGGTGGCCAAGGAGCATGAAGAGGTCGTCGATCTGGGCGGCCTGTACGTGCTCGGCACCGAGCGGCACGAGTCCAGGCGCATCGACAACCAGCTGCGTGGCCGTTCCGGACGCCAGGGCGACCCGGGCGAGTCACGGTTCTACCTCTCCCTCGGCGACGACCTGATGATTCGCTTCAACGGTGAGCGGGTCGCACAGATGATGACCTTGCTGCGGCTGCCCGAGGACGTGCCGATCGAGCAGCGCATGGTCTCCAAGGCGATCCAGTCGGCGCAGACGCAGATGGAGCAGCAGAACTTCGAGATCCGCAAGAACGTCCTGAAATACGACGAGGTGCTCAACAAGCAGCGGACCGTGATCTACGGCGAGCGGCGCAAGGTGCTCGACGGCGCCGACCTGTCCGACCAGATCCGCGACATGGTGGCCGAGGTCGTCCGCGGCTACATCGAGGGCGCGACCGCCTCGGGGTACGCCGAGGAGTGGGACCTCGACCAGTTGTGGTCCGCGTTGAAGACGCTGTATCCGATCTCGCTGTCCGCCGACGAGGCAATCGACCAGGCCGGTGGCCACAAGTCCGACCTCACTCGGGAGTTCCTCATCGAGGAGCTGACCGCGGACGCGCAGGCGGCCTATGACGCGCGCGAGGAGGATCTCGGCAGCGAGGTCATGCGTGAGTTCGAGCGGCGCGTCCTGCTGTCCGTGCTCGACCGCAAGTGGCGCGAGCACCTCTACGAGATGGACTACCTGCAAGAGGGCATCGGCCTGCGCGCCATGGCACAGCGCGACCCGCTGGTCGAGTACCAGCGCGAGGGATTCGACATGTTCGGCGCGATGATGGACGGCATCAAGGAGGAGTCGGTCGGCTTCCTGTTCAACCTCGAGGTTCAGGTCGAGGAGCCGACCGTCCCCGATGATGCCGTCCCCGGCGATGGTTCCCTACCGCAGCTCGACGAGTCGCTGCTAGCCGCCGCCGAGCAGCTGGTAAGCGACGACGCAGTGCTGCCGCCTGCCGGCCGCGTGCAGACCGACGGCCACGTGACGCCGCATGTGTCGGCGAAGGGCCTCGACCGCGACACGTCGGCCAAGCCGCTGGTGTACAGCGCACCGACGCTGGGCTCCGAGACGCCCGAGGTACGGGTCACGGGCAGCGACGGCGGCGCGGCGGGCGGCGCCGGCGGCGCGAGCAAGTCGGCGAAGCGTCAGCAGCAGTCGCGTGCCAATCCCAACCGCGGCAGTCGCGGCAACCGGAGCAGCAACGCCCGCAGGCGCAAGCGCTAGCCGAAGGGCGGGCGCTAGCCGATCTGCAGCCGCACGCAGCGCCACCGACCGTCCAGCCCCTCCAGACGCGCGGCAATCGCCCGAAACCTGGCGCCCGCCTGGACGACCGCCGACAGCTCGGCAACACCGTCTGCCGGCTCGCATACGCGCACCGAGCGCACCACGGCCGGCTGAGCCCAGGCCCGCCGGGCGGGACGATCGAGATCGGCGAGCAACGCGATGAACACGCCATGGCTGAGGTGCGGCGCGAGCTGGTGCGGTGAGCGGCGTCCGGCCATGGCTTCCAAGATGGCGACCAGCAGGCGCCGGCCGAACCACGCGGGATCCGGGAGCTGGCCACGTCCGGTGGGCTGCATCGAGAACGCGTCCCGTCGGTCGATGAGCCGTCTCCGGGACGGCGCGAACGGGAGCGGACGATCGTGCGGGCCGACGAGCATGAGATGGCGCTGGGGGATCTCGTCATCGAACGGTGGTTCGCGCCGTGGCGCTGGGCGCACAGTTACGCGGTGGCTCGGATCGGTCGTCGGGGCCGGATCGGCGATCGCGGCGGTCATGTTGTTTTCTCCTCGGTGGATGTCAGGTCAGACGGGGCGTGCAGAACTTGTCCGGGCTGGACGACGGAGGGATCCGGGCCGATCGCGCGCTCGTTCGCCGCGTACCAGCGCGGCCATGCGTCGGCGATCTCGGCTTCGGAGCAGTCCGGGCCGAGCCGCTGCGCCGCGATCAACCACAGGG
>WNGN01004756.1_pt1 | contig 10406 bp, 10 predicted proteins | sample 5400561 | NCBI WGS metagenome assembly WNGN01 (sample SAMN13153379, study PRJNA577476) | soil metagenome | isolation source: 115 cm soil or saprolite under Garry oak tree replicate 2 | place: USA:California | collected 2016-06-15 | reverse complement strand
GTATGTACGCTTCGCACGTGACTTCCGTGAAGGCACACATGTCTGCCCGACCTTTGATGACGCGGTCACGCGCCACCGCATGCTGCACGCTATTGAGATCGCGGCGGCGACCGGCCAGCGCCAAACGCTCGGCTGATGAATCACTGCGAGTAACAGGCATGTGGAAGCAATGTAGCCTCATCGGTGAACACCTACCTCTTGGGTAATAGAGCCGTGAGCGAGTGAAGGGTAGCGTCTTGCAGCATCGGGAGTGGCCTTTCTCTCTAAAAAAGATTCGGATGGTCTCAATGTGTGCTATACAATATGTGTGCAGGGAATTTCACGACGACGAGACCTTGTTGAATGTCCAGATAGGTCCCTGTTTTACCGCAAACACCGTGTTCTTCTCATCAATCAAGAACATTATACCTAATTTAGAACAAATTCGCCATTCATAGCCAAAAGGTTTCAGGGCTTTTTGAAGTACCGGCGCTACCAGGATAACATGTTACACAGCAGCAATACTTCCTGCCTCGCCACAATGATCCAGGAAGAGGCATTCAAGCGAAGGAGACAGATGGATGAAAATCCGTGAAGCGCAGCAGGGTGATGCAGCCGCGATGGCGCGAGTGATTGTGGATAGTTATCGCAGTGCCCATCGCGATCATATTCCAGAGGAAAGCTTGATGCGGTTTACCTACGAGGAGTCCGAACGTAACTGGGCACGCGCGCTGCGCGAACTGAGCAGGTCAAGCGAGAGCAAGGAGCACATTTATGTTGCGGAGGATGACGCCGGAGGCCCCATTGGTGTGGCAATGGGAGGACCAGAGCGCTCAAATCATCCCCTCTATACTGGGGAGGTCTATGTCCTCTACCTGCTCCCGCAGTACCATCGCCAGGGCATCGGACGCAGACTGACCGGGCAAGTGGTCAAGCGACTCGTCGAGCAGGGGATGCACTCCTTGCTCATCCGGGTCTTAAAAGCGAACGCGCCCGCGCGCCGTTTTTATGAAGCGCTGGGGGGAGAACTGGTGCTGGAAGAGCAGATCGAGGAGAATGGGGCAGTACTTGAGCAGGTGGCGTACGGGTGGATGGATGTGAGCGACCTACTGCCGAGTATTTGAGGAGCGACACGGCCTAGATCAATGATGGCCTTCTCAAGAGGCAACAAAACTTTCTGGTTTTACCGTAAACTCATGCGGTAGGTTGCGTCACGGGTTTCCGGGCAAGCAGGCTATCATGCTCATCCTCGCCTCTTACCTGCCACCACGCGGCCTGCATGCATTGTTTCAGCAGCATAATGTTCGTCAGCGGCCCAACACCGCCCGGGGTTGGCGTGAGAGCACTGGCTACCTGCTGTACAGAGGCAAAATCGATATCTCCTACGATCCCACCACCGGGCAGCGCATTGATACCGACATCGATGACTACCGCGCCGGGGCGTACCATATCCGCGGTGACGAGGTTGACTTTACCAACCGCTGTTACCAGTACATCGGCCTGGAGTGTGTAGCTTGACAGGTTTGTGGTGCGTGAATGGCATACAGTGACTGTGGCGTTCTTTTGCAGGAGCATCATCGCCAGCGGTTTGCCCACAACATTACTGCGCCCCAGGATGACAACACGCTTGCCAGCGAGCGGGATGCGCATGCGCTCAAGTATTGCCATTATGGCCGCGGCAGTAGAAGGCAACAGGCTCGGCAGACTTAAAAAGAGGTTACCAGCGCTTTGTGGACTGATGCCGTCGATGTCTTTAGCAGCGGAGACGGTATCGGCCACCATTTTCTGCGAGAGGTGCGCAGGCAGTGGCATTTGTACGATGATGCCCTGCGTGTCATCGTCATTATTCAATTCCAACAGGAGCGCACGCAATTCGTCCGAGGAGGTGCGGGCAGGCAGTTGTACCAACCTGGCACGCATACCGACCTCCTCAGCAACGCGCAGGATTGCTTTGCTATAGACACTGGAAGCTGTGTCACCGCCGACGAGTACAATCACCAGACCTGGCGCTTTTCCCTGTTCTTCAATGTAGCGACTGACATCTTCTCGTAACTCGGCTTTGATCTCCGCTCCCATTGCGCGTCCATCAATAATCTGCGCTGTCACGTCCGCTCCCCGATAATGTTTGTGACCTGCTGACTGCACGTCGAGATGCGTCCCAGGGCCGCGCCCAATCGATCACTCAGGACGCTGGCCTGTTCAAGGTCTTTCATAGCACGCAGGTTGATACGCACCAACCAGCCTGCTCCGGTTCCCGCGCTGGAGGCAAGCATTGCACCTATTCCTACATCGCTCAATATGTTAACGTTGCCAATCTCAGAAATTCGCTGGCAGAGTTGCATAAGTTCAGCAGCACGTTCTACTATTTCGAGCGGCACAAGCGAGGCTTCAACCAGTTGCGCCTGAATAGCGGACGCGCGCGCGGCACGCTCTGCATCAGAATCGCGTGGCATTTTGAAACTTGTCGAAAGGCGTCCATAGGCATCTATATCTTCCTGTATGAGCTGCTGGAAGCGCTCGCGCAGGCTTTCCGTTTGTTGCACTAATGACTCGATCTCCTGCTGCACACCGGCATACTCAGCTTTGCCCAAGGTGAGCCGCGCCACCATGCTGGCAAGTGCTGCTCCCATCGCGCAGCTTAACGCGGTGGCAGAGCCGCCTCCTGGTGTCGGTTTTGCCGAGGCAAGGTCATCGAGGTAGACTTGTAGAGGTTGATCCAGGTACATTCTCTTTCCCTTACTAGTGGAACCTGGCGACCGCAAGGGTCGCCACTACATTTCTGCCTAAAAAACCTATCTGGACTGACTACTAGCCCGTTAGCTACTTCTCTCTGCATTCTAGCACCTGGCACAAGCGGCGTCGAGGATGAGGAAAGAATGGGAATATGCGGAGGGCTACGCGCTGTGTAGAAGGCCGCTCGCCGGAGAATTACATTGCAGATGGATTGCATGATGCAGTAAAAAGAATAAGCTCTAGTATGTTTGCAGGGCGACCGCAAGGGGTCAGGCAGGGCGAGGGCAAGCCTCGCCCTGCTTTGCAGGTGGCAAGCAAAGCATTTCCGGCTCCTGGTGAGTTATCATCGCTTTGATGGTAGGTGCTTGATGGTGTGAGGGAATGGTTATCATGTGATGGGCGATTTTTCCCGGAGGCGAGAGGAACGTTTGGCTACGAGGTATATGATCCTACATTACCAGTATAGTGGGCGTATTAAATGGCTATAGGAAATCCTTGCGGTGATCCTCTTTCGAGCGAATCGAGCCTACATGCATCAATTGGTCGAGCACTTGCCTGAGGCTTGGGAGCGATATATTCTGTTTCGCTGGTATTTTGCACAAGAAGCCGGGCCACTTGCGGTTGGTGCAATACTCAGAATGCAGTCATTCATGCCCTTCAATATATTAACGAAGGAAACGTCTGCTCTTTACCGTCTCTATCCCTCCCCAAAGCCGTGCTGGTAACATGTGGAAACCACTCCTGGCGTGATATACTCTCTCTATGAATGAGGAGTTTGTACAACATGCGTTGAGTAATGGCGTAGAAGGTGCTCTCTGGTTACAAAGGATTCCAGAGATCATTGCAGCATATGAGACAAAATGGTCGTTCCTTTCCCCGCCTCTTCTGCTGAACCAGTCCTCGTCCATGGCGATTTACATCATGATAATGTGCTTTCATCTGCGCGAGCTGGATGGCTTGCTATCGATCCAAAGGGGGTTGCAGCAGAACCGGCCTATGAAACAGCCGCTATGCTTCGCAATCCCAGAAGCAAATTGCAGCAGCATCCAGAACTAGAACAGATCCTCATTCGTCGAATTCTGGTGTTATCAGAAGCATTACAAATAGATCCTCAACGTATTCATCAATGGGGACTGGCACAAACGGTTCTCTCTGCTGTCTGGAGTGCCGCGGATGAAGGAAGAGGATGGGAACATGCCATCCGTGTGGCAGAAGCTTTAGATAAAGTTGCCATCTAGTGCAGATTCAAAAAAGCTCCTGTGTAAGATGATAAAAATCTGATAGAATGAGTGTATGAAATTCCCCATGTACATCCGAACCCTGAGTCCAGAGGAACTGGAAGGGATCGAAACTGGATTGCGTTCCTCGGATGCCTTTACCCTACGTCGAAGCCAGATCCTGCTGGCATCCAGTCGAGAACAGCGTCCTAAAACGATCGCCTACAATCTGGGCTGTGCTACCCAAACCGTGCGTAATGCGATTCATGCGTTTGAGCAAAAAGGTTTAGCATGTCTCAAGCAAGAGTCTTCGCGGCCAAAGACCGTGCAAGCCCAGCTTGATCAGCTTAAATGTGAAGCGTTACGAGCCTTGTTACACCAGAGTCCGCGAACCTTTGGCAAAATGACCAGTCAGTGGACGCTGGAATTGGCAGCGGAGATCTGCTTTGAGCGAGGTTTGACAGCAATTCAGATGAGCATTGAGACCATCCGCCAAGCGCTCAAGCGGCTTGGGGTGGGATGGCAACGGGCCAAGCATTGGATTACCAGTCCTGATCCCGCGTATGCCAGGAAAAAACAACGGCGTGATGACCTGATCACACTCGCGCAGTGCTGCGGATGGGAGATTGGTTACCTGGATGAGGTGTGGTGGAGTCGGGTGAGCCAGCCCAACCTGCACAGTTGGAGTGAAAAGGACGAGCCGCTTCGGTTGCAGGAAATGGCGGCAGACAAGAACGATCCTGATCCGAAAGCGCTGGCTTGCTACGGGATGCTGTCGGCTGACAGTGGACGCATGCATCTGCGCTTTGTGTCGGGACGTCCTGTCAGCCAGGTAACCACAGATTTTCTGGAGTGGCTGTGCGAGCAGGTCCAGGCACAGGGCAGACATGTGCTCGTGCTCATTTGGGATAATGCCCGCCTTTCACGTGAGTAAACAGGTCAAAACCTGGCTGCGTGAACACAACCAAACAGTCCTGCAAGACGCTCAAACGAGCAAAACAGGCGTGCGCATCATTCCCTGCTGGTTACCCATCAAGAGCCCGTGGCTCAACAGGATTGAGCCAAAGTGGGTCCACGGTAAGCGCGCCATTGTTGAATCTGCTCGGCTGTTGACCGCGAGTGAACTGAGACAACGCGTGTGTGACCACTTTGGCTGTGAACAGGCGGAGCTTCTGACGCAAAAGGTCTCAGAAAGCTCCCTTTCGTACTTGGGAGGATAGAAAACTCCTCTTTCTTATTCAGCTAGAGGTGCGCGTTCAGCGAGGTGGCCGCCCTCGCCCAGTTCGGGCAGGGCGATGCCCTGCATCCCAAGCATGAGGGTGAGTTCGCCGCCGTGATGGGTGTCGTGGGAGAGAACATGCCAGATGACCCATTGACGCGTAATGATGTGGTTTTTCCCATTGTACGTAACAGAATAGGTCTGCGCGAGATCAGCTGTGCTCCACCTGGTCAACGCATCCTCGATCATCTGCCAGCTTGTCTCCAACCCTTTCACGAGTTCAACCGCATCCTCATGCACTGCGGGGGTGGTTGGCCATGCCTTTAACTCCGCACTCCCCTCGCCAAGAACATTGCCTATCCAGTCAATACGTCCCTCAATAATGATATGTTGCACCAGTTCACCCACCGAACGATGCTCTTGTGTGGGCCGCCAGGCTAGTTGCTCGTGTGTCAGTCTGGCAACGGTTCGCGCCAGGCTGATTTGATAGTTATCCCACCCGCTGTAACAAGTCATAAGCGAAAGCCTATCTGTGGTCATGGTTGTGCTCCCTTTTTGTTCCATCACTGAAATCATCATTGTTTCCCTCATTGTAGACGCAAAAGAGGTCAGTTTTGGCCCTGATTTTGCGTTTCTGACAAAAACCCAGGGTTGCAAAAAAAGAGAGAAACTCCTACTGTGAAAGGAAAAGAACCTCTACTCAATTACAGGAGGAGAACTTTCTCATGCACGTACAAGTATCGCTCAAAATGGAGCTAGCGGCAACCGCTAAACTCACCCAGATGGAACAGCAGATTCAAGAGGCCGGTCAGCAGGCCATGCGAGAGGCTTTGAAACAAGCCATTAGACACTGGGAGGACCAGAACACGACGTGCCCATATTGTGGCCAACAGCAACGAAGATTGGAGGGAACCGTGCGCCGAATGATAGCCACCGTCTTTGGACGGGTGCAAGCCCAGCGACGACGTTTTCGGTGCCAGGCATGTCAGCGGCGCTGGTGTCCAGCCAATGAGCTGTTCGCCGAGTTGAAGGGAGGAACCATTAGTGCTCCCCTGCAAGAAGCGGCGATGCAGGCAGGATGTTCCTGGCCCTATCGTGTAGAAAGCAGCCTACTGAAGCGGCTGAGTGGAGCCCAAATCAGTGCGGAAGAGATGCGTCTGCTGAGCAATGCTCAAGGCAAGCAGCGAGCCTCCCAACAGCAAGAGGAAGCTGAGCAAGTATGCTCCTCTGCTGCCAAAGAGGTTTCATCGGCCCAGGATGCAGAGCAACCAATGCTGGTAGGATTGGATGGCGGCTGGGTGTGTAGCCGAGAACAGCGCGGAGGGATGGAAGGGAAAGTAGCGGTCGTCTGTTCACGAATGGAGGATCTGCCGATGCCGACCTATTCCACCACGTTTTCCTGGAGCGAACGGGGCGTGCCGAGACATCCACCCCGACAACGGCATCGTCTGGTCCAGCGGCGCTTTGTGGCGACGTTTGGTCCCTCGCGACAGCTTGGACAACAGGCCAAAGCCGCAGCACAGACGCTCTGTAGCGCCCCATCGCGCCCCGTAGTCGTGGTCGCGGACGGAGCCGAGTGGATCAAGAAGGAACAAGAGCGGCACTTCCCGCAGGCCACCTGTATTCTGGACTGGGCCCATCTCTGGCGCGAGGTCAGTCATGCCATCCGAGCGGCAGCCAGAGCCAAGCCGCTCTCGGAGCGACAACGCGACTATCAATTGTACTTGCACCGGTTCTGGCTCTGGCGGGGTGGTGTGGATCAAGCCGTGCAAGGCTTGCGTGACTTGGGAAAGGGACTGCCAGCTGAGCCGAGTGAGACCATCCAGAAGACGATGACGTATCTGGAGCACCAACGTCCGTGGATTGGTTCCTATGAGCACTGGCGTAAGCTCGGCTATCCGGTAGGTAGCGGCATGATCGAGCGCGCGGTGAGCCTCGTCATCAACCGCCGCATGAAAAAACGGGGCATGCGGTGGTGCAGAGCCAATGCCACTGCCATCGTCGCCTTACGGACGGATCTGCTCAACGATGATTGGGTTACACCTCAACGGTTGCGAGTCTTTCCCTAAGGCAACCCTGGGTTTTGGGTGGAACCTCTGGAGGCCAACAGGATCTGACTCGGGCACGAAACCGACTCAACATCCTCTTGACATATATGATTCATATCCGTTGGACGAAAAAGCTTGCACTCCTGAGCAGCGTGGCATACTATAAAGCGAGAGGATCTCGCTGCCCTGACGAAGGCGTTGGTTGAAGAACTTAATCACTTGGCAGAGCAAGCCCCAATCGACAGGAGATATCATGATGCCAGACAGGATAGCCGCCCTTGATCAGTATGTGGAGCAGCATGTTCAACAGGGCATGCAGGAGTTGGTCCGACTTTGTAATCAACCCAGCATCTCCTCTCAAGGGCTGGGAATGCAGGAGTGCGCGGCCCTGGTTGCAGAACTGCTTCGCTCGCGTGGCATTGCGGCTCAGGTGATGGAAACCGCAGGATACCCCGTGGTGTATGGTGAGTATGGGACTGGAGAGCGGACCCTCTTGCTCTATAACCACTACGATGTCCAGCCGCCAGAACCCCTGGAGCAGTGGGATTCTCCCCCCTTTGCAGCGGTGCAGCGCGACGGCAAGCTCTTTGCTCGTGGCGCCGAAGACGATAAAGGAGAACTCATCTCGCGGCTGACCGCCTTCGATGCGGTGCGAGCGGTCTATGGAGACCTGCCTTACCGCGTCGTCTTTCTCATCGAGGGGGAAGAAGAGATCGGCAGCCCGTCGCTGAGTGACTTCATCCGTACGCACAAGGATCGGCTTTCGGCGGATGCCTGCATATGGGAAGGCGCACTAACGGACGACGAAGGCCGCTTCCACATGGAGCTCGGTTGCCGTGGCATGGTGGATGTCGAGCTGCGGGTACGGACGATCAAAGATGATGCGCACTCCGGTGTGTATAGTTCCCTCCCCAACGCCGCCTGGCGGCTCGTCTGGGCACTGGGGACTCTCAAAGATCAGCAGGAGCGCATTCTGCTTCCCGGCTTCTATGATGCTGTCCGGCCACCGACCACCCGTCAGCGCGAACTGCTGGCGGCTCTCCCTTCCCAGGAGGAGCAAGAGAAGACCCAGCATGGGATCACCCGCCTGGCAGGCGATCTCAGTGGACAGGCGTTGAAAGAAGCCGTGTTCTTGCCCACCTGTACGATCAATGGACTGTGGAGTGGCTACCAGGGTGAGGGGTCAAAGGCGATCATTCCGGCTGAAGCTGGCTGCAAAATAGATTTCCGCCTGGTGCCTGAGCAGGACCCGCAGCAAGTCGTGCGCCAATTGCGGGCACACCTGGATGCGCAAGGCTTCCAGGATATCGAGCTGCTGGCTCGCCCTGGTACACGTGCTGCGGTGACAGATCCCGATGATCCCTTTGTTCAACTGGCTCTGCAGGCAGCCCGTGCCGCCTATGGCAAGGAGCCGGTGGTCAGTCCTATCTCCGGCGGCAGTGGCCCGTATGATATCGTGCTGGAGCATCTGCACCTCCCGATCATCGATGTGGGTGTCGGCCATCCAGGATGCCTTGTTCATGCGCCCAACGAACATATTCGGATCGACTATTGGGTGCTAGGCACCAGGTACATGGCGCACATTTTCGCCGGGTTCAGCCAGGAGATGCCATCCCGCTGAAGAGCACGGAGACGCGGGAAGAGCACAGGTCGTGCGTCATGCCAGGGCAGAAAGTTGCGGCTACGCTCTCATCTGGCAACCGGCGCAAGACAGCACCCATTTCCAGAGACATCATCGGCTTCGATGCCAAGAGCACGGTTGAAGCGCGCCACACACTGCTCCCAGGCAATCAGAAACGTGAACTCGACAAGCTGCTGGTCGGTAGGGTGTGCCTTTTTCGTCCAACGGATAGGAATCACATATGTCAAGGCATTCGAGGAGCGAGAATCCTGCTTCTATCCCTGCTTGCTCATCTGGCTTCAAGGCTCGGATATACATGAGGCTTTCATGCCCTCATTGGAACAGGCTCTCCTTCTTTACACAAGAGCTTTCTCGAATCTGCACTAGCACACTGCGGTGTAAAATTTTCTGTCGTTTAGTACCACAGAACTATTTTTGCCTCGATGTACTAGAGGAGCGTAGGAAGAATCAAATGGAAGCTACATCTCGCGATGAAAACAATGATACACTGCGTCAAGCCCTGGTTGACCGGCTCAAGAATCAAGGTGTGATTCGTACATTGCAGGTTGAGGAGGCTTTTCGCGCCGTGCCGCGCCATATGTTTGTGCCGGAGGTGGATAGTGAGACGGCATACAGTGATATTGGCGAAACCGGGCAGGTGGTCACACTAGACCTGGACGAAGATATCGTCAATGACGCGCGTGCACACTTGAAGGCGGCAGGGATCGATCATGTCCAGGTCATCTGCGGTGATGGCGCGCTGGGTTGGGAAGAGGCAGCTCCTTACGACCGGGTGGTCCTCACCGTTGGCGCTTCCGATATTGCACCGGCCTGGCGCGAGCAATTACGGCCAGGAGGACGCATGGTGCTGCCGCTCCAGTTCACTCCCTTCCAGTCTGAGATTGCAGCGATACCCATGCCACCAGATCAATTCCTGCTGGCATTGGACCGGCGCGATACGTGCCTGGAGAGCGTCGATATACGCGCATGTTATTTTATGACACTGCGTGGAGCCTCTGTCGCGATTCCTACAGGCCCCATCGCGCTTGGTCCAGTACCCGGTCTCACCTGCATTACTGGCGTTAATCTCGATAGAGATACAGCGTTCAAAGCGTTGAACAGCACTCCTCGAGACGAGGCGACGGGTACACCCGTCGCTTTTGCTGAACTGTGGGGACTGCGTCTCTGGTTGGCCTTACGAGAACCACATTTCTGTGAACTCTACGCGAAAGAAGAGGCCGCGAGAGAAAGCAGCTTTCCTTCTCTCCTCAGGATAGCGGATACCTTCATCGCGACCATAGGACTATATGAAAGTGGAACCTGGAGTCTCCTCTCGTTAGAGGAAGATACCACGCCAGCGAAAGACCACCGGCGACCATTCAAGCTCATGGTGCGACGTTTTGGGCCAGAACGGGCGCTCGCACAGCGCTTGCAGGAACTGGTCACAACATGGGAGAGCGCTGGCCATCCCTTTGTCTGGAGCGCCCAGGGAACGATGGAAGGTATGCGTATACGAGCCTGTCCACTAGAAACAGACTACATTCCGCAAGCTCACGAGATCCTGCTCAAGAAGCGATGGACACAGTTTG
>WNGN01003702.1_pt1 | contig 10409 bp, 12 predicted proteins | sample 5400561 | NCBI WGS metagenome assembly WNGN01 (sample SAMN13153379, study PRJNA577476) | soil metagenome | isolation source: 115 cm soil or saprolite under Garry oak tree replicate 2 | place: USA:California | collected 2016-06-15 | reverse complement strand
CTCGAGGGCGAGCGCCCGCCCACGCTCCTGAATCCCACAGTGCTCGAGCGCCGAGGAGAAACGACGACCCGGTGACCGTGGAGGGCAGGCCTACGCGCTCATCACCTGCCGCAGCTCGCCCTGGCTCCCGATCCGGGCTCGCGCCTGCTCGGCCAGCTTCTGCCCCGCCTGTCCGAGGAGATCTCTCCCGTGTTCGGCTGCGCGCCGAACGACGGGGCTTCCGACGAACTCGTTCCACAACCCCACGAGTTGGTCATAGCGTCGCCGACCCGCCTGAGCGCCGAGCACGTATCCCGTCGCAAAGGCGACGCCGATCCAGAACCTGCTGAACGGCCTCCTCATCTTCTTCACGCCCCCAATCGACTAGCCGGCCTTCCGGATTGCGTTGATCAAGTCCCACTTGCCCATCTTGGATCGGCCTGGAATGCCTCGTTTCTTCGCGACGTCGTACAGCTCCTGCCGCGTTCGATCCTCGTAGTCGTGGCCCGGCGTTCCACCCCTCTGCCGCGCTTTGGCCGCCTGCCGGCCGAGATCCTGCCGGACCGCTTTGGGAAGCCCGGCGATGGTCCTCTCGGCCCTCGCGGCGCGTTGCGCCTTCTTGATGTTCCGCCTCGCTGCCTGGATCTGTCTGGTGGACGCCACCGTCACCGCCTCCTCTCCTCGCGGGCTCGTCGGTTCGCCCTTTCTCCTCTACCCGCTGGCAGCGTCTCGGAAACCGACACACCGGCGGGCGGCCTCAACGTCGTCTAAGCTGCGGTGCCAGGTGCCCGTCGGGTTGGACCCGCCAAAGGAGACGAGTGGGCAGGCTTGACGGAAAGGTTGCCCTCATCACCGGCGCGGCGAGCGGGATGGGGAAGGTCGCCGCCACCCTGTTCGCTCGGGAGGGCGCGAGCGTGGTGGTCGCCGACGTCACCGACGAGGCGGGCGCCGCCACCGTCCAGGAGATCGAGGCGACCGGCGCCGGGGCCTTCTACGTGCACGCCGACGTCTCCAAGGCCGCGGACGCCGAGGCGATGATCGCCGCCGCAGCCGACCGTTTCGGCGGACTGCACGTGCTCTACAACAACGCGGGCATCTTCCCCGCCGACGACGGCTCGGTCATCGACACCCCCGAGGCGACGTGGGACCGCGTCATGGCCATCAACCTGAAGGGCGTGTTCTTCGGGTGCAGGTTCGGTATCCCGGCGATGCTCGAATCCGGCGGCGGCTCGATCATCAACGTCGCATCCTTCGTCGCGCTGGTGGGCGCGGCGGCTCCACAGATCGCCTACACCGCGAGCAAGGGCGGGGTCCTGGCCATGACCAGGGAGATCGCCGTCGAGTTCGCCCGCAAGGGCATCCGGGCGAACGCCCTCTGCCCCGGCCCGATCGAGACGCCGCTGCTCCAGGAGCTTCTCTCCGATCCGGTCCGCAGGGAGCGGCGACTGGTCCACATCCCCATCGGACGGTTCGGGCAGGCTCACGAGATCGCCAATGCGGCGCTGTTCCTGGCCTCCGACGAGTCCTCGCTGGTCACGGGGTCGACGTTCGTCGTCGACGGGGGCATCACGGCGGCCTACATCACGCCCGAGTAGCACCCTCGTCCACGCCTTGACTTTGCGCTGGGGAAAGGAGCTAAATCCCCGCGGGAAGAGTGGTCTAGACCTTCGAGGGGGAGGAGGATCGAGTGGCTTTGCACGGCAGCGTCGCCCAGCGCGACAGGGAGAAGCTCCATGAGCTGGGCTATGCCCAGGAGCTCGCCAGGAGGATGGGGGGCTTCTCCAACTTCGCGGTTTCGTTCACCATCATCTCCGTCCTTTCCGGCTGCTTGACGCTCTTCTACTTCGGCATGAATGCCGGGGGGCCGCTCGTCATCACCTTGGGTTGGCCACTCGTCGGGATCATGGTCACCCTGGTGGGCCTGTCGATGGCAGAGGTCTGCTCGAGCTACCCGACGGCCGGCGGCCTCTACTACTGGTCTGCGAAGCTGGCGAGGAAGAACGCCCCGGCGTGGAGCTGGTTCACCGGGTGGTTCAACCTGCTCGGCCAGTTCGGGATCACCGCGGGCATCGACTTCGGCCTGGCGTTCTTCTCCCAGGGCTTGCTCCACCTGGTGTTCAACTACCCCGCCACGAAGGGCTGGACGGTCATCACTTTCGCCATCGTGCTGTTCTTGCACGGGCTGTTGAACACGTTCGGCGTCCGCCTGGTGGCGCTGCTCAACGACATCTCGGTCTGGTGGCACATCCTGGGCGTCGCCATCATCGTCGCGGTGCTCCTGATCGTCCCCAACCACCACCAGACCTGGTCGTTCACGTTCACGAAGTTCGTGAACAACACGGGCTTCGCCTTCGGGGGCGCGAAGATCTATGTGTTCCTGATCGGGTTACTTCTCGCGCAGTACACGTTCACGGGGTACGACGCCTCCGCGCACATGACCGAGGAGACCCATGCGCCTGACGTCGCGGGCCCCAGAGGCATCGTCATGTCGATCGTGATCTCCCTGATCGCGGGATGGATCCTGCTGATCGGCGTGACCCACGCCATCCAGCCCGGCCTCTACGCGTCTGAGGCCGGCGCCCTCCACAGCGGCATCCCCCAGGGCGCGCCCATCGACATCTTCATCGACTCGATCGGCCGGCGCGGCGCGGAGCTCCTGCTGATCATCGTGGTCGGGGCGCAGTTCTACTGCGGGATGTCCTCGGTGACGGCGAACTCTCGCATGATCTACGCGTTCTCGCGAGATGGCGCGCTGCCCGGCTCCGCGTTCTGGCACAAGATCAACAAGCGGACCCGCACGCCCACCAACTCGATCTGGCTGGCCGCGGTGGCCGCGTTTCTTCTGGGGATGCCGTACCTGTGGAGCCCCGTCGCCTACTACGCGGTCACGTCCATCGCCGTCATCGGGCTGTACATCGCGTACGCTCTCCCCGTGCTCCTCCGGCTTCGGGCCGGAGAGAGCTTCCAGCGCGGTCCGTGGCACCTCGGAAGGTGGAGTTACGTGGTGGGGTGGATAACGGTCGTGTGGGTGGCGTTCATCACGATCCTGTTCATGCTTCCGCAGCTCTCCCCGCCGAACAAGTGGGCGAACTTCAACTACGCCTCGGTGGCCGTGGCAGTCGTGTTCTTCGGCGCCGGCGGGTGGTACTTGGTGTCCGCCCGCAAGTGGTTCAAGGGACCGAAGGTCCAGGGGACGCCCGAGGAGCTTGCGGCCATCGAGCGGGAACTGGAAAGCGTCTAGGACGGGGGAAGGGAAGGATCGGGCGCGGCGGGCGGGGGAGGTCCGCCGCGCCCGACTCATCTCTCGAGGAGCGTCCCATGGAAAGAGGAAGGCTCGACGCCGGAACCATCGAGAAGCTGATCAAGCAGGATGAGATCGACACCATCCTGATGGTCTTCCCGGACCAGCAGGGCCGGTTCATGGGCAAGCGCGTCACCGGCGATTTCTTCCGGGAGGACATCCTGCAGGGCGAGGGGGCCATCCACGCGTGCAACTACCTCCTTGCCGTCGACATGGAGATGGAGCCGCTCCCCGGATACCGGTACGCGAACTGGGACACGGGCTACGGCGACCTGAAGGCCGTCCCCGATATGACCACCCTCCGGGTGATCCCCTGGCTCGAGAAGACCGCCCTGGTCATCTGCGACGCCCTCGACGAGGAGACGAACGAGCCGATCGAGGTCGCTCCCCGCCAGATCCTGAAGCGCCAGATCGATCGGGCGACGCAGGCCGGATACGTGGTGAAGACGGGTTCCGAGCTGGAGTTCTACCTGTTCAAGGACTCCTTCGACGGTGCCGCGGAGAAGGGCTACCGGGACCTGCAGCCGCACTCCACCTACATCATGGACTACCACATCCTGCAGACCTCGAAGGACGAATACCTGATCCGCGAGATCCGCAACAACATGGACGGGGCGGGCGTGCCCGTGGAGTTCTCCAAGGGCGAGTTCGGCAAGGGCCAGCAGGAGATCAATCTCCGCTACGCCGAGGCCCTGGAGATGGCAGACCGCCACACCATCTACAAGAACGGCGTCAAGGAGATGGCCGCGCGGGCCGGTCGAGCGGTGACCTTCATGGCGAAATGGTCGATGGCGGAGGCCGGCTCGTCGTTCCACCTCCACTCCAGCCTGTGGAACGAGGACGGGACCGAGTCGCTGATGTGGGACGGCGACGACCCGCACCACCTTTCGGAGACCTTCCGCCACTACCTCGGCGGGCTCATGACTACGGCGTACGAGATGTCCTGGATGTTCGCGCCGTCGGTCAACTCCTACAAGCGCTATCAGCTCGGTTCGTGGGCGCCGACGGCCATCGTGTGGTCGCACGATAACAGGACCTGCGGCTACCGGATCGTGGGCGAGCACGCTGGGTTCCGGGTCGAATGCCGGATCCCGGGGGCTGACGCCAACCCGTACCTGGCCTTCGCGGCCACCATCGCCGGAGGGCTGTACGGGATCGAGAACAAGATCGAGCCGCCGGAGATGTTCCACGGCAACGCTTATGCCGCCACGGACGTCCCGCGCGTCCCTTCTTCGCTCCATGAGGCGTTCGCGGCCTTCGAGAAGAGCGACGTCGCTCGGGCTGCCTTCGGCGATTTCGTGTTCGAGCACCTGCTGAACACCGCGAGGCAGGAGCAGATCATCTTCGACAACAACGTGGTCACGGACTGGGAGCTCAGCAGGTACTTCGAGCGGATCTGAGCTACGGTCGCTCGCCGCGGAAGCCCATCACCGCGAGGGTGTCCAGGCCCCACCCCTCGTGCCCCCACTCTTCAGGAGGGGGCAGCGCGTGCAGCGGGAACCACTGGGCAGCAAGGACGTTTTCAGATGAGGCCGGCGGTTGCGTAGATCCCAGGTCGGCTTGGTAATGGAACACGAGGTGCCAGAAACCGTTCCCGAACGACTCCACGTGGCCGAGGCGACTGCTGGGAAGCGCGATGCCTACCTGCTCCTGGGCGATCCGGCGTGCGGCACCGCCCGGGTCTTCCCGGTGCTGGAGGTAGTCGTCGGGCAGGAACCATCCCGGCTGGTGGTCGTAACGGCTGGTGTCCCGATATTTGACCAGGAGCACGCGGCCGTCCGCGATGATTGCCACGTCGGCCACGAGGCGGTGAACCCGGCATTCGGTGTCGCCGGCCGTCACACGACACCTCCGCCGGAGACCGGTTCATCCACGGGGACGACCCAGAACGGCACCTGCGCCAAACGCTCGTCGCCGTGGTGGACCTCGAAGAGGTACGTCCCGAAATCCGGCACGGGGAACCCGTAGAAGCGGAAGGTCGCGACGTTGGCAGTGGCTCGAGTCGGGTCGATGGGGTGCGGCTCGAACCTGGCCACAACCTCCTGGCGGAAGTTCACGGTTCGCCCATCGGCGTCGACGATCGTGTAGACGAGGGGGAAGTCCCGGCCAACCTCGTCGGCCTCCCCGACGATGCGCACCACGAACGAGACCGCTCCGACCCGGAGAGGCTTGGGAAACTCCCGGGGCAGAAAATGCAGGTCGGCACCTCCCCGGGTCACGTAGAACAGCCCGCCCTGGGAGTCGGCGGCCTCGGCGATGAACGCGTAGTCCACTCTCACCGATCCGGGCTCCGGTTGGGCTCAGCCGCCGATCATCGACATCGAACGGGCCGGCCGCTCGAAGTCCGGGTGGTTGATCTTGTGGCCCTCCCATTTCGCCCACACGGCCGCCCGGATGACCTCTGCCAGGTCCTGATCGGATGCGCCCGCGCGAAGCGGGGTCCGCAGGTCCGCTTCGTGCATGGCGAACAGGCACGCTCGCATCTGCCCATCGGCGGTGATGCGCAGTCGGTTGCAGGTGTCGCAGAACGGCTCGGTCACCGAGGCGATGACCCCCACGGCGCCGGGCGCGCCGTCGGCGAACCGATAGGTCGTCGCCGGCTCGGACCCGTCGCCGGCGGGGATCAGTGGATAGACCCCGTCGATTGCTTCCAGGATCTGCGCGGACGGAACGACCTTCGCCCGCTCCCAGTGCTGCTCGGCGTCGAGTGGCATGTACTCGATGAACCGAACCTCGTAACCGGACTCGCGGGCGAACCGGGCGAAGTCCACCACCTCGCCCTCGTTCGTCCCCGCGATGACGACGCAATTCAGCTTGATCGGGGAGAGACCCGCCTCCTCGGCTGCCCGCATGCCCTCGAGGACGCGATCCAGCGCGTCCCGGCGGGTCATCTCTGCGAACCGGTGTCGCATCAACGAGTCGCAGGACACCGTGACGCGATCGAGGCCGGCGTCGGCCAGCGGCTTCGCCAGCCGGTCAAGGAGATACCCGTTGGTGGTCATCGACAGGCCCAGGCGGGGTTGTGCCTCCCGGAGCATGGCCACGAGCGTGGGCAACTCGCGACGCACGGTCGGCTCCCCGCCCGTGAGCTTCACCTCCGCGACGCCCAGGCCGACGAAGATGCCCACCAGGCGCGTGATCTCCTCGAACCGGAGGACTTCGTCCTTCGGGAGCCAGGGAAGGCCCTCGGCGGGCATGCAATAGGTGCATCGGAAGTTGCACTTGTCCGTCACCGATACCCGGAGGTCGTCGGCGATCCGGCCGAACGTGTCGACGAGCGGCCCGGCGGTTGGGACCTGCCCCTCGCTGGATGGCTGCGCCATACCCACTCCTGTCGTTTCGACAAGAATAGTCCGATGGGCGAAAGGAGACACCGACAGGCGGCGGTGGTCACGGTGAGCGACGGCGTCGCGGCGGGGGTTCGCGACGACGCCTCGGGGCGGGCCGCCGCGGCCGCGCTGGAGCGTGCCGGTTTCGAGGTCGCCCGGAGAGCGGTCGTCCCGGACGATGCCGCGCGGATCGAGGAGTCGCTGCGGGAGCTGTGCGGCACGGGCGTGGCGCTCGTGGCGACGACCGGGGGAACGGGACTGGGTCCGCGGGACGTGACGCCCGAGGCCACCCGGGCGGTGATCGACCGGGAGGCCCCGGGCCTGGCGGAGGAGATGCGCGCGGCCGGCCGGCGCGCCACGCCGTTCGCCGCGCTCTCGCGGGGGATCGCCGGAAGCCGTGGTTCCACACTGATCGTGAACTTGCCCGGCAGCGAGAAGGGCGCGACGGAGAGCCTCGAGGCGATCCTGTCCATCCTTCCCCACGCGCTGGACCTCCTTGCCGGCGACACGGCGCACGGTCCGAGCGCACCGACGAGCTCTCCGGCCCCCGGGCGCGACGATGATCACCCCCATCGCACGGGCGTGGACGACGAGCTTGCTGCTCGCCGTTCGGTCGGCGAGAACGTCGTCCTCGCCACCGCGATCAAGGTCGAAGGCAACCCCCCGTGCGAGGTCGGTCAGAAGATCCTGCTGGGGCCGAATGGTCCGGTGGCGGGCACCCTCGGGTGCGCGGAGTTCGACGAGGCAGCCATTGCCGACGCCCCGGGGGTGCTTTCGGCGGCCCGGCCGGCCACCAACCGGTACACGCACGACCTGGGGTCGGTCGAGGTCTACCTCGAACCGTTCATCAGGCCATCACTGCTCATTGCCTTCTCCGCCACGCCCGTCGCGCTCCACCTCATGCGATCGGCGCGCGAGCTGGGGTTCGATCCTGTGCTGGTGGAGCCGCGGACCGAGCGCGTGACGCCGGAGCATCGCTCGGCCGGCCAGACCCAGGCGAGCCTCCTGGGCCTGCGCCTCGAACCGGACACGGTCGCCGTCCACACGGACCACGACGCCCCTGGGGTTGCGGAGTCGGTGGCCGAGCTCTTGCGCTCCCCGGCGCGTTTCGTCGGAATCATGGGAAGCGCCCGCCACGTCGGCCCCTACATCCGGGAGCTCCGAGCGCTCGGCCTGAGCGAGGACGACCTGGGCAGGCTCAGGACTCCGGTGGGGATCGACATCGGGGCTCGAACCGCGGAGGAGATCGCCCTTTCGATCCTGGCCGGGCTGGTCGCCGACCGGCGAGGCGCAGGCGGCGGCTGGCTCGATCGCCGCTAGACTTCGTGCATGTCGAGCGAGGCGGCCTTCTTCGACCTGGACAAGACGCTGCTCCCCGGTTCGAGCCTGTTTCCCCTGGCCAGGGAGCTGTACCGACAACGGTTCTTCGATCTCGGGGACATCGCGCGAATGGCCTTCGACCAGCTCGCCTTCCGGGTCCTGGGAGCGGAGAATCCGGACCGGATCGAGCGGGCTCGCGACGCGTCGCTGGAGGCGATCAGCGGCCGGCGGCCTGAAGAGGTGATCGAGGTCGGGCGTGCCGTCGCCCAGGAGGAGATCATCCCGCGCCTGTACCCGCAGGCCGTCGAGCTCGTCTCTCGCCACAAGGTGGCAGGCCGCGAGGTCTACCTGTGCTCCTCCTCGCCGCAGGACTTCCTGGCCCTGCTCGCCGAGGAGCTGGGGATGGACGGGGTGCTGGGCACGAAGGCCGAGGTCGAGAACGACCGGTACACCGGCCGGTTGGAGGGGCCGCTCTGTCACGGCGAGGAGAAGGCCCGCCGGGTCGCGGAGCTCGCCTCCGCGCGCGGCATCGACCTCGCCCGGTCCTTCGCCTATTCGGACAGCGTCAATGACCTTCCGATGCTCGAGCTCGTGGGCACCCCGGTGGCCATGAACCCGGACCGGCGGCTCCTGTGGATCGCCCGAAGACACGGTTGGCAGGTCCTGGACTTCCGAGTGGCCCGGCGCCGGACACTGGTGGCCTCGGCGGCAGGTGGCGGCGCCGCGGTGGTCGGCGCGCTCGCCTACGCCCTGGGATACGCGCTGGGGCGAAGCCGGGCGGCTCGCGCCCGGGCCTAACCCCCCGACCTAGCGCCGCCGGCGCGACCTTGGCGGGCCCCGCCGGCCGCTCTTCTTCTTGCGCTTGGTCGGGCCCGGCGTCTGGGTCGGGTCGGGCAGCCCCAGCTGGCCTTCCTGCACGGCCGCGATGACCTGCTTGGCGACCGTATCCTCCTGAGGCCCGGCCCCGAGCATCAACTGGAACAGCACGCGCTGCTCGAGCTGCTGGATGGTCTCGACCACCGCCCGACGCTCGTTTCCCCGGACGTTCCACGTAGCGAAGATGCGCCCGGAAGGCAGCATGTCGACCCGGAGCGGAGAGTCTCCGATCCGCCCTTGCCAGACCGTCCTTCCCTGCTGCTCGGGATCCAACCGTTCTCCTTCATGCCGGCCTTTGCTCGACGAACGGCCACGTGGTCACCAGGCTTGGGGCCGATGAGGAACACCGCGGAATACAGGACGCACTCCCCGATGAGGCAAGGGTAGCATCCGCGTCATGAATCTGCCCTTCCAGCCCCCGCTCTCGCCGATGGAGGCCAAGCACGTGGACGCGTTGCCGCACGGCGAGGACTGGCGGTACGAACCGAAGTGGGACGGGTTCCGGGCTCTTGTGTTCCGCGACGGGCAGGATGTGTTCATCTCGAGCCGGGGCGAACTGCCCTTCGCCCGGTACTTCCCGGAGCTGGTCGCCGCCGCCCTCACGCTCTCTGCGAAGCGCTACGTGCTGGACGGGGAGATCGTGCTGTTCGCCCCCGACGGGAAGGCGCTCAGCTTCGATGGCCTTCAGCAACGGATCCACCCGGCCGCGTCGCGGATCGTCAGACTCTCGAAGGAGACGCCCGCCTCGTTCATCGGCTTCGACCTGCTCGCCCTCGGCGACCGGGATCTCCGGGGCGAGCGGTTCGGCCTCCGGCGAGGAGAGCTGCAGAAGGTCATGGCGAGGGCTCGCCCGCCCCTATTCCTTTCCCCGAGCACCCATGATCGCGAGCTCGCGACGGGATGGCTGGAGCACTTCGACGTGGCCGGGCTGGACGGCGTCGTGGCCAAGCGAGCGTCCTCGCCGTACCGATCGGGTGAGCGGGAGATGCTCAAGGTGAAGCGCCTCCGCACGGCGGACTGCGTGGTGATCGGGTGGCGGTGGGCGAAGGATCAGAAGGGTGTCGCTGTCGGGTCGCTCCTGCTCGGGATGTACTCGCCCCAGGGTGAGCTGTGGCAGGTGGGATTCACGTCGGGGTTCACCTCGCAGGTCCGGCGGGAGCTGGTGCCGATGCTCGAAGCCCACCGGTCGGGTCCGGTTGTGGAGATCCCGAACACGCCGGAGTACCGGAGCCGATGGAACGCGGACCGGGATCTCTCCTTCGAACCCCTCCTCCCGGACCTCGTCTGCGAGGTGGCCTTCGATCAAGTGACGGCCGGGCGGATCCGCCATGGAGCTCGGTTCGTCCGGTGGCGGCCCGACAAGCCACCGGCGCAGTGCACGGCCGATCAGCTGGACCGGCCGACGGGCGCCGATCTGGGGGACGTGCTCACTCAACCGTGAGCGCCGGCCGGATGCCCGAAGGAACCTCGAACGGAGAAAAATCCTACAATGGCGCCCTTCACCAGGAGAAGCGACCGAAGGGGGCAGCGATGGCCGAGACCATCCAGTTCAATCTGAAGCCTGAGGACCTCCCGTCGGCCTGGTACAACATCCTGCCCGACCT
>WNGN01003895.1_pt1 | contig 10410 bp, 9 predicted proteins | sample 5400561 | NCBI WGS metagenome assembly WNGN01 (sample SAMN13153379, study PRJNA577476) | soil metagenome | isolation source: 115 cm soil or saprolite under Garry oak tree replicate 2 | place: USA:California | collected 2016-06-15 | reverse complement strand
CGAAGTAGCGGACGAAGAAGTTCATAAGATGACTGTGGGCGATCCCGACCCGCAGCGCATGGGACCAAGGTCCCGGCTCCTGCGGGCCCTGGGTGGCCCGGCTTGGAACGAAGAGGGCCAATACCGAATGAAATCCGCTGCGAATCGGAACGACCAGTTGCTCGATTCTGTGCTCGTCCTTGCGTCGAACCTGTCGATTCAAGTCGTCCTGCAACGGATCATCGAGCTGGCGGTCAAGCTGACGAACGCGCGATACGGGGCCCTGGGTGTGGTCGGTTCGGACGGCCGGCTCCTGGATTTCATTACCACGGGCATCACGCCCGAGGAACGGCTTGCGATCGGACCCCTGCCGGTCGGCGAGGGGATCCTCGGCGTCTTGATCAGGGATGCCAAGCCGTTGCGCCTGCGGCGCATCACAGACGATCCGCGCCACGTCGGCTTCCCAGCCAACCACCCGCCGATGGAGTCCTTTCTGGGCGCGCCCGTGCAAGCCCGCGGGAAGGTTTTCGGCAACATCTATCTCACACAGAAGATGGGGGCACGGGAGTTCGATGCCGAGGACGAGGCTGCGCTTGTCGTCCTCGCGACTCATGCCGGCGTCGCCATCGAGAACGCGCGGCTTTACGAGGAGGCCAGGCGGCGAGGTCAGTGGCTCGAGGCAGTCCGGGAAATCAGTTCCTCGATCCTGGCCGGCACCGAGATCGATGACGTGCTCCAGATCATCGTTCGCCGTGCCCGGGAACTGGTGGACGCGGCGACCGCGACCATCGTCACGCCGGCGTCAGGCGGCGACCGGGATTCCCTCACCATCAAGGTGGCCGACGGTGCCCATTCGAACGAGCTGGTCGGGTTGGCGGTACCCACCCAAGGATCGGTCTCGGGAGACGTCATCCGCAGCGGTCAGCCCGCAGTGCTTGCGGATGCCTCGAGGGACGGTCGGAGCTACCAGCCTATGATCGCTCTCGGGAACATGGGACCAATGGTGCTGGTCCCCCTGGTCCTTCGGAGCCGGCCGTTCGGAGCCTTAGCCGTGGCCAACGCCGTCGGTGGGCCCGGTTTTGACGAGGAGGCCGTCCGGCTCGTCCAGACGTTCGCCGATCAGGCATCAGTGGCGCTCGAATATGGTCGGGCCCAGATTGAATTGAACCGGCTGAGCGTGCTCGACGAGCGCGAGCGGATCGGCCGTGAGCTTCACGACGGCGTCATCCAGTCGCTCTTTTCGGTGGGCATGGGCCTGCAGGCGACCGCAGCCCGCAGCCGCGATCCCGAGGTGGAATCGCGTGTCGAATCGGCCGTGGTCGAGATCGATCGCGCCATTCGTGACCTGCGCAATTACATCTTCGGCCTTCGCCCCGGCATCCTCGCCGATCGCCAACTGGAGCAAGCGCTCGAGGATCTCGCGCGCGAATTCGAGGAGAAGAGCGGCGTGACCACCGTCACGGACATCGACGGCACCGTCGCCGCCGAGCTGGCGCCGCGTGCCGCCGACCTGGTGCAGCTCACGCGCGAGGCTCTCTCCAACGTCGGCAAGCATGCGCAGGCAGCGACCTGTCGGGTCAGCCTCCACCGAGATGGCGACCAGGCCATCCTGGAAATCGACGACGACGGGCAGGGCTTCGACCCGGCCGCCCCACACACCGGCCTGGGGCTACGCAACCTGAACGAGCGTGGGGCAGCGATCGGCGGGCGGGTGATCGTCGAGAGCAAAGCCGGCGAGGGCACCACCGTACGGTTCACGATCCCCATCTGAGTCGCCCCTCCTGGCGGAGGGCAGGATGGGGGCTGTAACGTCCCGCTGATCTCGGGACCTGCGGCCCTAATGGGCAAACGCCCTCCGCAGTAATGATGAACTCGTCATGCAGGCTCAAGTCGGCCCCTACGCCCTTATGCCCCTGCGGATCATGATCGTCGACGATCACGAAGTCGTCCGCAACGGGATTAAGGCACTGCTGGCGGAAGAAGACGGCCTGACCGTCGCGGCTGAGGCTGGAGGGGTCCGTGAGGCCGTCGAGCGGGCGGAGTGGGCGCGACCCGATGTCGTGGTGATGGATATCCGGCTGCCCGACGGGAGCGGGATCGACGCCACCCGGGAGATCCGCGCCCGCCTCCCCAACACCCAGGTATTGATGCTGACGACCTTTGCCGATGACGAGGCCCTCTTCGCTTCGATCATGGCCGGGGCCGCGGGCTACGTGCTCAAGCAGGTGAAAAGCGGCGATCTGGTGCGCGCCATCCGGGCGGTGGGCGCCGGCCAGAATCTCCTCGATCCGGCGGTCACCAAGGCTGTCCTCGACCGACTTCGCAGGGGCAAGCATCTGCTCGGCGATGAGCGGCTTGCCCGGCTCTCCGCCCAGGAGGAGCGGATCCTCGGCGAAGTGGCGGACGGCAAGACGAACCGCGAGATCGGTGTCGACTTGAAGCTCGCCGAGAAGACCGTCAAGAATTACGTGTCCAGCATCCTCTCCAAGCTGGAGGTGGCGCGCCGCGCCGAGGCGGCGGCGTATCTGGCCCGGCATACCCACGCGGCCGGATGAGAACCATCGTCGCCAGCCCACCCTCAAGGTAACAGAGGACGGCGCTCGGCGTTGACCAGCAGGTCAGCCTTGTCCGGCGCCAAGGCCTCAGGAGATTCGACGTCGACTACCCTCGCTGAGCCCTAGGAGCCGAGCGCCTTGCCGATGATTTCCGCAACCCCGTAGGTATTTGCCGAATTTCGACTCAAAGACGACCGGGCCATTCATTTGTTTCCTCCTCACAACGCCTGACAGCTCGTCGATCCCACGCGGCCGGGCCGCGGCCGGGCACCACCACGGCCAGTCCGCATGCGCCAGCTGGTATGACTGCAGTGCGTCGGGGAGGAGATCCTCAACTGGACTCCTCCCCGACGCAGGTTTCGCTGCCAGGGTTGTCGGACGCAGTCGCGGGTCAGGGAAGGACGAAGACGACGCCCTCCATGGCCGCCGGGTACTCCGAGCTTCCCGGTCTGGCCTGTACACGCTTGATCTCCGTGTTCCACGTCGCGTGGGCATCGCAATAGTAGGGATAGATGCCCGGTTTGTCGAAGGTGTAGGACGTATTGCCATTAGCCGGGACCACGAACTTGAACTGGATGCTTACTCCCGGATCGGTCAGGACGGTGTGTGCGTCACTGTCAAGGTTGGTCCACGTTACCTGGGTGCCCTGTTTGACTGCCGTAGACAGCGGCAAGAAGCGATCGGCTTCGGGCATGACGATTTTCGCCTTGCCAGTGGAGATGGGCAGGCTGTCGCCCGCGACCAGGATGATCCCGTACATGGAGATGGGATATGCGTCCGCGTCTTTGTTGGCCTTGATCAGACCGGTCGTCCGATCGTATCCAGAATGCGCGTCACAGTAGTAGCCATAGATCCCGGGCTGGGTGAATGTCTGCTTGACCGACTTGCCAGGCTCAACAAGCAGCTTGAAGTCGACCGGATCGGTCGGCATGGAAACGACGGTATGGGCATCGGCATCCTGGTTGGTGAAGGTCACCGTCCCGCCGGACGCGATCTCCAGAAGAAAGGGCTCAAAACGATCGGCCTTGGGGATCGTGATCGACGCGCTACTCGGCAGGCCGGCAGCACTTCCGCCGGACGATCCACTCGAGCCGCCGCAGGAGGCGGTAAGAACGGCGACGGCGCCGAACAAAGCCAGCGCCGAAACGCGACGTGTCATCGACAAAATTTTCATGCGAGCGCTCCTTAGATCGGAATAGAGCGAGTATCCCGTCTGCGGGTGGTGTCCCAACAGGTCGTGAGTCCTAACACGAGCAGGACGAAGGTCCCGCCGCTCGTCAAGGTCGCTCGGCGGTCGTGATTGGCAACACGGCGTCATACGAGGTGCTGGCCGTTTCCACCACTACGGTCAGGGTCCAGCTTCCGGCCAACGACAACCTCGTGCCCTCCGCCGTGTAGATGCCCTCACCAAGGCCTCGCAGCTCGAGGACGGATTCGCCGATCTCCGGGTGAGCAGGGAGGTCAAATAATAAGAAGAGGTGGGCGCCGCTCACCGGCCTGCCCGTCTTCGCGTCGCGAACGGTCACGGTGAACCGGTTCAGGCCGGGGTACCCTGGGGCGGCATCCAGGTTGACCCGGACTGCGGAGCTGTAGTCGGTGCCCTCAACGACGAGATGGGGGAAATTCTGTGCCGCCACCACCCGAACGAAACTCGGAGGTGGCAGCGTGGTAAGAAACGCCGCCGCAACCATGATCACCGCCGCCAGCACCAGTTCGCCTCGAGATATCCAGCGCAGGCGGGGAATGCCATTGACGCCCATGCGCACGTAGCGCCAGCGGTTCATCGCCGCAAGCGGCGCGATGGTGAAAAAGAGCGCGGTCTTGGCGAGCAGCAACCAGCCGAAGGTCGTCCCAAACAGGTTCGACCAGCTGCCGACCTCGTCGATCCCGCGAACGAGACCCGTCAGGATCATGGCGGCAAAGGAGACGCCGGCGACCCGTGAAAAGCGGCGCACCGCACGTGCCTTTTGCGCGGTTGGGAGACCGCGGATTCCGACGAGCACAGCCGCCAGCCCGCCGATCCAGACCGCGTAGCTCGATACGTGCAACCAGTGAATTGGGATCATGAGCCAGGCGAGTGGACTGGAGGCTGCGTGGCTTACGGTGGCGTTTGCCACCATGGCGAGGGCGCTCAGTCCAGCGCACGCTACGAGTGCCAGCCGCCGAAGGATCCCCCGCAGCCTCCACGCGGCCAGCACGGCCAGTCCCGCCAGGATGATCGGCAGGACGACGAATTCCATCCCGTGTGCTAGCGATGTGCCAAGGAAAGTTGACCAGTCGACCCCGGCATTCTCACGAGCGGCCTCGGCGACCATGAAGGCGCCAGTCAGAGCCAGCAGATCACCCACACCGACCAGGAGCAGCACGGCGAGCGAGAAATCCTGAAGGGCGAGGAGATCGACCCAGGCGCCACCCAGGAGAAGCCCGTAACCAGCGTCGAGACCCCATCGACCCGTGACCCCGAGCGGTGACGGCGGGGCAGCGGGTGGAGCGACGGCCAGTGGAATGGGCGGCACCGGCTGGGCGCCCACCGCGAAGGCGAAGACGCCGGTCGCGACGTGACCGTCGATCGCCGAGACGGTGCGCCAGCTGACCGTATAGACGCCATCGATCAGTTGTGGCAGTGTGATCGCGACAGTCGTGGGCGCGCCGGATACGGCTTGCGCCGGCCCGCCCGCCACCTGGCGTCCGCTTGTATCCAGGATCTGGATCCGCGAAAGTTTGGGATCCGGTTCCTCGGTGAACGTGATGATGACCACGCTCGGCGCATGCGCAAGCGTGGCTCCGTCGGGAGGGTCGGAGACGCGCACCAGGGAATGGGCATCGGCGCCGACGCTGAGCGCGAGCGTGGCGCCACCCGCCAGCAATGCCGCCGCGAACAATTGCCGCACGCTGGCCGACAAGCCTAGCAGGCGTTGACGACGCGCGGCAACGCCGGCCTGGCCGGCCGATCAGTAGGCAAAGGTCCCCCAGTCAAGAGCCGATCGAGGGAGGCCGGATTGGAGGGCCGAAGGGCCGTACTTCTATGGGACCTCCGCCCCTGCCGGCTGCTTCAGGCGAGTGGCAACCTTGATGGCAGGAGGAAGCTCATGGAAAGTCTCGTCGTGTATGACTCAAAGTTCGGGAACACGAAGAAGATCGCCGAGGCTGTCGCGGAGGGATTGCGCTCGCACGGCTCGGTCCGCCTCCTCGGGCTCGATCGACTTCCGCCCCACGATCTCGGAAAGGTCGACCTTCTGTTCGTTGGCGGCTCGACCCAGGCGCACGCGATCAGCGCGCGGGTCCGACGGTTCCTTGATGCCTTGGAAATCAGGCCAGCGACTGGAATGGTCGCCGCCGCCTTCGATACCAGGTATAGGATGCCGACCGCGATCTCTGGTTCGGCTGCAAAAACGATCGCCAGAAAGTTGCGTCGCGCAGGCGTTCGGATATTCGCTCCGCCAGAAAGCTTCTTTGTCCGCCGGGAGGGCCCAGAACTAGAACAGCGCGAGACAGAACGCGCCCGGGCTTGGGCAAAGAATGTCGCTGACCGCCTGGTGTTGAGTCACTGGTGTGCGGCCTGACGCGCGTAACTGACCAAGGAGGTCCTTACGGCAACGCTAATTACGCGTAAAAAGGTGACAGCCAAGAGCGAACAAGAGGCGGGCAGTCACGAAGCGGGCGCAGACTCCGCATAGGGTCAGCCGGCCAGCCGGATCAGCGACTTGATCGCGCGACGCTCGTCCATCGCCTCGTATGCTGCGACGATCCCGTCGAGGTTGGTTTCGAAGTCGAACACCCGACCGGGGTTGATCCGCCCCTCGAGAACGCCGGTGAGCAGCTCCGGAATGTAGGCGCGAGCCGGCGCGACGCCACCTCGCAACCCGACGTTGCGGTAGACGACGCGATCCACGACTGGGAAATCCACGCGGTGAGGCGCGCCGACTACGCCGACGACTGAGCCGGGTCGCGCGATCGCCATCGCCGTCTCCAGTGACTGGCCGGTGCCGACGCACTCAAGCGCGGCGTCGACCGCGATCCCGCCCGTCGCCTCCTTTACCGCCTCGGCTGCTGCGTCGCCCCGTTCGGGCAGGATGTCGGTGGCACCGAACTCGCGCGCGAGCGCCTGCCGCTTGGGGTTCCGGCTCAGGGCGATGATCCGCTCAGCGCCCAGTCGCTTGGCCGCGATCACAGCGCAGAGACCGACGGCGCCATCGCCGCCCACGGCGACGACGCTGCCCGCTCCGACGCCGGCACTGACCGCGGCGTGGTGGCCGGTGCACATGACGTCGGCGAGCGTGAGCAGCGAGCGCAGGATCTCGTCGGAGTGGCCTGAGCCGGGCACTGGGACCAGAGAGCTGCTTGCCATTGGAACACGCACTGCCTCGCCCTGACCGCCGTCGCGGCCCCCGCTCCCTGGGATGTACGCGTGAACGCACTGCGACGTCACCCCGGCCTCGCAGTTCGGGCAGGTGCCGTCGCAGAAGACGAAGGGAGCGACCACCATATCGCCAAGCTTGACGCCGCGGACCGCCGAGCCGGCCTTATCGACGACACCGATGAACTCGTGGCCGATCGGGCCCTGGTCGTGAGGCGACTCGCCCCGCCAGTACCATAGGTCGGAGCCGCAAACGCACGAAAGGACGACCCGGACGACGGCGTCTGTCGGTTCTTGGATGACAGGATCCGGCCGCTCGCCGATCTCGATCGCGTGAGGCCCGTTGTAGAGGGCTGCTCGCATATTACCGGCGAGGACCTCCTACCGCTGAGCGGTCGAGCATCCGCATTTGCTGCTCCTTGTAGTGATCGCCGACAGCTGGTGGGAGAACCGCGGGGGCCGATGTGATAGACGTCCCGCGCAAATTTCCGGCGTTGAAGTCAACGAAGTCAAGTCTAGGAGGAGAGCATGCTCAAGCAAGTGACGTACGTGACCCTGTTCGTTCGCGACCAGGATAAGGCGCTCGACTTCTATATCAACACCCTCGGCTTTGAGAAGCGTGAGGAAAATCCCGCCGGCCGGGTTCGGTACGTAACGGTCGGTCTCAAAGGTCAGGATCTGCAGCTTGTCCTCTGGCCGGGCACGCCGGGCAAGGCGGATCCGACTGCAGGGCCGATTCCCGGTACCTGCATCGTCGAGACGAGCGATCTCCAGGGCGACTTCGAGCGGCTGAAGTCACTCGGTGTCGAGTTCGTGGAAAAGAAGCCGGTCGTTTACCCCAACGGCGGCGGGTACGCGAATTTCATCGACCCTGACGGCAACCGACTTTCGCTTCGGGGGTTCTAACAGTTCGCGGTTGACAGGAGGCTTACACATGCGCTCGAGCATTTTGGAGACGCCATCGCCTCGGCAGGCACCCTAACATGAGGGTCGTTCCCATCGATACTCGCAGGGGAGGAAACATCCAATGAAGGACACCCAGACGTCTGCCAAGAGCACACCGCAATCGAAAAGACGTTCGACGGGATTCACGGACGAGGAACGCGGCGCGATGAAGGACCGCGTCAAAGAGCTGAAGGCGGCCGCGGACAAGGCGGACGGGGAAAGCGACGTGCTCGCGAAGATCGCCGAGATGCCGGCACCGGATCGCGCCATTGCCAAGCGCCTCCATGCGATCATCAGAGCCAGCGGGCCAGCCCTCTCACCGAGAACCTGGTACGGGATGCCCGCCTATGCCAAGGACGGCAAGGTCGTCTGCTTCTTCCAAAGCGGGCAGAAGTTCAAGACGAGGTACGCGACGCTCGGCTTCAGCGACCAGGCGCACCTCGACGAAGGCACCATGTGGCCGACCGCCTTCGCTCTGACGAAGTTGACCGCCGACGACGAGGCAAGGATCGGCGCGCTCGTGAAGAAAGCGGTGAGCTGAGAACTGTGCTCGACACCGGGCGCCTCAGCACCGATTTGCGACTAAATGGTGCCGTGAAGGAGTTTGAGCACAAGCAACAGCAGCGCCATCCCAATCAGGACGACGCCAGCCAGTTGCTCACCGCGCTCACGGAGTTCATCGCCAAGTCTTGATCCGACGCGCATTCCGATCTGCGCGGCCAAGAACGCCTGCACTCCGAGCCAGATGACCGCGACGACCAGCGGAAGTCCGAGCAGTCCAAGGCTGAATCCGACGGCGAGCTCGTCGACGCTGATGGCCAGCCCCAGATCGACAATGGCAACCCCGTGCGCCCTCGCGAGCAGCTTCAGCCTTGCTTCTTCTTTTTCCTCGTCTCCCGGTCGAAGCATGAACAGCCCGGCAATGCCGAGGAATGCGATCGCCGTCCAACCTGCGAAATCCCCAATGACGTGACCAACTGCGCCGCCGATCAGGAAGCCCACGATGGGCATGCCTGCCTCAAATGCGGCGAGGATCAAGCTGGTCGGCCCACGACGGTTGGCCGGAATACCGGCCACTCCGAGCGCGGCTGCCAGCGCGAAGGTGTCAAGCCCGAGCGGAAGAATTATCCCCGCCAGGAGGAGCAAGTGGCGAGTCATGAGGACTCAAACCTACAGAAGGCAGCACCAGCTCAGACGAGGAATATTCGCGCGCCATCGGCGTGGCGTCGGTCGGCATTGGCTTGCCTCCGGGCCGCGATCATATCCACCAGGCTTCATCGGTGCTGCCGACGACCCTTGCCCGTTTAGGCGCTGCGGGCCACTGCTTGGTTGCGGCCCGAGAGTGACCTCTGCAGAAGCCGGTTGATGTCGCTGGGCGAGATGATGCCCGTTAGCCGGCCGTTGTCGATGACCAGGGTGCGCCCTTCGCTGCACCCGTCGGAGACTCCGAGCAGGTTGGCGACCGGGTCAGCCGGGCTGGCCGTGGACACCCGATCGAGCGGACAGGCGACCTCTTTGACAAGCGTCGTGTTACGCGCGTTCGGGGCGACCTGCTTGAGAGCGGCCATGGTCAAGAGCCCACTCAGGCGGCCGCCCGCATCATGGGTTGGAAAAGTCGAATGCCGCGAGGTCAGAATGTAGCCGTGCAGCGCCTCCTCGACGGTGATGTCATCGGGAGCCTGGACGGGGTTGGGCGTCATCACATCGGCGACGCTGATCCCAGAGAGGGCCTGGCGGATCAGTGCGCCGGTCTGTTCGGACCGGGCGGCGCTCAGTAGGAACCAGCCCAGGAAGACCGACCAGACTCCACCGAAAAGGCCGCCCGCCGCAAAGAAGGTGACGAGACCGTAGGCAATCAACAGGAAGGCGAAGGCCATGCCGATGCGGGCGGCGATATTGGTGGCACGCAGCCGGTCACCGGTGCGCAGCCAGATCAGCGATTGCAAAATTCGGCCTCCGTCGAGCGGGAAGGCGGGGAGGAGGTTGAACACCCCGAGCAGGATGTTGATGTAGCCGAGCCAGGCCAGGGTGGCGGGCACGAGGCCCGCGCTGGCGCCGCCGCCAACCGCGACCGAAAGGTTGATCAGCGCTTGCACACCGGGCGAGCTACTCTCGCTGCTGAACCTGGAAACACCGCCAAACAGCCAGAGCGTGATGCCCTCGACCCGGACGCCGCGCCGCATGGCGACAACCGAGTGAGCGAGCTCATGGGCAAGCAACGAGGCCAGGTACACGAAGGCGGACACCACGCCCGCGGTCCAGTACGCGCCGGAGGTCTGGCCGGGCGCGGCGGCCGGCAAAATCCCGGTTGCGAGGCTCCAGGCGATCAGGGCGCCAATGACCAACAGGCTCCAGTTCAGCCCCACGTGGATTCCCGCGATGCGGCCAAGGCTCAGGTTCTCGTTCATGTCATTTCAGTATCCGCTTATCCGAGACTGAACTCCTCCCATCGAATCTGGTTTGCCGGCGAGAAGCTGGGCATGGCTGCGGTCGCGCTTGCACTTACAGCGGGCCAACGGGTCCGATGAATTCGGGCCAGGGACGGAGTCTTCATATTCGGCACGCATTACCATG
>WNGN01003699.1_pt1 | contig 10410 bp, 6 predicted proteins | sample 5400561 | NCBI WGS metagenome assembly WNGN01 (sample SAMN13153379, study PRJNA577476) | soil metagenome | isolation source: 115 cm soil or saprolite under Garry oak tree replicate 2 | place: USA:California | collected 2016-06-15 | reverse complement strand
AATTGAACCCGATGCGTTCGCCTGCGATCTCGATCCCCACGAGCCTTCTCGTGACCCCCTCGGCTTTGATCCGCCGCAGGGCCTCCTTCCCCATGAAGTCGGCCTCGATGTCCAGGTCCACCAGCCGATCCAAGCCCATCTCGAACGGGTTGTTCTCCACGGTCATGTCGGCACCGTGGTTGAAGATACCTGCCTCGATTCGACGGATGTCCGAGGGCCCCGTCGGCCGGATGTCGTACGGTTGGCCGGCCTGCATGATCCGCTCCCACAACTCCGTCCCGCGGCTCCCATCGCGAAGGTAGATCTCGTATCCCACCTCGGAAGTCCATCCGGTCCTGGTCACCACGACCGGGATCCCGTTCAGATCGGTCTCCCGGAACCAGTAGTAGCGGAGCTCCAGGATGCTCTCACCAAACAAGTCGCGAACCACATCCTTCGACTTGGGTCCCTGGATCTGCAGAGGGGAGACGTCGGGCTCTCGGACCTGGACGTCCATGCCCGCGTTGGCGGCCAGGCCCTTCGCGTAGAGCAGCACGTCGGAGTCGGCCAGCGCGAGCCAGAAATGGTCTTCGCCCACCCGAAGGAGGACGGGATCGTTGACGATGCCGCCGTCCGGCGCGGTGATCAGCACGTACTTGCCCTGCCCGACCGCACAGGTTGAGAGGTCGCGGCACGTCAGCAGCTGGGTGAACCGGAATGCGTCGGGACCGGTGATCTCGACCTGACGCTCGACGGCCACGTCCCACAGGGTCACGTGCTCGAGCAAATGCCAGTATTCGGCCTCGAGATCGTCGTATCGGATCGGGAAGAGCATGTGGTTGTAGACCGTGTAGCCCCTGGGGCCGTACCGCTGCTCGGCCTCGTAGAAGGGGGACCGGCGCAGGCGCGCCCCGCACTGGACCAGGCTCATGTCGAATGGCTGCGTAGCTGTCATCGCGTGGTCCACTGTCCCTCCTTCTTCTTCAGCGAAAGGGTGACGGCGTGCCGGTTCACGATGGTCTCGAGGGACGCCGCCGCAGCGCCGACCTTGCCCAGGCTCACGTCCACGGCGAGCACTTCGCTCGACAGCTCGCCGAGGTGCCCCTCGACCGCCGCGACGACCTCAGCGTCGCCCTCGACTCCGAGCACGATGCGGTCGGACACCTGGAGTCTCGCCGACTTCCGCAGGGTCTGCACCTGGTGGATCAGCTCTCGCACGAGGCCCTCCTGACGAAGCTCGTCGGTCGGCTCCAAGTCGAGGGCGACGGTGACGGAACCGTCGGACGCGCTTCCCCAGCCGGCTCGGCTCTCCTGGATCAGCTCGACGTCGGTCGGGGAGAGAGTGAGGGATCCCGACGGCAACGACACCTCCACCGAGCCGCCGCCGGCGAGGGTGATCGCGAGTCCGCCGTCATCCGCCGCGAGAGCCGCCGCCACCTCTTGCACCTTCGAACCGAGCCTGGGCCCGAGCGCCCGGAAGTTCGGCTTGGCCCGCCACCCGGACAGCGATTCGGCAGACTCCGCGAACACGACCTCCTTGACGTTCAGCTCATCAGCGATGAGCGACAGGAGAGGTCGCAGCCGATCCGGATCGCCCGCGACGTGCAGGGCAGCGTGAGCGAGCGGCTGACGAACGCGGACCTTCGAGTCAGTGCGAACGGTCCGGCCCAGCGAAACGATCGCCCTGGTCGTGGCCATGGCCTCGTCCAGCGGCGGATCGAGCAGCGAGAGGTCGGGTCGGGGGAACTCGGTCAGGTGGACGGAGGCGGGCGCGGCCGCATCGACCTCGGCTACGAGGTTCCGATAGAGGATCTCGGAGACGAAGGGGGCGATGGGCGCCATGAGCCGCGCCACGGTCACGAGGCATTCGTGCAACGTGGCGTGGGCCGCGAGCTTGTCGAGGTCTCCTCCTGCGCCCCTCGACCGCGCAAGGTCCCAGAAGCGGCGCCGGGACCGCCGGACGTACCAGTTCGATAGATCGTCGACGAGCAGCTCGATCTCCCGGGCTGCCCCAGTGGCGTCGTAGCGGTCCATGGCCTCGCCGACCGAACGGACCGTCCCGACGACGCGCGAGAGCGCCCATCGGTCGATAGGCGGGCGGTCGCTCGCGGGCGGCACCGACGAGAGATCCGGCTCATCCAGGTTCGCGTAGGTGACGAAGAAGGCGTACGTGTTCCACAAGGTGAGCAGAAAGCGCCGAACGACGTCTTCGAACCCCTCCAGGTACACGCGCCGCGGCGCCCACGGCGAGCCTCCGGCAACCATGAACCACCTGAGCGCATCCGCCCCGAATCGGTCGATGACCTCCCACGGATCGATGACGTTGCCCAGGCGCTTGGACATCTTGCGCCCCTCCTTGTCGACGAGCAGGCCAAGGCAGACCACGTTCCGGTAGGCGGTCTGATCGAACAGAAGGACAGCTTCGGCCATGAGCGTGTAGAACCAGCCACGCGTCTGGTCCAAGCCCTCGGCGATGTAGTCGGCGGGGAACCGGCTCTTGAACAGCTCGGAAGCCGGCCGACTTGAGTCCCCTTCCGAGCCGGGACCCCCGTAGGCCCACTGCGCATACGGCATGGCGCCGGCGTCGAACCACACGTCGATGAGATATGGCACGCGCGTTGCCTCCTCGCCGCAGCCGGGGGTCGGGCACGCGAACGTCACCTCGTCGATAAATGGGCGATGGGGGTCCATTCCCGTTACGTCGCGGCCCGCCAGCTCCGACAGTTCGGCGAGGGATTCGATGGCCGTCCGGTGATCCTTTGGGCAGATCCAGATGGGCAGCGGTGTCCCCCAGTACCGCTCCCGGGACAGGGCCCAGTCGACGTTGTTCGCCAGCCAGTCGCCGTAGCGTCCGTGCTTGACGTGGTCGGGGTACCAGTTGACCGCCTCGTTCACCGCGAGCAGACGGTCCTTCACGGCGGTCGTCCGGATGTACCACGCTGGACGGGCGTAGTAGATGAGTGGGGTGTCGCACCGCCAGCAGAGAGGGTATGTGTGCTCGATGGTGCCGGCGCGCAGCAGGAGCCCTCGACGGTCCAGATCCTCGATGATGCCAGCGTCGGCGTCTTTGACGAACAAGCCGCGAACGAACTGCACTGCGGGCGCGGTGAACCTCCCCTCGTCGTCCACCGGCTTGAACACGGGCCAGCCGGCCCTACGCCCAACCTCCATGTCCTCCGCTCCGAACGCGGGGCACATATGGACCAGCCCCGTCCCCTCGTGCGTGGACACCGACTCGGAGGTGGCCACCGTGTGCGAGTTGCCACCTGAGACATTGGGGAACGGCTCCGAGTAGTGGAGCCCCGCGAGTGTGCGTCCGGGGAACGCGCTCACGACCTCGGCGCCCTCCCCGACCTGGTCAAGCAGGGCCTGGGCCACGATGAGGTCCTCGCCTCCGACTCTGGCTCGCACGTAGGGCTCGTCGGGGGCTACGGCGATCCCTGTGTTCGAGATGAGGGTCCACGGCGTGGTGGTCCAGATCAGCAGCGACGCGCCCATCGCCTCGGAGGGGCCATCGACGACGGGGAACTTCACGAAGACGCTCGGGTCGGTGACCTGCGTGTAGCCCATGGCGACCTCGTGGTCGGAGAGCGGCGTCCCGCAGCGCGGGCAGTACGCGGTCACCTTGTCGTCCTGGTAGAGGAAGCCCCGGCCGTGGAGCTCCTTGAGCGCCCACCACACGCTCTCCATGTAGGGCGGGTCCATGGTCCAGTAGGCGTCGTCGAGGTCGATCCAGAATCCGATGCGCTCGGTCAGGCGATTCCATTCCTCGACGTATTCCTTGACCGACTGACGGCAGAGGTCGTTGAACGCCGCGACGCCGAACGCTTCGATGTCTCGCTTCGTCTTCGTGCCGATCGTCTTCTCCACCTCGAGCTCGACGGGGATCCCGTGACAGTCCCAGCCCGCCTTTCGGGGAACGGAGAAGCCGCGCATGGTCTTGTATCGGGGGAAGATGTCCTTGAACACGCGGGCCTCCACGTGGTGGATGCCGGGCTTGCCGTTCGCCGTGGGCGGCCCCTCGTAGAACACCCACTCCTCGGCCCCCTCTCGAAGGGCCAGGCTCTGCTCGAAGATGCGGGCCTCACGCCAGAACGCCAGCACGTCCCGCTCCATCGCGGGGAGGTCGATCTTGGGGTCCACCGGACGGTACCTCATCATCCCCGCCTCCCAAACGAAACGCCTCGTCCCGTCAGGGACGAGGCGAACTGCCCCGCGGTGCCACCCTGCTTGGCGCCGCCCTCGCGGATGGCGCCCACTCAACGGCTGCCCTACGGGCAGCCCTCCGCGCTCACGGGCGGAACCCGGCCGCGCCTACTGGGCCCGGCGCCGAGCGCCTTGGCCGTTCGGGCGGCAGCTCGGGGAGGATCTTCTCCGGGATCGGGTGCCGGGCTTCCACCGCCCCCGGCTCGCTCTGTCCCGACGGCCCCGGATACTTGTTCCCGTCCTGGCCGTTGCCGAGCATTGTAGCGGGCCGGCGCATGGTCCCGGCAGGGCCTGCGAAAGGGTCCCGGATTTCAAACGGCATCTCGTATGCTGGTTGCCGGCACCCAGACCGAGTGCTACCGTCCGGCGGATTTCCATGGCGACAAGGGCGACCATTCCCAAGAAGGAACTCCAGGAGCTGCGTGAACGGCTCCTGAGCGAGCGTGCCGACCTCCAGGGCCAGTTCGACGAGCTGGAGGAGTCCTCGTTCTCCGCGAACCAGTCCGAGATCACAGGCGAGATGGGCTTCGACGAGGAGTACGCGGACGCCGGGACCGCAACGTTCGAGCGGGAGAAGGACCTCTCCTTGGTCAACAACCTGCGCGACCTGATCGAACGGATCGACAAGGCGCTGGCCAAGATGGACGACGGAACGTACGGCCTGTGCGATCGCTGCGGGAAACCCATCGAGAAGCTCCGGCTGAAGGCGCTTCCCTACGCGAACCTCTGCCTGAAGGACAAGCAGGCCGAAGAGCGCGTCCGGTAAGGCCGTGTCTCGACCCGTCCGCACCCCCGTTGTCGTGTTCACCGCTGCGACGTTTGCATACGGCCTGGACCGGGTGACCAAGCTCCTCGCCGAGCGGTACCTGGCCGGACGGCCTCCGGTGCAGCTGATCCCCCACGTGGTGCAGCTCAACTACACGCTCAACGCAGGAGGAGCCTTCGGGATCCTGGGCAACAAGCCGTGGCTCTTCTTCGCGGCGACCGTGGCCGTGTGCGTCGGCATCCTGATCAGCGTGCCGCGCGTGTCCTCGGCGGCGATGGCCGTGGGACTGGGGCTGATCCTCGGCGGTGCGCTCGGAAATCTGACCGACCGGATCATTCACGGTCCCGGAGTGTCGGGGCAGGTCGTGGACTTCGTCGACTTCCGCGTTTGGCCGGTGTTCAACATGGCCGACTCGGCCATCGTGGTGGGAGCGGTCGTGGTGGTCCTGGCTGGCCTCACCAGACGACATGCGGCGGCTCCGGCCTGACCGGCCTCAACCGATGGCGTGGGAGTCTTTCGTCGCGGCGGCGGGGCGACTCGACGTCGTGGTCTCGGCACGGCTGGCGGTCCCTCGAGCCCAAGCCCAGCGGGCCATCGCCGAGGGGCGCGTGGCCGTGGAAGGCCGAGTCCGTCCGAAGTCGTTCAGGCTCGAGGGAGGGGAGCGGATCGAGGTCAAGATCCCCTCCCCTGGAGCGTTGGAGCCGGACCCGACGCCCGTCCGCGTGCTCTTCGAAGACCCCTACCTGATGGTGGTGTCGAAGCCGGCCGGCGTCGTGACGCACCCCACGGCGGCCCGGCGCACGGGCACGCTAGTCAACCGCCTTCTGGCGATGGGGGCGCCGCTGTCCGAAGCAGCCGGGGCGGACCGGCCGGGCATCGTCCATCGGCTGGATGCCGGGACCTCGGGAGCCATGCTGGTGGCGAAAGACGATCGCGCGCATGGCGCACTCGCCCAGATGTTTCGACAACATGCGATCGAGCGGCGATACCTGGCACTCGTCCGAGGTCGAGTGGGCGACGCCGAGTTCCTCGTCGATGCGCCCCTGGCCCGGAGGCGATCCAAGATCGGCGTGCAGACGGCGACCGGGCGAGAGGCGGCGACCGAGGTGAGCGTACGAGAGCGCCTGGGCCGAGCGACTCTGGTCGAAGCCCGGCCGCGGACCGGGCGTACCCATCAGATCCGGGTGCATCTCTCCGCGATCGGGCACCCGGTCCTGGGAGACCGCGTCTACGGCGGGGGAGGGGACGACGCGACTCGCCTCGGCCTGTCCCGCCCGTTCCTGCACTCCTGGCGGCTCGCCTTCGATCATCCGATCACCGGCGTTCGGATCGACGTGGAGGATCCGCTGCCGGATGACCTGGTCCATGCTCTTCGCGTGGCGCGCCGCGAAGAATCCCGTTGACCGACTCCCAACCTGACTAGCGGCGCGAGCGGGCGGGGTCCTTGAGGTAGAGCGCGTACTGGGTGCGGACTTCCTCGCGCGAGGCGAGCAGCGCGTCCTCAACGTCGGGGGCGAGGCGGCGGCTCTCGATCAATTCGGAGAGCTTCTTCGGATCGACTGTCAGCATCTGCTCCCAGAGGCCGAGCGGCTCGAGGATGGCCCGGACGCGTTCAACGTCCGGCGCGGTGACGTGCTGCGGCCGACGGTCGATGGCGCTCCCATCACTACCGAACAGCCTTCGGTAGCCGTGCTCCTCGCAGAACGCGTTGATCAGCGCCTTCAGGTCCTCCAGCCGACGGTAGCCCTGCCAGTCCTCTCGTTTGAGGGTGATCCACTCGTCGACCATCTCGGTCATGCGGGGCGCCGGGTCACCCTCCTCTTTCTCGTACTTGTGGCGGTACAGGGGGCACAGCCGCTGGAAGTCGCACCAGTCGCACAGGGGGTTCTGCCGGGGTTCGAATTTGCCGGCCTCGATCCGCTCGGCGACGGTCGCGATCCGCCGGCGGACGTCGTCGGCGTCGGCCGGTGTCCGAACGGTCGTCATGCGCTCGCCAGGGAGCAGGAAGTAGAGCGTCAGTCGCTCCGGCTCGATGCCCCAGATTTCCTTCGCGGCGAGGTAATACACGGAGAGCTGGAGGTCGCGGTCGACGACGGCCTTGGGCGGCAGTCGCCGGTTGGTCTTGTAGTCGATGATCTCGTAGCCGCCACCGGGAATCCGGTCCATGCGGTCGATCACGCCGCTGATTTGGACGCCCTCGACCTCGACGGTGAACCGGAACTCGAGCGCGGCGGGGATGCGGAACGAGTCGGCGTTCGCCGTGTGGTATTCGGCAAGGACCTGCCACGCGTGGTCGCGGTACAGGCGTTCCTCCGCCTGGTCCCGATAGCCGTCGGAGAGCCACTCGCCCTCCAGCATCTCGTGGAGCTCTGGGAGCGTTGGGGCGACGGGCACCGGGCGGTCGTGGAAGCGTCGGAGGGCACGGTGGAGCGAGTCGCCGAAGGACAGGGCGGGGGAGCCCTGGGTGGGCAGACGGTCCTCGTACTGGAACTTGTACTTGGCCGGGCAGGTCTCGTAGGTCGAGATCGAGGAGTATGAGAGCTTCACTGCTGGAAAACGCCCCCTTGCGCGCGTCGCTCGGAGAGTGTAGCCTTCGCACCGAAGGAATTACAAGGATGTAGTTTTCCCCATGGTTTCCACAGGGTCCCGGAGGGCGATCTGCCTCCGGGGTCCCGGATCCGACAGACGACCCATTGGAGATGGTGGTGCAGGAAGGCTTCGTCCACCTTCACACGCACAGCGAGTTCTCACTGCTCGATGGGGCTTCCCGGATCGACGAGCTGTTCGCCAAAGCGGCCTCGTTCGACATGCCCGCCCTCGCTCTCACCGACCACGGCGCGATGTTCGGGGCGCTGGACTTCTACGAGGCCGGGAAGCGTCACGGGGTCAAGCCCATCCTCGGGGTCGAAGCGTACGTGGCTCCCGGGCGACGGTTCGACCGGACCCCCGGAGAAAGTGAGGAGAAGTACCGCCACCTCACGATCCTGGCCAGGAACGAACAGGGGTACCGCAATCTCCTTCGGCTGGTCACCGACGCGCACCTCGAGGGCTTCTACCACCGGCCCCGCATCGACAAGGAGCTCCTGGCGGAACGCTCGGAGGGCCTGATCGGCCTGTCGGGCTGCCTGGCCTCGGAGACGGCCCGCCTGCTCCTGGCGGGGCAGGAACGCAAAGCCACGGAGGTGGTCGGCACCTACCGGGACATCTTCGGCGCCGGCGCGTTCTATCTGGAGGTCCAGGACCACGGGCTCCCCGAGCAGAGTCAGGTGAACCCGATGCTCCTCCAGATGTCACGGACCACGGGGGTGCCGCTGGTTGCGACCAACGACATCCATTACACCGAGCGGGACCACGCGCGCCCCCACGACGTGCTCCTGTGCATCCAACAGCAGAAGGTCCAGACGGACACGAACCGGTTGAAGTTCGACACCGAGGAGTTCTATCTCAAGTCCGCCCAGGAGATGCGGGCGCTGTTCGCCCAGCTTCCCGAGGCGTGCGACGCGACGCTCGCCATCTCCGAGGCCTGCGAGCTCGAGATGTCATTCGGCGAGCTCCATCTGCCCCCGTTCGACCCGCCCGACGGGAAGAGCCTGGACGGGTACCTTCGGGAGCTGACCTACGCCGGCGCGGCGGAACGATACGGAACCGTCACCGACGAGGTTCACCGGCGCGTCGAGACGGAGCTATCGGTGATTGGCGCGATGGGCTTCGCAGGCTATTTCCTGATCGTGTGGGACCTCATCCGGTTCGCTCGTGAGCGGGGGATCCGGGTGGGCCCGGGTCGCGGCTCGGCTGCAGGATCGGTGGTCTCCTATTGCCTGCGGATCACCGACCTCGACCCGCTGCGCTACGGGCTGATCTTCGAGCGGTTCCTCAACCCCGAGCGCAAACAGATGCCCGACATCGACATGGACTTCGACCCGCGGGGCCGTGACGAGGTCATCCGCTACGTCGCGCAGAAGTACGCCACGACGGGCTCGTCTGCGGAGTCGTCCAACCCCTCGGTGGCCCAGATCATCACGTTCCAGACCATCAAGGGGAAGCAGGGGATCCGGGACGCCGCGCGGGTCCTGGGGTTCCCGGCGGGGATGGGGGACCGGCTGTGCAAGATGTATCCGCCGGCGGTCCTGGGCAGGGAGTTCTCGATCGAGGACGCCCTGAAGATGTCTCCGGAGCTCCGCGATGCCTTCGATCGGGAGCCGGAAGCGCGGGAGATCGTCGATACGGCGCGGGCACTCGAGGGCCTGCGCCGGGAGGACTCGATCCACGCGGCCGGCGTGGTGATCGGCGACGCGCCGCTGGTGAACTACCTCCCCCTCAAGCTGGCCAAGGACTCACGCGACGAGTCCCGCCGCATCGTGACCCAGTTCGACATGCACGGTGTGGAGAAGCTCGGCCTGCTGAAGATGGACTTCCTCGGCCTGCGCAACCTGGCGGTGATCGAGGACACGGTCATGCTGCTCCGGCAGGCCGGGCAGGATATCGACATCGACGTCGTCCCCCTGGACGACCCGGCGGTCTATGAGATGCTGCGGTCGGGCAACACGACCGGCGTGTTCCAGCTCGAAGGCGCGGGGATGCGCCAGCTCATCCGGCAGCTGGCTCCCGACCGGTTCGAGGACCTCATGGCGTTGGTCGCGCTGTACCGCCCGGGCCCGCTCGGACAGAACATGCATATCGAGTACGCCGAACGAAAGCACGGCCGCAAGCCGGTCGCCTACCCGCATCCCGACCTCGAGGACATCCTGAAGCCGACCTACGGGATCATCGTGTACCAGGAGCAGGTCATGCAGATCGCCGTGCGCCTGGCCGGCTACTCCATGGGCCGGGCCGATCTTCTGCGCAAGGCGATGGGCAAGAAGATCCGCGCACAGCTGATCCCGCACCGGGAGCAGTTCGTGAAGGGAGCGGCAGCGCTCGGGTATCCGGAGAAGTTGGCCCACGAGATCTTCGAGCTGATCGTGCCCTTCGCCGATTACGGCTTCAACGCCTCGCACGCATGCGCCTACGCATACGTGGCCTATCAGACGGCGTACTTGAAGAGGCACCACCCGGTCGAGTACATGGCGGCCCTGCTCACGAGCGTCAAGGATGACAAGGACAACAAGCCCTTCTACCTGAACGCCGCCCGGCTGATGGGCATCCAGGTCCTTCCGCCCGACGTGAACGAGTCGCACGTGGACTTCACGCCGTCGGACCAGGGCATCCGCTACGGGCTCTCGGCTGTGCGGAACGTGGGGATCGGAGCGGTGCAGGAGATCATCCGCGCCCGAAGCGAGAAGGGCAGATTCGAGTCCCTCACCGACTTCTGCCGAAAGGTCGACTCGGGAGTCCTGCACAAGAAGGTCCTGGAGAGCCTGATCCTGTCCGGTGCGTTCGACTCGCTCGGGTACCGGCGTCGGGCGCTGCTGGAGAACTACGAGAAGGTCACCGTCCCGGTCCTCGCCGACCGTCGTGCC
>WNGN01010302.1_pt1 | contig 10411 bp, 7 predicted proteins | sample 5400561 | NCBI WGS metagenome assembly WNGN01 (sample SAMN13153379, study PRJNA577476) | soil metagenome | isolation source: 115 cm soil or saprolite under Garry oak tree replicate 2 | place: USA:California | collected 2016-06-15 | reverse complement strand
GGCGGGGGCGACGCCGGGCTCATGGGTGAGGTCGCCCGCGCGGTCCACGAGCACGGCGGCAGGGTCTTCGGCGCGATCCCGCGCTCGCTGGTCGAGCGCGAGCTCGCCTACGGCCCGGCCGACGAGCTGGTGGTCACCGAGACCCTGCGCCAGCGCAAGGCGGAGATGGACGCCCATGCCGACGCCTTCGTGGCCCTGCCGGGCGGCTACGGGACGCTGGAGGAGCTGCTCGAGGTGCTGACCCTGCGCCAGCTCCGCCTCCACGACCGGCCGATCGTGCTGCTCAACACCGACGGCTACTACGACCCCTTCCTCGCCATGGTCCGTGGCATGGTCGACCAGGGCTTCGTCCCGGCCGGCGACGGCAGGCTCTTCCAGGTCGCCGCGGCCCCCGAGGAGGCACTCGACCTGGTCGAGGCCGGCGTCGGCCGTCGAGCGCCGCCCGGCGGGCCGCCGGCCGAGGCGCTGGCCGAGGACTGGACCGCGGAGCTGCCAGCCTCATAGGCCTGGTGAGCGAGCGGGGGGGCGGTCAGCTGAGGGGGAACGGCGGCTGGCGCCACGCGGGCGTCGCGTCGACCTCGATGCTGGTGACCCACTTGACCCACCAGAAGCCGCGCCGGCCGGGCACCACCAGGCGGGCCGGGAAGCCGTGGCCGGCGGAGAGGGGCCTGCCGGCGACCCTGGTCGCGAGCAGCAGCGAGCCGGCGGCCGCGAAGGGCAGGCGGCGCTGGTAGCCGGTGCGCGACGTGACCAGGATGCTCTGGCCCTCGCCCATGCCGGCGAGCAGCCGGTCGAGCCGCACCCCCTCCCAGCGCGCGGTCGCGTACCACCCGCCGGTGCAGTCGAGGGCGGCCTCCACCGCGTCGGTGCGGCGGCCGGGCTCGCCGTCGGCGAGCATGCCGAGCTCGCCGTAGGTGAGCGTCCGGCGCCGGCTGCCGGCCCGGACCTCGAGCCGCCAGCCGGCCGGGTCGATCGCGGGCACCCGGTCGTCGAGCCACTGGGTGACCGGGATGTGGTCCGGGTCGGCGCTCTCGACGCGCAGGGAGCCGGTGAAGCGCCGGCCCGCCCCTGGCAGCCCCGCGACCCGTGCGACGCCCTCGAGGCCCGCCCAGGCCAGCCCGGCCCCGCAGGCGAGCGCGCCGGCCCGGAGCGCGTTCCGGCGCGAGAGGTCGGTGCGCCGGGGCCGGACCCGGCGGGCGGTCGCGTGCCAGGCGAGCAGCGGCACGGCCGCCAGGGCCGCGCCGACGTGGAGCTGCATGGCCGTGACGGGCCCGACGGCGCCGACCCCCATGGCGTGGAGCGTGCCGGACGCGACCGCGGCGGCGACGAGCACGGCGAGCGGGACCGAGGCGCCCCGGCCCGGACGCCGCCTGGCAAGCCCGCGGCGGGCGACGGCCGACTTCCACGGGACGAGGAGCACGAGCGCGAGGCCGGCCGCTCCGTGCGCCACGACCACGAGGCGCCCGGCGGGCGTGCCGAGGGCGAAGGCGAGCCCACCGGTGGCGAGCGCCACCACCAGCGACCCGAGCAGCGCGAGGTTCGTCCGCCGGCCGGCCACGGTCAACGCTCCGTCGTCCCTCGGCTCGCCGCCTTCAGCCTGACGGCGGTGCGCTCGGCCGCGGTGTCGTCCTCGCCGAACTCGGCGCCGAGGCGGCGGTCGGGCACGACGGCGTGGTAGCGGCCGAACTCGTGGAGGCCGGCCGCCTCGGCCACCTTGGCCGAGGCGTAGTTGTCCTCCGCGTGGTTGTAGAGGACCGCCCGCCCCTCGGCGAGGACCGCACGGGCGGCCGCCTCGACCACCGCGCGCGCCAGCCCCCGGCCCCTGGCCGCCTCGGCCGTCCCCACCGAGATCTCGCGGAGCCGGTCGTCGTAGCGCTTGAGCACCGCGGTGGAGAGCACCTTGCCGTCCTCGAGCACGACCCACGCCGCGCCGGTGAAGTACCCGTGGACCCAGTCGGGCAGCCGGGGGTCGGCGGCGTCCAGGACGTCGACCGGGACCGCGGGCGGGGGGATGGCCACCCCGGTCCTTGCCACGCCCGAGAACATGTGCCCGGGCAGCTCGGCCGCGACCGCCTCGAGCGACGGCCGGATCGTGGCCGGGCCCCGGAGGTGGGCGGCGAGCAGCCGCGCGTGCTCGGGCGCGACCGCGACCACCGCCCCGCCGTCGCGGGTGAACGCGCGGACGGGGAGGCTCGGGTGCGGGACCTCGGCCACCGCGATCTCGCCGGGGACCAGGCGCTCCATGGGCAGCCGGAACCGGTCCGCGAGCACGGCGAGGACGACGGCGTCGTTGTCGACGGGTGCGAGCATAGGGTCAGCGTAACGGTCCCGGGGGGTCCCGGACAGGTCTATGTCGGCGGGGGGTGGGGACAGGTGGTCGCTCCGCGCCGCCGCCCCGCGGGCCGCCGCCCGCTTTGCTACGATCCGCGCCATGGCCGCCCTGCCTCCCGCTCGCGCGGGCCGGGGAACGCCGCCGGGGGCGGTCTCCGGTGCCGGCTACATGGCCCGGGGCATCCGTGTGTTCCTCGCGACACCCGGGGTCCGGCTCCTCGGGATCGTCCCCGTCCTGATCGCCGCCGTGCTCGTGCTGGCGGCGCTCGCCCTGCTCGTGACGCGCCTCGCCGCCGTCGCCGCCTGGCTCACCCCGTTCGCCGACTCCTGGCCGCAGACGACCCGGACCTCCCTGCGGGACGCCGTCGGCGTGGCCGTGCTGCTCGGCGCCCTGCTGCTCGCCGTGCTCGCCTTCGCGACCCTCGCCAACGTGATCGGGCAGCCCTTCTACGAGCGGATCTCGGACCGGGTCGAGCGCCGCCTCGGCGCCCCGCCGCCCGGCGCCGGCGGCCCGTGGTGGCGGACCCTGCCCCGGGCGACCGCCGAGTCGGCGGTCCTCCTCGCGCTCGTGGTCGGCGCCAACCTCCCGCTCGTCCTGCTCGAGCTCGTCCCCGTGCTCGGGCAGAGCCTCGTGCCCGTGGTCCAGGCGGTCGTCTCCGGCTTCCTGCTGTCGATCGAGCTGCTCGCGATCCCGCTCGAGCGGCGGGGGCTGCACCTGCGGGCGCGCCTCCGGTTCGCCTGGCGGCACCGGGCCCCCGTGACCGGGTTCGGGGTGGCGGCGTTCCTGCTCTTCCTCGTCCCGCTCGCGAACGTGGTGGCGATGCCCGGCGCCGTCGTCGGCGGCACGCTGCTCGTCCGGCGACTGACCGGTGCACCCGACCGCTGACCGGCCCGCCGGAGGGCCCGGCCCCGCCGGAGGGCGCCCGCGGCCCTCGGTCCCACGGTGCCCGGCCGCTGGCGTATCCTGCGCCGTCGGGACACGAGCGGGGAGGTCGAGGCATGCGGGTCGGCGTGCTCGGGGCGACGGGCAGGATGGGCCAGGCGGTCTGCCGAGCCGTCCTCGCGGCCGAGGACCTCGAGCTGGTCGCGGCGGTCGCCCGCAAGACCGGGGTGGGCCACGAGCTGCGCACGGTGATCCCCGAGGCGCCGCCTGACCTCCTGGTCGGCCAGTACCTGTCCGACCTCATCAGCGCCGAGGTCGACGTGGTCGTGGACTTCTCCGTCCCCGAGGCGACCGTCATCGCCGCCCGCACCCTGCTGCCCGAGGGGATCCACCTCGTCTCGGGGACGACCGGCCTGCCCGAGGGGGCCACGGAGGAGCTGCCCGGCCTGGCCCGCGCGGACGAGGCCGGGAACGTCGTGTGGGCGGCGAACTTCGCCCTCGGGGCGGTCCTCGCCATCCACTTCGCGACGGTCGCCGCCCGCTTCTACCCCGCCGAGATCGTCGAGCTGCACCACGCGGCCAAGGCCGACGCGCCCTCGGGCACGGCCATCCGCACCGCGCACGCGGTCGCGGCCGAGCGGGCGGCGACCGACGGCGCCGGGCCGGGCCTGGCCGGGCCCGGCCGGGAGGTGGTGGCCGGCGCCCGCGGGGCCGACGTCGACGGGGTGCGTGTGCACTCGGTCCGCCTGCCCGGCCTCGTCGCCCATCAGGAGGTCGTGTTCGGCGGGCAGGGCGAGCTCCTGACCGTCCGCCACGACGCGCTCGACCGGGCCGCGTACATGCCGGGGGTGCTGCTCGCGGTCCGCCAGGTGCCGTTGCGGCCCGGTCTCACCGTGGGGCTCGAGCCGCTGCTCGGGCTCGCATGACCGCGGGGGCGGCCACCCGGCCGGCCTACTGGGTCGAGGAGTTCGACGACGCCGAGCGGGCCCGCCTCGAGCCATGGTTCACCAACACCGACGGGCCGGTGTTCGCGCTTCGCAACCTCCCCGAGACGGTCAAGGGGGCGCTGTTCGCGCGCTATTCGCGCACCGGCAAGAGCCTGCGCCGCCTGTTCCTCGACGAGTTCGCCGACGAGCTCCCCGACGATCCGGCGCCCGGGCTCGGCGGGCGGGGGCCGGGGAGCGGGGACCGGCGGGCCGCCGCCCTCTACCAGCGGGTGTTCGACGGGTACGGCGACGACTCGGTCGCCCAGCTCGGCGGCGCCCACGTCGCCTGCGAGCAGGCGTCCAACCTGCTCACCAAGGCGCTCGAGTGGGGCAGGCTCGCCGCCTACCTGGAGCAGTCGACCCGGTACGTCTCCTACGCCGACCGCCCCGGCGGCCGCTGGCGGTACCACCTCGACCCTGAGGTGGCCGCCGACGCCGAGCTCGGCCCCGAGTACCGCCGGGTGCTCGACGGGCTGTTCGAGACCTACGCCGAGCTGGTCCCCGCGCTCACCGAGCACCTCGCCCGGGTCGTGCCCCACGAGCCGGGCACCAGCGAACCGGCCTGGCGGCGGGCGGTGCGGGCGCGCGCCCTGGACGCGCTGCGCGGCCTGCTCCCGGCCGCCACCACCTCGAACCTCGGGATCTACGCGAGCGGGCAGGCGTACGAGGCGCTGCTGGTCCGTCTCGCGGCCCACCCGCTGCCCGAGGCGCGCTCCTACGGCGAGCTGCTGCTCGCCGAGCTCCGCATGGTGATCCCGGCGTTCCTCACCCGGGTCGACCGCGACGACCGCGGCGTGGCCTGGTCGCGCTATCTCGCCCGTACCGCCGAGGAGACCGCCGAGGTGGTCGGCGCGGTGCTGGGTCCCGGCACCGGCGCCGAGGAGGGCCCGTCGGTCCGCCTCTCCGAGTTCGACCCGGCCGGCGAGGACAAGGTGCTGACCGCGATCGCCTACCCGCACCTCCGCGAGGGGGAGGCCAGCGTGGCCGCCCAGGTCGCCCGGCTCGGTGCCGCCGACCGGGCCGGCCTCTTCGCCGCCTACGTGGGGGAGCGCCAGAACCGGCGGCACAAGCCGGGCCGGGCGTTCGAGCGGTCCGTCTACACGTTCGACGTCGTGGCCGACTACGGGGCGTTCCGCGACCTGCAGCGCCACCGGCTCTGCACGATCGTCTGGCAGCCGCTCACCCCCGAGCTCGGCTACGAGGTCCCGGCCGAGGTCGAGGCGGCGGGGCGGGGGGACCGGTTCCGGGCCGCGGCGGCAGCCTCGGCCGGGCTCTATCACGCGCTCGAGCCGCGCTTCCCGGCCCAGGCCTCCTACGCGGTCAGCCTCGCCCACCGGGTCCGCTTCGCGATCACCCTGAACGCCCGCGAGCTGCTCCACCTGGCCGAGCTGCGCTCGGCACCCCAGGGCCACCCCGCCTACCGGGTGGTGGCGCAGGCGATGCACCGGCTCGTGGCCGAGCGGGCCGGCCACCGCGCGCTGGCCGAGGCGATGCGCTTCGTCGTGCACGACGAAGCCGACCTCGGGCGCCTGGACGCCGAGCGGCGCCTCGAGGCGAGGCGACCGGCGGAGCGCGTTGCGATTCCCTCACGAATCGCCCGACGAACAGAATGATCCTGTCGAAGCCGACAGACCAGGCGCACAGATGACAGGATCATCCTGATCGACGATTTGTAACGCATTTCCCAGCGCCCTAGCATCTCGGCGGCCTATCCCCGAGGGTTGCCATCGTCTATGCGAGCCAGCTCCCACCTCTCCCGGTCCCGGTCCCACGGCGGCAACGCCGCCACCGGCCTGCTGTTCGTCGGCGTCGTCATGGTGGTCCTCTTCGCCGCCGGCATCGGCGCGGTCGCCCTCACCGGCAACCGTCAGCCGGCGCCCGCCATCGGGCCGAGCACCGCCCAGGTCAACGCCAAGGTCGCCGCCGACCGGGTCGGCGGCGCGGCCGCCGCCCGCCGGGCGGCGGCCGCGCGCCGGCTGACCGAGATCGTCTCGCTGCGGGACGCGGCGCTGGCCCGCCGCGACGCGGCGCTGCTCGACCGGATCTACACGCCGACGAGCGCGCACCGGCGAGGCTCGTGACCGAGTCCGGCCGGCAGGTCGAGGCCGCCCGGGCCCGGTCGGCGCTCCTGCGTTTCACGCTGGTCCTGCCGCCGGGCGGCGGCAAGCTGCTGCTCTCCCGCATCGCGCCGGCGCGGTCCGGGGACTGACCGCGCCGGGCGGGGCGGCGGCTCAGCGGCCGGGCAGCAGGGCTGGCAGCACGTCGCGGACGGACAGGATGCCGAGGAGCTGGCCGCCCTCGTAGACGACCAGATGCCGGATGCGCCTGCGCGCCATCTCGGCGGCCGCCTCGACCAGGTCCCAGTCCGGCCCCACGGTCACCACGTCGCCGGTCATGATGTCCTGCACCGAAGTGTCGTCCGGCTCCGCGCCGCTGGCGACGGCGTTCAGCACGTCGCGCTCGGTCAGGATGCCGACCAGCTGCTCGACGTCCTGGACGACGGCGGAGCCCACCCCGTGCTTGGCCATCAGCCTCGCGGCGTCGCGCACGGAGTGCCCGGGACCGACCGCCACCACCGCGCTGCTCGCGACATCTCGGACCTTCACGGCCGCCTCCTTCGTGCAATCGTGATTTCTCGTGGGACAACCCTAAAGGTCGGCGAACGCGCGGTCGAGTAGCTCCTGCTGCTCCTGCTGGTGGATGGTGGGGCTCCCGGTGGCCGGCGCGGCGCCCTCGGAGCGGGTGACGCCGGTGAGGTCGAGGCCGAGTTCGCGCTGGGCGTGCAGGTGCACGTAGCGCCACGCCCCCATGTTCTCGGGCTCCTCCTGGACCCACCAGACCTGGCCGGCGGCCCCGAGCTCGTCCAGCCGCTCGCGGAGACGGTCCGCCGGGAACGGGTAGAGCTGCTCGACCCGCAGCAGCGCGACCTGGTCCAGCCCCTGATCCTTCCGCCGCTTGGCCAGGTCGTAGTAGACCTTGCCGCTGCACAGGAGCACCCGGCGCACCGTCCCTGGCCGCGGCCCGGCCGGGTCGGGCAGGACCTCCCGGAAGCGGCCGCCGGTCAGGTCGGCGGCGGCCGAGCGGGCCGCCGGGAGCCGCAGCAGCGACTTCGGGGTCAGGACGACGAGGGGCTTGCGGGTGGCCCGGAGGGCCTGGCGGCGGAGCAGGTGGAAGTACTGCGCCGGGGTCGACGGCACCGTCACCTGCAGGTTGTCCTCGGCAGCGAGCTGCAGGAAGCGCTCCAGGCGGGCGCTCGAGTGCTCCGGCCCCTGGCCCTCGAAGCCATGGGGGAGGAGCAGCACCAGGCCCGACCGCTGCCCCCACTTGTCCTCGGCGGCCGCGATGAACTGGTCGACGATGATCTGGCCGCCGTTGACGAAGTCGCCGAACTGCGCCTCCCAGAGCACCAGCGCGTCGGGGTTGGCCACCGAGTAGCCGTACTCGAAGCCCATGGCCGCGAACTCGCTGAGCAGGCTGTCGTAGACGAAGAAGCGGCCCTGGTCCTCGGAGAGGTGCGCGAGCGGCGCGTACTGCTCGCCGCTCGCCTGGTCGACCAGGACCGAGTGGCGCTGGCTGAAGGTGCCCCGCCTGGTGTCCTGCCCGGACAGGCGCACGGTGCGTCCCTCGAGCAGCACGGAGCCGAACGCGAGCGCCTCGCCGAGCGACCAGTCGACCGCGTCCCTGCCAAGGGCGGCGCTGCGGTCGGTCAGCCACTTCGTGAGCTTGGGGTGGACGTGGAAGCCCTCGGGGACCTCGGCGAGGCGGGCGGCGACGTGCTCGAGCCGCTCCCGCTCCACCGCGGTCCCGACCGGCGGGTCGTCGGCGAGCGAGGCGGGCCTGGCCAGCTCGACCTCGGCGACCTTGCCGGCGGTGTGGGTGTCGTCGAACGCCTGCTGCAGCCGCTGGCGGAACTCCTCGAGCGACCGCTCGGCGTCCTCGAGCGACAGGTCGCCCCGGTTCACCAGCGCCTCGGTGTAGAGCTTGCGGACCGACGGCCGCCCCTTGATCCGCGCGTACATGAGCGGCTGGGTGAACGCCGGCTCGTCGCCCTCGTTGTGGCCGAAGCGCCGGTAGCACCACATGTCGATGACGACGTCCTTCTTGAACGCCTGGCGGTACTCGAAGGCGAGCCGGGCGACCCGCACGCAGGCCTCGGGGTCGTCGCCGTTCACGTGGAAGATCGGCGCCTGGATCATCTTGGCCACGTCGGTCGCGTAGGTGCTCGAGCGGCCGTAGTCCGGGCTCGTGGTGAAGCCGAGCTGGTTGTTGACGATGATGTGCACCGTGCCGCCGGTGCGGTAGCCGCGCAGCTGGGAGAGGTTCAGCGTCTCGGCCACGACGCCCTGGCCGGCGAAGGCGGCGTCGCCGTGGATGAGCACGGGCAGCACCGGCGACTCCTCGCCCCGGTCGAGCAGGTCCTGCCTGGCCCGGACGATGCCCTCGACCACCGGGTTGACCGCCTCCAGGTGGCTCGGGTTGGAGGCCACCTCGACGGCCACCTCCCGGCCGGAGCGGGCCTGGTGCTTGCCGACGGCGCCGAGGTGGTACTTGACGTCGCCGGAGCCCTGGGTGAGCGCCGGGTCCAGGTGCCCCTCGAACTCGTGGAAGATCTCGCCGTAGCTCTTGCCGATCGTGTTGGCGAGCACGTTGAGCCGGCCCCGGTGGCTCATGCCGATGACCACGCGGTCCTGGTCGGCGTCGGCCGACGCGTCGAGGACGGCGTCGAGCATGGGGATGAGGCTCTCGCCCCCCTCGAGGCTGAACCGCTTGTGGCCGACGTACTTGTTGTGCAGGAACCGCTCGAACGCCTCGGCCTCGTTCAGCTTGTGGAGGACCTGGAGCTGGTCCTCCTTGGGCAGCGTGTCCCGGCGCCCCTCCACCCGCTCCTGGATCCACTGCTTCTCGTCCGGCTGCGAGATGTGCATGTACTCGACGGTGGCGGTGCGGCAGTAGGCGTCGCGGAGGACGCGCAGGATCTCGCCGAGGGGCAGCTCGCGGTCGCGCGTGAGCCCGCCGGTGACGAAGTAGCGGTCGAGGTCCCAGATCGACAGCCCGAAGCTCGCCGGGTCCAGCTCGGGGTGCATCGAGGGCGGCTTCACCTCGAGCGGGTCGAGGTCGGCGATCAGGTGGCCCCGCACCCGGTACATGTTGATGAGCTGCAGCACGCAGGCCTGCTTCTCGACCTCGGCGAGCCGGTCGTGCCCGCTGTGGGTGTCCGGGTGCCACCGCACCGCCACGTACGGCACGCCCATGTCGGCGAAGAGATCCTCGTAGAACCCGTCCTCGCCGAGGAGCAGGTCGTGCACCTTGGCGAGGAACTCGCCGCTCTCGGCGCCCTGGATGACCCGGTGGTCGTAGGTCGAGGTGATCGTCACGACCTTGCCGACGGCCATCTCCGCGAGGGCCTTGGGGTCGGCGCCCTCGTACTCGGCCGGGTAGCCGATCGAGCCGACGCCGACGATGGCCGCCTGGCCGGCCATCAGCCGCGGCACCGACAGCACGGTGCCGATCATGCCCGGGTTGGTGATCGTCACGGTCGTGCCCGCGAAGTCCTCGACCGTGATCTTGTTGGTCTTGACCTTCTTGACGAGCTCCTCGTACGCGCGCACGAAGGCGGCGAAGTCGAGCGTGTCGGCCCGCTTGATGTTCGGCACGAGCAGCGTCCGGCCGCCGTCGGGTCGCTTCACGTCGACGGCGAGGCCGAGGTTGACGTGCTCGGGGCGGGCCACGTTGGGCCTGCCGCCGACCTCCCGGTAGACCGACGTCATCGCGGGCACCGCGGCGAGCGCCTTGAGGACGGCCCAGCCGATGAGGTGGGTGAAGCTCACCTTGCCGCCCCGGTGCCGGCGCAGGTGGCCGTTGAGCACGTTGCGGTTGACCTCGAGCAGCTTGGCCGGGACGGTGCGGACCGAGGTGGCCGTGGGCACGGCCCGGCTCGCCTCCATCGCCTCGACGATCCGGGCCGCGGCGCCCCGCAGCGGCACCAGGGCGCCGTCCCCGGCCCTGCCGTCCTCGTCCACGCCGGCCTGGGGCCGGGGCTCGGCCCGCCGCGCCGGGGCGCGCCCGGCGGCCTCCTTCGCGTCGCGCCGGCCGGCGGCCTCCTTCGCGGGGGCGGGCGCCTCGGCGGCCGGCCGCTCCCGGCTCGCCGGGGGCGTGGACGGTGCCGCCGCCCCGGCCGTGGCGGCCGCGGGGCCGCCGTCGCCCTCCGCCG
>WNGN01010872.1_pt1 | contig 10412 bp, 5 predicted proteins | sample 5400561 | NCBI WGS metagenome assembly WNGN01 (sample SAMN13153379, study PRJNA577476) | soil metagenome | isolation source: 115 cm soil or saprolite under Garry oak tree replicate 2 | place: USA:California | collected 2016-06-15 | reverse complement strand
ACCGCCTGGTCGAGATCCGCGTCCGCGTCGACCACGATCGCGTTCTTGCCGCCCATCTCGGCGATCACGCGCTTCACGTGGCGCTGGCCGGGTCGGTGCACGGCCGCGCGCTCGACCAGCGAGAGCCCCCCCGCCTTCGAGCCGGTGAAGGCGACGAAGGCGGTCGCCGGATGGTCGACGAGCGCGGGCCCGACCTCCTCGCCGACGCCGGGGAGGAACGCGAGCGCGCCGGGCGGCAGCCCTGCCTCGAGGAGGATCTCGACCAGGCGGAAGGCGACGCCGGGCGTCTGCTCGGCGGGCTTCAAGACGACGCAGTTCCCCGCGACCAGCGCCGCCGTCGTCATGCCCGCCGGGATGGCGAGCGGGAAGTTCCACGGCGCGATCACGACGCCCACGCCGCGCGGCTGGTAGCGGTAGACGTTGGTCTCGCCCGGCGGCGAGAGGACCGGCGTGCCGGCCCCGAGGCGGAGCGCCGCGCGCCCGTAATACTCGCAGAAGTCGATCGCCTCGCACACGTCGGCGTCGGCCTCGGCAACCGGCTTCCCGGCCTCGAACACCTCGAGCGCGGCCAGCTCGGCGCGCCGCCGCCGCATGAGCGCCGCGGCACGGAAGAGGACGGCGGCACGGCCGGCCCACGGCGTCGTGCGCCAGGCGGGCCACGCGCGCTCCGCGGCCGCGAGGGCGCGCACGGCCTCGTCCGGCCCGGCCCGGCCGCTCCGGCAGACGACCGTGGAGGTCTGGCCCGGGTCGGCGGAGACGATCGCAGCCGCCGTCGGGACGGGGCGCCCGTCGATCAGGACCGGCGTCTCGAACCCAAAACGCGCCGGCGCCGCCAGGACCGCGGCTTGCAGGCGCGCGCGGACGTGCGGGCGGCGCAGCTCGGCGTGCGGCTCGTTCGCGAACGGGCCAGGGTCCGCCGGGTCGGTCGCACGGCGCTCGGCCGCCTCCGGGGGCTGGGTCTGGCGCTCGACCGCCGGCAGCGCGATCAGCGCGCGATCAGCGCCTCCAGCGCCTGCCCTTCCGCGAAGCGATGGCGGATGAAGGACTCGTTCGAGGTGTTCTCGAGCAGGCGGCGGACGAGGTAGGCCATGCCGGCCACCAGGTCGCCGACGGGCGCGTACACGCGCACGCGAAAGCCGAGCCGGCTAAGCGCGGCGTGGATGGGCTCGGCCATGCCGTAGAGGAGCTGGTGCTCGAGCGCCGCAGCCGGGAGCCCGCGGCTCCGCCCGTACGCGATCGCGTAGGCGATGCTGCGCAGGTTGTGGCTCCCGAAGGCGGGCCGGACACGGCCCGCGTGCTCGACCAGGTGGCGCACGCAGCGCTCGTAGTTGGCGTCGGTCTCCGCCTTCGCCTCGAAGACGGGGACCGGCCAGCCCTCGGCCGTGGCGACCACGGTCTCGAAGTCCCAGTAGGCGCCCTTCACGAGCCGCACCGCGAGCGGCTGCCGGAGCGCGCGCTCCGACCACGCGACCACCTCGCGCAGGTCGGCGAACGCGTCCTTGCGGTACGCCTGGATGACGCAGCCGAGCGGCGGCCCGGCGGGGAACTCGGCGCCGAGCGTGCGCAGCAGCTCGAGCGTCAGGTCCTTCACGTCGTCGTGCTCCATGTCGAGGTGCACGGTCGCGCCCGCCTCGCGCGCGCGGCGGAGGATCGGCAGGAGCCGCTCGCGTGCCTCGGCGAGGCCCTCGGGCGCGCTCGCGGGCGCGAACAGCGGCGAGAGCGCCGTCGGCTTGACCGACACGTTGACGCGCGGCACGGGGCCCCACGGATCGCGCTCGAGGCGCAGCTCGGCGGGCCAGTCGCGCGTGCCCGCGACCAGCGCCTCGAGCGTCGCGCGCACGCGCTCGGCGTAGCGCGCCGCCTCGCGCTCGGTGACCGTCTTCTCGCCGAGCAGGTCGACCGTGCACGCCTCGCCCGCGCGCCAGAGGGCCGCCAGCCGGGGGAGGGCGTCCTCCGGCGTGGCGCCGGCGATCAGCTGGCGCGCCATGCGCATGATGTTCCGGCGGGCGGCGGCGGTCGAGAGGCGCGCGCCGAACGGCACCCGCTCGGCCACCTCGAGCCCGAGGCCGAGCGCGCGCGGCACGTCCACGCCGGCGAAGTACTCGCTCAGGTGGCGCAGCACGTCGGCATCGTCGCGGCAGGCGGGGAAGACGTCGACGAAGCGGAAGAGCTCGGTCTTGAAGCCCGGGTGGGACATCGCCCAGTCGAGCACCCGCTCGCTCCAGCGCCCGAGGTGGAAGAGGTGCGCCCGCTCCGACGCCCCGGCCGCCGCGATCTGCCGGGCGAGGGCCTGCACCTCGTGCTCGAAGCCGTCGCCCATGGCGGCTCTCAACCTCGGAGGGCTGCGTCGAGCAGGTTCAGGAAGAGGCCCACGTCGGTCACGATGCCGGTCGACTCGACCGAGCCGCGGTCGGCGAGCTTGGTCACCACCGCCGGGCTGATGTCGACGCAGATGAGCCGCACGCCCGCCGGCGTCATGTTCCCGACCCCGATCGAGTGGAGCATGGAGGAGAGCATGAGGATCATGTCGGCGCCCTCGATGAGCCGCGCGTACTCGGCCTGCGCGGCGATCAGGTCGACGAGCGTGTCGGGCAGCGGCCCGTCGTCGCGGATCGAGCCGGCGAGCGCGAACGGCACGCCGTGGCGCACGCTCTCGTACATGACGCCGCTCCGCACCGCGCCCGCCTCGACCGCCTGCCGGATGCCGCCGTGGGCGCGCACCAGGTTGATCGCCACCAGGTGGTTTCGGTGCCCGCCCTGCACGTTGATGCCGCGCTTCAAGTCCACGCCGAGCGAGGTGCCGAAGAGCGCCTGCTCGATGTCGTGCGCCGCGAGCCCGTTCCCGCCGAGGAGCGCCTGCACGTAGCCGCGGTGGACGAGGCGCGCCAGGTGCGGGCCGCCGCCGGTGTGGATGACGACCGGGCTCGCGACCACGACGATCTTCCCGCCGCGCTCGCGGAGCCGCCGCATCTCCCACGCGATGCGCTCGACGGACAGCTCCACGCGCCGCTCGCTGGAGGCATCCGCGGTCATGAAGCCGAACGTCTCGCCCGCGCGCGGCACGTGCGTCGGCTCGGTGCGCACCCCGTCGACGCCGCACACCACCAGGTCCCCCCGCCGGAGCTCGCGGATCAGGCGGCAGGTGACGCCCGCCTCGCCGGGGGCGCCGTCGACGACCAGCACGGCGTCCATCCGCTGCCGGGCCGCGCGCACCCACCGCCCGCGCACCCGTACGTCGGTCGGGAAGATGCTGGTGCTGTAGAAGTCGTGCGGCGCGACCCCCTCCTGCTCGACCGCCGCGAGCCGCGCGTCGTGCTCGTCCTCGGCGACCCGCGCGCCCGCCTGGATGAGCCGCGCGAGGATCGCGTCCAGGCGCTCGGGCGACGGCGCCACCACACGCACGCGCGCGAGCGAGGCCTGGTCGTGGCGGAGGCCGGGCTGGAAGGCCTCGATCTCGAAGTCGCCGCCGCCGTCGGTGATGCGGTCGAGCATGGCGTTCATGAGGCCCGTGTCGAGCAGGTCGCCCTGGATCTCGATCGCGCGCTCGCGCACCTCGGACGCGACGCGCGGGGCGCGCGCGCGCCGCCGCGCGCCCGGGTGCTCCAGCTGGAGGACCAGGCACTTGGCGGCGCCGCCCGCCAGGATGAACTGCCCGAGCGGGCAGAGGACGACCTCGTGGCCCCAGCGCTCCAGGCGCTCGCGGAGCGCGTCGCTCGCGAAGTTCGTGATCACCGCGCCGCCGGTCACGACCGCGTTGCACGCGAAGCGCAGCGCGTCGGCCGCGTCCACCTCGTAGCGCTGCTCCGCCGGCACGCGCGCGGCGATGCGCTCGAGCGACTCGCGATCGAAGGCGTCCGGGTAATAGAAGACGCGGCCCTCGGGGAGCGGGCAGAAGCAGGTGTCGAGGTGGTAGAAGCGCTCGTCGACCAGGCGCAGCGGCACGACCTCGACGTCCAGCACCTCCGCCAGGTGGCGGTGCGCCTGGAGCGAGGTGCGCACGCCGTAGCCGCCCCAGAGGAGCGGCGCGCCCGGCTGGAAGAGCGCGTCGCCCTCGCCCTCGAACGTCCCCCGGCCAGGCAGCTCGACGATGCGCGAGCCGCGGCGGCGAAACCACTCGACCGCGTGCCGCGTCTCGGGCGCACGCTGCGGGAAGCGGAAGCGCGCCGGCGCGAAGGTGTCCTCGTGCACGAGGCCCGCGTTGGCGGTGAAGGGCATGTCGGGGAGGCCCGCCGCGGGCTCGAGCAGCTCCAGGTCGGCGCGCGCGGCGAGCGCCGCGCGGAGTGCCTCCCACTGCCGCATCGCCTCCTCGGCGTCGGTGCGGCCGACGTTCCCCTCCATCCACGGGTTGATGACGTACTCGACGCGGTAGAAGCGCGGCGTGCAGAGGAGGAAGCGGTCGCGCGGCGCCATCGGGGTCATTATTCGGCCCGCGCGCGGCAGGCTCAAGCCGGTCATTCGATTTGACAGCGCCGTCGCGCCCTCGCTATGCCGGCCCGCAGTGGCCCTCGAGCACCGCACCGTCACGACCAACGGCATCAAGCTCCACTGCGCGGTCGACGGCGACGGGCCGCTCGTCGTCCTGCTGCACGGCTTTCCGGAGTGCTGGTACTCGTGGCGGCACCAGATCGCGGCCCTCGCACCCCGTTTCCGCGCCGTCGCGCCCGATCTCCGCGGCTACAACCTGAGCGACAAGCCGGCCGGCGTGGCGGCGTACGCGCTCCCCGAGCTGGTCGCCGACGTGCGCGGGCTGGTCGACGCGTTCGGCGAGCGCGAGGCAGTGATCGTCGGCCACGACTGGGGCGGGGCCGTCGCCTGGACCTTCGCCATGGAGCACCCGGAGGCCACGCGGCGGCTGGTGGTGATGAACTGCCCGCACCCGGCGATCTTCGCGCAGCATCTCGGGACCAACCGCCGCCAGCTCGCGCGCAGCTGGTACATGTTCTTCTTCCAGCTCCCGTGGCTCCCGGAGACGCTCCTCGGCCTCGGCCACGCGCGCCTGATCGCCGACGCCATCCGCCGCACGGCAGTGCGCCAGGACTCGCTCACCGAGGAGGACCTCCTGTACCTCCGCGCGGCGGCCTGCCTGCCCGGCGCGCTGCGCGCCGGGATCAACTACTACCGCGCCGCCTTCCGCAGCCCCGAGGCGCGCGCGCTGTGGCCGCGGTGGCTGCGCCGGTTCCTGTACGGCGACCGGCCGATCGAGGGCCTGCGCGAGCGGCTCGAGGACTGGCCCAGGATCACCGCGCCCACGCTGCTGGTCTGGGGCGAGCAGGACATCGCGCTCGGCAAGGAGCTGTCGGTCGGCATGGAGCCGCTCATGGGCGGGCCCTTCGAGGTCAAGTACATCCCGCTCTCCGGCCACTGGGTGCAGCAGGAGCAGCCCCAGGTGGTGAACGGCTACCTGCTCGACTTCCTGGGTGACCTGGCGCCGGCGCACGCGCCGGCAGCGGGCTAGCAGATCACGCGACGCCTCTTCGCGGTCGCCGCTTTGACGTTCGCAGGGCTCGTCACGCCTCTCCTCGCCGGCTGTGGTTCCCTGCCGACCAGCGACCCGCTCCCGGGCTCGACACCGTTCAGTGCCGAGCTGCAGCAGAAAATCACGACCGCGCTCGAGAAAAAGGGGGCGACCCATCACCCGCATACCCGGCATCTCCGGCCCGACGGCTCGCCGCGCTACACCAACCGCTTGATCCTCGAGTCGAGCCCGTACCTGCTGCAGCACGCGCACAACCCCGTCAACTGGTATCCGTGGGGCGACGAGGCCTTCGCCCGGGCGGCCGCCGAGTCGAAGCCGGTGCTCCTCAGCGTCGGCTACTCGACCTGCCATTGGTGCCATGTGATGGAGGAGGAGTCCTTCGAAAACGAAGAGATCGCGACCTACTTGAACCAGCACTACGTCGCCATCAAGGTCGACCGGGAGGTCCGGCCCGACATCGACGACGCATACATGAGCGTCGTGCAGATGCTCACCGGGAGCGGCGGCTGGCCGATGACGGTCTGGCTCACGCCCGGACGCCAGCCGTTCTCCGGCGGCACGTACTTCCCGCCGCGCCAATTTCTCGCGATGCTCCAGCAGCTCCGTCAAGGGTTCGACGCGGAGCCGCTCCACGTCGCCGAGCAGGCCGGCGAGATCACCCGGCGCGTGCAGCAAATGGCCCAGCGCCCGGGGGGTGAGGGCCTGCCGGATGCGGCCGTGCTCCAGCGCGCGTTCGACGGGTTCGCCGCGACCTTCGACGCGACGAACGGCGGGTTCGGCCGCGCGCCGAAGTTCCCGAGCCCGCCGGACCTCGAGCTGCTCCTCCGCTACCATCGTCACGCCGCGAGCGCACGCGCCCTCGAGATGGTGACCCTGACGCTCGAGAAGATGGCGGCCGGAGGGATCCACGATCAGATCGGCGGCGGCTTCCACCGCTACGCGACCGACGCCGCCTGGCAGGTGCCGCACTTCGAGAAGATGCTCTACGACAACGCGCAGCTCGCCGCCCTCTATCTGGCCGCCTTCCAGATCACCAAACGCGAGGATTTCGCCGCCGTGACGCGCGACATCCTCGACTACGTCGGGCGGGAGATGACGGCGCCCGACGGCGGCTTCTACGCCGCGACCGACGCGGACAGCGAAGGGGTCGAGGGAAAGTTCTTCGTCTGGACGCCCGCCGAGATCCGCGCTGCCCTCGACGCCCCGCACGCCGACGCCGTGCTCGCCTACTATGGTGTCACCGAGCCGGGGAACTTCCACGGCAGGAACATCCTGCACGTCGCCGCGCCGCTCCCCGAGGTCGCGCCCAAGCTCGGCATCGAGCCCACCCGGCTGCGCCAGCTGCTCGATGAAGCGCGGTCGAAACTCTACGCCGTCCGCGCGCGGCGCGTGCCACCCCACAAGGACACGAAGATCCTCGCCGGCTGGAACGGCCTCATGATCTCGGCCTTCGCCCGCGCCGGGGCCGTCCTCGGCAAACCGGGCTACGTCGAGCGCGCCCGGATGGCCGCTGCGCTGGCTGCACGAGGCGATCGCCCTCCAGGACGTCCTCGTCCGCGACTTCTGGGACACGGAGAAGGGGGGCTTCTTCCTCACCGGCGCTCAGCACGAGGTGGCGCTCACTCGGCAGAAGCCCTACTACGACGGGGCGATTCCATCGGGAAACGCGCTCGCGGCGCTGAACCTGCTGCGGCTCGCCGAGTTCACGACCGACGACCGGCGCCGTGAGCGAGCGGACGCGACACTGCGCGCGTTCGCGCCGATCCTCCAGCGCACACCGGCCGCGGCGCCCGCGCTCCTCGCGGCGCTCGACTTCCGCCTCGACCGGGCGAAGGAGATCGTCATCGTGCGGCCGGCGGCAGCGACGGGCGACGAGGCGCTGCTTGCGACGGTACGGAGAGCCTATGTGCCCAACCACGTCCTCACGGTCGGGAGCGTAGGCGACGAGCTGGCACGCCAGCGGGAGATCATCCCGCTGGTGGCAGACAAGCAGGCGCTGCGCGGAGCGACGACCGCGTATGTATGCGAGCAGAAGGTGTGCGCGCTGCCGACCTCTGACCCTGCCGTCTTGTCGGATCAGCTGGCGAAGGTGTCCCCGCTTGCCGGTGTAGCGCGCGACGGCCCGCCAGGAGGCGTTCCATGATCCCGAGCGCCCCTCCCGGCAGCTCCTGCCGCCGCCTGGCGGCCCGCGCGCGGACGCGCTAACCCTGAGGTACTGTGCGCAACGCCGAGCTGGCGCGCGTCTTCCGGGACATCGCCGCCTACCTCGACATGGACGACGTGCCCTTCAAGCCGCGCGCCTACGAGAAGGCGGCGCAGGCGATCGAGTCCCACGACCGGCCGCTCGACGCCGTCTACCGCGCCGGCGGCGTGAAGGCCCTGCGCGAGATCCCCGGCATCGGCACCTCGATGGCCGAGAAGCTGGAGGAGCTGATCACGACCGGCAAGTGCAAGCTGCGCGAGGAGTACCACCGCCGCATGCCCGTCGACCTGGCCGCGCTGACCGCGCTCGAGGGCGTGGGGCCGAAGGCCGTGAAGCTCCTCTACCAGCGGCTCGGCGTGCGCACGCTCGCCGACCTCGAAGCCGCGGCGCGCGCCGGGAAGGTCCGCGACCTCCCCCACTTCGGCGAGAAGAGCGAGCAGAAGATCCTGAAGGCGCTCGCCTTCGTGCAGACGAGCGGGCAGCGCACGCCGCTCGCCGTCGTGCGCCCCGTGATCGACGAGTTGGCGGCGGCGCTCGCGCGTGTGCCGGGCGTGGCGCGCGTCGAGGTCGCGGGCTCGATCCGCCGCCGCAAGGAGACCGTCGGCGACGCCGACCTCCTCGCGCTCGCGCGCACGGCCGAGGCGGCGATCGCCGCCTTCGCGAAGCTGCCCGCGGTGGCGCGCGTCCTCGGCCAGGGCGACACCAAGTGCAGCGTGAAGCTCCAGGACGGGCTCCAGGTGGATCTGCGCGTGGTCCCCGAGGAGAGCTTCGGCGCGGCGCTCCTCTACTTCACCGGGAGCAAGGCGCACAACGTCGCGCTCCGCCAGCTCGCCATGAAGAAGGGCTGGAAGCTGAACGAGTACGGCCTCTTTCGCGGCACGCGGCGGATCGCGGGCCGCACCGAGCAGGAGCTCTACGACCGCCTCGGCCTCGCCTGGATCCCGCCCGAGCTGCGCGAGGACCAGGGCGAGATCGAGGCGGCGCGCGCGGGCACGCTCCCGCGCCTGGTCGAGCCGGGCGATCTCCGCGGCGACCTCCAGACGCAGACCAACTGGACCGACGGCCAGGACTCGCTCGAGGCGATGGCGCGCGCGGCCCGGGACGCGGGCTGCGAGTACGTCGCCATCACCGACCACACCGTGAGCCTCGCCATGACGGGCGGCTGCGACGCGAAGAAGCTCCGCCGCCAGCGGCGCGAGATCGCGCGCCTCGACGCCAAGCTGGACGGCATCCGCGTCCTCGCCGGCGCCGAGGTCAACATCGACCGGGACGGCACGCTCGACATCGACGACGAGACGCTCGCCCAGCTCGACGTGGTCGGCATCGCGGTCCACTCGCACTTCAACCTCCCGCGCCGGGAGCAGACCGAGCGCATCGTGCGCGCCATGCGGAACCCGCACGCCGACATCCTCTTCCACCCCACCGGCCGCGTGATCCAGAAGCGCGAGCCCTACGAGGTCGACATCGAGGCGATCATCGCCGCGGCCCGGGAGACCGGCACCGTGCTCGAGCTCGACGCCTACCCCGACCGGCTCGATCTCCGCGACGAGCACGTACGACGCGCGACGGAGGCCGGCGTGCCGATCGTCATCGACTCGGACGCGCACAGCGTGAAGCACCTGGGCTTCCCGCGCGCCTACGGCGTCGATCAGGCGCGCCGCGGCTGGGCGACCGCGAAGGACGTGCTCAACACGCGGCCGGTGGAGGGCTTTCTCGCGGGGCTGAAGGGCGGGAGGCCGCGCGCGCGCCGGCGCGCCTAGGAGTGGCCTAGGAGGCGCGCGCCGATCCCGTCGCGGAGCTTGGGACCGCCGCCGCCTTGGCGTAGGATTGCGGCGGTGGGCGAGGTCTACGCGGACTTCGAGCGGGAGCTCCACCGGCTGGGCGGCAAGTACGCCGCGCATCCCCGGCGCGAGACGATCCGCCTCCTCCTGCTCGCGCTCGAGCGCGAGCAGCTGGTCGCGACCGGATACCGGGAGGACGTCATCGCCGAGTGCCTGGCGGCCATGCCGATCGGCGACGCGGCGCGCGACGTGATCCGCCACGCGCTCCTCTGGGTCTGGAAGGACGAGGAGATGCACACGATCTACGTCCGCGGCGCGCTCTTGAAGCTCGGGAGCCTCCGGCTGCGCGTGAGCTCGACGATCCAGCAGCTCACGGGCTGGATCGGCGGCTGGGCGAGCTCCGTCCAGCACCATGTGCGGTGGCGGGACGCGCCTCTTTCGCGCCTCTTCGCCGCCCTCTTCACGGCGGCCGGCGCGCTCGTCGGGAAGGTGCCGCGCGCGGTGGCGCGCGAGCTGCGCTTCGGCTCGTTCGGGCGCTTCTGCCGGTTCAATGTCGACGCCGAGCGAACCGCCGCGCTCTGCTGGAAGCGGCTCTGCGACCTCGCCGCCGAGCACGAGAACCCGCACACGCCGCTCGCCGAGCTCGAGCGCATTCGCGACGACGAGGAGCGGCACGAGCGCCTGTTCGCGCTCTTCACCGCCGCCCTCGACGAGAAGGACGGGCTGCGGCCGGGGGTGACGGCCGCCACGCTGGCGGCCGAGGTCGCGGCCGTGGGCGAGCCCTTCCTGCCCCGCGCGCTCCGTACGCGCGCTGCGGCGGAGAACCCCCTCGGCAGCGGTGGCCCCGTCTGGGTCCTGTGCGGCGAGCGCGCCGAGGACAAGCTCCCGCTCTTCCGCCGCCTACTCGATGCGGCCGGCCTCCGCCGCCGCCTGGAGGAGTGCGCCCGCGCCG
>WNGN01003698.1_pt1 | contig 10412 bp, 4 predicted proteins | sample 5400561 | NCBI WGS metagenome assembly WNGN01 (sample SAMN13153379, study PRJNA577476) | soil metagenome | isolation source: 115 cm soil or saprolite under Garry oak tree replicate 2 | place: USA:California | collected 2016-06-15 | reverse complement strand
GACGAAAGCAATCCTAGAACGAGTACGATTCTCGCCGTCCAATCACACCACTGTGGCATTTGCGATCACCGAGAGCACAAAAGAATCGGCGGCAGCATTCGCGGGCCGGCAGCAATTTCATATTGGAGGGACCGCTTTCCGGTTCGCCGCACCTTGAAGGCTGCCTATGGACTGATTGTTCGTTCTGCCTGCGCTACTTCCGTGGCGCGATCTCGATCCCGGCGGCGATCCGCGAACCTGAGTCTTGGGTAGCCAGGATAGCAAAGAATCCGCTTATAATTCGGGCTGGTGTTCGGGCTGGTGCTGGGTATGGCCGTGAAGCTCAGGTATGCAAAATGCTGGCCGCTTGTAGCAGCGCTATTGGTGCCAATCGGCCACTCCCATTTAAGCTTTTCACAGGCAAATGCAAGCGCCGTCTCCAATGCTTCTGGCCTGGAGGTCACGTATCTGGGTAATGAAGGTGTGCTGATCGCCGCGGGTGAACAGCACGTACTCATCGACGCTCTTCATGGACCGTACAGCGAATACGTCTCACCGCCACGTCATGAGCTCCGGGCGATGCAAGAGGGTAAATTTCCATATAACGGGGGCGAGGTGGTGCTTGTGACTCATGTCCACGGCGACCACTTCAGCGCTCGCACGGTCGGCTTGCACCTGGAACATAATAAGTCTGCAGTGCTAGTGAGTTCCCGGCAAGTCGTGAACTCTATGAGAAGCGACTTTGCTGGGTACGATCGGATCAGGTCACAAGTCCACGAAGTTACGCCGCCATGGAAACAGCGGCAGAGCTTACGGGTGAACGGAGTCGGCATCGACGTGCTCGGCCTGCGACATGGAGGGGAAGAGTTCCATGCCGTGCAGAACCTCGGCTATGTAGTGCGTCTTGGGCGTTGGACATTGCTTCACGTCGGTGATGCCGATGCTACCGAAGAAAACCTCAGGAGTTTCAATTTACAGCAGGAAGGAATCGATGTCGCCTTCTTGCCATTTTGGTATCTCATGACACCCGAAGGGCAGGCACTGGTAAGGGAACACATCCGTCCCAAGCACATTATTGCCGTTCACATTCCGCATGCTTCCGTGTCCGAACTACACAAGACTACTGGAGACATTAGAGCAGCGTTTCCAGACTGCACAATTTTCTCCACACTCATGCAGAAGAAGCAGTTCTGAGGGTTGCAACGATCTTCCGTCAAGTGCTGAAAAGCAATCTTTTCGACCCAGTTCCTAAGACTTGTCTGGCGGTAGCAAGTAGAGACCGGAACCTGCCCGAACCGCTCGCGATTCTCGCGACCAAACCCATCTGTCTGCCAGTCTTGTCACTTATCGGAAATTCTCGACCAGCATGAGATCGGTATCGAATTCGGCAACACGGTAGTACAGCACCCACTGACCATCGGGAGAAACATCGAAACCCTCCCCAGATGCGGTCGGCGGACCAACGTCCACGGTTCCGAAGCTGGAGGTTCGCATATTGCCCAAGTCGAGCAGCTTAAGTTGCGCCGGTCTTACCGAAACATCCAGAAAGCAAATCCCGTTCCTGAATACCCGCCACGCCGCGAATGCAACGTGTTCAAGAATTCGGAGACGTTCGCCCCCTTCCACTGGAATTCTCCAGAGGCTGTCACCGCGCCGATAGAACAGAAACTTGCCGTCAACGGACTCAAACGAATCCATAAAGGCTTCCGTGCCAAGCGGCTCGCCACCACCATCCTTTGTTACCTGCACGGGTGGCCCTCCCTCCGGCGATACTTTCCATATCTCCCAGGTGCCGCTGCGATCGGAAGAGAAGTACACCCACTTTCCGCTACGCGACCAGCCGGGTATGTCGTTTTCAAATGGTCCTTCGGTCAGGCGATGGGGTGAACCTCCTTCTGCACTAATCAGGAAGATGTCGGAGTGCCCCTCAAGCCTGGAATCAAACGCAATCTGCTTTCCATCAGGCGACCAGCGCGGCGTACCAGTGGCTGTGGCCGCCATCGAGGTTAGCTGCAGCGGGTTTGAGCCATCGCTGTCGCTCAACCACAGCTCCTGTGTGCCGGAACGGGTGGAGCCAAAGACAATCTTCCTCCCGTCAGGAGAGAAGCTGACATCGTTTTCCTCGCGCGTTGATGCGGTGATCTTCGTCGGGGAGCCCGATTTCCCAGCTGCTGGTCCACCGCTACGCCAGATATTCGTATTCACATGCCCGAGCACAAAAGCAAGCCGAGCACCTTCACGCGCAATCGTGGGAGCGAAAGCATAGTCTCCGCCGCCGCCGACTGGCGCTGGTACGCCGCCCGCAACGGGAATTCTCCACAGACTTTGCAGCCCCGCGCGGTTGGAGGAAAACACTATTGACTTGCTGTCAGGCATCCAGGCGAGACCCCAGATCAACGCCTTGTCCGACGTGAGTTGAACGGAATCGGCCGTCGCCCGACGCGTCACATACAGCTCCTGCGCAAGAAAACCTGCTCCTTGAACAAACGCTACATATCTGCCATCCGGAGAGAAAGTGGCGCTGGCCAGGAAAGGGCCTGGGGGCGTGAGCAGCACTCGCCTCTGACCGTTCTCAACGGAGATCAAGACGATATTGGCACGCGGGTCTTGCGCAGAACTCTGATCGGTTACAACCAGGTTCTTTCCGTCCGGCGACCACTCCACGATGCTACCTAAGGTGTTAGGGTCCCTGTACGCATCGGCAATCTTGCGTTCGGGTCCACCCAGCGATGGAACTATGAAGTAACCGGGCATCTTCTTGAAGAGCCGCCTGAAGGCGACAAAGCGACCATCCGGCGACCAGGCGGGACTATCATCGTCGCCGGGACCAGCCGTCAAACGGAGTGGCGTGCCAGCTCCCACCAGCTTCACATAGATGCGGGCCCCGTCGTCTTTTTCGCTTTGCCACGAGAAAGCCAATTCCTTGCCGTCTGGCGAGAACGCCGGCGTTCCCTTGGCTCCCGCAGAGCTCGTGAAGGGGACCATCGTCAGCGCGGCGCCCGGGTTGGACAAGCTGGATCTGGAGTAGTAAAGCCAACTTACAACTGCGACCAACGCGACCCCAGCCAGGATGGCAGATGACCACACCCACCGCCTGGACCGTCTCCCCGGAATTACAGGAGGCAGTGCTGCTGTAGCCTGCAGACTCGAGCCTGAGGTAGTATCGCGCTTTAGGCGCTTCAGGTCAGTACGCACCTCGGCTGCGCTCTGGTAGCGCAGGTCCTTGTCTTTCTCCAGCAGCTTGCTGATAATGCGATCGAGCTCGGTGGGCAAATCGGCCCTAACGGTGCTGGCGGTTGCTGGCACCTTGTGAAGAATGCCATCGAAAATCGCCGCGGAGGTCGCGCCAGGGAAGGCGGGTTTTCCGGTCGACATCTCGTAGAGCACTACGCCAAAGGAGAACAGGTCGGTGCGCCCGTCCAACTCCTCACCCAGCGCCTGCTCGGGCGACATGTAGGCAACGGTTCCCAACGCCGTACCCGGACTCGTGAGGTGCTCCGCACTAACCTCCGCCGTCGCTTCTGCCATTACCGCTGCCGCTTCAGCAACGCGGCTCGCTGTCGGCGTGAGCTTCGCCAGTCCGAAGTCGAGGATCTTGGCGTGTCCGCGCTTGGTTACGAAGATGTTCGCAGGCTTGATGTCACGATGGACGATGCCTTCTGCATGGGCTGCGTCCAGTGCATCCGCAATCTCGATGGCGATTGACAGTAGGATCTCGGTTTCCAACGGTCGGCCGGTGACCATGTGCTTCAGGGTCACGCCATTGAGATACTCCATGGCGATAAAGCGTCTGCCGTCGTGTTCACCGATTTCGTAGATCGTGCAGATGTTGGAATGGTTCAGGGCGGAAGCAGCGCGGGCTTCGCGGCGAAAGCGTTCGAGAGCCTGCGGGTCTTGCGCGACATCCTGCGGCAGAAACTTAAGCGCAACGAAGCGTCCGAGGGAGATGTCCTCGGCCTTGTAGACCACACCCATGCCACCGCCGCCCAGCTTCTCGACGATGCGGTAGTGCGAGATCGTTTGTCCGACAAATTGCGACGGCGTGGCCATTGCGGGAATGTTAGGCTTGACTCGCTTGCGAGGTCAACGCCTCCTTATTAGTGCGGGAATTACTGTGGCAGCCCCATTCGGCGCAGCAGGTCGGCGTAGCGGGGGTCGGGCCGAATGCTGTCCAGTATAGGGTCTACCTTTAGCCACGTCAGCCCCGGTGCTCGCTCCTCATACGCCATTTGCAGCCATCTAAACGTTTCATCCCTGTTGTCCAACCCAGCATAAATTGTTGCTATGGCGTATGGGGTGACATGACGCTGCTTTGCCAGCTTCTTCAACTCATCGATCAACTGTAACGCCTCCTGTTTTCTCCCAGAAGCCGCGTAGGCATAGCCCAAGGCTGCAACTATCCAAGGCTTATCCTCTAACGATCTCGCTTTTTTAAGCTCCACAATGCCAGTGGCGAAGTCGCGCTTTTGAACAGAGGCTATTGCGAGGGTGAGATGGGCTAGGTAGAAGTTAGGTTCCATTTCAATCACTTTACGGGACTGCTCAATGGAGAGGTCGTACTGGCGGGCAACGTAGAAGGGCACATTCAAGTCAACACCGATCATCAGAGAAAGCGGGTCAAGCTGCTGAGCACGCTTTATCTCCGCTATCGCCTCTGAACTCCGCCCCGACATAGCCAAAAGCCACTCATACTGGTGGTGAGCCTCTGCGTAGTTCGGGTTCAGCTCGATCGCCCGTCTATATTCTCTCTCGGCACCCGACCAGTCCCAATCGTAGTTGAACATTATGTCTGCCCGAGCTCTATGAGCCTCTGCAAGGGACTCATCCAGTGCCAGTGCCTTCTTCACCGCTTCCTTCGCTTTCGGCACCGCTTCATTCGGAGGCAGGTACGCGTCCGAAATTGCTACGTAGGCGGTCGATAGTCCCGCGTACGCAAGCGCGTAATTGGAGTCCGTATCAATTGCCTGTTGAAAATACTCTATGGCTTTTTTGCCATCGTCTTCGGTTCCCTTGTACAAGAAGTACTGACCCTTGAGGTAGAGTTGGTACGCTTCTGTATTTTCCGTCGAGTGCTGTGTCAATTTGCTTCTTTCTTCGGCACTCAAGCGAAGTTGGAGTTTCTCCGAGATGTCTGTCGCAATCTCCTGTTCAAGACCCGCAGTGTCGGACAGTCTGCGGCTATATTGCTCGCCCCACAATTGCGATCCCGTCGCCACATCCATGAGTTCAGCTTGTAACTTGAGCGTGTCGCCGCGCTCCGTCAGTCTGCCCGTTAGCACTGCGCGTACATTCAGGTTTCCGCCGATTTTTTGTGGATCATCTGAACGGCCCTTGTAGCGAAAAACAGTAGTATGTGCCATCACCCTCAGGTTCGGCACGCGACAAAGACTGTTGATAACTCCGTCCGTGATGCCATCACTGAGATAATCCACACTCGGATCACCGCTACTGTTCACTAAAGGCAATACCGCAATCGAGTCGATTGCGTTTGCGTGACGCTTCACGTAAAACCTCCCTTCAGTGATGAGCACGCCCACTGCCATCGCCAGAACCACTACAACCGTGACAATATTCCGGCGAGACCAGCGATGCAATTGCTCGACAGGAAGGCTCGTCTCTGCTTTTTTGGACAATTCCGCGTCCCGCTTCACTCGTTGCAAATCGGTTTTCATCTCAGAAGCGTGCTGGTAGCGCAGATTCCTATCCTTCTCCAAAGCCTTGTTGATGACTTCTTCGAGCTTAGACGGAAGATCGGGATTCAGGCGAACTGGAGGAACGGGGTCTCGGTTCAGAATGGAATCGAAAATCACCCCTGAACTTTCGCCACGGAATGGCAATGTGCCAGTTGCCATCTCGTAGAGAACGGCACCGAACGAGAACAGATCGGTACGTGCGTCTAATTCTTTGGCACGGATTTGCTCCGGTGACATGTAGGCGATGGTTCCCACAGCCGTTCCCGGACTGGTCAGGTGCTCGCCACTGATCGTTGGCTCAACCGTGACCGCCGCTGCTTCAGCGACCCGAGCGCCGACGGGCGCGACCTTTGCCAGTCCGAAGTCGAGAATCTTGGCGTGCCCGCGCTTGGTGACGAAGATGTTCGCGGGCTTGATGTCCCGGTGGACGATGCCCGAAGAATGTGCGGCATCGAGAGCATCGGCGACTTCGATGGCAATCGGAAGAAATGTCTCCATTTCCAACGGACGCCCTGCGATACGGTGCTTCAGCGTCATGCCATCTAGAAACTCCATGACGATGAAAGACTGGTCACCATGTTTAGCGATCTCGTGGATAGTGCAGATGTTGGGATGGTTGAGAGCGGAAGCTGCCCGAGCCTCGCGTCGGAAACGTTCCAATGCCTGCGAGTCTTGCGCCACGTCGTCGGGCAGGAATTTGAGAGCGACGAAGCGGCCAAGGTCGGTGTCCTCGGCCTTATAGACGACACCCATCCCGCCGCCACCGAGCTTTTCGAGGATGCAGTAATGAGAGATCGTTTGTCCGACAAATTGCGACGGCGCGGCCATTGCGGGAATGTTAGGCTGGAGTCGCTTGCGAGGTCAACGCCTCCTTTTACTGCGGCAGTCCCATCCGGCGCAACAGGTCGGCGTAGCGGGGGTCGGAGCGCATCCCGTACCAGAACGGGTCTACTGCTAGAAAGGGCATACTGGTCGAATGCTCCTGATATGCCCTTTGGAGCAGCCGAAAGGCCTCGTCCTTGTCACCGAGCCCCGCATAAACCGCTGCAAACTGGTAGAAATCGACATAGGCGTGCGAAGCCAAATCCTTGAATTGTTCGGCGATCTTCAGTGCGTCCGCCCGCCTGCCCGAAACTGCATACACCCAGCCGAGGCCGGAAGCAACCAACTGGTTCTCCGCTACGACAGCTTTGGCTGATTCAGGTATTTTGTCGTATTCGCCGATAGCCTGCGCGTACATACCCTTCATCGCGTAAGCCCAAGCTAACTCTCCCCGCTTAAATGCAATGTCTGGATAGAGGTCGAGCTGCTTCTGGTATCGAGAGATTGACTCATCGTATCGCCGGGCAACTAAGTAGGCGTATGGCAATTCGCTTGGTAAAAGAGGATCAAGCTCTTGCGCTCGCTCGCCCTCAGCGATACTTTCGTCAAACCTCGCCCTGCTCATGAGGCCCACGAGATAGCGCGAATGGGAGTTAGCACTATTGGGATTCAACTCGATAGCTCGCTTGAACTCTCGCTCGGCACTTGGCCAATCCCAATAGAAAAACCACTCGATCATCGCCAGAGCTGCATGGGCTTCGGCCAGCGTTTCATCAAGCTCCACCGCTTTCATTGCCGCCGCTTTCGCTTTCGGAAAAGTCTCGCTTGGGGGCTGATAGATTAATCCGCTGAGTCCGCCGTAAGCGTCTGCGAGACCCGCATAAGCCAGTGCATAGTTGGGGTCTTGGTCGATTGCCTGCTGGAAATATTCGATGCCCTTCTTCAGCCCTGCTGCTGTTGCTTGATTTGCGTGATACCTGCCCTTCAAGTAAAGCCGATAAGCCTCTGAATTCGTCGCTGATGGCTTGTTCAAACGAGTCTTGTCTTCGCTAGTAACCCCTCCTCGCAGGTTTCCAGACACAGCAGTTGCGATCTCCTGCTGAACTGAAGTGATGTCAGCCAACTTCCGGTTGTAATGTTCACCCCAAAGCTGTTTGTCCTCGTGCGCATATACGAGTTCGGCGCTTACTGAAACATCGTCGCCCCGCTGAACGAGCCTGCCCATCACCAAAGCCTCGACGCCAAGCTCCTTCGCCACTTTTTGAGGCTCGATGTCACGCCCCTTGTAACGGAACGCAGATGTGCGCGAGATGACCCTTAGATTTGGAAGACCCGACAACCTGTCGATAACATCCTCCGTGATCCCGTCGCTCAAGTATTCCAAGTTCGGATCACCGCTGGCATTCGCGAAAGGTAGTACAGCAACCGACTTGATGGGGGCATGACTACTGCTGCCCAGATAGAACGCTGCCACGGCAATGACTGCGATGGCGAACACCAACGCCACTGCACCGATCAACATCGTCCGGCGTGACCACCGGGACTGTGCCGCAACACTCGTCACCGTCTTGCCAGATTCCGTTTCCCTCCTCAGCCGTTTGAGATCAGCCCGAAGGTCAGCAGCATGTTGGTAGCGAACATCGCGATCCTTTTCCAAGGCTTTGTTGATAATGCGTTCCAATTCCGCTGACAGGTCAGGATTCAGACGCACCGCCGACGTTGGTTTCCCATCCAGAATGGCTTTAAATACAAGAGCCGAGGTTTCACCCCGGAACGGCAGCATCCCGGTACACATCTCGTACAGCACCGCACCGAACGAGAACAGGTCGGTGCGAGCATCGAGTTCCTTCCCCTTTACCTGTTCGGGAGACATATACGCCACGGTGCCAAGCGTCGAGCCGGGGCTGGTCAGGTTGTCTTCAGTAACATCTATCGTCGGCATCGATGCCGCTCCTGCGGCTTGCACCTTTGGAGCGACTTTCGCCAGCCCGAAATCAAGAATTTTCGCCTGCCCGCGAACCGTCACGAAAATGTTGGCGGGCTTGATGTCCCGGTGGATGATTCCCTTCGAGTGTGCTGCGTCGAGTGCATCGGCAATCTGAATGCCGAGATCAAGCACAGTTTCACCGTCCTGCGGCTTGCCCTTAATTTGCTGCCTGAGCGTCTCTCCGTCCAGCAGTTCCATTGCGATGAAGGTTCGCCCATCGACCTCATCGATTTCGTGAATGGTGCAGATATTCGGGTGGTTCAGCGCCGAGGCGGCACGTGCCTCGCGGCGAAAGCGCTCTAACGCCTGCGAGTCACTTGCAAATTCTTCGGGAAGGAACTTAAGGGCGACGTGACGACCGAGCTTCAAGTCTTCGGCTTCGTAGACCACACCCATTCCGCCGCCGCCGACCTTGCGCAGGATGCGGTAATGGGAAATCCTCTGACCTACGGAATCGGCGGGTGTTGCCACTGGCGGGAATGTTATGACGCAATCGTGGGCGGGTCAATCAGCAGGGCAGGCAACGCTACGCGGGCAGGTGCAGACCCCACCATTTCATTGTTCTCTTGAACTTGTGAAGTGGTGGTCAAAAAGGGATTCCCCGCAGCAACCACAACTCTTTTATTGTCAACGTCGACTTTTTAATTTTCGACTGGTCAGCCAGCATACCTTGTGACCACCCGAGGCTCACAAGAGGCAAACACAAATCTACGTGACTCTTTTGTACTGGGAGCAGGATCAATCCCTTCACTGCGGCAGCCCCATTCGGCGCAGCAGGTCGGCGTAGCGAGGGTCTGAGTGCATGCCATACCAGAACGGGTCTACTGCTAGAAAGATCATGATTCCCGAATGCTCTTTATAAGCCTGTTCGAGCAACCGGAACGCCTCGTCTTTGTCGCCGAGGCCTGCATAAATCGCCGCAACTTGATAGAAATCGACATAAGCGTGCGAGGACAAATCCATGAATTCCTTGGCAATCTTCAGCGCATCAGCCCGCCTGCCCGAGACGGCATAAACCCAACCAAGGCCGCTCGCAACGAACTGGTTCTGTGCCGCTACAGCTTTGTCGTGATCCGGAATTTTGGCGCATTCGGCAAGAGCTTGCGTATACATGCGCTTCGTTGCGTATGCCCAAGCTAGCAGGGAACGCACCACCGGGAGGTTTGGATTGAGGTCGAGCGCCTTCTGAAACTGAGCAATCGCCTCATCGAATTGTTGCATATCTAAATAGACGAATCCCAGATTGGACACTATGTCCGGCGACAGCGGGTCAAGTTCTTGTGCTCGCTGGGCCTCTGCGATACCTTCGTCGAAGCGTCTTCTGTTCGTTGACAAAAACTGAGAATACCGCGCATGAGGAATGGCGCTGTTGGGGTTTAGCTCGATCGCTCGCTTGAATTCTCGCTCCGCCCTTGACCAATCCCAGTCATAGAACAATTCGGCTGTAGCCAACGAGGCATGAGCTTCCGCGAGCATGTCATCAAGTTCCAGCGCCTTCATTGACGCCGCCTTAGCTTTTGGAAGAGTTTCGTTGGGGGGCAGATATGCCCATCCTCCTCCGGCTTCGGAATAGGAGTCAGCCAGACCCGCATAGGCCAGAGCGTAGCCGGGGTCTTTGTCGATGGCTTGCTCGAAATACTCGATACTCTTCTTTAGCCCTGCTGCTGTTGCTTGATTCGCGTGATACCTGCCCTTCAAGTAAAGCTGATACGCTTCGGGATTTGTCGCGGACGACTTGTTCAAGCGCGTCTTTTCTTCACTGCTTAACCGAACATGTAAGTTGCCGGAGATCGCTGTTGCGATCTCCTGCTGGACCGACGCGATGTCGGCGAGCTTCCGGCTGTACTGCTCTCCCCAAAGTTGTTTGTCCTCACGTGCGTCCACTAGTTCGGCGCTTACCGAAACATCGTCGCCACGCTGAGCGACTCTGC
>WNGN01006979.1_pt1 | contig 10414 bp, 12 predicted proteins | sample 5400561 | NCBI WGS metagenome assembly WNGN01 (sample SAMN13153379, study PRJNA577476) | soil metagenome | isolation source: 115 cm soil or saprolite under Garry oak tree replicate 2 | place: USA:California | collected 2016-06-15 | reverse complement strand
CGGCCATCGCGACGGGCCGCTCAATCATTCATGGAACGCGCGATGGAGTCCCATTCGTCCATCGCTTTCGTTGGACGGACATGTACGTCCGGCAAGCCGGGCGATGGCAAGCAGTCTCAGGTCAACTGACTTCTCTGCCGCCGTAATTCCGAAAGCAAAGTTAGGAACATTACGTAACGCTTTACGTTCAGAAAGCACCATGATGCCGCCTAACCATTTGATGCGGTACGGTGGGCACCCGTTTCGGAAAAACTGGGCACGAGCTCAATCATTTTAGTATTGCCTGTCAGAAGCCTCGGCTACAGGATTAACCGTGCTTTCCTTTTGCCGGGAACCACGCCGTGAGTAAAAGCCGAACTAGGCGAAACAAAGTTTCGTCGAATTGTAGTTAGGCAGAGCCAGCGATGAACGGAGAGGTGTCACGTCCGGAGGAGAGATCAGCGATAATTCTCCTCATAATCATTTCTATTGTACGTCCATTCGTACCCGGAAGCTTCGTTTGGGGGTTGGTCATCGTGCAACTCGTACTATTGGTCCGGGCTATTCCCCGACATGATTGGAATACGGTTCACCTTGGCATCTTACTCTGTTCGTTAACCCTATTTTCCGTGCTTCCCGGCACTCGCCGATGGCCCTGGATCTTCCTCATGCCGGTCCTTTTGTATTGGGCATTGGTCCAGAGTTTCCGGCCGTTACGCCTGACCACAGCATGGTTGCGGGTGGGCCATCCGACGCTGCCGATGTGGATTGCCGCCGCGACCGTCGCAGTCGGTTCTGCTGTGTCTCTTCTGCTTTGGTTCAAGCTGGCGCGTCCCGACGTCACGTGGCAAGCGGGTTTGATTCCCACATGGTCTCCCGGAAGACTCGTGCTTCTGGGTCTCGGATTTGCACTGTTCAACGCAGCGGTGGAAGAGATGATTTGGCGTGGTGTCGTCTTCCACGCCCTCGAACGGACGGGATTGCCGACTGTCCCAGTTGTCCTGATGCAGGCCGTATCGTTTGGAGTTGTTCATCTGCACGGGTTTCCCAGTGGAAGCCTTGGAATATTGCTTGCATCAGCTTACGGAGCGATACTGGGTGTTCTACGGTGGCAGACGCGAGGCCTTCTCGTTCCTTTTGTCGCTCATGCCGATCTTCGAGATATTGATCTACCTTGCGCATGACTGATTTGCCTACGGAATACCGCCTAACCAAGCGATGCAGCCGGGCGGGAGCGTCAGCTGAGGTTGAGAGTTGATGGTTGATAGCGGGATTATACATTCCATGTCGATCTCGTTAGGTCGATTTTGGTTGGATGCCGAATTCGGCGAGCGCGCCGACCGTTTGTTCCATCGGCAGGCCAACGACGTTTGTGTAAGAGCCCTCGATCTTTGCGATGATCTCCGCGCCATGACCTTGGGCCGCGTAGGCGCCGGCCTTATCCAGCGGATGCACTTTCGCCAGGTAATTATCGATCTGGGCGTTGCTCAGACGGTGAAAGCGGACCCGCGAAATCTCATGAAAGGCTGCCGTTCTTCCGGCGGCGAAATGACAAATGAAAACGGCGGAACACACTTCGTGAGTTCGTCCGCTCAGGCGCCGTAGAATCTGCGCAGCCTCGCTGAAATCGGCTGGTTTGCCGATGATGTCGTCGTTCAGCGCGATCAGTGTGTCGGCCGCGAGCACGACCTTATGAGGATGCGCTCGTGCGACCGATATCCCCTTTCGGATCGCATTCCACGCGGTGAGCTCGCGGAGCGTTAGATCGAGATCAAACTTTTCCGCAACGCGCGGCGACAAGCTTTCGAATTCGAATCCAGCTTTAGCAAGCAGCGTGTTCCGCCGGGGCGAACGTGACGCAAGCACTAATGAAGCCACAACAAGCCTTTCGGCAGAAAGCTCTGCTATGGACTCGGCGAAACGGACGGGGCCGTATTCTTTTTGCCAAAAATGTCCGGCAGTTTCGTTTCTTTAAAGTCGCTCGGGACCATGAATTCAGCGTCGCTGAGTGGGTTCTGGCTCACGGAGGCGATCGTAGTAGTAATTTCTGTGGCGTGGCTGGGAGTGGTCGCACCGGTCTTGTTTGCCTGATCTGGCTTGGTGATGACCATGCGTGTGCGGATCGGCACCCCGGGGAAATCGCGATAGTCGGGCATCCTCGTATTGGCCGCGTTCCAGAATTCCGATTTGATCGATTGCAGTTGTGCCAGGATAGCAGCGCCGTCGGGATAGTTGGTCGCAATCCAGAAGGTGGCCTTAAACTCGGGACCGTCATAAGTGTATTGCTCGGTTTCGTACCCGTTCACCGTTTCTTTCTGGCCTGTCGGAGTGAGTGTCGCTTTTTCCGCGCCTTCTTTTGGGGCATTAAACTTCTTTATCATGTCGGTGACGGCCTTCATTTTGTCCGGCGAAATACGCACGACGGTCTTTTCGTCGTTAATCAGATTGATGACCTCGCCGGTTTTTCCGTCCACGATCGTCGTGAGTTGTGGCGAGGCTTCGACACGCGCCTTATCGCCTTTGATCTTGATGGTCATATCCGTAGCAGGCCCGACTCCTTCAACCTTTTGCACAATCGTGAGGTCGGCACGGGCAGGAAGCAGGAAGGAAACGCTCAACGCCAGCGAATAGAATGCGATTTTCATATGGCAAAATAGCTAGATGCCGCCTGCCAAAATGCAAGGGCACATCGCCTGGGACGTGCTGCGGCGAGCCTGCGGGGCGGGCAGGCATCCCCGCCTGCCAGTGTAAATTGACAGGCAAGATGCCCGTCGCCCTTATAGCCAAGATGACCGTGCTACAGCCACCCAAGCTTAACGTTTGAGCAATTCTAACGATTTTGCGTCTTCAGCAGCTTAATGGCGTCGCGCAATTCCGCGGCCCGTTCGTAGAGTTCTTTGGCGATCGCGGCTTCCATTTCACGCTGCATGATTTCCAGTTTCGAGAGCGGACGTTTCGCTTTCACTTCCTCTAGCCATTCGTCAAGAAACGCGATCTCTGAGCTTTTCGATACAAGCTCGGGAAAATTTGAGCGCTGAAAAAACTCACTGATCGCATCTCGGCCACGCTCAATTTCGCCCATGGCTTCGGCAAATTTTCCTTCGCCCAGAAGAATGGAGGCCCTGGCGCGTGTGTTCATCATTAGCACGTAAGGCCGGAACTGTTGCATGCTCCAGGAAAGCTCTTCGCGGTCCGTGTGCTAGGCGACGAAAGTAAAAAGATCGAGGTTGCGCTGCGTGTCGCGCATCACGCCGGCGAAGTCATTAATCTGAAACAGGCTCAGATAGCGGTGATAATACTGAATGCCTTCCTGCTGCAGCTCGGCGCACTGTTCGGGCGTCAGCTCGTAGCCTTCGCCTTTTTCCTCCGCGCGGGTGGCGCGCCGTTGATGATATTCGAGGAGCGAGTCGCAGTTGTGCGGGCGTTGTCCATCGGGCCGGCCGGTCATTTCCATCTGGAGCACGCCCAGATCGACGCGGAGTTGCAACTTCTCGCGGCCATCGAGCCCGGCGATCTTGCGCACTTTAACGTTGCCGTTCTCGTGCGGCCAATCTCTCAGGATCGTATTCAAATCCAAACTCATCTTAGATGAACATCGGACATTTAACCTTCGCTTGTCAATAAGGTCGCGGACCTATGCAAACCAACTAAGGAATTCTTGGCACTATGAATTAGCGATTGCCACGGTCGCTAAATCTCTCAATCGTTAATTGCTAAATGGACAACATGGAGCAGGCGATCGATTCCTTCATCCGCTTCCTCGCGGTCGAGCGTGGTCTGTCGGAAAATTATCAACTCTCTACCCAACGATCGCTCGTCGAATTCGCGCAATGGTGTGCTGCGAGGAAAAACATCGACGAACCTCGCAGCGTGACCCTGCCGCTCATGAGCGAATATCTCGCCGACCGCAAACGTGGGGGCCTTTCCGCGTCATCGATTAAATTGATCGTGGTCGCGCTCAAAATTTTCTTTCGCTTTCTCGCCGGCAAAGGCGGGCTGGATCGCGATCCAGCAGAAGCGCTCGCGCTGCCGCGGATCGAGCGTTATCTGCCCGAAACGCTGAATGAACTGCAGGTCGAGCAATTGCTGGAAAAGATCGATACGAAGATTCCGCACGGATTGCGCGACCGGGCGATGATCGAGCTCCTTTACGCGAGCGGGCTGCGCATTTCCGAACTGGCAAATGCGCGGCTGGAGAATTTCAATTTCGAAGAGCGCATTCTGCGGGTGACCGGCAAAGGAAACAAAATGCGAGTTGTGCCGGTGGGCCGGAAAGCGTGCGAAGCGCTCGCAGCCTACCTGTCGACGGAACGGCCACAGCTGGTGAAGCGCCGCAGCAATAGCGAGATTTTTCTCTCCGAACGCGGGACGAAACTAACAACGGTGCGGATTTGGCAGATCGTGAAAAAACATGCTCGGCACTCCGGATTGGAGAAAAACATTTATCCCCATCTTCTCCGGCACAGCTTCGCGACGCACTTGCTTGGAAACGGCGCTGACCTGCGCATCATCCAGGAAATGCTCGGTCACGCCGATATTTCGACGACGCAGGTTTACACGCACGTTGATCAACAGCGGCTTAAAGCTGTACATCGGCAATTTCATCCGCGCGCCTAGTCGCTACAGCGGACCTTAATGTTGCCCTCCGTGACCATTGTGTCCGCTGCGCGAGATCGTGTAGTCTCATTCCTGCTTTTCTGATTAATTCACATTCCTATGAGACGAATCTTCCTCCTCGTGATCGCAGGCGCGGTCGTCGCATTCGGCATCTGGTACGCCTGGCGCATTTCCGAAAAAACTTCGAGCTCGTCCGTGAGTGTGCTTCTCGGGCGCGATACGATTTTTCTGGCGCACCTGCCAGACTTTAACCAAACGCGCGATCAATGGCATCATTCCGATGTGTATCTGCTCTACCGCGAACCTGCGGTGCAGGACTTTCTTCGCAAGCCGCTGGGCAAGTTTCCGAAAAGAGATGCGGCTTCTCAAACTCTGCGGGACATCGAACAGCTTGATCCCAAGGATGCCTTTTTCGCCCTAACTTCGATCGACAATAACAATCCGAAATTTGTGGGCGGTTTTCGTTTTCGAGGAAGCCCCGAAGATGCAGAACGGGTGATCGGCAAATGGCGGTCAAATTTTCTGCAAGCAAATCGGAGCGCGAAGCATGAGAAACTTCAATACGAGCGTCATGAAATCGAAATGGTCGCTGCGACTCCATTTGCGCTAGTGACAGCCTACGATCGACCCTGGTTTTTCGCCGCCAGCGACCTAACAGAATTGAAGGCCCTGCTCGACCGGGCCGACGGCCGCGTTAAAAACTCAGAGGAGACGCTCGATGCGGACGCGTCATATCGCTCGGCGGCTGCTCACATGCCATCCAGTTACGCGGCCTCTTTTTATCTGCAACCGAAGACATTTTCCGACAGAATTGCCGCACTCCGCGCAACGATCCGCGCGCCGGTTGCGCCCAATGAACGGACGCTCCTTGAACAAATGCGGAGTATTTCTGGAGCGACGCGTTTCGACAGCGGAAAAATACACGAACTACTTTTTCTCGGGATGCCGAAGCTGGAACAGGATGCGGCTTTCGCACGATCTTCTCTAACACTTGCCACAAAAGACACCTTCTTCTACCTCGCGATGCTGCTCAACCTCGGGCAAAAGGTCGACACGATAAATCAAATGGCAGGCATTGGCGGCCAGATGCAGAAACTTTTTCAGACGTTTTCCGCCAACGGGATCACGGCCGATGATTGGAAGGCCGCCTTTGGGCCGGAGTTGGGATCGCTGGCGGACTGGCCCCCAAGCGCGCATTGGCCATCATTGCTCCTGACGCTCCCAGTGATCGACATGACCAAAGCCGGAGACATCGTGGAGGCCGTCACGCGGGTTGACGAAAATGCGATTTGGACACGAACGGAAAAGGACGGCGTACGTTATTTTTCGATGCAGTCACTCGGTAGCCTTTTTGCGATTACGCCGACGATTGCCTTATCGAATCGGATCATGATCGCCGGCTTCAATCCGGTGTCGGTGGAGGCCGCCATACAGCGCAGCGGTGGTACCTCCTCGGAACTTTCGGATTCGCAAACCTACAAAGGCGCTGTGCGGTCGGTGCCAAGCCCGACGAATTTTTTTGCCTATGTCGATACAGCGGTATTGTACTCCCGGCTCGATGCTTCCCTACGCCCGATGTTGCTGCTGGCTGCGGCTTTCATGCCAGCCGTGACCAATGATGTAGATCTTAGCAAGCTTCCCGCGCCTGAGGTGATCACGAAACACCTTAGCCCGATCGTTTCTTCACAGCGATACGACCATGACGGCTATGTAGCCGAATCGGTGGGACCGATCACGCTGGACCAATCGGCGATCGGCCTCGCCATTCTAAGTGGAATTGGCGCCCGTCAGAAGGCCGGTACGGGCCTGACGGGATGGGGCTCTTCCTCGAGCGGAACTCCCCAACCCTCCCTAAGCCCATCGCCGACCCCCACTCCGGCGCCGACGCCCTAGCCTGGGACAGAGTCAGCGATCGTGCCATTTCGGCGCTATTTCGCCGAATCCAAAAACTTGTATGAGAAAACTGCTGCGATCTACCAAAAATGTGCTAACTTTCTCGCCTTATGGCTATTCTAAAGAAAAATGCATTTTCACGTCGAGTTCCTGACTTAGTGACCGAGGAGCTGGTGGCCGTCCTCTCACGGCGTTCTTCGTTTGAGTTCAAACAGCTTTTCGACATTGTGCACGAGAATCTACGGGCACGGAACGCCGCCAGCGGTGGCGAGGAAATGCTGCGACTGCGGGCTTACGAGAAGCTGCAAAACCTTGTTGCTCGCGGTGCGGTAAAGAAGAATGGCAAGAAATACAAGGGCCTCCCTTCCGCTTTGGCAAATGCCATTGCGCCGCAGAATGGCCATCTCGCTGGCGTAAGATAGGTAAGGACTGCTCAGGAGGACTGAGTTTAGCACCTACAGATGCTGCGAGAATATTTGCCGGTTCTCCTGCAAATTATCGTGGCGATGGGGTTTGCTGGCTCAGCGCTGCTCGTTAGCGTTCTGGTCGGAAAAAGTGGCAAGCGCACGCGCGCGAAAGATACGGCCTACGAATGCGGGATGGTGCCGCAAGGCGAAGCGCAGCCGAGGTTCAGCGTAAAGTTTTATCTCGTGGCGATGCTCTTTATCCTTTTCGATCTCGAGATTGTTTTTATGTATCCATGGGCGGTGGTTTACAAAGATTCTATCAAGCAGAGCGGACTGATCTTTTGGAGTATGCTTAGCTTCATCTCAATCTTAATGGTCGGTTACGTTTACGCGGTCAAGAAGGGCGCGCTGGACTGGAAGAAGTAATCGCCGATCGCCGGCGAATGAGCGTGATCCGATCGCCGGATTCCCACTTGCGCGCCTCGCTCGAACCGCCTAATAGCTTTATCTTTCATGATTCACCACGTCGTCCTCTACAAACTCAAGCCTGAGGTCACTCCCGCCCGGGTGGAGGCGATGATGATGAACGCGCGGATGCAACTCTTGAAAATTCCAGAGGTGTTAAGCATTAAATGCGGGAAGCGCGTGGATCCGGAATTACCCTGGCCCTTTTTCATTGCGATCGATTTTGAGTCCATGGACAAGTACGCCATTTTCCGTGAAGATCCCGTTCACGTGAAATTTATGGAGGAAGTGATTAAGCCGAACACGACGGATTCGTTGACACTGGATTTTGAGATGGATCCGGGCAAAGACGTTCGCTTTTCGTAAACTGTAGCGGCAGCCGTGTCGGCTGCCGCTTTTGGGAAATGCAGGCGGTACGCCTGGCACTACAGGTCGTTGCTATTTCCGTGCGTCGCGCGTAATCATCGAGCGCAATGCGTCTCGGTTACCTTTATTCCCGATATCCCGTTATCTCGCAGACGTTTTGCGATACCGAGATGTTGGCGCTGGAACGGCTTGGCATCGCGCTAGAGATTGGCTCGATTTATCCGCCACTCACCAGTTTGCGCCATGAACATATCTCCCGGTTGCGCGCGCCAATTCATTACGCACCGCCACAGCAAATTCTGCGAATCTGGGAAAAGGATGCGAAGACGACTGGCAAATGGCCTCGCGAACTTGTCGAGCTGCACGAGCGAAAATACGGCTCCAGTGTTAAGGCTGAACAACGCGCACGCAACGCCCTCTATTTCGCCGACCTTTTCACGCGTAACCGTGTAGATCACTTTCATGTTCATTTCGCCAATCGCGCAGCGCACACCGCAATGTTCCTAAAAGAAATCTCAGGAATTCCTTTCAGTGTCACCGCGCACGGACAGGATTTCATGAAGGATCTGGGCAACGATGATCTCCTGCGTGAAATCTGCGCCGCGGCGGCGTTTGTAGCGGCCGAAACCGATTACAGCCGCGAGCTGCTTCGCCAGTGCTGCCCGGATTCTGCCGCGAAAATTCACCGGGTTTACAACGGGATCGATCTCGAGCATTTCCCGCTCCGGTTTCCGGCCACACTGAACCCAGCGCCAGTGATCGTCAGCGTCGGACGGCTTGTTGCGTTCAAAGGGTTTGAGCAACTTATTGACACTTGCGCGGAGTTGTCGCGCCGTGGCCTCGATTTTAGATGCGAGATTATTGGCGACGGACCGCTGCGCGAGAATCTTCAGGCAAAGATCGACACGTTGGGTCTCTCGTCTCGTTTAACGTTGCTCGGCTCTCTATCGCAAACAGCGGTTTTCGAAAAATTGCGGACGGCCGATATCTTTGCGCTCGCCTCAGTGACCGACCAGCAGGGCGCGAGCGATGTTTTTCCAACCGTAATCATCGAAGCGATGTCCGCTGCGCGCCCGGTGATTTCGACGCGCCTCGCCGGCATTCCCGAATTGGTTGCGCACGAGGAAACAGGATTGTTAGTATCGCCCGGCAACACGAGCGCGTTTAGCCGGGCGCTCGAGCAACTTATACGCGATCCTGAATTGCGAGGGCGTTACGGTCGCGCTGGACGCGCGCGAATCGAGCAGCATTTCCGAATCGAGCAAACAGTCCGCCCGCTTCTCCAACTGCTACAAAAAGCAACCGCTGCGCCACCGAAACCGAAAGCTCCTCTTGCAGCCCACCAGATCGCCTATCTGATCGATCGCTGGCCCGATAAAGATTTGCCGCTCATTGAGCGCGAGCTTCAAGAAATGCACCGGCGCAACCTCTCAATCGTACCGTTCGTGTGCGAATTGAATTCCGTCGGCCATTTTACCCGATCGATGGAACGAATGGCGCCGGAACTGGAATTTTTACCAGACACCATCGTGATGGAGGCAGAATGGCGGGCCAATCCCGCTCTCGCGCAAAAATTGGAAGAGGAGCGGGCACAACAAGAACACCGCGCATCCAGCGCGATTTTCTTACGTCAGGCGCGCTTCGCTCTTGTCCTGCGCAGGCTGCTGGTGGATAGAAAAGTTTCCCACGTCCACGCCACAAGTTCCCGCGCGCTCGTCTGCGCGCTCATTTTGCAGGAACTCGCGGGTGTTACAGTGAGCGCGACGATCGAGCTACGTCCAGAGTTACCGCAAAATTGGATCGAAAGCGCACTGCACAGATGCGATGGCGGGCGCCTGAGTGACCGGAAATTACTCCGGGAGCGGAGCAGTTCCTTCGTGTTCGACAAGGCGGCATCCCGTTCTACTCCGCGGAAAGTGGTCGGATTGCTCGGGGAGAAGATCGGGACCGATTTGACCCACCTGTGGTGGGCCCCACGTTTCTGGCAGGAATGGTCGGAATTGCTCGTGCGCTGGAGCCGCGAGAAGCCACCGCGAACCTAAAAATAAACCGATGAACAAAAAGGCCATTCTTCTTGCTGGTGGTGCCGGGACGCGTCTTTTCCCGCTCACCAAGATTGTCTGCAAACAGCTTCTCCCGATTTACGATAAGCCAATGATTTGCTACCCCCTCGCCACGCTCATGCTCGGCGGTTTACAGGAGGTCCTGATCATTTCCACGCCGAAGGATCTACCGATGCTTCGCGATTATCTAAGCGATGGCGCGCACCTTGGCATTCGGATCGAATACGCCGAGCAACCGAAGCCGGAAGGAATCGCTCAAGCTTTTTTGATCGGCGCTAAATTCATTGGCGATTCCGGTGCGTCGCTAATTTTAGGCGATAACATTTTCTACGGGAAACTCGATTTCTACCGGGACGCCCTCGCCATCATGCGGGGCGCCTGCATCTTTGGATATCAGGTGCGCGACCCGCAGCGCTACGGTGTGGTCGAATTCGATGCTCAAGGCAAGGCGATCAGTCTCGAGGAGAAACCGATACAACCTAAAAGTCATTTTGCGGTGCCGGGCCTTTATGTTTACGACGAACGCGTTGTTGATCTTTGTCAAAACCTGCGGCCGTCCGCGCGCGGCGAACTTGAGATCACCGACCTGAATTTGCTCTATCTCAAGGAGAAACAGCTACACGT
>WNGN01004492.1_pt1 | contig 10418 bp, 11 predicted proteins | sample 5400561 | NCBI WGS metagenome assembly WNGN01 (sample SAMN13153379, study PRJNA577476) | soil metagenome | isolation source: 115 cm soil or saprolite under Garry oak tree replicate 2 | place: USA:California | collected 2016-06-15 | reverse complement strand
GTTGCAATTCATCAAACGAAAGGGCGCCGCGGACGGGGACGACAAGCTCGCCATCGAGAACAAATTGTTCCTCGGGCAATCTTGCAAGAGCGCCGGTTATATCAGGAAAGTAACGAGCGAGCGGTTGACCGGCTTTGGATTGCAAATGAATTTGCTCGCCATCACGAAATGCAATACAGCGAAATCCATCCCATTTCGGCTCGTACTGCCACCCCAGTCCGGCCGGAATTTCCTCGACCGAACGCGCTTCCATCGGCGGCAGCGGCGGCTTCAACAGCATCTTTGATGTAGTTCGCAGCGCAAACAGCGGTGGACGCTTCCATCAGCGCGCGCACTCAGCTCGGATAGGAGCATCTTGACGGCAACCAGGCACTGCATTGTCGGCGAATGTTTGTTAGAGGGCTCATGGCAACGCAGCGAAACTCGACAGCGTCAAAATCGTCGTTCTTTGGCAATGCTTTTAGTCTGTTAAAGCAAACGTTTCAAGAATGGATGCAGGATAAGGCGCCGCAGTTGGGCGCGGCCCTTGCCTATTACACAGTCTTTTCACTCGCGCCGCTGATTCTTGTGCTGCTTGCGATCGTAGGAGTGATTTTCCGCGATCCGTCAGGTGCGTGGCACAAGATCACGCAACAGATGAGCTACTTTCTCGATCCAAACGCTCTTCAAGTTGTGCAAAACATTGCGCAAAAAGCCTCACAACCAGGCAAGAGCACGATCGCCATAATAATCGGGGTCGCGCTCGCGCTTTTTGGCGCAAGTGGCGTGTTCGGGCAGCTTCAAGACGCCTTGAATACGATCTGGGGTGTTAAAGCAAAACCCGCTCGCGGTATTTGGGGATTTCTGCGAAGCCGCTTTCTCTCATTTGCGATGGTTGCCGGCATCTGTTTCCTGCTGCTCGTGTCGCTCGCAATTGAAGCCCTGCTCAAGGGGTTTAGCTATTACGTGCAATCTGTCTTGCCGGGTGGACTCGTTGTGGCATTGGCTGTCTATCTAATTTTTGACTTTGCGGCCGTAGTTCTGCTCTTCGCGATGATTTTCAAGTTTCTGCCGGACGTCCAAATCCAATGGCGAGACGTTTGGATCGGCGCAGTGATGACCGCGATCCTTTTTGGCATAGGGAAATGGCTGCTGGGCTTGTATCTCGGTAGCGGCGCTGCCGGTTCGGCCTACGGAGCGGCCAGCTCACTCATCACGCTGTTACTCTGGGTTTACTATTCGTCGCAAATTCTCCTTTTCGGGGCTGAATTTACCCAGGTGTATGCCGCGCGAGCTGGACGAGAACTGAAACCGAGCGAATACGCAGTCCGCGTCGAGACGAAGGAAGTGGAGAGGTCTTAGCTTGCATTGGTAAAACATCCAAAGTATCTCGCGCCGACGAAGATAGTGTTAAGAAAGGAGAAGCTATGGGCACTATTCTATTGATCATCCTGATCCTTCTGCTGATCGGCGCGCTGCCGGCGTGGCCGTACAGTTCCGGTTGGGGTTACTATCCCAGCGGAGGGCTCGGATTGATCCTGTTGATCATAATAATTCTCGCCTTGACAGGACATCTGTAATAGGCCGCCGAGCGAATGTTTGGTGATAACAAGGGTACGAGTGTAAGCTTCCCTTAGTACTTTCGCGTTTTTGTTTATGCGATTTTCTGGCGGCGCTGCATAAGGCGATCGCTGCTCCTTCAGCCTGATACCTGAGGTGCTGTTCCATTTTCCGCGGAACGGGCAAACCAAAATTGCGAGCTGATTCGAAGTGTAAGCAAGAAATTAGAACTTTGGTAATCACGATCGCGATTACGGCTTTCCGGACTGAAAGAGTACTGCTGTGACAGTGCTGCAGCGAAGCTTGGATCTCGCGACGGAAAAAGGGACGACGGAAAAAGGGATATGCGAATCGCTCAGGTTGCGCCGCTAATCGAGAGTGTGCCTCCAAAACATTATGGAGGGACAGAACGAATCGTTTCCTATCTTACAGAAGAATTGGTTCGCGCCGGTCACGAGGTCACTCTGTTTGGCAGCGGCGACTCGGTCACAGCCGCGCGGCTTATTGCGCCGACCCGTCGCTCGCTTCGCAAGAATGAGCGCTGCAAGGATCCAATGGCTCGGGAAGTGATTCTGATAGACCACGTGGTCGAGCACGCCCGCGAATTCGATGTGATTCATTTCCATACCGGTTACCTTCATTTTGCGGTCTCTCGTCACCTTCCTGTTCCGCACGTCACGACTTTGCACGGGCGTCTCGACATGCTCGACCTTGTCCGTGTTTTCGATCGGTTTCGAGATGTTCCAGTCATCTCAATTTCGGATTCTCAACGCGAGCCAGTGCCCTGGGCTAACTGGCAGGCGACCATTTACCACGGATTGCCGAAAGATCTATTTCGGTTTTACCCTGATCGCGGAGATTACCTCGCTTTTCTGGGACGGATCTCGCCAGAAAAACGAGCCGACCGCGCAATCGAAATTGCCAAGCGCGTCGATATGCCGCTCAAGATCGCTGCCAAAGTCGATCGCGCCGATCGACGCTACTTCAAGCGGGTCGTTGAACCACTTTTGAATGATCCCCATGTGGAGTGGGTTGGGGAAATCAGCGATCAGCACAAGAACGAGTTTCTGGGAAATGCCTACGCATTACTGTTTCCGATTGATTGGCCAGAGCCTTTCGGGCTGGTGATGATTGAGGCGATGGCCTGCGGCACTCCGGTGATCGCCTATGAAAGTGGATCTGTTCCTGAGGTGATGGAAGATGGAATAACAGGTTTCGTCGTAAGAGAACCGGGCGAGGCTGCGGAAGCTATCGGCCGGGTTACCGATCTGAGTCGGGCACGTTGCAGAGAAGTTTTCGAAACGCGCTTCACGGCGACTCGCATGGCAGATGATTACATGGAGGTGTACGAGCAGATGGTACACCGAACTGCCGAAGAGTATGCTGAATTAGCGGCCTCGTAGTGCCAATGAACTGACCAGCTGCGCAGCGATCACGCATCTGCGAAAAATGATACGAGAGTAACTTGCTGCAGGTTTATTATGACCTGCGAATTGACTCGACTTGCTCGTCCACGATTCGCCAAATTTTTTTTGAAATCAAAGACACGCACTTTGATATTTCGCCGCGTTATTTCTTAGAGCGGTGCCTGGTACTCAGATCGCTAACGGCGCTAGGAAAACGTTCTCCAAGCGCTCGTTGATAATTCGTCGAGGCGCTGTGTGGATGCGCAGCGCTCCGACGGTTCGAGCGAAATCAAATTCCGGCAGCAGCGCGGACCGCAAGATCGGTGTGGTGTCATATCCGCAGGCCCGAGTGTTTGATCGCCGAAAGCGATGTCTAACGTCCGTTGCCATTCGCGAGCTTTGAACCAGACCGGGACGAACCAGCGTCGACCTGATCGAGAATAGTTTGAAGCTCGTGAAGATCCACTGGTTTGACGAGATGAAAATCGAATCCCGCTTCCTTGGAGCGCCGAATGTCTTCCTCGGTGCCGAAGCCAGTAAGGGCCACTGCCTTGAGTGGCTGCTTTGACTTGGCTTGTGAGACGAGCTCGTAACCGGTTCCGTCCGGAAGGCCGATGTCACACAAGAGCACTTCCACATTTCCAGAGTCCACAATTTTCCTTGCGCTTTGTATGTTGTCGGCAGCCAGAACTTCATGACCGAAATGGGTCAGCAGGCGCGACAACGTGCGTCGCGTGTCCCGGTGGTCTTCTACGAGCAGGATTCGCAACGGCTTTGGGCGGTATTTGGGAGCACGAGAATCCAGATCAGTTGTTCGGACGCCTTCTGGCAGCGTGTCGAGGGTTACTTTGAACGTGGCACCGAAGCTCCGGCCTCGGCTCTCCGCTTCAATTGTGCCATGGTGAAGCTCCACAAGATGTTTCGAAATCGCGAGACCTAATCCAAGGCCACCAAACTGGCGGCTCACAGAAGCATCAGCCTGCTCAAATGGCGTGAACAGCGAACCTAGCCGCTCCTGTTCAATTCCAATTCCGTTATCCCTGATTTCGAAGTGGAAACGGCCAGTGTCATCGTTCGACGTCCGAATAACGATCTGTCCACCTGATGACGTGAATTTCACGGCATTGTTGATTAAGTTCCAAAACACTTGCTGAAGCCGGATGGAATCGCCGAGGATGCAGGGTTTGGTCGCATCAAACCCGGTGGAAACATTCAATTTCTTTGCGGCGATGGCTGAATGCGCGATCTCGATTGCGTCGCGGACGAGGGCATTCGCGTCGACATGTTCCAGAGTGAGCTGAAGCTTGCCGCGCGTAATGCGAGTGAGATCGAGCAGGTCGTCAATTAACCGCGCCTGCAATTGCACGTTGCGCTTTATTATTTGCACATCTTCTACGAACTCCGGCGGAAGTTTTGGTGCGTTATCTTCCAGGTAGGTGGCAGCTGCTAGCGCTGGCGTCAGCGGCGTGCGGAGTTCATGACTGAGCGCCGCGAGAAAATCGTCCTTAGCCTTGCTCGCTTTTTGCGCTGCGATGTTTTCCGCTTCAACTTCTCGTCGGCGAATTTGATCGGTGATATCCCGTGTCACTTTGGAGTATCCCCGAATGTTGCCGTTAGCGTCGCGCAGGGCGGTTAGTATAACTTCGGCTTCAAACGTCGTTCCATCTTTGCGGACGCGGAGACCTTGATCACGAATATGGCCTCGCTGCGATGCCTCATGCAGATTGCGTTGCGGCTTGTCACCTGCAACATCCTCCGCCGTATAGAAGCAAGCAAAGTTTTTCCCGATAATTTCGTCTGCCTTGTAGCCCTTAATCTTCTCTGCGCCTGTGTTCCACGTCACGACATTCCCGGTCGCATCGAGCAGGTAGATGGCGTACTCTTCCACGCTATCCACCAATATGTGGAACTGTTCCGCTGTCTGATGCAGCGCTGAGCTGGATCGATTCTCCCCCATCGGCTACCGACGCAATTTCCATGGGAATCGGAACTCCGCTATTGATCGGTTCCCGATTGTCCCAACTTCGAGAAAAAAACGGCTTTCAAAGGCCGCGTCAACTTCCCAGTCACCGGACCCGGGGCGTTCAGCGCCGGTTGCGTTTCTTGCGGGAAGAACTGCTGGCCTTGCGCTTGCTGGCCATCTTCATCGCGGGTGTATTCGAAAGCGCCAGAGCGCGAGCAAGATCTGCTTCATCAGTCAGATCCAGACGCAACGGCGTGATCGACACCCAATTGTGCTCGACTGCCCAGCGGTCGGTCCCTTTCGCGGCGCCTTCCAGCGGAGTCACTGTGAACCAGAAAATCGAGCGTCCCATTGGATCTTTGTCAGGAACGACTTTGCCATCGTAGTGGCGTACAGATTGGCGAGTCCACCGAATGCCTTTCGGTCTTTCCGGCAGATTCACATTCACCAAAGATAGCGCTTTAGTTCCCAGTAGTAGATCGAGCACTTTTGCCACGTAAGGCTCGAGCGCTGAAAAATCCGGCTCGTGACTGTCGCTGACATTTGTGCTGAACGCGATGCCGCGCGACCCAAGCAGTGCTGCCTGTTTCGCCGCTGCGAGCGTGCCGGAATGCCAGACTGAGTTGCCGAGGTTCAGGCCCAGGTTAATTCCGGAAAGAACAAGATCGACATGGGTCCAGCGATGCATCCCGAGCGCGACACAGTCGGCCGGCGTCCCGTTAACGCTATATGCGTCGAACTCTCCGCGATGCACACGTTTAAATCGCAGCGGTCGCGAGGCGGTAATGGCATGACTCATTGAGGATTGCTCGACATCAGGTGCGACAATGCGCACCTCACCAAAACGCGCTGCTGCCTTCGCCAGCTGCACAATGCCCGGGCTGTAAATGCCGTCATCGTTCGAAATTAGAATTCGCATCTTCACACTAACGAAACGCGTATCAGACTGCTTTTGGTCGAATACCTTGTAAAGGCTGTTCGGATACGCTTCACCATAAATAATTGAAATGATGCATCCATTTTAGTTATCGGAATTTAGTCGCGCAAAATAACCACGCGTAGCGATGGCTTGATTCGATTTCATTCTGGGGAGGTGAAACGATGTTACGTTGGGCTGTTATCTTTTTGGTAATTGCGATTGTCGCAGCGCTGTTTGGATTTACTGGCATTGCTGCGGGCGCTGCTGCTATTGCGAAGTTCCTATTCGGTCTCTTCTTGTTGCTATGCCTGATCTTTTTTATATTGGCCATGTCAGCAGGCAGAAGGGTGCTGTAATTCTTAGGAAATTTTGAAGCTGCGGCTTCGATGATTGGGCCTCGACCCTTGGCCTTTTGGCGGGGGAATCCCAGCCGGGTTTGCCATTCAACGCCAATGCGGACACTTATTTCGATTTATTTTTCGCAACGCTGCGATGTCGCATCGATTCTATCCAGTTTTTCAAACCCACGAGGGGCATGAAATTGACTATTCTCTGTAGTGGAAGTTTTGCCCGAAGTACAGCAGCCAAACCGAGCTCAATAAATTCCAGTTGCCACGGATGATGAGCATCGGTGCCCAGTGAAATTCGGGTTCCATGCTCCCGCGCAATTTTGAGCAGCGTGACATTTAAATCCTGTCGATCCGGGTAGCAGTCAACTTCCAGCGCTTTGTCGAGCCTGCTAGCTTCTGCAAACACGCGCGGCCAATCTGCCCTCAAGCCGATTCGAAAGTTGTAAATGCGACCGCGCGGGTGACCGACGATCTGAATGTGCGGGTTGCGCAGTGCTGCCAGATAACGATCCGTTTGGTCCGCAACTATCCGCAAAGAGGAATGGAACGAACCTAGAACGAGGTCCAGAGCTGCCAGCGACTCAGGAGACATATCTCCTTCGCCCCTCCTGTTAAGGTTCATCTCAAGAGAGCGAAGAACTACTAACTGCCTGCCGGATTTTGAAAGTAACACATTGAGCTTGGCGATTTCGTTTCCTTGCTTTTTCAGTGCGCGCTCGTCGATGCCGCCGGCAATTTTTAGGCCTTTCGAGTGATCAGTGATCGCAATGTATTCATAGGATCTCTCGCTCGCCGCTTCGGCCATTTCGGCAGTCGTGCCCGATCCATCACTCCACCGCGTGTGCATTTGCAAATCGCCGCGCAGGTTCTTTGCCCATCCCTGTTGTGTCGCCAGCAGCTGTCTCGCTTCAGCGAGTGAAATGAAATCCTCGCGAATGGCCGGAATTGCGTGAGCTAAGCGCGGAGGCTTGTCAATCCAGCGCCGAATTTGGTAGTGTCCTAATTTGAAAATGGGCTAATCGTGATAAGGCTCTGCATGTGGAGCGGGACATACTCACCGATGAATTTTGTAAACCGCTCAATTTGGTAATGATAACGAAATTGGAGCACAAAAAAGCCTTTCTCTTTTAGATATTCCTTCGTCATCCCCACGGCAATTTGCTTCCCTGCTGATCTGGTCGCGAGAGCCAAAATAACTGAGCCAAGAATATCATCCCGATTTGTGATAACGACTTTGGTTGGTATCATGACCGAATTTCCAAGCTGCGAATCCGTAAACGGTGGTGTCCTAGTTTGAATAAGCGGAAACAAGCAGGCCGACTACTGCTCCCATGAGAGTGATCCACCATTTGGCGCTATCCAATCGACGTTGCTGGTGCGGTGTTAAATCTTCCGGCCAAAAGAAATGTTCTTGGATATGGAGTGCCAAGAAAGTCCAAGCCGCTCCACCAAAGGTATAAAAACTGGCATGAATAAGCGTTCTCATTCCGCCCGCCCGATCATCACTGCGAGTTACGATGCATTTGTTGTGCTTCTGCCGCGATTGAAGCCCTGACAGCAGCACTTGGAGAATCAATCGGCGGGATTCCCAGTACAACCGTGTATTGCGCGTTTTTCCCTTCCCAAAATTGCCAGCCGTAGGCTCGCTTTGCCGTTGGGTGCTGGTCCAAATCGAAAACTTCTACGACACCTTCCCACATAATCTGGTCGAGATAGCCCTCAGTGACGAGAACTGACTCCCGATGCTCTGCCCGACGTCCGGCGTGTTTCTCGATCGCTTTTCGGATCTTCTCTATACGTTCGCTCACCCTTCAATCATTTCCACGAGATCGCGGACTGTCCGGGCGTATTTTCCGAAAGACTGACCGTTTCTTGTCCTTAGAGAGCGCGTGTCTTTGAACACGCACTTCTCGTTTTGTGCGTCACAGAAATCGTCTCTGTCATACTGGCCGGATAATGAATGCACCAAATGCCAGTATAAAAAAGGGTAGTATCCTAACTCTGGCACGCTGTCATCAGGCCCACCAACAACATTGCGAGGACGAGGTTCGTTAACGAAATTATCCTTTTCATACTGTGTCGCTCTTTCGTTCGTTCTGCCGGTTAGTCTTTTTAGCTACGCGTCGTCAAAAGAAACCTCGAACCGAAAAGGCGAGAGCGCGATCGCCGGCTCGCCGTCAGGAAGAAGCTGGAGGAGTCTGTGCAGCTTCGGCTGCTTTAGCGGCCGCAGCTTTAGCAACTGCCTCTGCCGCAGCCTTCTTCTTGGCTTCAGCTGCTGCCGCCGCGTCCGCGAGATTTTTGTCAACCGCAGCCGCTTCGGTCGGATGAATTTTGTGATAATATTCGTTCGGCTTCGACAACTCCTCCTTCCGCTGGAGGAGATGGTTAAAGCGTTCGCGTTTACTTAGCTCGAAGTCCTTGTCCATCTTAATCGCTTCAAACGGACAGACCTCGACGCAAATCTGGCAACTCATACAAACCGAGATATCGATGTCGAACACCTTCGGGTAAAACTGCGGCTTGCCCATGTAATCGGGTTTTTTGTCGTCGCTCTTGACGATATAGATGCACTGCGGCGGACATTCCTTCTCACAAATCTTGCACGCCACGCACCGCAAGCCAGCATGCGGATCGTCGTCGTAAATCAAGATCGGGAAGTTGCGATAATTTTCCGGCAGCGGACTTCGCTCCTCCGGATATTGCACGGTGATCAGGCGCTCCTTATCAAAATAGCTTCCGACAAAGTTTCGCGCCGTCACCGCCATTCCCTTGAGTATGCCAGAACCGATCATTGTGTTCCTAGGACAGTTAAATCGTTAAGCTGCACGGTGCAATTCGCTTGTTGTCAGTCGCAGCTGGAAGTACTGAATCTTTGTAAGACGTGCACGTCATAAAACTGGAAGCGATCGGCCGATCGCGCGACGCGTCAGTCCATTTCGATGGATGAAGCCGCCACGCGTACGCTTACCGTTACGGAGAAAGCAGGCGAGCGAGTGCCGGGATTTGGTCGTCGCTATCACACCAAGGATCCACGCACGGCGCAGCTGTTCCCCGAAAAATCGACAGGCTGGAGAAAAGAGAAACGTTCACATGCTGACCCGCTGCCCAACTGCTCGTCGAAATTTCAACTGCTGAGGAAACAATGATGAGCGATTCCAACCCAATTGAAGACATATTCCAAGAGGAAGCCGTGAAGAAGCAAGATGTCGTCGCGATTCTTGATCATCTTGGCCAATATGGATTTCAAGCTCTCGCGTATGGCGGAGAAATTGGACCCTTGCAAACATCGCTCGAGCTCTCTTTAAAAAAAGGGCAAAGCGTTCTTCCGCGCGAAAAGGAGCTCACTGAGAGTTTTATTGAGGGTGAAGGAGGACGAATCGCCACACTTATTGATCAACTGAATCAAACTCAGCATTCACAGCCGAAAGATGATGTCTTCTGGTGGGTGTCGCTGATGCGCCATTACAGAAAGCCGACGAGGTTCCTCGACTTCACGCGAGATATCCGCCTGGCATTGTTTTTTGCCGCCAGGCAGCACAAAGATGGCTGCAAGAATGAAGTCAACGATCTGACTTCGCATATTCGATCGAACGATTTCATCATCTATTGTCTGCCGTGCAAACACCTTAATGACGCGGACAGTAACAAGACTCCGTTTGAGCGGGGTGAACCCAAAGGGGGCATCGACATGAATCGAGCACTTGGGTGCGCGATCGACTTCCACTGGATGGCCGGGCATAAGCCCGACTTTGCTTGCTACCAGCTCAAGTGGGACCAAGCGCAGCGCCCCATACAACTCTGGGGTTGGGATCGTCCTTACTATGAAAACCCGCGGCTCAAAGTTCAGAAAGGAATGGTTGTCTATCCTTACGATGATTATCGTCCGAAGCGACAAGCCTTACCGGAGAGCCAAGCGACTGAGAGTTGGTTCGTTCGCAATCTTCGTTCGTCATCGGTTTATCCAAAGGATCCCTTCAACATCAAGGAAGCTGCTCTTCTGCCAGCAAAGCGCATCCGAATTCCTGGCGGTCTTGCCAATGATTTGACGAATTATTTAAAAACCCGATTTCAGCTAACACCAGCCACAGTCTATCTCGATTACGAACGCGTTCAATTGGGTTAAGCGAGCCGACAGACTCGCGGCACCCACAACACGCAGAAAGAATGACTTTGAGGACACGCCGAAGCGATATCCCGCTGGGTATTCTCGTTATTTACCCTCATCGTCTTTGCGAACAATC